>MPLX02354239.1_pt1 | contig 80236 bp, 85 predicted proteins | sample 1617341 | NCBI WGS metagenome assembly MPLX02 (sample SAMN05944804, study PRJNA350692) | marine metagenome | biome: marine; feature: ODZ; material: water; isolation source: 120 m water sample filtered on 0.2 um supor filter | place: Pacific Ocean | collected 2012-04-08 | depth 120m m | reverse complement strand
GAGACCGCTATCACCTGGGATCGGTGGCCAGAGTTTGATGCCACCGTGCGTCAACGTGTGGGCGAGGTATTGACAGACACCTTTGGTGACCACCACTCTTTGTCGTGTCGTTTCACACACGTTTACACGGACGGCCCAGCCCCCTACTACACGTGGTCGGGGATGGGCAGACAGGGTAGTGAGATTGCGATGTGGCAGGCCGTAAAGGATGCTGCTAACGAGGTGGTTGTTGCAGCTGGTGGTACGTGTACGCACCACCACGCCGTAGGCCGGATGCACCGCCCCAGTGCCTACGATGCGCAGCGACCCGACTTGTTCGCAGAGTCGATCCGCTCCGTCAAACGACTACTTGACCCAAACGCCATCTTGAACCCAGGAGTCCTTATCGATCCGTGAACGGCCCTCAGTCCACTCAGGGCGTCTGAGATGCAGTCAATGGGTCTAGTGACTTGGCGAGACAGGGACCGTTCTAGGGATCAAGCCTTCTCATGGCGGGTGAGAGAAATTGCCACTATCAAGGCTCCGATGGCGATAGCCACACTTGGAACGTGGGCCCACGCCAAGCCTGCACCCACAGCACTCACAGTCTCTGATCCAACTCTGAGTTGTTCCCCAGCGAGCACGCCACGCACAGACTCGACATCACCAACCCTGGTTTCGACTACCGACAGGATTACCGCTCCTCCGAGCGCTACTGCCAGAGTGATGCTCAGGTTGCGTACGAACTGGTGTGCTGAGTTCACACGGCCCATTTCAGTTTCCTTACTGGCAGCTTGCAGGAGAGTCATAGCTGCGGTAGAAGTCAGGCCGATTGACACTCCAACGAAGACAAACATTCCAAGGATCAGAGCCAGAGGCTGTTCCTTGGCGACCAACAGGCCCGTAGTTGCTAATGAGGGCACACACAGGGCAGCACCCAACAGGATCACTGCAGATTCTCTCCAGTTGCTTAGTAGCCGGCTGAACATGAAAGAACCAGATGTCCATCCGACACTGAGAAATGTGATGGAAAAGGCAGCGAACCCAACTGAACGACCTCGGGTGAGTTGCACATATAGCGGCATGTAGTAGTTGACAGCGAGTCCTGCGACTAGCACTAGCCCGGCTGTGAGGTGAAGCCAGGCAAGAGGGAAGCGGGTGATGTGTTCCCGGGCCAAGATGGGCTCAGTCACTTGGCCGGCGTGGTGCCAGTAGGCCATACCAAGCAAGACCGCTAATGTCGCCGCGCCACCAGCCATGGGCCAACGAACTCCGACCTGAGCGACTGCAACTAAAAGGAGTGCGACGATCGAAGAGATTAGGGCCAGCCCTATCCAGTCGGTACGAATCGCTGTTGGACGACGTCGGGTCCCTGGCAGTGTCGACCAACCCACTCCTAGAGCTATGGCGGTGAGCGGCAACTGGGCGACAAATATGAAACGCCACCCTCCAACCGACAACAACAGCCCAGCCAGAGCTGGTCCGCCAAAACTCATGAAACCCCAAACTAGGGAGACAGCAGCAAAAGCCCTGCGGCGCAAACGAGTGGGATAGGCAATACCGACGGTGGCCATAACTACCGCCATCACCAGTCCACCTCCAAAGCCGTGTGCTACGCGAACCGCCACCAACAACGGCATGGTCGGGGCAAGAGCTACAGCAGCGCTTGAGCAAAGGAACCAAAGACCGGTTATCCGAAAGGTTCGGCGAACACCGATCGCATCTATAACCGGTCCTCCGATCAGGACGGCAACCGCAGACGTCGCCATGTAGGCGGTGGACACCCAAGGCAATAGGGCGACATTACCGAGGTCGGCAGCGATGCTGGGTAGGGCAGCTATGACAGCATTTCCGTCAAAGGCAGCTAGGCCCATCACAAGCAACATGGCGGTTGTCACCGAGAGGAAGCCACCTGTCCAGATCCCCGGAGTCTTCTCTCCTGTCGTTCGTTTCATCCCATCGACTTCTTCAAGCCGAGTTCGGCCATTGTTCGTAGCCAGAGGTCATGGTTTGGATTCAAGACGTCGAAATGTGTGCCTGTATCAGAGAAGATTCCAACAGCTTCACTCAGTAGCCCACTTTGGCTGATTGGTACAACCTGGTCGTAGCGTCCATGCACTGCAATGGTTCTGTGACTTCCAGAGGTTGGTTGAGCGACTCGGTAATGCTCAGGGACTTCACTGGGCTCACCGCCTAGGAATGCCTGGACTGCGCCCCACCCGAGGTTCGCCTCAGCAGCGACCGCAAGGTCGACGACAGCGGCCTGAGCGACAACGGTATGCGGTTCGATGACAGGATGAGCCCCTGGGTCACCGGACTCAAGTTGGTTTCGACTTGCTGCCCAGAGTGCCAGATGACCGCCTGCAGAGTGCCCGATCACCATTACATCCTCAAGTCTAAGAGGCATGTCTATTTGTGCAAGGAAGTCGACAGCGTGGGCAATGTCATTCAATGTTCCTGGATAGCCACCGCCAGGATCACCTACTGACCTGTAGTCGATATTCCATGTGGCGACTCCTCGGGCGACTGCATCCTCGGCCAACGGTGTCATTAGGGACCTGTCAAAACCTGATCGCCAGAATCCTCCATGGAAAAAAATGACAACTGGGAATGCTCCATTGCCAGGTGGGAGCCTGAGACTTCCAGTCTGGAGAGGACCAGCGCCGTACGAGAGATGGAAGAGTTGCCCGTTGTCGGTCTGGCCCTTGTCTAGTTCTGTCTCTCGGCTTAGTGCGGCAAGAGGGTCTGGAGGTGGCTCGGCCGGTGCTTTGGCGGTGATGAGGGTTGTTGCCGGAGCACCCACAGGATAGTTGTCGTGACCACAAGCGAATCCAGTGAGTGGCATAGACGACGCTCCAACAATTACCGCCAGTCTGACGAACTGACTGGATCCCAGACGCCTTCTCCACCCCTGATGCCGAACCACCACAACACTTCACCATTGCACGGTCAGGGTGGACAAGAGTGGACCGACCATGGAGGCCAAGTCTGTGGAACACGGCGAGCAGTCAACGGACCCGAACTGTTGACACCCGCAGGGAAGAGACTGGTGTCCAAGAACGGTCCAGAGCCAATGGATCTGAGGTTCTGCCTCTGCCTGATTTGCTTAGCTACTGGATCCAATGATTTACCCACGTCCCCGTGTGTGATCAACTTGCTCGAGAGTTTCAAGGAGTACCAGCATGACTGAACCCATTGTCAACAAATCGCCAGAGGATTGGCGCAAGACCGCTTGTGTGTTGTGCATCTCAAACTGCGGGATCGAGGTCAAGCTTGACGGGCGAACGATCACCCGAGTGCGGGGTAACAAGGCGCACGTTGCCTCAGCGGGCTACACGTGCGAAAAGGCCCTGCGTATTAACCACTACCAGAACAATCACAGTCGATTGACGTCTCCAATGCGGCGTCTTGACGATGGCACTTACGTAGAAGTCGACTGGGATACGGCAATTGCTGGGGTTGTTGAAGGTCTGCGTTCGGTAACCGAACGGTATGGCGACGATCGCATCCTTTATTACGGAGGAGGGGGGCAGGGTAACCACCTTGGTGGAGCCCACTCCACCGCTACTCAACGGGCATTCGGCATGAAGCGGCGATCCAACGCACTTGCACAAGAAAAGACTGGGGAGGCCTATGTCGAGGGCCTGATGTTCGGAACCCATACCCATGGCCAAATCGAGGAGGCACAAGTTGCTGTGTTCGTAGGAAAGAACCCGTGGCACTCTCACGGCTTCGATGCAGCCCGTCGTGTCCTAAAAAAGATCGCTGCAGACCCTGACCGTCAACTCATCGTGATTGACCCCCGCCGCACCGAGACCGCCATTCTGGCCGACTACTGGTTGCCCGTTCGTCCCGGTACTGATGCCTTCCTGTTAGCGGCCATCGGTTCAGTGTTGGTCGATGAGAGTCTGACCGCTGAGAGATGGCTAATTGATCATGTAGTCGGTGTTGAGGCAGCCACCACTGCTTTGGGCAAAGTACCGATTGCCGATTTCGCGGAACGGTGCGGTATTGCAGAGAGCCAAATCCGAGAGGTCGCTCGACTCCTGGCGAATGCCACGAGTGTCTCAATGCTCGAGGACTTGGGCATAGAGATGGCCCCCCATTCGACCCTGGTTTCATACCTCCATCGATTGGTGAGTGTGTTGACCGGAAACATTGGAAACCCCGGTGGGTTGAACCCGCACACATCAATCGCTGAGCTTTTCAACTATTCCGCAGCTGGCAAGGAGCCCGTCGATCCAGTAACCGGGGGGCGCATCATCTCGGGGTTGATGTCATGCAACGAAATTGCCAAAGGCATCCTCTCAGAGCACCCCGAGCGCACCCGAGCCATGTTTATCGAGAGCGCCAACCCGGTGCATTCATTGGCTGACTCCGATGCTTTCCGGCGGGCCATGCGGGCCTGCGAGTGCACCGTCGTCATAGAAGTCGCTATGACCGAAACTGCCGAACAAGCCGACTGGGTGTTGCCAGCGGCCTCGCAGTATGAAAAGGCCGAGGCCACCTTCTTTGCGAGCGGATTTCCCAACAACCACTTCCACATGCGGCCCGGCATTCTTGAACCATTGGAAGGCACGCTGGCAGAACCTGAGATCCACGCTCGGCTGGTATGGGCCAGTGGAATTCTTGACGCCGCCGAGGAGGCAGGGGTGTTTGACGACCTGAGAGCCGCAGCAGCTGCTGGAATCGATGCCTTCACGACGGCGTTTACCACTGCAGCGCAGCATCATCAGGAATTGAGCAGCATGGGAGCGGTAGTGCTATATGAGACTCTTGGTAGGACGCTTCCTGCCGGCAGCGAAGGTGCCGCAGCCACATGGTTCCTCACTCAGATGACTGCCATGCAGCATCCTGAGGCAGTACGGGCAGCTGGCCACGAGGGCGACGGTCCGGCACTTGGCAACTCTTTGTGGGAGGCCATCATCGAAGGTGAGGATGGGGTGGTGTTCACTCGCCATGACTGCAGTCAGGCCCTTGAGCTGCTGGGTACTCCGGATGGCCATATCAATCTTGATCTGCCAGAGATGTTTGAGTTGCTTAGCTCCCTTCCCGATGCGCCCAAGTGCTACACCTCCGATGACTACCCTTATGTGCTTTCAGCTGGTGAGCGACGGGCCTTCACAGCCAACACCATTATCCGTGACCCGTCGTGGCGGAAGAAGGACGCCCAGGGTGCCTTACGATTGAGTCCAGCCGATGCTGAAGCACTTGGTGTCGATGATGGAGGCCGAGTGCGGATTACCACTCCTGGCGGTGTGGCAGTAGCCGTCGCCGAGATCAACAACACCATGCAGGAAGGCCACGTTTCTCTCCCAAACGGTCAAGGTTTGGCCTATTCGCCGGCCGGTGGCGATCCCGAGATCTACGGCGTGGCCCCCAATGAACTGACCACCCTCGACTGGTGTGATCCGATCGCCGGCACTCCTTGGCACAAGCATGTCCCGGCGCGCCTAGAAGCGGTGTCCCCTTAGTCGGAAGAAACCCCAGCACTGTCATGGGAGTGTCCAGATATCAGCTTCGTATCTGACTCGCGTTGACCGGAAGGGTTCAGCCGATCCTACCCAGAGTCAGCCCGCCGTCGACCACGACCACGTCACCCGTCTGGTAGCTGGCATGCAGGATTCCGAGTACCGCCTCAGCACAGTCCTCGGAGGTTCCCGACCGACCGAGCGGGGCCTGTTGAGAGACAACCGAATGGAGGGCTTCCCAGGTCTCTGTCCACGGCGTTTCAACGAGGCCCGGGGCCACAGCGTTGACTCTGATTTCAGGCCCAAGCACGTTGGCCATGAGCCTGGTGAGGTGGTTTATTCCGGCCTTGGACACCGCATACGGGATGGAACTGCCAGCGGCCACCAGGCCAGCGATTGAGGTGATGTTGATGATATTGCCATTGCCGCTTGCCTTGAGGGCAGGTACCGCGGCCCGACTGAGATACCAGGTTCCGAACACATTTACATCGAAGATCCGCCGAAAGATTTCCTCAGACACGGCATCTAGATCATGGTGGGGAATGACTTGGGTGTGGCCGGCGTTATTCACGAGTATGTCCAATCCACCGAAGGCCTCCAGGGTTGCATCTACGAGAGAGATGCACTCCTCTTCGCTACTCACATCGGCTTGGTGGTAACGCGCGACATCTCCAAATTCGGCTGCTATGGCCACTCCTGCTTCTACAGAGGAGGATGAGTTGAACATGACCCTTGCGCCAGCCTCAACCAGTACCCGTGCAACAGCTTCACCTATCCCACTGGTGGAACCCGTGACGATCGCAACTTTTCCTTTGAAGTCATCCATGTCTACTCCATTCCATATTCAGCTGTCTGGCATGTGATTACACACGATGCGACACCACTTGCACACATCAGGCCATGCCCGCAGGGACTTTGGTCCCTGATCGGGTGCCGGTCAGCCGTTTTAGATTCGTCTGGATGAGGTGTTCCCAGTAGAGACTGGGCTGTTTAACGGGAGACCATCAATGGTAATGACCCCTAGGGAACGCGTGCTCACAACGCTCAACCACGAAGAGCCGGATCGGGTTCCAATAGTGATTGGTGTCAGCAACGCCACGGGTATCAAGATGAAGCCATACCGAGAGATCAAGCAACACGCCGGAATAGAGGCCCCCGACGACTACATGTATCAGTGGCCGGAACTGGGGACTGCCCAGATCGACGAGAGCACGATGTTGCGCCTCCATAGCGACGTGCGTGGGGTGACCGATCTGGAGCCCGCCTCGGTTCTATCTCGTAATAGGTCGCGAGATCCCCACAGCGACTGTCTGGATTCCTGGGGTAGCGGGCAGACTGAGGTCACACCCGACAACTGGTTCCCGGGGATACATCCGATCCCCGATGCCACGTGCTCTGAAGATCTCGACTGCTACGAAGGCTGGCCCAACATGGGTGACCCCAGCCGGGTCGCTCATGTTGAGGAAGAGGCCCGCTGCTTGGCCGAGGATGGACAGTTTGCCATCATGGCCACACCCTGGTTGTTGTTTCCCTTCGAGCGTGCCCATGCAATGCAGGGCATGGAGGCCTTCCTTTTGAACATGGCGATGCGCCCGGACTTCGCGAGAGAGCTACTTGAACGAATCGCCCGTGAATGCAAGGCACTTATGGGCCGCTTCCTCGCTGAACTGGGTGACAATGTCGACATCATCAAGATTGGAGATGACCTCGGCACCCAGGACAACCTGATGATCTCACCTCAGATGTATCGAGACATCCTCAAACCCATCCATGCTGACTTCATCAGCTTCATCAAGGAACGGACGAACGCCAAAGTTCTATTCCACAGCTGTGGCGACGTGGCTTTGCTTGTCGAAGACTTTGTTGAGATAGGAGTGGACATCCTGAACCCCGTCCAATCTTCATCTGGCAGGATGTCTGATTTCGTTGCTCTCAAGGAACGGTGCGGAAGCGACATCGTGCTTTGTGGAGGAATCGACACCCATCGGATACTCCCATTTGGCAGTCCCGCCGATGTTCGTCGCGAGGTTCGTCGCGTCATCGACCTACTCGGCCCCGGTGGGGGTTTCATGATCGGGGCAGTACACACCATAATGAACGACGTCCCAGCGGAGAATGTCTTGGCCATGGTGGATGCCGTCGAGGATTATGGTCACTACCCACTGCTCGTTTAGCCCCTCAGGGACTAGTTGTAGAAGAACTTTGCCAGGTGACTCGTCTTTGGGTCATTCCTCTGGAATACTGCCCGCATGCAGATGCCAAAAATCCTGAACACGCTTGCCCTTGTATTCGCTCTGGCTCTCATCGGTACAGGCTGTGGCCTGTTGGAGTCAAATACCGACGAGATGGACACGATGCGGGCCGAGATCATCCAGTTGCGAGAGGATGTGCTTGACCTCCAGACCGAGGTATCGCTCCTGGCTTCGGTTCCTCCGACAATTGCGGTGTCGAGTGTCACTACGACAACTGGTGCTTCAACAGCTTCTCCGGTTGCGACAACTACCACACGTGCTACGGGCACTCCGGCAACTACCCCGCCTGCACCCACCACAACTGTCGACATGGACGCCCTCGACGAGGAGGAGGTCCTCACGGCCACCTACGAGTGGGGGCCAAGCGATGCGACAGTGGTCCTCCAGCAGGTTCTGGGCGTAGTGGCCGACGGTTGGTACGGCAACAACACGCGCGCTGCCCACGTTGCTGCCCTTCAGGACCTGGCCCTATCCACTGACGGCGTCCCTTCAGCACCTGACACGACGACAACTGAGGCTCCGGCTGAGGGTGAAACCACCACGACCGTGGCTGGTGAGACGACGACCAGTGCGGGTGAGACGACGACCAGTGCGGGTGAGACGACGACTACCACAGCCGCAGAGACCACCACCACGACAACAGTGGCTGAAACAACAACTACCACCGCAGTCACAACTACAACAGCTGCCTCTTAGCAGATGTACTGCCCGCTCTCGGCTCGAGGCAGTTAGTCAACTAATAGTCACTCAGGCTCCGATGATGTTGTGTTCGGGCCCGTAGGGGAATCCGGTGATGTTCTCAACTCCGTCCTCGCCGATTATGAGGATGTCGTGTTCCCGGTAGCCGCCTGCGCCCGGTTGACCGTCAGGGATGGCGATCATCGGTTCCATAGAGACGACCATTCCGGGTTTGAGCACGGTCTCTACGTCCTCGCGCAGTTCTACACCGGCTTCGCGGCCGTAGTAGTGGCTGAGGACACCGAAACTATGCCCATAACCGAAGGAGCGGTACTGAAGGAGGTCGTGTGAGCGGTAAATGTCGTTCAGTTCAGCTGCAACGTCACAGCACCGAACTCCAGGTCGTATCAACTCCAGACCACGTTCGTGGACCTCGACGTTGACCTCCCAGAGTCGCAGGTGTTCATCGGAGGTCACGTGGTCACAGAAGAGGGTGCGCTCAAGGGCTGTGTAGTAACCGAAAATCATCGGGAAGGTATTTAACGACAGGATGTCACCCGACTCGATAACCTTGTTGGTCACCGGGTTGTGGGCACCGTCAGTGTTGATTCCCGACTGGAACCAAGTCCAGGTATCCATCAACTCCACAAAAGGGAAGTCAGCCGCTATCTGGCGGATCATTGAAGCAGTCGCGGCCAGAGCGACCTCTTGTTCGGGAACGCCGGCACCGACTGCTCCGACACATGCCTCGCCGCCTAGGTCACAAATCTGTGCTCCGTGACGGATCAGATCGTGTTCTTCAGAGGATTTGATCGTCCTCATCCACATGGTCGCTCTGCTGAGGTCAATTAGTTCTACACCCGGTAAGGCCGTTTGAAGTTCCTTGAAGCGCTCGATGGTGAGGTGATCGAACTCAACGCCGAGACGGCTAACCCCTTGGGTCAGGCCGCGTAACGCCTCGTAGTAGTTGTCCCTGCGCCAGTCTGAATAGACGACGTTGTCTCCATGTGTCCTGCGCCAGGGCTGGCCACCATCGATTCCAGCCGAGATGGTCGTGGCGTTGTCGGCATCAATGACCATTCCGTAGCGGCGCCCGAAGTAACAGTAAAGCCAACCCGAGTAATAGCAGATGTTGTGGAATGACGTCAGCAGGCAAGCATCTACCTGCTCAGTCGCCATGTACGCCCTAAGGTCTCCTTGGCGTCGAGCCATCTCCTTTGCCGAGAACGGTGACCACTCTTTTTCACCCCACTCCCAACTGGTCACGTGGAGCATGTCGTCGTTGATCATGCCGTTTCTTCCTGACCCTTGAGGCCGGTGATGATTCGGTCTGTGATCTCATCGAGTAGTTCTGCCGAGGTGCCGAAGGTGATACGGACGTGCTTCTCCCCACCCGGCCCAAAGTTGGGGCCATTGCCGCCGGCGATCCCTGTCATGTGGCGGAGCCACCTCGCGGGATGGTCACCCGTTTTGAATTCGGATAGATCTAACCACGCCACGAAAGTGGACTCGGGTAGGAACATCCCAACCTGGGGTAACTCCGCTCGGATGCGATCGAACAGAGTTCGCCTGTTGCGACTTAAGAGGTCCAAAAGATTGTCGGCCCATCCGGATCCAGTCTCCCAGGCAGTGATCGATGCCTCACACCCCATCCGGTTCGGCACACCGAGGAGTTCAACAGGAATAGAGCGGATGGCTGAGTGGAGTCGCTCGTCACCACAGACGGCGACGGCACACAACATGCCGCCGAGGGCGAAGGTCTTGACTCCAGAGGTGACGGTCACCGTATGAGAGGGTGCTCCAGGAACGGTGAGCATCGGGATGTGGGTGGAGCCCTCGTACACCAGGTCGCTGTGGATCTCATCAGAGACAATGGTCAAGTCGTGTACATGGGCCAGTTCCACGATGCGTTCCAGCTCTTTGGCGGTGAGAACACATCCAGTGGGATTGTGGGGATGGCAGAGCAACAGTAGGCCAATCCCCGGATCTGCCTCAAGCAGCTCACCTAATGCATCGAGGTTGTAGCGCCAACCTTCTTTGGTGCGCATCATCGGCCAGTGGACGGCACGCCTATTGGTGGTAGGGGCAACGTCTAGGAACGGCGGGTACACCGGTGGTGAGTACACGATTCCATCACCAGGACCAGTCAGTGCCTCAACGCACGCCCATATTCCCTGCAGAACGTTTGCCGTTGGGAGGATCAGTTCAGGGTCGGGTGTCCAGCCGTGTCGCTGTGTTGTCCAGTGAGAAAAGGCGGGTCCTACATCGTCGGCAGACGTGTGATAGCCGAACGCGCGCATATCTACCAACTCATGTAGACGTGTAACGACAGCAGGTGGCGGGCCGAGGTCGTGTTCGGCCACCCAGGCGGGGATTACTCCATCGGGATAGCGGTTCCATTTGAGTACACCGGAGTCACGACGCTCCAGCGGGTCTACAAAACCAGGGTTGACAAGCGACTGGGACGGTTCGAACACGTCGTGATGCTAGGGGAGTGGCACATGAAATGGCGTGCCGGCTGTACTTGTGTGAGATAAGGGCTGGTGGCTTGTCAGCCAGCGTGTAGCGGCCTTCCAACTAGAGCCATTGAGGCTTCAGTAAACGCTTCTCCGAGGGTGGGGTGGGCGTGGATGGTCCCAGCTAGGTCCTCGATGGTGGTGGCCGTCTCGACTGCTAGAGCCGCCTCACCGGCGAGTTCGGCGACATGGGAACCTACGGCCTGGACTCCGATAACCGTTCCGTCTTCGTCGGCGACGACGGTTACGAAACCATCGACCTCACCGAGGGTGCGGGCCCGACCGGATGCAACAAGAGGAAATTGCGAAGATGTTGCCGCCAGTCCGACAGCAGCGGCAGTGACTTTGGTCATGCCCACGACTACGACCTGAGGGTCGCTGAAGACGACTAGCGGAATGCAGGTTGGATCAAAGGCATTGGCACGACCGCAAGCGACATCAGCAGCTACCTCTGCCTCTGCGGTTGCCTTGTGGGCCAGAGCTGGTCCAGCGGTTAGGTCGCCGATGGCAAAGACCTTCTCAGTTGCCCGTCTGCCGGAGTCGACAATGACCAAGCCATGTTCGTCCAAGGTGGCACCCGCATCTCCGAGCGCCACCAGGTCACTGTTGGGGCGTCGGCCAACCACAATGGCCACTTTGTCTGTCGGCAAGCTGGTAGTGCCAGTAGGTCCCGACACCACGAGGCCGGCTTCCTCGATTCCGATAGCAGTGCTGTTGCAGCAGATCCCGACTCCAAGGTTTCGCAACCCTCGGGTTACTGTTCTGGAAATTCGATCATCGAATCCTGGAAGAATTGTAGATTCCGCCTCAACGATCGTGACTCGGCTGCCAAGCTTGGCGAAGGCACATCCCAATTCCACACCGACGTAGCCACCACCAATCAGCACCAACTCCTCCGGGAGGCACTCGGTTGACAACAGGTCAGCAGAGCTAAGGACACGTGTTCCATCAATGGGCACGTCCGCCAATTCGATTGGCCGTGAGCCGGTAGCCACGATGGCCTGTCTGAAGTCCAAGTATTCAACCGTTGTACCGTGTTCGACGACGACTCGATTCGGTTTAATGAAGTGTGCCTCACCAGCCAAAATTACTACCCCAGCACGATTCAAAAGGCGTTCCAGACCTCCGGTAAGTTTGTCTACAACATCTCTGAGATAAGCCTGCACAGCCGACATGTCGAGGGTTGCCGTTGCCGTGACACCCCAGGGGGCCACCCGACCAGGTGTTGCCATAGCGTCAGCGACCTCAATCAGTGCCTTGGATGGGATGCAGCCGACGTTGAGGCACGTGCCGCCGAGGTGGCCACGCTCCACGAGGGTTACCTGTCGCCCCAGGCGGGCTGCGTGTAGGGCAGCGGCGTAGCCTCCGGAACCTCCGCCAATTACCAGCAAGTCGACTGCCTCGGCGATCTCACCGACCACCACTGCGTGCTCCTTAGTCCTCAACTAGTAGGTTTAGGGGCTCCATGAGGTCAGCCGTGATGGAGCCTTTGAACGCCGAAGCCAGATCACCGTCTATCAGGCGGTGATCAGACCCGAGGACAATTGGAAGGGTGGCTCTCGCCACAACGTTCCCGTCGATTGCAATCGGGCGATCGGCCACAGAACCTAGGCCCAGGATGGCAGCTTGGCCAGGCGGAATGATTGGCGTCGCCCAACGGCCACCCATTGAGCCGTAGTTGGTGATGGTGAAGGTAGCTCCCGATAGATCTGCTGGGGTTAGTGTCCCATCGCGGCCACGTCTAGCAAGATCCGCGATGACCGTTGCAAGAGCGAAGAGGTCGAGCTGGTCGGCCTTCTGGACGACCGGTACTACAAGTCCTAGATCCGTAGCAACTGCAATTCCGAGGTTGACTGACTCGTGCACCATGATGGCCTCGCCAGGGCTTCCCTCTATGCAGGAGTTGACCATCGGGTAGCGGCGAAGGGCTCTTGTCGTGGCAGCTGCCACGACTGTTAAGATGGTGATCGACGCGGCACCCTGTCTGTCCATGCCGCGTAAGCGTTTGCGGAAGTCAACCAGCAGAGTCGCGTCGATCTCATCCATAGAGTGGATGTGGGGAATCTCAGTCCATGACTTCTCCATGTTGCGTGCTACAACACCACGAACTCCCCGCAGAGGGTGGCGCCCGGTTGGCATCTCGCCGAGACCGGGTTCTCCGTCGTTACCTCTAGACGAGGGTGCAGTTTCAGCGACAGCGTGGGTTCTTGTCGCACGAACATCCTCGGAAGTGATTCGTCCCCCCGGACCGGTCCCGATGATTGCCAACAGGTCTAGTCCGTACTCGCGGGCGAGTTTCCGGGTCGCCGGAGAGGCCTTGGGCCGAGGTGAATGAGTCGACGTCGACTGAGTGGAGCCGGTTGGCGGTGTCTTGATGCTGGGAGCATCGAGTTCATTGTCATCGACTACAAGAGGTGAGCCGTCATCCAATTCAATGAGTACCTCACCCACGTTTAGTCGCTCTCCTTCCGCTGCACCGAGACTGAGCACCGTGCCGGCCACAGGGGACGGAAGCTCAGAGCTAGCTTTGTCGGTGAGTACCTCGACTAGCGACTGGTCCCTCAACACCACGTCACCGGGCGAAACGAGCCATTCGATGATTTCGGCCTCCTCAAGACCTTCACCGATGTCGGGTAGTCGAAACTGAAATGCCATACCACTCAGCCCAACTCAAGAGTACGGCGCACAGCAGTAGTGATCCGAGCCTCATCGGGAACGTAAACGTCTTCAAGCATCCCCACTGGGTAAGGAACGTCGTAGCCGGAGACGCGGACCACGGGTGCTTCAAGGGACCAGAAGCACTCCTCATTAATTGTTGCAACCACCTCTGCGGCAAAGCCCCCTGTTTCGCACGACTCCTCTACGACGACGGCTCTGCCGCATTGGGTTACCGCCTCTGCAATTGCTTGAATGTCAAGAGGAACGATGCTTCGCAGGTCAAGTACCCGGACTGAAAGCCCCTCGGAGTGCAGGCTGTCGGCAACCCGGCAGGCCAACTCGACCTGGTAACTCCATGTGATTATCACGACGTCGTCACCTTCGCGCGCTGTTCGTGCCACCCCCAAGGGGATGAGGTGATCACCGTTGGGGACATCTCCCCGGATTCCTCGGTATCCGCGCAGCGGCTCTAGAAACAGGACCGGATCGGGTTCCCTAATCGAAGAAGCGAGGAGGCCTTTTGCATCTGCAGCAGTCGCGGGCATCACGATCTTGAGGCCGGCCATGTTCGCAAACTGAGCCTCGAGAGAATCGGAGTGCAGTTCTGGAGTGCGGACTCCACCCCCGAAGGGAGCTCTGATAGTGATGGCGGGCTCGTACCTTCCCTGCGTTCGATAGCGAAGTCGCGCCACCTGGCCAGCCAACTGGTGCATTGCCTGATAGGAGAAGCCCAGGAACTGGATTTCAGCAACCGGTACTAGGCCAGCGATCGCAAGGCCAACAGTTGCTCCTGCAATGACCGCTTCAGAGATTGGGGTATCCACAACCCTATGCTCTCCAAACTTTTCAAACAGACCTTCGGTTGCACGAAACACGCCACCGTTGCGTGCCACGTCTTCACCCAGTACGACGACCCGGTCATCTCGGGCCATTTCGGCGTGGAGGGTCTCATTGATGGCCTGGAGCATCGTGAGATCGCTGACGGTGCCACCGTCAAGAGTGTCTGTCATGGCTAGTTGGCCTCCGTCATCCGGGCTTGAAGTAGTTGGAACCGCTGACGTGCAAGCCGCTGTGTGTCAGTCGAGAAGCAATTGTCGAGTAGGGCATCCGGCGTCAAGGGGGTTGACTTGGCGGCATCAAATGCGCTGTCGATCAGCCCAAGAGCCTCGGCCTCAGTTTCCTCCTGAGCAACGTCGTCCCAAAGATCAAGTTCCCTGAGATGGCAGGCCAGTCGCAGGACGGGGTCGTCCCGTCGAGCAGCCTCAAGATCCTCAGGTGGCACGTAGCGACTCGGGTCATCAGCGGTCGTGTGTGCGCCCAGGCGGTAGATCACGGCCTCGATGAGGGTGGGCCCCAGTCCGGCAAGTGCCCGCTTTCTCGCCTCGTCCACAGCGTCGTAAACAGCTGTGGCGTCATTGCCATCAACCGTCACACCGGGGATTCCAAAAGCGGCCGCCTTATCCGCAAAGGACTCGGCTGCGGTCTGTAGGTGAACCGGAGTCGAGATGGCCCACCGGTTGTTCACGCAAAGCATCACCACGGGAGCGTTTATCACACCGGCAAGGTTGCCTGCTTCGTAGAAGTCGCCTTCTGAACTGGATCCGTCCCCGAAGAAAACGAGAGCTATTCCGGGTTCGCTGCGAAGGGTCATTCCCCAGCTGATGCCTACAGCGTGCGGGATTTGGGTACCGAGTGATATCTGGTTTGGTAAGACCCTGATCGGGTCGGGGATGTGGCCACCAGCGGGGTGTCCGAGGCTGTAAAGCATGAAGCATTCCAGGATTTCAGGGCCGTATCGACGCAGTGCCAGGGGCTCTCTGTACTGGGGTACAACCCAATCGTGCTCGGTATCAAGGGCATGGGTAGCGGCGACGATGGTTGCCTCGTGACCATCGACCGGAGCGACCGTGCCCACCTGACCCTGACGTTGAAGGTTCCATAGCCGACCCGACTGAGTTCGGGCGATAACCATGTCAACTAGGATCTCACGCAGTTGGGCGTCGGACGGGATGGTCACCGGCTCTCCTCGGCTGCATAGTCGGGTAGAAGAGAACGGTACCCGACTATCTGGGGTGCGATTCCCGTAAGACTAGCCGTGAGTTGTGCTGCGATGCCGGTCGCAGGTGTCAGATGTCACCCCGAAATTTGCACTAACGCGGATCAAGAACACTTCTTTTTCCCTATTGTGGATGGCAGAGCAGGCAACGGTTCCCCCCATCCGGAAGCCTGCGCTGGTGACCGGAATCACCCCGATTCTGGCCAAGAGCAGTACCGCATGTCCCGCCTATCCCCCAGGTGGGGCATGCGACGTTTTGGCCTGTGTGTCTTTCTGTGGTCCACTTGGCTGATATGGCCACGGCACCTCTAGGCTCGCCGCTGACCCACAGGTAGTAGGGAGATAGCAATATGGGGACCAATCGACGCGAGATGATCCAGATGACGCAGGGAGAGGTCACATCTTTCATAGAGGAACAAAAGAACCTCCAAGTTGCATGCCTTGAGAGGGACGGATCTCCTCACCTTTCTACACTTTGGTTTGCCGTTTTGGATGGACAGTTGGTTTTTGAGAGTTACAGCAAATCTCAGAAAATTGTGAACCTGAGGCGTGATCCGCGAATTACCATACTGCTCGAGGATGGCCTGGAGTTCAACTGCCTCCGCGGCGTGATGATCAAGGGCACAGCCGCCCTCGTTGATGATGAAGAGGGCCTTCACCGGATCGCACGGGCTGTTATAGAGCGCAATCAGCTTGGTCTGGATCCGAGTTTGCTTGATACTGCTGCATCGCAACTTGCTCGCAAACGCACTGGCGTGGTCGTCGAATCCGAAAAGGTCATCTCCTGGGACCACACCCGGTTGCCCTGAGTTGACCGGCTACGAGGCGAGCGATGGAGAAGCCGACGTAGCATGAGAGCGATGGAAGCGCTCTTCATGGTTCAAGACGAGGACACGATTGTCAGCCAACTCCTGCATCGCCACGCCAACCTAACTGAACGCCTTACTTTGGTCGAAGCAGTGGCTGCGCGGGCAGCTACGGCAGCTCAGGTTGAAGAACAAAAAGTGGACCACCTGGATCTCTTTCGAAGACAACGCCGCTACGAGGGTGAAGTTGCCGCTGTAGAGAGCCGTTTGGGAGAACTCGACACGCTGCTCTATGGAGGCACAGTCACCTCACCTAAGGAGGCAGTTGCGATCCAGACCGAGATGGGGCATTTGCGGCAACGCCTAGACAGCCTCGAGGGAACGGTCCTTGAGGTAATGGAGGAACTCGAACCGGTAGAGCGTCTGGTTGCTGAGTTGAATGCACGAGGGGTGGCTGAAGCCACAGCCGTAGAGGAGTGCCGGCGGGAGCTTTTGGCTGCTGAAGCAGTCGTTGATGCCGAGGTCGACGAGGCCAGGGAGCGGCGTCGCTCTGCGGCCTCTGAAGTGTCCAAGGATGTATTGACTCGTTACGACAGAGCAGCCACAAACCTTGGAGCAAGTGCGGTTGTGCGTTTTTCTGGCTCTGACTGCACAGGCTGCCCGTACTCAATGCCCGCGGTAGAGGTCGACCGTGTTCGGTCGCTTCCCGAGGGCACCCTTGCCGAGTGCACGGAGTGTGGGCGAATCGTGGCGCGCTGAGAGATGTTCATCTGGTTCGTAGCCGGCTCGCTGGTAGCTGTTCCTATGGTGTTTGATAGCCCGGACCTGGATATCAGAGTCGTCATGGTGGCTGCGCTACTGCCTATCGTCGAAGTTCTAATCGATGGCCCATGGATACTTCACACGTTGTTGCTCAGCGTGGCTGCACTTGCGATAGTGATGTTATTGACACGCGGCCACCGCCGAAAGCGGCAGCGTTGGCTAGGAGTGCCGATCGGAATGTTCACTCATCTGGTCTTGGATGGCACGTGGGGACGCACGACGCTCTTTTGGTGGCCTGCAGGAGGCTTCAAGCAGTTGGGTGGATCCACACTTCCCGAGTTCAGTCGTTTTCCGGGAACCCTTTGGCTAGAGGCGCTTGGTCTGATCGTATGTTTCTGGGGATGGAAGCATTTCGGCCTGTCTCAGCCTGAGAGACGACAACAATTCTGGACAGAGGGAAGGGTCGAGGCTATTCGTGATCGCTGATTCCGTCTGAAGGTGGGGGAGTAAAGCCTTCAGGCCAGATCGTGCTCCCATCATGGCGGATCCCACTGAGATCGGCACCGTTTAGTTGAGCCTCCGACATGTCTACATCAACGAGATCTGCGAGACTGAGGTCGGCTGCAATGAGCGAAGCTCCCTTCAAAACCGCACCGGTCAGGTTCGCAGCGCGCAGGATGGCACCGTTGAGGATGGCACCGCGCAGGTCGCAGCCACCGGCGAAGGCTCCTGTCAGGTCCGCTTCTCGCATGCAGGTTCTTGTGAGGGAGGTCCCGGCGAGCGTGGCAGACCTCAGATGGGTTCCGGTGAGGTCAGCGGCAGTAAGCCATGTGCCACTCAAGTCAGCACCTCTCAAGTCAGCACCAGCCAGACGGGCACTACCTAGCCATGCCCGGCTCAACATCGCATCACCCATCTGGGCCTCTCTAAGATCCACGTGCCAGAGGTTGGCATGGTGGAGCTCGGTGGCAGTGAAGACGGTGTTCTGGCAGATGGCATGCCTCAGATCAGCTCCGACCATTTTGGCTCCGCTTAGGTCGGAGCCCCTCAGGATGGCACCCCCCAGCCATGCACCGGTGAGATCTACGTCTCGGAGATCACAGTTGGTTAGGTCGGCGCCGGCCAAGTCAGCGCCAGCAGCAATTTTGTATCCATTCACCTTCATCAACAAGAGACTAGATGTTGTGTGCGTTGACATCGTTCACGTGACGGCTAAGTGGTGACGGTGAGCCAGCCTGTAGGCGGGGTTCTGTCCACCGGCCCCTTTACGGGACTCTGGTTGTGTGGCCATCCATCTGTGCGGCCCACCTGGGAGTGTCCACGGGCGGACCGCCCTCTCCCTGTTCGGCCTTGCTCCGGATGGGGTTTACCTAGCCGACCGGATCACCCCGGTCGCTGGTGCGCTCTTACCGCACCGTTTCACCCTTACCTGTGCCCGGTGCACCTCCCGTAGAGAGGGAACCGGGCCATCGGCGGTCTGTTTTCTGTGGCACTTTCCTGCGGGTCGCCCCGACTGGCCGCTAGCCAGCATCCTGTCCTCTGGAGCCCCGACCTTCCTCAGCGTGGCGGACCACGCCGCGGCCACCCGGCCGGCTCACCGTCCCCTCCAGTCTGGCGCGAAAGTCGGCTCATATCCAGCGAAAAGGAATCCTGCTCAGGCGAGAAGATTGGTTACCGGCGATTGATGAAAATCGGGCTTGCGTGTTTGCCCGCGGCGCGGTAGCAACTGCCGGGGACATGAGCGCAATTTCTGATACCGAGACCGTCGTGGTCATGTGGCACCAGCGAGGTGCCTGTCGGGGCCTTGACGCGTCGATCTTCTATCCGGATCCGGATTACGATCTCCTGGCACTGCAAGCAAAAACTGTATGCGAGGGCTGTGAGGTCCGGGAGGCCTGTCTGGAGCATGCTCTTACATGGCGTGAGCACACAGGAGTCTGGGGTGGCGCGACGGAGTTGGAGCGACGTCGGATCAATAGGCGCCGGCGGCAGACCGCCTGAGGGAGTGACTAATGCCTCTTGAGGAGTTGGGTGGTTGGCCGGGTCTCCTGACGAGCCTTTGCAATGGAGAAGACCTGAATGCCACCGAGGCCGAGTCTGTGCTGACAGAAATCCTCGGAGGAGTTGCGGACCCGGCGCAGATAGCTGCCTTCTTAGTGGCGCTCAAAATCAAAGGCGAGACCACTGAGGAAACAACTGGCCTCGTGAGGGCGATGCTCAAGGCTGCTGAACCCCTCAACTTGCCCGAAGGGACAATTGACATCGTTGGAACCGGAGGATCACCAGCACGAAGACATGGCGCACTGAACGTGTCAACTATGGCCTGCTTCGTCGCGGCCGGGGCCGGAGCGACTGTTTGCAAGCATGGGAACCGACGAGCCTCGTCTTCCTCGGGTGCCTTCGACCTTTTGGATGCTCTCGGAATCGATATTGATGTGACCCCGGCTGAACTGGAAGAGCAGGTGGCACTCCACCGCATCGGGTTTGCCTACGCGCGTACCTTCCACCCGGCGATGAGGTTTGCTGGACCTGTGAGGGCCGGTATCGGTGTTCCGACTGTATTCAATGTTCTTGGACCTCTATCGCATCCTGGCTGCGTTAAGCGACATGTGATTGGGGTTGCAGACGCGAATCTCGCCAACCGGATGGCCGAGGTGTTAAGAGTCGGTGGTTCGAGTCGTGCATGGGTCGTAACCGGCCACGGCCGCCTGGATGAGATAGCGACAACTGGCCCTACGAGGGTTGTCGAACTTATTGATGGAAGAATCAACAGTTGGGAACTGGATCCGACTGACTTGGGAATCAGTATCGCCGAACCAGCCGATCTGGTTGGAGGTAGCCCCGAGGATAATGCTGCTATTGCCAGGGCAATCCTGGCCGGTGATGAGCGGGGAGCGAGAAGGGACATCGTCTTGCTTAACGCTGCTGCAGGCCTTGTAGTAGCTGACATCACACCCGACCTGTTCGCTGGTATCGAAGTAGCTAGTCAGTCGATCGATTCCGGGCTAGCGGCCCAGGTGCTCAAGTCGATATCAGGCTGAAAAATCATGCCAAGTAGTGTGTCAGGGCCTTCTCAGAGGGGGTGTCTCACCTCTCGGTCATGATGTGGTCATGGATGTTCAGTTCAGAGAAGAACACACCATCTCTGCTGGCTCAACACTGCTGCTGATCGACTGTGACAATTGCAGTCAGGATTCCACCGGTGCATGCTCCGATTGTGTGGTCACGTACCTGTGTGGTCGTCAACCCGGAGAAGCGGTTGTGGCAGATCTCGAAGAACGCCGGGCATTCTCGCTGCTTGCCGGAGTTGGTCTCGTTCCACCTCTAAGACACGCTGAGAAGGGCTAAGGCGACGCACCGGGTCTGCAGCGTGCGAGCATGGCAGGGTGTCTCACGAAATTACACCGGAGCAAGTGGCCAGTACCGTCGATGCTGCTCTAGTCCAGGTTGACGAACTGAAGTCGATCGGGCTGTCGGCCGGCCTAGACGCAGTAGGAGTAACAACCGTAGAGCCCTTCACTGCGACCCTCGAAGAAATACTACGGCGACGCGAGGCAGGACTGCACGGGGGCATGCAGTTCACCTTTCGTAACCCTGAACGTTCCACTGACCCTAGGCGCATCCTGCAAGGTGCCAGTTCCATTCTGGTAGGGGCAATGCGTGTTCCTGCACCTCGCTTACCTGGGGTCAGGGCAGGCAGGGCCCGGATAGCTGCGTATGCAAGAAATGACTACTACGGAGAGTTGAGGAGGGCTTTGGGTGAGGTTGCAACACATCTCACAACCGCCTCCTACGCGGCAAGGGTCGTTGCTGATGAAAATGCCCTCGTGGACCGTGCGGCAGCTGTGCGGGCCGGTATTGGATGGTATGGCCGCAACGGGAACGTCCTGATTCCAGGGCGCGGCAGTTGGTTCGTCCTCGGGTCTGTAATCACCGATGCACCGTTACAACCTGACCAGGAGATTACCGATGAAGACTGTGGTACCTGTCGGTCATGTATTGACGGATGCCCTACAGGAGCGATCGTCGAATCTGGTGTCGTTGATGCCCGTCGTTGCCTTGCATGGCTTGTCCAGGCACCCGGTGACATTCCGTTGGACTTTAGGAAGGCTATGGGCGGTCGTATTTACGGTTGTGATGACTGCCAAGAGGTCTGCCCGGTAGGGCGCCCAGAGCGCCCAGTCCGTAGAAGCACCGAGCCATCGGCCGATGTCGAGGCTGTCGAAGTTCTGACTTCCTCCGACGGAGATCTGCTAGACAGGTTCGGGCACTGGTACATCGCCGATCGAGATCCCCGCTATCTGCGCCGAAATGCCCTTGTGGTGCTTGGCAACACAGCCGACCCCAGTGACCATTTGGTTGCCCGGGTGCTAAAGGAGAACATTGCAGGCAATGATCCGATGTTGCATAGCCACGCTGTCTGGGCTGTTCAAGAGCTGGGTCGATCCGACTTGCTAGAGAAACCCAACACGTGAGAAGGCACCTTCTCGTGACCAACGACTTTCCACCGAAGGTGGGAGGAATCCAGTCGTATCTCTGGGAACTCTGGCGCCGCCTCCCTAGTGGGGACTTCACTGTCCACACCACCCCCTATAGCGGTGCCGATGAGTTCGACGTTGCCCAGGAATTCAAGGTGACGCGTTCTCAGGAGCCGTTTCTGCTGCCACACCCGTGGTTGCCTCGTAGAGTCGAAAGACTCTCACGACAGGCCGGTGCTGACCTGGTCATCTGGGATCCGGCGATACCTGTTGGTCTCTCGGCACTGTCAACTGACCGTCCCTACGCGGTCGTACTGCACGGTGCCGAAGTGACCATTCCTGGTCGCCTCCCTGCCACAAGGGCGTTGCTGGGAAGGATCCTGCGTGGAGCTTCCCTAGTGATCTGCGCCGGTCAGTACGTGGCGAATGAGGCCGAGAGGGCTGCTCGCTGTTCCTTGCCCACACTGATCGTGCCCCCCGGGGTCGACATCGAACGCTTTTCACCCCTCGATCAGGCAGAACGAGACTCGGTGAGGACCGAACTGGGCCTTCCGACTGATGCACCAGTAGTGGTAGGGGTCAGTCGCCTTGTTCCTCGAAAGGGCATGGATACCCTCATACGTGCGGCTGGTCGGCTCCGTTTGCGTTTTCCAGACCTAGTTGTCGCAATTGCTGGTTCAGGCCGGGACCGCCGTCGACTTACCGGCTTGGTAGAGCACACAGGGGCTCCGGTTCGCCTGTTGGGTCGGGTACCCGACCGTCTGCTGGGCTGTGTTTACGGAATCGGAGACGTTTTCGCGATGCCGTGCAGGTCTAGATGGAGTGGCCTTGAACAGGAGGGTTTTGGAATTGTGTTCTTGGAGGCAGCGGCTTGCGGCGTGCCGCAGGTGGCAGGTGATAGTGGCGGTGCTGCCGAAGCCGTTGAACACGGAAAAACCGGCCTAGTGGTGCAACGACCGGAGTCTGATAAGGAGGTCGCCGACTCAGTTGCTCAGCTACTCGAAGACGATCAGGTCCGGGAGCGGATGGGTCTCGAATCTCGTCGAAGGGCCGTCAGTGAGTTCTCCTACGACGTGTTGGCCGATCGCCTTCGTGTTGGGATAGACAGCGCGGAACTCAGGATTTGATCTTGGTTCTCTTGACGTCAACTGTCAGCGAAATACCTCCCCCGGTCAAGTCGCTTGCTCCGATAGTGTCACGGTGGAGGAGAATTGAAATGACCGATCACACTAGTCAACACATCACGATCCAAGCGCCGCCACAGCGCTGTTACGAAACCGTGCTTGATGTAGAAAACTTCTCCGAGTGGGCCCCCGATATCAAAGAAGCCCGGGTAGTCGCTCGCGACGAGGAGGGGCGTCCTGGCGACGTGGCCTTTAGGGCGGCGGCAATGGGCCGCAGCAGTTCCTACACACTCCGCTACACCTACGGCTCCAACCCGCTCCGCATCTCTTGGCGCCTAGTCGAAGGTGACGTAATCTCGCGCATGACTGGCGACTACGAGTTCATGCCGGTTGAAGGCGATCCCGACATAACGCTGCTCGCATACGATCTCGATGTTGACCTGCTGGTCAGGCTCCCTGGCTTTGTCAAGCGACGCCTTGAGGCCAAGATTGTGCATGCGGCAATTGATGATCTGAAACTCAGGATTGAAACAGGAGCTCGTACTGCCTGACCTGTCAATCCCACTCCCATGAGCGGCTCCGCTCGACAGCGTCAAGCCACCGCTGGTAGGAAGCCTCGATTTTCTCCCTGTCAAGTGAAGGTTCAAAGGTTCGGTTGGCCTGCCACAGGTCAGCAAGTTCTACGGTGGAGGACCAGAATCCCTCTGCGAGTCCAGCAAGCCAGGCAGCCCCCTGTGCAGTCGTTTCTAGAACAGAGGACCGGGTCACGGGAAGGTTTAATAGGTCAGCCTGCATTTCTAGCAAAAGGTCCATTACCGAGGCACCACCATCAACCCGGAGGTCGGTTATGGCTAGCTCGCCACTTTGCCCGATCGCTTCTACGACATCACGGGTCTGGAAAGCCATGGCCTCAACAGTTGCTCGGGCTAGATGTGCCCGGCCAGAACCGTGCGTCAGTCCAATGATCGTTCCGCGAGCCCGCGGGTCCCACCACGGACTACCTAGCCCAGTGAAGGCAGGGACCAAGTAGACCCCACCGGTGTCCGCTACAGACGCGGCCAAGGGTCCAACCTCGGCAGCAGCGTCGATGATTCCCAACCCATCGCGGAGCCACTGGATAGTTGCACCTGTAGCGAAGATGGATCCTTCTAGGGCATAGGTGGCAGGTCCGTCATCAGCAAGGACCCATGCCACGGTAGTTACCAATCCGTCGACAGGGTCCGGGAGTTCAGGTCCCATGTTGGCGAGCAAGAAAGAGCCGGTGCCGTAAGTGTTCTTTGCCTCACCGGCTCTGAAACAGGCTTGGCCGAAGAGGGCAGCCTGCTGATCCCCGGCCATGCCGCTGACTGGTATTCCAGAGGGCAGGGGGCCATCGTCTTGCGTTACACCAAAGCGACCTGACGAGGCTCGAATCTCGGGCAAAGACTCGACCGGGATGCCAAATAGCGAGCACATCTCATCGGACCATGACCCGGAGGACAGGTCAAAGAGCATGGTGCGGCTGGCGTTGGATGGTTCGGTGGCATGGACAGTCCCCCCAGTCAGCTTCCAGAGGAGCCAGGAATCAATGGTGCCTAACCGTAGTGAGGCACCAGCCTCGACTCCGCCATCGGTCAACAGCCATTCGATCTTGCTGGCCGAAAAGTAGGGGTCCAACACGAGACCTGTGGTTCGCCGGACCAGGTCCAGATGACCTCCCTGACGAAGATCCTCACAACGCGCAGTGGTGCGACGGTCTTGCCACACGATGGCCCTGTGGCGCGGAAGGCTAGTTTTGGCGTCCCAAGCGACGACCGTCTCCCGTTGGTCGGTGATTCCAACTGCAGCAATCGGTGTGCCGAACTCCTCTAGGCGGGACCTGACCTCGGCCAGAGTGCCTGCGACGGCCTCCCAGATTTCCATGGCATCGTGTTCGACGAGGCCCGGTCTGGGAAAATGCTGTTTGAATTCCCGTTGAGAGGAATCGACAACGCTCCCTCCCTCATCGACGGCAACGGTTCGGACACTGGTGGTGCCAGCATCGATAGCGAGTACAACAGCCATTCGGAGAGGTTACGTTCTCGTTAGGGGAGTGACCCTACAAGCGAGGTCCAAAGATGCGAATAGGTGTGCTAACCGGTGGCGGAGACTGTCCCGGCCTAAATGCTGTCATCCGTGCTGTCGTGAGGCGCACGGAGAGAGGGTTCAGAGGTGGAGTGGTCGGATTCTTGGATGGTTGGCGTGGAGTTGTGGAGAATGATTTTGTGCCGCTTGACGTTGATGCATGCCGAGGCCTCCTTCCCAGGGGTGGAACGGTCCTCGGGACCTCGCGTCTTCAGCCCTTCGGAATGCAGGACGGTGTTGAGCGCTCTCGTAGAACGATTGAGCACCATGAACTCGATGGCTTAGTGGTCGTTGGTGGTGAGGGAACCCTCTCGTGTGCTAGGAGCCTCTATGAACTTGGCTTTCCCGTGGTTGGGGTTCCAAAGACGATAGACAACGACATCAGTGGAACCGAGATGACTTTCGGTTTCGAGACAGCAGTCGAAATAGCGACCGAAGCAATTGACCGCCTGCACACCACTGCGGAATCACATGACCGCGTGATGGTCGTTGAGGTGATGGGTCGACACGTAGGTCACATAGCGGCTTGGGCTGGCATGGCGGGTGGGGCAACCGTCACCCTTGTTCCAGAGGAACCATTCGATGTAGCCGAGGTGTGCACTGTCGTGCGTAGGAGGCATGACCACGGTCGTTACGCATCCGTTGTCGTTGTCGCCGAGGGCGCCAGACCAGTGCAGGGGACGATGGAGATCCCTAAGGATGAAGTTGATGCTTTTGGTCATGTCCGGCTAGGAGGTATAGCGCATCTGGTAGCAGCCGAAATCGGGCAGAGGACAGGCTTTGAGACCAGGGTCACGATTCTCGGCCACGTTCAACGAGGCGGTACGCCGACGGCATTTGACCGGGTGCTTGCCTCACGGTTCGGGGTGGCAGCGGTGGATGCAATCCATGAGGACAGGTTGGGGATGATGACCTCTCTAGCTGGCGGAAACATCGTGCTTGTGCCCCTTGCAGAAGCAGTTGATGAGGTCAAGAAACTGGCCCCAGATCTGTGGCAGACAGCAAAGGTGTTCTTTGCCTGACCCAACCATTAAGGGGTGCTAGCTCCATCTGTAGTGAAACTCCCATAATTGGAACAGTTCACGGGTTGGCCAGCCGTTGGAGGATCGCCATCGCTGACAGGAATGCTGATGGGGTTTAGGGCTCCATCGCTTTGGACAAGAATCCTGACATCATCGATGTCGGCGCCCACAATCAGTTCTGTCGCCGTGCACACAAGCATTGCGTAGGCAAGGCGATTGCCGATTGAGTCGTCCTGGGGGAATCCGTCGAGGCTATCGAGGTGAACTTCAAGGACGGTTCCAGTAAGGATCGTACCAATCACGGAGCTGCCCTCGGCGAAAGGTGAAACTAAGTCCGATTCCTGCTCGACAGCTGTAGGACCGGCGAACACTCGGTCCAGGATCACGTTCACCGAACCGTCAGAGGCGATTTCACGACTCACGGCCTCGAGTTGAATCGGGCCGTCAGTGATCGCCCGAGCTAGATAGATCTCGACTGATTCGCTTGGCGCTGGTGCCTCAGTCGTGGTTGACCCTGCTGGCAAGAGCGCATCCGACAGTTCGGCAGAAAGTTCCTGTGGGTTCGCATCGAGTGGAATGCTGCATGCGGAGATCAGAACAAGGATGATTCCGAGCGCAATAATGCCGAAGCGTGGCCGGGACAGCTGGCTGTTCACTGGGCTTTCTCCCCGTCCATAGGCAACTCGATGACAAAGCGTGCACCAGATGCACCATCGGGACGGTCCTCAACCCAGACCCTTCCCTTGTGAAGCTTGACGTCCTCGATGACGAGGCTGAGCCCCAGTCCAGTTCCACTGTCACCACTACGCCGACCACCTGCAGATCCTCGGGAGAAGCGTTCGAAGATTGCCGTACGCTCCTCCGGGGGGACTCCTGGCCCTTGGTCCTCAACGGCGATTCTGAGAGCCGAGATGTCACTCTCGACAATGATCGACGTCGCTCCACCCCCGTAGCGGTCGGCATTATCAAGGAGGTTAGAGATGAGTCTTGCCAAGCGTCGCTTGTCAGCCCGGATCATCAGATCTCCGGCACGGAGGGGTAGCTGCAGTGGCACGGATACGGTTCCACGGGTGGCTGCGGTCAGGAACTGAGCTACCTGGACCTCAGAAAGTTCTAGGGCCGCTGCACCTGCGTCGTATCCCGAGATCTCGAGCAGATCGACAACAAGCCTAGTGAATCTCTCGAGATCATCAGACAGAAGGGTCAGCGCTGTCTGGGAACGTTCCGATAGTTCCTCACGGCGTGCCTCCAGAACACCTACGCTGGCCTTCAAGGTTGTAAGCGGGCTCCGCAACTCGTGACTCACGTCCGATGCGAACCGGGCATCCCTGAGGATGCGTTCTTCGAGTGCACGTGCCATCTCATTGAACGAGTCGGCGAGGCGATCCAGGTCGGGGTCAGTCTGTGGCTCCAGACGAGTATCAAGGCGTCCACCGGCGATTGCCTCGGCGGCACTGCGCACCCTGCGCAAAGGAAGGAGAGTTCGCTGGCTCACCCACGCGCCGAAAATAGCGGCGACAAGGGTTGCGAAGATGCTGGCTCCAAACAGGACGATCTGTAGATTCCCCAGAGTGTCCTCAACATCAGCGAGGTCGACGACAGCGAAGTAGTCAGCATCGAATGCGGTGAGGGGGATGCCCACAACCAGGTGCGTCTGCCCTGAAAGTATAGATCGTTGTTGGCCTGCCTTCCTGTCGGCCAACTGCTTGAGGAGGAGCGGTGGAAGATCCTCCCGGTCCAACTCGGGTGTGGGTAGCCACGCGGTCTCTAGACGGATTAGACGCTGGAAACCTTCGATCTTGGTGAGGGAATCTGCGATGGCGGGAAGGTCTTCAATGGTGGCATCGGGGGTCAGCTGGTTGCTGAGCCGGGTTGCATTGCTTACCGCTACAGCTGCAGCGGCGCTCTCCCGGCTATCGATGAGTTGTCGGCGGGTGAGAACGAGGGTCGCTCCTGCCAGCACCACCGATACTAGGAGCCCACCGACGGCAAAGGACAGGGAAATCCTGGCCCGAAGACCCAAGGGTCTCGGACGGGAGTCATCGGAGGCGAGAATGACGAACTCCGTGGCTTTGTCATCAAGCCCGATGTCAGTTGCCATCAGGTCTGTAGCTTGTATCCCATGCCCCGCACTGTCAGCACGTATCGCGGATTGGCCGGGTCCATTTCGACCTTGGTGCGGAGGCGTCTGATATGGACATCGACCAGCCGGCCATCCCCCAGATAGTCGTAGTCCCAAACCGTTTCCAGGAGATCCTCTCTACTGAAGACCTTGTTTGGGTTGGATGCCAACTCAACTAGAAGGCGAAACTCGGTATGGGTCAGGTGGACCTCCTTGCCAGCAACCCGGACCGTGCCCTCGTCAGCGAGCAGTTCCAACTGGTCGATGACCAGATGAGAATGGGGAGTTTCGGAGGGGCGTGCTCTTCGGAGGAGTGCCCTGATACGGGCTGACAACACCTTGGGGTCAAAGGGCTTACTCAGGTAGTCGTCAGCTCCAGCCTCTAGCCCGGCAACGATGTCGTGGCTGTCGTCACGCGCTGTGACCATGATGATCGGCACATCGCTGAGGCGCCGAACCCTACGGCAGACTTCAAACCCGTCGATGCCCGGGAGCATTATGTCGATCAAGACGACATTGCTGGGATCATGGGCAAAGACCTCCAGGGCTGCTTCGCCACTCTCGGTCTCGATGACGAGGTGCCCCTCTTCTTCGAGAACCAACCTGACGGCTGTGCGGATGCGTTCGTCGTCCTCGACGATGAGAATGTTTGTACCCGTCATTGTGGAATCCTGTTCCGGGTCTGCTAGTGATGGAACTGATCCTAGGAGTCGTTGGGCCGCGGTGCCCACAGTGGGTGAGTTCAGGGTCCGGCCGCATCGACATTCCGAAGAAGCGATAGCAGTTCGGAAAGGATTCCTTCAGGTGAGGCCACCACGAAATCTCCAGTCGGGTTTTCGCCAGAAAGGTCACAAACCCGGCCTCCTGCTTCGCTTACGATCACAGAACCGGCGGCAATGTCCCATGGAGCGAGTCCTCGTTCGAAGAAAGCATCCACCCGGCCACAGGCGACGGATGCAAGGTCCAGTGCCGCCCCTCCCATTCTTCGAATGTCACGGACCCGGGGGAGGATTTCTACTAGTTCTTTTGCTTGTTTGCGGCGGTGTGCTGGCTGATACCCAAAACCGGTGGCGAGAAGTGCCTCTGAGAGGACAGTCACGGTGTTGACCTGGATGCTGTCCCCGTTGCGGGTCGCCCCGTGGCCAAGGGCGGCTACAAACTCGTCACCCAAGATTGGGTCTACTACCACCCCGATTACCGGTTCACCATCAAGTTCGGCGCCAATCGACACTGAAAAGCCCGGATGGCCGTAGACGAAGTTGGTTGTTCCATCGATCGGGTCGATAATCCACCGGATTCCAGATGTCCCCGTAATGGTGGTTCCTTCCTCGCCTTGAATCGAGTCGTTGGGGCGGGCCTCGTGGAGAATTTCGGCAATTCGAGTTTCGGACCACAGGTCGGCATCGGTTACCAGATCGGTTGCTGAACTCTTTGAGTTCTTTTCAATCGGCCTGCCCGTCCGGATTGCGAGTTCAGGTACGACCGAGCGGGCAGTGCGGACTGCCAAATCGCGAAGAGACAGGAGGTCTGGCATGTTCAGTTAGCGAACAGGGTGACGGTCGCGGACATCCTGTTGAGCTTGGCTGGTGCGCCACTCGGCCATCGCACGAAGCGTCAGCGTCACCACGATTCCGACACCCGCGGCAGCTAGACCAGCACCCAAAACACCCATCCAACCGGCCAGGGTGGGACAACTGGATTCACACTGGAGCTTGACTACTGCGTGTCCGACGAAACCCCCTGAGGCTCCGGCGGTCAACACAGCGGCCAACGCCAGCAGTCGGGCGGTTAGTGATGGTGCCGCCGACCGCATTCCGGGATTCACCTTTGCAGGGCCGTTGCCTTTCACGAGGGTTGAGGCTATCGCCCACCCCCATCTCCAGTGAGGGTGCCAGACTGTGGTCATGGTTGGCAGGCAAGAACGGGAATGGAGGGTCGCTGGGGCCCTCATCGAACAAGATGGACTCCTCTTGCTTGTAGCAAACCGCAGGCGAGGTGGGAAGTTGGAGTGGACACCTCCTGGAGGGGTTATCGATTGTGGCGAGACAAGCACGGGAGCGTTGGCACGTGAGGTGCGTGAAGAGACCGGCCTGATTGTGGACTCTTGGACAGCGGCCGTCTATGAGGTATCTGTGGACTTTCCCGACCGTGGCATGCGGCTTGGGGTAGAGGTGTTCAGGGCAGAGTCGTGGCACGGGTCGATGGTTTTTGAAGATCCGGACGGCATCGTAGAAGATGGCCGCTTTGTTGAACCCGACGAGGGTGAAGCTCTTTTGGCATCTGCTCCTACATGGGTGAGAGAGCCTGTAGGCATCTGGCTCGGCGGTACAACTGAACCTGGACTCAGATTTGAGTATCTGGTTTCAGGAACCGAGCCGGGGAGCATGACCGTTAAGCGGAGTTGAAGATGGATACCCCGATCCTGCATGTTGATATGGATGCGTTCTTTGCTTCCATAGAGGTTGTACGGAATCCAAAGCTGATCGACAGGCCCGTGGTCGTCGGTGGAAGCGGTAAACGGGGAGTTGTTGCTGCTGCTTCGTATGAGGCACGGGTGTTTGGAATCCATTCTGCCATGCCGTCCTTACGTGCTCGGAGTCTCTGCCCTGACCTCGTGTTCTTGTCGGGTGACCATGCCTACTACCGTGAGGTAAGCAGACGCGTCATGGCCATCTTCCACCGGTTCACGCCGCTCGTGGAACCGCTCTCCCTAGATGAAGCCTTCTTGGATGTTGGTGGAGCAGAGCGTACCGTCGGAGTGCCAACGGCCATAGCTTCTGAGATCCGACGACTGGTTTCTGCAGAGGAGGGCCTCAGTTGTTCAGTGGGTGTGGCTCCCAATAAGTTTCTCGCCAAATTGGCCAGTGAACAGGCCAAGCCGAGAGTGTCGATGACTGGGTGTGAGCAGGGTTCTGGCATCTGCGTTGTCGAGCCCGGAGCCGTCGAGGCGTTTCTTGCTCCACTCCCCGCAGAGGCAGTGTGGGGTGTTGGCCCCCGGACGATGGAACGCCTCAGGAGGCTGGGTGTTACAACTGTTTCCGACCTCGCCGTCATACCCAAGATGACCTTGGTATCGCTTCTGGGTGATGCTGCTGGTGGTCAACTCTGGCGCCTTGCAAGAGGGCTAGACGATCGCCCGGTTGAACCCGGGCAGTTTGTCAAGTCCATAGGCCATGAAGAGACCTTCCCAGTGGATCTGGTGGATCCTGCATCCTTGGCCCATGAGTTGATCGGGATGGTTGATGCAGTCGCCACAAGGGCGCGAGCGGCCGGGGTAACGGGAAGAACCGTGAACATCAAGGTGCGCTTTGCCGATTTCACGACCATCACCCGTGCATCAACTCTGGCCGACGGAACCGATAGCAGCATTGAAATGGCTGATGTGGCAGGTGAAATGTTGGACAGGATCGATCCGAGTCCGGGGGTAAGGCTCCTTGGGGTATCGCTAAGTGGCTTGCGGGAGGGATCGGTTCGTCAACTCCGGCTTGATGAATTACCCGGCATCGGTTGGGACGCTGACGAGAGACGGGATCGTTTGCCAAGGTGGCGGGAGGCAGAGAGCGTCGTCGACCGGATCCGAGGGCGCTTCGGATTTCGGGCCATCGGCCACGATGTTGCAAGAAGCGGCAGGCTGCGGGAGGATCCGGTCGACAGGCAGCGATGGGGTCCAGACACGTAATTCAGGAACTTCCGTGGCTGTAGGTACTGTTCCACGCTCGTACTCGTTGTATGTGGTTGACGGCAAATTGCTGCGCGCGTTGTTGCGCGGGTGCTGCTGTGCGATGCTTTAAGGGTTATTCGGCCGACCCGGTAGTGGGTCTTTGAACTGGTGAGGAGAGGTGAGAACTCGGTGCCGCTGTCCGATGAAGAGGAGCGGATCCTCAGCGAAATCGAAGAACAGCTAAACGAAACTGACCCCAGTCTTGTGCGTGAGGTCTCGCAAACGACGGTTTACACACAGTCGATCCAGCACCTCAAGTGGTCAGTCCTCGGTTTCCTGCTGGGTGTGACCATCATGGTTGCGAGCCTCTCAACTTCCTTTTTGCTTTCTTTCCTAGGCTTCCTAGTGATGCTTGCATCTGCCTTGGCACTTGAGCGCAATGCACGTCACTTGGGTAGGACGGGAATGCAGCAAGCAGCACAGTCTGCCCGGGGGGCGGCTCTTAAGGCTGCGGTAGGAGACAGCCGTCAGCGGATGCGAGAACGCTTCCGCCGGGGGGAAGAACGCCGCCCCGGCGGAATCTGACCAACGGCGTAGGCGACAGACGTTGGCCAACGCCCTTGCCATTGATATCGGTGGTACAAAGTTGGCAGCCGCACGGGTGGATTCAACAGGGGAGATCCTTGATCACCGGCGTGTGCCAACCACGGGCGCTGATGCTGAGGCACTTTTCGGCCAGTTGGAGGAACTGGTGTCTCCGTTTTTGGCCGAGGGCGACTTTGAGGTATGTGGCGTCGGATCTGGTGGTCCGATGGAGGCCGATGGTGAGACGGTTTCACCGCTGAACATCCCCCAGTGGCGGGGGTTCCCGCTTAGGGCACGGTTGATGGATCTACTGGGAATGCGTGTAGCAGTGGATAACGATGCAAAGGCTCTAGCCCTGGGTGAGGGTTGGTGTGGTGCTGCAGTCGGGTATAGGAACTACATGGCGATGGTCGTTTCCACGGGGGTGGGTGGAGGCCTTGTCATTGATGGCCAACTCCTCAATGGGGATGCGGGCAACGCGGGGCACATCGGACACATCATCGTTGACCCGGAAGGTACGAGGTGCGCTTGTGGAAACAGGGGTTGTCTTGAGGCGATGACATCGGGGCCAGCCATTACCAGGCAATTGGGACATCCTGTAGAGGATGCCCCTGTGGAGGTACGCAGGCGAACAGGCCAGCTCGTTGGTCGTGCAGTGGCGTCGGTCGTGAATCTCTTGGATATTTCCCTCACGGTGGTGGCTGGATCGGTTGCGCTTGGCTTCGGGGAGGTATTTTTCGATGCGGCACAGGCTGAACTGAGCGGACACTGCGGTCTGGAATTCACCCATGAAGCAAAGATTATTCCGGCAGGGCTCGGTCCGGATGGCCCGCTTGTCGGGGCGGCGGCGGTGGGGTGGGCGTCGCTGGGCGTGGTGCTCTTATCGTCATGAAAGCTCGATGGCTGGTAGCGCTCTGTCTCGCCCTGTTGCGTAGGCCAACTCTGTGGCCTGTCGCTGCCCGTCAGATCTGCCGCCTCGCTGCTCATGGCTGGTGGAGGCGCCCACCTTTCATGCCGCTGCCAGATCATCTTTATGCGGAGTTCCGTTCCTTGACTCAGTACGGGGATCCTGGCTACGAGCCGGAGATAGGGGATGTACTCGTCTGGTTGGAGTGGTGTAGGAAGACGGAGCGGGGTGCCTGATGCCGGCCGATTGGATGGTAGAGAGGGTGGCGGGAAGTGTCGCCGAACTACATGGGATTGAGCCATCCCTGTTTTCCCGTCGGGTAATGATCTATGACGTTTGCGATGTTGCAGTGGTGGTCGGCAGTGGTCAAAAGAAGATGCCATCGACAGATGGAACTCGGGTGGTACGACGTAGGTCCGGTGGCGGGGCGGTTTTGGTGGGCCCAGGCGAGGTCCTTTGGATAGATATTCTCTTGCCGCGTAGCGACCCGCTCTGGAATGACGACATATCCGTATCAGTCAGGTGGCTCGGTTATGCGTGGTGTGCAGCTCTTGCCGAAATGGAGATCGGAGCGATTGTCCACCCAGGTCCGATGCTCACGACGAAGTGGTCTGCAACAGTCTGCTTCGGGGGCCTTGGCCCAGGCGAAGTCCTGCTGGGTGGGCGGAAGGTCGTCGGCATCAGCCAGCGACGGAACAGGAACGGCGTCCGCTTCCAGTGTGCGGCCCTACTCCGCTGGAGGCCCCGCGAGATGGTCAAGTTGTTCGACCTCACGCCGCCAGATGCGGCGGTTGCCGACCTAGAAAAAGCCGCCGTTTCTTTGGATGTCAACGCTAGTGACCTGTCTGATGCCCTCTTGAATCAGCTTCCCTGAGGGCCGCTGGTCAGAGTCGAAGGAATACCCACTTCACGCTTATTGCCACAGTGGAGCTTTCCAGATCTCTAGTTTCCTTTGAATCGGGGTAACCGGGCTCACTGGGTTTGCTATATGGGTCAAAATCCCATAAAGTGGAACGTTATGGAGGGAATGGGAGGAGTGGTGATGCCGTTCGTCGGGACGCATGATCACACCCTTGACGATAAGGGTCGCCTAGTAATGCCGGCGAAGTTCCGCAGCCATTTCAGTGGACCTGCCTATCTCTCACCCTGGGCTGGTTGTGTTGCTCTTTGGACCGCTGGCCGTTTTGAGTCCATGGTCCGTCGTCTCGAAGAAGAGGTACGTGCCGGAGAGACGGACCCAGGAGTTCTCCGGGGACTCGCTGCTCGTTCCGAGGAGGTCAGGTTGGACCCCCAGGGGCGGATCATCGTGCCTCCCAGGCTCCGCGAGTTTGCTGCACTCGAACGCGATGTCGTCGTTTGCGGTGCCATCGACTGGATCGAGATATGGAACAGCCTCGACTGGGAGGGAATGGCCGGCGAACTGGATCGCTCAGTTGCCGAGGCTTTCCGTCGGGGGAGTGGGATTTGAGTCCACGAGTGGAGGGGCAATGAAGAGGACGGCCGTGCGCAACAGGAGCGCGGCACGTCTATGCGGTGACGACAGGATCGTGGAAGAAGACGACCAGATGAACGAGTACAGACCAGTTCCAGCAGAGAGCTTCCAGCACCAGTCTGTAATGTTGGACGAGGTTCTTGAGGCTCTTTCAGATGTGCCGGTGGGTCCAATCCTCGATGCGACCCTTGGAGGAGGGGGCCACGCAGCAGCCCTGCTAGAGGGTTTCCCGACCCACAGCCTCATTGGGCTGGACAGAGACACCGACGCCATCGCAGCTGCAGGCAGGCGACTCAAATTGTTTGGAAATCGTGTAACACTCGATCACTCGGACTTTGGGGACCTCAGCCTGGCACTTGACAAAATCGGCTCCCCGCAGATCTCAGCGTTCCTGTTCGACCTCGGGGTCTCTTCGCCGCAACTGGATCGTGTCGAGCGTGGATTCAGTTACCGCGATGCCGGCCCCCTTGACATGCGAATGGACCGGACCCAGAGACGAACGGCTTCAGAGATCGTGAACGGCTATGGGGAGAGTGAGTTGGCCGATGTGCTTTACCGAAATTCGGACGAACGCTACGCCCGTCGGATCGCCGAGGCAATCGTGGCTGCTAGGCCGGTTGGCGACACCGCGGAGTTGGCCGAACTGGTCCGCTTGGCGATACCTGCTCCTGCTCGGCGTAGCGGTGGACATCCGGCCAAGCGCACCTTCCAGGCCATTCGTATTGAAGTGAACTCAGAGCTGGAACAGTTGGCAATCGGCCTCGACGCTGCAATTAGATGTCTTACGCCCGGAGGTCGGGGTGTCGTCATCTCCTACCATTCGGGTGAGGATCGGCTCGTCAAGGTTCGTTTTGACCGAGCTGTGACCGGCGGCTGTACTTGTCCGCCTCTGTTGCCGTGTGGATGTGGTTCCATACCTGAGGCAGTGCCACTCAGAAGGAGGGCCCTTCGTCCCGGAGAGGCTGAAGTTGAGCGCAATCCTAGGGCCGCCAGTGCCCGGTTGAGAATCCTGGAACGGGCATGACTGCGGTAGTCCGCCCTCCGGGCCCTGTCGAAGTGCACTCGCGACAAAAAGGATTGGAGTCCACAGGGCTGAAGTCCAAATTCAGGGACAGGTCGGCGGTCGGCACCATGGGGATCCTCTGCATCTTCGGTTTCTTCGCCACCCTCCTCGCCATGGCTTCGCTTCATAGCGTGCTTGTCAATGGTCAGTTCGAGTTTGATCGTCTTCAAGATCGTCTGGAACTTGGCCAGGAACGCTCCCAGGTGTTGCGTGAAGAAGTGGCGCGGCTCGAGAGTCCTTCCCGGATTTTGAACGCTGCGACTGGCCGCCTAGGAATGACCCCACCACCGAACCGCCTCTACTTGCCTTCGGTTGTGCCCGGTGACCCACTTCGCCCACTTCCATTTCCACCTGAAAATCCCTTCTCACTGCAAGTCCGATGAGTACAGGTCCGGCCGCAGCAACCGGCACTGGCCGGGGCTCAAGTCGTGACCTTTTGCGCCTTAAGACCCAACGACGCTTGAAGCGACGGATTCTGCTCATTGGTTTTCTCTTCGCCCTGTTGGCAGGTCTCCTTGGATGGAGGCTTGTCACGCTTCAAGTGTTGGAACCTGACCGCTACTTGGCACAAGGTGTGGCCCAGCGAATTCAGACCGTGTCTCTTCCTGCCGCTAGGGGAGCGATTGTCGATCGCAATGGAGTCGATCTGGCTCTCTCTGTACCACGTCGATCGGTGGTCGCAAATCCTGGGTTAGTCGAAGATCCTGTGAGTGCGGCTATGGCGCTAGCCGGGATCCTGAACACGGACATAGAGACATTAGAGGAACGTCTCTCAAGCCAGCGATCTTTCGTGTACCTGGATCGACAGGTTGAAGATGAGGTGGCAGACATGGCTATGACCCTTGACCTCTCAGGTATCTACACCGAACCTGAGAGGGCTCGGTTGCGACCTGGCGACAAATCGGCACTGGCGCTCCTCGGCAGGACTGACATCGACAGCAACGGGATCAGTGGGCTGGAACTTGTTTACGACGATCTGTTGTCTGGGATAGACGGGGAAATGATTGTGGAAGAAGGCTTGGGTGGGTACACCATTCCAGGTGGTGAGTACAGGGTCGAGCCGGCAGAACAGGGCCTGACGCTTGTGTTGACTATTGATCGCGCCCTCCAGTTTGAAGCAGAGCGATTGCTTACAGAAGGCGTTGAAGTTGCGGGCGGTGAGGGCGGTGTTCTTGTGGCCATGAGACCAAAAACAGGAGAGGTACTGGCATCGGCGACTGTCACACGTGGCGATGATGGACTACTTCGACCCTCTACTGAGCACAAGGTTGCAACTTGGACATTCGAACCCGGTTCAATAATGAAGCCACTAACCATGTCGGCCGTTCTTGAGGCTGGGCTCGCTGCTCCTGAAACGATACGAGAGGTTCCCGGGACTGTGTTCGTACATGACGCAGACTTTAAGGATTCCTTCCCGCATGGGACTGAGCAGTGGTCAGTGGCAGACATACTTCGCCAGTCTTCGAATGTGGGCACCATCTTGTGGGCACAGGACCTTGGGGAGGAGATGCTCTACCAGCAACTCCTCGACTATGGCCTCGGCTCGATAACTGAATTGAGTTTCCCCGGCGAGGCCCAAGGACTCCTTGCTCCGGTTGGCAAGTGGTCTGGTACATCCCTTCCTACGATCGCGATTGGGCAGGGGATTTCAGCCACGCCGATGCAGATGATCACCGCATTCGCTACCTTGGCAAATGACGGGCGACGGCCCGCGCCCACTCTGGTGCGCGGTTCGGTGGATGATGAGGGGGTGTTTGCCTCATTCCAAGTTGACGAACAGACAGAGGTCATCGCGCCGGGTATCGCAAGCAGCATTGTCTCGATGATGGAGGCAGTTGTCTCCGATGGAACAGGGACACGTGGTCAGGTGCCGGGCTACAAGGTTGCCGGGAAGACTGGCACTGCATGGAAGCCCCTTGCCGGTGGTGGCTATGGTGAGGAGGCAGATGAGGTTCGCTACGTTGCGAGCTTTGCCGGTTTCTTACCAGCTGAGGCACCGGAATTGGTGATTCTCGTGGTTGTAGATGAACCGGCCCGACAGACCTATTCAGGTGGACGAGCGGCCGCACCGATATTTGCCGATTATGCACAGTTTGCTGTCAGGCAGCTGAGAATTCCATCTGAGTTCGAACGGGCCGCCGTTGATCAGGTCGGAAGGGTCATGGCCACCACGCCGGCCAAGGCACTTGATCTGCTTGCTGTCCAGGAGGCTGCCCTGCCGGGCATCGGGTGAGATGCTGCTATCAGCGCTGCTGGAGACCACTGAACCGTCCGCTATAGCCTTGTCCGCGGGAAGTGGCGATCCCGATGTATTGCGGGTGGTCCACGATTCCCGTCAAGTCAGACCTGGTGACCTTTTCTGTTGTATTCCTGGGCAGAGCAGTGACGGTCATGAGCATGCCACTGAGGCAGTCGCTGCTGGAGCCGTTGCAGTTTTGGCTGAGCGAGTGCTTGACGTAGACGTTCCACTACTCGTCGTGAACTCGGTACGGATCCTGATGCCGTTACTAGCTACCGAAGTAGCGGGGAGGCCTTCTGAGAAACTTGAGGTGATCGGGATAACGGGAACGAACGGAAAAACGAGTGTGACGCACCTGCTTGGTGGCGTTTTTGAATACGCGGGTCGGAAGCCGGCCATCATCGGGACCCTCGCTGGTGGTCTGACCACCCCGGAGGCCCCCGATCTCCAGGGTCAACTCGCCTCTTTGGTGAGCGAAGGGGTAGGTGCTGTGGTGATGGAGGTTTCTTCTCACGCGCTCGACCAGTACCGAGTGGATGGCACCCACTTCTCAACTGCAGCCTTCACCAACCTGTCACGCGACCATCTTGATTATCACCAGACAATGGAGTCCTACGCGGCAGCAAAAGGTCGCCTGTTCACACCTGTTTTCACCGACCGGGCCGTGATTGTTGTGGACAGTCGGATCGGCGCGAGGCTGGCAAAGAGCGCGTCACGAATGGGACTAGAAGTTGTAGAGGTGTCAGTGTCAGGGATCGACCGGGAGGTCCAAGTCGATCAAGTCGCCTTTCGCTGGAGGAACCTGGACGTGCATGTACCCGTCGGGGGTGACTTCACAGTGGCCAACTCGGTAGTGGCTGCAGAACTGGCGTACCTGGCTGGCGTTGCCCCATTGGCAATAGTCGATGGACTGGCGAGGATCTCCGGAATCCCCGGCAGGTTTGAGCAGGTTGAGGTTCAGGATGGGCCAACTGTGATCGTCGACTATGCCCATTCGCCCGACTCGCTCACAGCGTTACTCGCATCGGTTCGCTCCATTGCAGCCGGTGGCCGTGTCATTTCTGTGTTTGGATGTGGTGGAGAGCGAGATACTGGCAAGCGTCCAGAGATGGGTCGTGCCGCCGAAGAAGGTGCTGATCTTGTTGTCCTTACCTCAGATAATCCGAGGGGTGAACCACCCGAGGGGGTGATAGCGGACATTCTTGAGGGGATGGCAGGTCGACCAGAAGAAGTAGTCGTTGATAGGCGTCAGGCGATTGGCGCTGCTCTTGGCATGGCGCATTCCGAGGACGTGGTTGTCATTTCTGGCAAAGGGCATGAGAAGTTTCAGGAAGTCGACGGTCAGCAATTGCCGTTTGATGACCGGATCGTGGTCCGCGAGGAGGCGAAAAACTTGGCCGACGGCCATGCACGTGATGCTGGGATCGAAACATGATCAGGATCCTCATTGCAGCCGCAGTGGCGATGACTGTCTCCCTCTTAGGAACACATCTTCTTATCAGGGCCCTGACCCACTATCGAATCGGTCAACCAATTCGTGACGACGGTCCCGAGGGTCATAACACCAAGGCCGGGACACCCACCATGGGAGGCCTAGCTGTTGTGTCGGGAGCTGTGCTGGGTTACGTCATCAGTGACTTCTACAACGGCATCTATACGACATCGGGGATCTTTGTGATGCTGGCTATCGTCGGCGGTGGAGCGGTTGGCCTATTGGATGACTGGATAAAGGTTGTTAGGGAACGCAACCTGGGCCTCAACAAGCGAGCCAAGATATTTGGACTATTGGCAGTGGGGCTCATTTTCGCGGTTCTCATGGTTGAACACACTCCGACACATTCAGTGATCTCCTTCACCCGCTTCAACCAACCCGGTATTCAGATCGGCAGCGTCCTCTGGGTGATCTGGGCTGTGATCCTCATAGTCGGATCATCAAATGCTGTGAATCTAACCGACGGCCTTGATGGCCTAGCTGCTGGTGCCGGAGTATTCACATTTGGAGCTTTCACGGTCGTTGCCTTCTGGCAATTCCGCCTTCCCGAAATTTACGAAGTCAGACACGCATTGGACCTCGCCGTGGTTGCAGCGGCAATGGCCGGAGGGTGTCTCGGATTTCTGTGGTGGAATGCAGCTCCGGCAAGGATCTTCATGGGTGACACGGGTTCGCTTGCCATCGGTAGTGGGCTGGCGGCCCTCGCTCTCGCTACAAGCACCACGCTGCTATTGCCTATCGTTGCGGGCCTGTTTGTGTTTGAAACCATCTCTGTCATGGTCCAAGTTGCCGGTTTTCGAATGTTCGGGGGTCGACGTGTATTCCGCATGGCGCCGATCCACCACCACTTCGAACTGAGAGGTTGGCCGGAGACGACAGTTATCGTCCGTTTCTGGATCTTGGCGGGTGTGTGTACTGCAGCTGGTTTGGGTCTCTTCTACGCCGATTCGATAAATGTTGGTCTAACCGATGGCATGGGGGCCTCCACACCGTGAGTTCTGCCATGCTGGTCTTGGGCCTAGGTGTCACTGGTCGGGCGGTAGCCAGATCCCTTCGCGCAAGAGGGCACGATGTGGTGGCTGTAGACGATAATCCCGAGTTGGCAACGATCGAATATGCCAAAAGCCTGGGTATTGAACTGGTCATTGCACCGGAACTCTCGGATTGGAGTTACTTGCTTGAGGGCTGCGAGGAAGCCGTAGTCAGCCCAGGCATTTCTGATGACCATCCGTTCTTTGCCGCTGCTGGAAGGACCGAAGTAACCCTGCTTGACGAGTATGACCTGGCGACACGATGGGATGTGCGTCGACGGTGTGCTGTTACGGGAACTAACGGCAAGACCACTGTTGTCACCTTGATAGTCGCGATGCTGGAACAGTCTGGAGTCCGTGCAGCGGCGGCTGCCAATACAGATACGCCCATGGTCGCGGCGATTGATGATGTGGAGATCGAAGTGTTCGTAGTGGAGGCCTCCTCATTCAGGTTGGCTCATGTCCACAGGTTCTCGGCCTCACCATCGGCATGGATCAACTTCAGTCCCGACCACCTCGATATTCACTCATGCCTTGATTCCTATGAAGCGGCCAAGGCGCGGATCTGGGAGGGGATCGACAGTCCTGCCGACGCGGTCGCAAACCTGGCGGACCCAGTGGTCGCTGGCCATACCCCCGCCGGCTCTACTGGCTTTGGCCTGCCTGACTCGTATTGCCGGATCCATGAAGGGCGACTGCTGCACGGTGATGATGAGGTGATTGAAATCGCATCCATGCCACGACAATTGCCCCACGATCTCCTGAACGCCCAAGCTGCTACGGCGGTAGCCATGCGTTCTGGTGCAAACCTTGAGGCATGTACGAAGGTTCTCAACGACTTCAGTGGTCTCGCTCACCGCATGAGTCTGATAGCTGAATACGACGGGGTTCGCTATGTGGATGACAGCAAGGCCACGACCCCCCATGCGACCCTTGCTGCATTGGCAGGCTTGCCTGGATCGGTGTTGATAGCCGGAGGTCGCAACAAGGGGCTTGACCTGACAGTGCTCGGCAGTTCCAGTCCAAGTTGTGTGGTGGCGATCGGCGAGGCAGCTGGAGAGATTGAGGAGGCATTCGGAGGTCGGGTCCCGTTGCAGTTCGCCGACTCCATGGCAGCGGCCGTGGCCATCGCAGGAGAGTGTGCAGCCGGTGGGGGAACAGTGCTTCTCTCACCTGCCTGTGCATCATTTGACTGGTATGCCTCCTACACCGAGAGGGGTCTCGACTTCGCTCGTGTCGTCGCTGCGATTGGGGAAACGCGATGAGTGATACTCGAGTACGAGGTAAACTTGGAGCACGTTCAAGGCATCCCGCACGGGATGTCCGGCGGAGCCCGCGAAAGCCACCTGGCAGACGCTCGACACGGTTCGTACTGCTCGGTGCAATGGCAGTGCTGCTAGGCCTCCTGGGCGTCGTGATGGTCCTTTCGTCGTCATCTGTAAACGACCTGCGTTCCTATGGTGACGCCTGGTACCACCTGAAACGACAGATCGTATGGTTTGCCCTCGGACTGCTGGCTTTGATGATGATGATGAGGGTCGACTACAGACGCCTTCGGCTACTGGCACAGCCAGCGATAGTCCTGGCCGTGGGGCTGTTGGTTATGGTTCTGATACCAGGAATAGGAATCAGCGCAAACGGTTCCGCCCGCTGGATTGGCATCGGATCTTTCACATTCCAGCCCTCCGAACTAGCCAAGCTAGGAGTGTTGCTTTACAGCGCCGACTTGCTCTCGCGACCTGGCCGTCCGAGCAGTCAACTCGGTTTGACTCTGCGACCTGTGCTCTTGGTCACGGTAACGATCGGCGCTCTCCTCATGCTTGAACCTGACCTTGGAACCGTGGTCATCGTGGTGGCCATTGTCGCCTCGTTGCTGTTCTTCTCAGGAACACGCCTCGATGTTTTGGTGGGTTTGGGAGCGCTTGGTATAGCTGGTATCGGATGGCTGAGTCTCAGCGCCGACTACCGTCGACAGCGGATTCTTGGGATGCTGGACCCATGGACCGATCCGCTCAATACGGGTTGGCAGACGATTCAGGCGGGTGTGGCGGTATCAAGTGGTGGAATCACCGGAATCGGCCTTGGTGCCAGTCGTGCCAAGTGGGGCTTCCTTCCCTTTGCCCACACTGATTTCATTTTTGCGATTGTGGCTGAGGAGTGGGGGCTGGTCGGAGCAGGGATGGTGATCTTGGCCTTCCTGGTGATCGGATTTGTTGGTCTATCGACTGCCTTGAAGGCACCAGACCAATTCGGTCAGTTGCTTGCCGCTGGGGTGACCTGTTGGATTCTCGTCCAGGCATTCGTGAACATTGGCGCGGTGCTTGGTGTGGTTCCGATTACAGGAGTTCCGCTTCCATTTGTCTCATCAGGTGGGACTGCCCTGGTCGTGACGATGGCGGCCTACGGGATACTCCTGAACATTGCACGACAGGCCTGATGATCACGGGAAGGGGGGGCTTCGACTCAGGCGCCATGTCTCCTCGACGGGGTGGTGTGGTCATCGCGGGTGGAGGTACCGCTGGCCACGTTCTCCCCGGACTTGCAATTGCCATTGCGCTTGTGGAGCGATCGATTGTGTCCGGGCCAGAGTGCGTGCACTTGGTTGGTACCCGTAGAGGAATTGAGGCAGATCTGGTTCCCGAAGCTGGTTTCGGGCTAACCATGCTCCCCGGTCGCGGGATCCAACGTCGCCTCACCCCAGCTAATCTTGTGGCTCTGTCGGGCCTTTTGGCTGCGTTATTTAAAGCCAGTTACCTGCTCATCAGGTACCGACCCATGGTGGTCCTAGCAACTGGCGGCTATGCAAGTATCCCCTGTGGTTTGGCAGCGGCCATGCTCCGCATCCCTCTGTTGGTGGCCGAACAGAATGCCGTGGCCGGGGCAGCAAACAGGCTGTTAGGGCGCTTCGCTGTGGCTTCGAGTGTGGCCTTTCGGGAGACTGGCCTGCCACGTGAGGTACTTACCGGCAATCCAGTTCGCAGCAGGGTGCGGGATCTCTCACATCTGAGTTCGCGTGCAGTGCAGCGAGAACGGTTAGGCCTGAGCGATATTCCGGTCCTTCTCGCTTTCGGCGGTTCCCTAGGAGCACGACGACTCAACAACGCCGTTGCAGACATGGTCAGTCAATGGGATGGCGAAGGCATCGTGGTCTATCACGTGGTTGGTCATCGAGACTGGCCGGACTATGTCACGAAACAGCCTGACGTAGCGCGGCTAGTGGAGTATCGGCCCATCGAATACGAGACCGAATTGCCTGAAGTGATGGCAGCATCAGATCTAGTCATCTGCAGAGCCGGCGCTACCACGGTCGCCGAGTTAACTGTTATTGGAAGAGCGGCAGTTCTTGTCCCACTGCCTGGTGCCCCCCGAGATCACCAGGCCCGCAATGCCAGTATTCTCGTTGATGCTGGAGCCGCCGTCGTCGTGAACGACGTCGACCTAGATGGAGGCAGCCTGGAGAAGATGATCCGGGAACTTCTTGAAGACAGCACTGCCCTAGAGGGAATGGGTGAAAGGTCGCGTGGAATGGGCCGTGGGGATGCCGCTGACTTGGTTGCCGATCTAGTCGGCCGTGTGGCTTCTGGAAAGTCTGTCTGTTCAGAGGATGACCATGCATGACACAGCGCCGGTGATCTCTGATCACCAGCGGATTCACGTGGTCGGAGTGGGTGGCGCTGGTATGAGTGCCATTGCCGAGGTCCTAGCAGCCATGGGGCATACGGTAACCGGATCAGATCTCAAGGCTTCCGCTGGCCTTGACCGCCTAGCTGCCCTCGGCATTGAAGTAACGGTCGGTCACGACGCATGCAACATAAACAGTGCTGATCTCGTCACTCGCTCAACAGCTGTACCCGACCACAACCCAGAGTGTTCAGCTGCATGGAACGCAGGAGTGCCGGTGGTTAGCCGGGCAACGATCCTGGCGGCGATTTGTGGTGAGCGTGAGACCATCGCGGTGGCAGGTACACATGGAAAAACCACGACCTCCTCAATGCTCGCGCTGGTCCTCCGGGAGGCCGGCCTGCAGCCGTCATTTATCATTGGTGGCGATGTTAACGAAATCGGTACGGGAGCTGCCTGGGATCGTGGTCGCTTGTTCGTGGTCGAAGCTGATGAAAGCGATGGCTCCTTCTTGCTTCTTCCGCGGAAGTACGGCGTGGTAACCAACCTGGAACCTGATCACCTTGAGCACCATGGCAGCTTTGTTGAACTAAGGGAGGCATTTAGGCGGTTCGCGCTTGAGACGGATGGCCCTGTTTTGGTTGGGATTGACGACAAGGAGAGTCGAAACCTGGCTGATGAAATTGACGCCCTGAGTATCGGAACTGACATCCGAGCCGACTGGCAGATCCAGGAGTTGGAGGAGTCATGGGAGGGTGTCCGTTTCTCCATTCGGGGGCCAGATGGTTCTACTTTGCCCATTGAACTTCCCCTTCCCGGTGCCCATAATGCTGCGAACGCGGCGACAGCCGCAGCTGCGGGAATGATGGCGGGCGCCGATCCTGAATCAGTAGCGAGTGCACTAGCTAGATTTGGTGGGGTTGCACGACGCTTTGAGCAGAGAGGCAGGAGCGATGGTGTTGTCTTCGTTGATGACTACGCCCACCTCCCCAGCGAGGTGGCAGCAACTATCCAAGCCGCTAGCAGCGGAACCTGGAATCGCCTTGTGGCGGTATTCCAGCCCCATCGATATAGCCGAACACAGGAACTCTGGAAGAGCTTCACCCACGTATTTGATGGGGCCGACATCTTGTACGTTACTGATGTATATCCAGCCGGAGAAGTCCCCCGGGCTGGAGTCTCAGGCCGACTGATTGTTGATGTCGTGGCTGATGCCCACCCAGAGATGGACATCCGGTATGTCACACGCAGGGATGAACTCATCTCGCAATTGGCTTGCGAACTGGGCAAGGGAGACCTTTGTCTCACGATGGGTGCTGGTGACTTGACATCTGTTCCTGATGAGGTTCGGACGTTGCTTAAAGGGAGCAGCGGTGCCTGAAGCGGAGACCTTGGGACGTCTCAAGGAAAGTTTGGTAGAAATCTGTTTGACTGAGGGCGTCCGGGTCGATCACAGATTGGCGCAACTCACCACCTACCGAGTCGGTGGTCCGGCGGCGCTGTTTGTCCGCCCGTGCGATATGACCGAATTGCTTGGAATAGCGGAGGCCCTTGCAGACACCGAGGTGCCAAGTTTGATCGTGGGCCGAGGGTCGAACATGCTCGTTGCTGAGGCCGGCTTTAAGGGCGTAGTGATCCAACTCGGCCCAAGTTTTGAGAACTCTTTGGTCCGTGGAACCCGACTCACGGCAGGGGGAGCGGCGAGCCTTCCAGGTGTAGCGAGATTCTCGGTGGCAGAGGGACTGACAGGATTTGAGTGGGCGGTAGGAGTTCCGGGAAGTATCGGCGGAGCGGTTCGAATGAATGCAGGGGGCCACGGTTCTGAGATGGCTGAGGTGTTGATTGAGGCAACAGTCCTGGACTTGGAACTCGCGACCTCCTCTACATTCTCGGCTGCCCAACTCCATCTTGGATATCGCTGCTCGTCTGTGTCGCCTAGGCAGGTAGTCACCTCGGCAACGCTGGCCCTCAAGGAAGGGGATAGAGCACAAGGGAGCGAACTCATGGCAGAGATTGTGAGATGGCGAAGGGAGAACCAGCCGGGTGGACAGAACTCAGGCTCGGTATTTGCCAACCCGCCTGGTGACTCAGCGGGCCGTTTAGCTGAGTTGGCCGGAGTCAAGGGTCTCCGCATAGGCACCGCGGTGGTATCAGAACGTCACGCCAACTTCATCCAGGTGGATCAGGGAGGCTCCGCAGATGATGTGTTCGTCCTGATGTTTGAAGTCAGGCGACGCGTTCTTGAGGTCCACGGAGTCGAACTCCATCCCGAGACCGTACTCGTCGGTTTCGACGGAGCACCGTGATCGGCGAAGCGGCTGAAATCAAGACAGAGAGGAGCCTCTTGTGGGCTTGGATCTTATTGTTCGTTCTGGTTGTGAGTGCAGGGGGCTTTGCCGCGACGCGAAGTGGTTTCCTAGATGTTGACAGGGTCGAGTTGCTCGGAGATCCTGGCCACCTGAGTGATGCGCAGATCTTGAAAGTGGCAGCCATTCGCCTTGGAGAACCGATGATCGGGATCGATACGGGCGCAGTCGATAGGAGGCTCACTGCCGAGCCTTGGATTGAGGCGGTTGAAGTTGTGCGGGAGTGGCCCGGTTCAGTCAGAATGTCGGTGTTGCAAAGGGCGGCGGTAGTCAACGCAGTTGATCCGATCGGTCGAACTGCACTGTTGGATAGCAGCGGGATTCTGTTGGATGCAACAACCGAAGCGGATCCGATGTTGCCAACCATCCGCGTCGATGCCCTCGTCCAACCCGGAGCAGTTGTACCCGAAGTTGACCTATTGCTGCGGGCTGCGGCTGATGTGACCCCTGACCTAGGGCGTTGGATCACGGCTCTTGTTCCGACTGGAAATGGTGTTCGGGCAGAGTTGGTGGGTGGGGCAGATGTCGAACTGGGCGTGGGCGATGACTACCAGGATGAAATGAGGTCCCTTGCCACTGTGCTGACATGGGTCGTCCTGGCTTGCATTGTGAGCATCGATGTGTCCATCCACCATAATCCCGTTCTGGTGCGCGACGAAGCAAGGTGCTGATCACCGGGCCCTGTTTCCTCACGGGTTGACGTTTGATGACTACTCCCCGTAGTCTCACCACCACTAATAGAGGTTGATTCGTCAAACTCTCAAGGTGAACCTGAGGGTAGAAGAGGCGGTGTTGGCCGTACGCGATCGTCACCTATATGTGACAGGAGATCAGGAGAAATCGATGGTGGGTAATCCACAGAACTATCTGGCCGTTATCAAAGTCATCGGCATCGGCGGCGGCGGAGTAAACGCCATTAACAGGATGATTGATGCAGGTCTGCGCGGTGTGGAGTTCATAGCGATCAACACCGATGCCCAGGCTCTACTAATGAGCGATGCAGACGTGAAACTTGACATCGGACGCGAGCTCACCCGTGGCCTCGGAGCAGGTTCTGATCCCGAGTTAGGCCGCCAGGCCGCCGAGGAACATCGTGATGACATCCAGGAGGCACTTGATGGTGCTGACATGGTGTTCATCACTGCTGGCGAGGGCGGAGGCACGGGAACGGGAGCAGCCCCAATAGTTGCCGAGGTAGCCAAGGCAGTTGGCGCCTTGACGATCGGTGTTGTAACCCGGCCTTTCGCCTTCGAGGGTAGGCGAAGGGCAGTGCAGGCTGAACACGGAATCGTGCAGCTGAAGGACAAGGTCGACACTCAGATAGTGATTCCCAACGACAGACTTCTGTCGATTTCCGATGAGACGACACCCTTGCTGGAGGCATTTCAACTTGCAGACGAGGTGCTCCTCCACGGCGTGCAGGGAATCACATCGCTTATCACGACACCGGGTCTCATCAACACTGACTTCGCCGACGTCAAGACCGTCATGGAGGATGCTGGATCGGCACTCATGGGTGTCGGGCAGGCCACCGGTGAGAGCCGGGCGCTCAACGCTGCCCGTAAGGCAATCTCCAGTTCTTTGTTAGAGGCCTCTATTGAGGGGGCCAGAGGAATCCTGCTGAACATCTCGGGCCCCAGCGACGTTGGCCTCTTCGAGATAAATGAAGCCGCCGAGGTGATCCACGGCGTTGCGCACCCCGACGCCAACATCATCTTTGGCGCCGTCGTCGATGACGAGATGGGTAGCGACGTGCGGGTCACCGTTATTGCAGCGGGATTCGACCGCTGGGATGGTGACCGTCCCAGCGGCGGCCCTCACAGTACGGCCGAAACGCCGATCGTCGACGTGTTTGCCGATCTCGGCCCTTCTGACGATGATGATGACCTGGATGTTCCCAGTTTTTTGAGGTAAAGCCGAATGTCGAGGGTGCTTACCCGACGGTTGCTTCCGACCGGTCTCGTAGCACTTGTGCAAATGTCGGAAATTGCAGACGGTGACTTTGCAGTTGCCGATAGCGACGGCCTCCTGAGCGAGCGACGCTGCGTGTTAACGGGCACTGACGGCGCAGAGAGTGTTTGGACTTGGTTGACGCAGACTCACGGGACCACCGTGGTCGCCGTGGAGAAGCCTGGTGGTGGCGCCGGCTCAGTAGGTGATGCTGCCGTAACGATGCAGCACGGATGCATCCTGAGTGTCCAAGTAGCCGACTGCGCTCCCGTGGCGCTGATAGCAGACGAAGGTGGGCTGGCGGTGGTGCATGCGGGTTGGCGGGGCTTGGCCGAGGGGGTCCTCGAGTCGGCTTCAGGAGCACTCAGGAATCTGGTCGATGGTCCACAGCGTGCTGTGGTCGGGCCTTGTATCCACCCCTGTTGCTACGAGTTCGACAGCCGAGATCTAGCAGAATTGATTGAACAACTGGGCTGGGATGCCCGGAAAAAAACGAGGGGCGGCCGCCCGGCACTAGACCTGCCGGGGGCTGTAGTTGCTGCGCTAGAAAGGATAGGCGTGGTCGACTTAGAGGTGGATGAGGTGTGCACTTATTGTGATGATCGGTACTGGTCTTACAGGGCTACGGGCACGACCAGTCGTCAGGCGATGGTGGTCGAACTGCAAGCGGGGAAGGTTCAATTTGTCTCCTGAGAAACCGCTTGATCAACTGATCCCACCTCCGGACCTAGTACTGGAGCGAATCGAATCCATGCGCGAGAACCTGAAGGCTCGGAGCGGAGGTCGTACAAAGCTGCTTCCCGTTACCAAGGCATTTCCCATCGAGGCCGTCTCCGCTGCACTAGCAGCTGGAATCGAAGAGGTAGGTGAGAACTACGCACAGGAACTGCTTGAAAAGAATCGTCAACTACCGGAAGGAAGGGTCATTTGGCACATGATTGGGAGGCTTCAGAGGAACAAGGTCAGGCGGCTAGCCGGGGTCGTGGGGCTCTGGCAGACGGTCGATCGGAGCTCGCTTATCGATGAGATTGCCAAATGGAACGCGGGGACGAAGATCTTGGTGCAGGTTGACCCTCTCGAAAGCGCAGGAAAGGGGGGATGTCCACCCTCTGAAGTGGAAGCCCTCGTAACAAGGGGGGTTGAAGCCGGTCTTAACGTGGTGGGCTTGATGACGGTAGGCGCTGCTGGGGATCCGACAGGAACTGCTTACTCTTTTAAGGTACTTGCCGGGCTTGCGGACAGACTGGGTCTTCCTGAACGCTCTATGGGAATGACCGATGATGTGGAGATGGCTGTTGACATGGGTTCGACCCTGGTGAGGGTGGGTAGGGCAATCTTCGGCGAAAGGCGTGCGTTGTGAATCCTGGACGATGCAGACCGCTTTGGGACCTGCGGCTCATTGGAGGAAGGGGTGTCCACACGAAGGGTGCCTCTACAGGTACGATCCACGTCAGGTCACGGGGTTCCGTGACGCAAGTCGCCCGGGATGGAAGTCGAAGCCAATGGCCATCATGAGAAAAGCCCTTCTGTGGCTGGGTCTAGGACCAGACGATGCCTACGAGGAGTACAGCACCGAGTCCTGGATGAACCGCGGACCACTTTCATCAAGTGAGTTTGTTGAGGCACGTGCAGCCGCAGACACCTCTGGCAACGTCCACCAACTGAGAGCGAGTGACGACTCGTCTACCTCAGTACGGGCCCTGCCGCTGGAACCCAGTGGCACGGTTCGCCCGCTTCAGCCAGCGGTAGCTGTCACACCTCGCACGGTTTCACCATCTTCATTCAATGAGGCCCCGGAACTAGCAGACAGTTTTATGGCCAACCAGCCGGTGGTAGTTAACTTGCAGGGAGTGGAAGGAAAGGTAGCCCGCCGGATCATTGATTTCGCCAGTGGCCTCTGTTATGGCAAAGAGGGGCAGATGGAGCGCGTCACCAGTCAGGTGTACCTGCTCACACCCTCTGACGTAGAGGTTTCCGCAGAGGACCGTAGGCGACTGGAGGACACGGGCTCCATCAGCTGAACCATCAGCTTCTCGCCTACTGAAACCATGGCATCTCTGGTCACCCTTGTTTGCTGGTTCCTTAACTGGTACCTCCTAGTACTACTTGTAAGGATTGTGTTGTCTTGGTTTCCAATCTCGCCGCACGGTGCCATGGCGACTATCGCTGGCTTCCTCTATAGGGTCACAGATCCAGTTCTGTTGCCCTTGCGGAGCTTTTTGCCCCCTGTCCGAATGGGGGCAATGGCACTTGATCTTTCCCCCCTGGTCGCATTCTTCGGAATCACATTCTTGCGGGGAGTCATCTGTTCCTGAGATCCAGCCGGGGTGCAACTCCCGTTGCAGGTCCAAGGTTACGATTCGTGAATGGAAACTGGTGACATCTTGCACGTGTTGGACGAGGCTGACTTCAGTACCAAGATGCGCGGCTACGACCCGTTCGAGGTCGATGAACTTCTTGACAGGGCAGGCCAGGAGATCAACTCACTGAGGGCAGCACTGAAGTCGGCTGCGAACCGGGCCGATATGGCTGAAGCGCGACTTGAAGCAGAACTCGGACCGGCAAGGGAGGCCCGAACAGAGACCGAGGCTGCATTGGTGGATGCAGAGGCAGAGTCAGATCGGATCCGTCAGGAGGCTACCTCCGAAGCAGGACGCATCAGGGATGCAGCAGAGGTCGAACTAAGAAAGGCGGTCGAGGATAGGCGTCAGCAGCTCATAACCGAGACAGAGGAGCTACTTAGGGCTCGAGATGCAGCGCGCGATGATATCGACATGGATCAACAGCACGTAAGGGCCTACTGTGATCGGATTCTAGCCGCAGTGGCCGACTTGACGAGGTTGGCTGAGTCAATGGGAACTAGATCCCCTGAGCAGGTCGATGCCTTGGGTGAAACAGACCATGTGGCACAGAAGGATTCTGGTTCGTACATGAGACCTAACTCCTGACCCCTCATCCAACAGGTTGTCCCTACCTCCCGATACGATGCGCGCCCGCACCTGCCGGGTTGCTGGGCCGCAAATGTCCTAACTGCTGGCGATGTCCTGTAGGTGCGGGTCCCTTAACCGGACTGAACGGGTGATCGGAGAGGTCGATGGCTGCTGAGAAAACGAAGAAGAAGGCTGTTGCGAAGAAGGCGCCAGCAAACAAGAAGGCTGTTGCGAAGAAGGCGCCAGCAAAGAAGAAGGCTGTTGCGAAGAAGGCGCCAGCAAAGAAACCTCGCTTGGACAAGAACTTCGTTATTGCCCAAAAGGAACTTCTCTTGGCGGAGCGGGCCACCTACTTGCAGAGCGCCACGGCCCTACAAGCCGAGGCTGATTCATTGCTAGAAAGCCGCGACCCGGGAGATGTCCAATTCGATGAAGAGTCTGGTGAGGGAGACACTCTCGCTGTCGCCCGTGATCTAGATCTGGCTCTTAGTGCTCAGGCGCGCGACGCTGTAGATGAGATTGATGCGGCCCTCGACCGAATTCGAAGGGGGGTCTACGGCATTTGCACTACCTCTGGGCAGCCTATACCCAAGGCCCGCTTGAAAGTAATCCCCTGGGCCGCTGAGAGAGTTGAGTTCAAGGCCGGAGGCCTGGGGCGGCGTTGACCATGAGGACCGACTGGACTGGTCGGTGGAGGTTGCCGATTCTGCTTGGAGCCTTGGTCCTTGCCTTGGACCAGATCACCAAGTGGTGGGCCGTGGGTGCGCTGCAAGGCGGACGAACAATTGACCTGTTCTGGACACTTCGTTTGCGACTTGTCCACAACACGGGTGCTGCCTTCAGTAGAGGTGAGGGACTCGGTCCTGTGATTGGCCTGCTTGTGCTCGGCGTAATGGCTCTCCTCATCAGGGTGGCAGCCAAGACAGCAGATCCGCGTGCAAGGCTGACAGTAGGCGCCGTGGTGGGTGGTGCACTCGGGAATTTCCTCGACAGGTCATTTCGGTCTGACGATGGGCTGTTGGGAGGGGCTGTGATCGACTTTGTTGACCTTCAATGGTGGCCGGTCTTTAACCTTGCTGACGCAGTGATCGTGGTTGGGGCAGTCGTGATTTTGTGGTTTGGCAACCTAAAAAGAGCGGACCCGGTGTGAACGGGACCAGCGAGCATGCACCGGCCGAGGTCATACCCGCTGCCTTAGACGGAGAACGACTGGACCGGATTGTCGCACTTCTAGCTGGGGTGAGCAGAAACAGGGCTGCTGCTGCCATCGATGAAGGCAGGATCTCCGTGAACGGTGTGGCGTGCACTCAGAGGGCTTACAGGGTGACCACTGGAGAGCGACTGGAGATTGCAGACCTGAGTCGAGAGGAGAAGGTAGAGCTAGCGGCCGACAGAGGCGTTTACATAACGGCTGTATATGACGATGCGCAGGTCATCGTGGTAGAGAAGCCGACGGGGATGATCGTCCACCCCGGAGCCGGCAACGAAACAGGGACTCTATTGAATGGGCTGCTGGCATCCAATCCCGAGATCAGGGGAGTGGGTTCGTCAGCACGCCCTGGAATCGTCCATCGTCTGGACCGGGGAACTTCTGGGCTATTAGTGATTGCGCGTACGCAGGCCTCGTATGACAGTCTTGTAGAGCAGTTGGCAAATCGCTCAATGGGACGTCGCTACGGAGCGCTGGCCTGGGGGCGATTTGAGCAGATGAAGGGTCTGATCGACGCTCCGATCGGTCGTTCTCCGCGCGACAGAACCCGTATGGCAGTGGTCGCTAACGGCAAGGAGGCCAGAACCGGTTACGAGGTGCGGAGGCGGTGGTCAACACCCAAAGTGTCCTTTGTGGAATGTCGTCTGGAAACAGGTCGCACCCATCAGATCAGAGTTCACTTGGCAGCCATTGGCCACCCACTTGTGGGTGATGAATCGTATGGTGGAGATCGGCCCGCCATCCAACTCGATAGGCCATTTTTGCACGCGGAGTACTTGGCCTTTGATCAACCAGAGTCAGGCGAACGGCTTGAGTTTGTATCACCTCTCCCTGGCGAACTGGTTGAAGTGCTAGAAGGACTTGGAGAACCTGAGACTTGACCGGTTCGGTAGGTTTAGGATATTGGCCAGGCGGATTCACCCTTTGCCATACGAGCAATATCAGCCAGTGTGAACGAATCCAAGTACTCACGCATGTGGGTACCAGCGCTCGCCCAGATCGAGAGAAGCACACACTGGCCCTCGTGGTCACAGGCACCATCAGTATGAGGGTCAGTGAAATCACCAGCAACAATCGGCCCATCGACCGCCGCGACAATCTGGGACAACAGGATCTCCTGGGGTTCTCGTGCAAGTACGTAGCCACCACCGACACCCCGCTTGGAACGCACAATCCCAGCTCCCTTGAGTGCCAGCAGAATTTGTTCCAGATAGGGCTGGGGGAGGTCGGTGCCGTCGGCGATTTCGCGCACCGAACGGGGGCTCCTGTCGTCGCCGTGGAGTGCTAGGGACAGCAGGGCGCGGCTAGCGTAGTCGCCACGGGTCGAGACCTTCACGGAGACCGATCCTAGACTGCTCCGGCTCGCGGTACGGTCGTGGTCCCAATGATCGAACATTCTGACCCGCTGGCTCCCGACTATCAAAACGCCTGTGTGACACGCCTCATTCCAGCGCTGCTGGAGGGCACGGAGGAACCTGACTGGATATCTCCCGAGATGCTCCAGTCCACTAGCGTTGTCTTGTTGGTTTTGGACGGGTTGGGCTGGAACCAGCTCCGTTCAAGGCCAGAGGTCGCGCCCACCTTGATGGCTATGGATGGCGGAGCTATAACCACGGTGGCGCCGAGTACGACCGCTGCCGCTCTCACCTCGATAACAACGGGTCGCCCTCCTGGTGAGCATGGCCTCCTCGGGTACAGAGTGGCAGTAGCAGATGGCGTATTGAACACTCTCCGCTGGAAGACTGCAGACGGCGATGCCCGAATCAGGCATGATCCAGAAACCTTCCAGCCACTCGACTGCTTCGGGTCGCAGAGGCCTCCGGTGGTCACGTGGCAGTCTTTCGTTGATTCAGGCTTTACTAGAGCGCACTTGGCTGGCACCCGTGTTACCGGGTTTGAGGACAGAGCGGGGCTAGTGGAAAGCGTGCTCGGCCTAATCGCAACAAGTGAGCCATTTGTCTATGCCTACTGGGATGGAATCGACCACACGGCACACGAGTTCGGACTAGCCGACAGGTACGACGAGGAGTTAGCGGAGTGTGACCGAATGGTAACTGAGCTGCTTGCTCGGCTCCCAGTGGGGACGGGAGTGATGGTGACTGCCGACCATGGACAGGTCCATGTAGGTGACTCAATGCTGGACCTGCCAGTCGATGTGACGACCCTCTTGACCAGACAGAGTGGAGAGGCACGGTTCAGGTGGCTGCATGCCAGGCCTGGTGCCTCGCAAGACTTGGAGGAGGGTGCTCGGGAGGCCTTCAATGCTGTGGCTTGGGTCCACACTGCCCAAGAAGTTGTTGAGGCAGGGTGGCTTGGGCCTGTGGTAACAAATGCGGCACGGGAGCGTCTTGGAGACGTGGCTCTTGTTGCACGGGAAGACATCGGGTTTGTGGACCCGGCCGAGTTCATTCCGATCCAATTGATCGGTCGACATGGATCCCTGACCTCTGACGAGATGCTGGTACCAGCCCTGGGAGCGGTCGTATGAACGACGGCACTGGGCCTAGAGTCGGTGCTGTCAGGAGACAGGAGAAGTGACAGGTAGATGGATCAGGAAAAGCCGGTAGAGCCAGAGGTGATCCCAACACCTGAAGAAGTTGTGCGAGATGTTGACGGCGAGTCGAGCGAAACTGCTGTCGAGCAGCCCGCCAAGGTCATGCGTGTAGGCACGATGATGCGGCAACTGCTGGAGGAGGTGCGAGCAGCCACCCTCGATGAGGCTAGCCGTGGACGCTTGCGAGAGATATTTGAGAGATCAGTAGGAGAGCTGGGATCAGCCCTCTCCGAAGAACTGAGTACTGAGTTGGATCGTCTGATCCTGCCCTTTGACGAAGATGCCCCGCCCAGCTCGGACGAACTGCGAATAGCACAGGCCCAGCTGGTGGGGTGGCTGGAAGGTCTAATCCAGGGTATTCAAGCCACCCTCTTTGCTCAGCAGATGGCGGCCCAGCAGCAACTGGCAGGTATACGTCGCGGCCAACTGGGCCCCGGGGACAACCCGGTATTGCACCAGCACGACATCGGCAGCGACGCGCGTCCAGGTACTTACCTCTGATGGTGACTGTTTGCTGGGAGCTAGGCGCCCGTATGTCATCCTCGACGTATTCGGTCGTGGTGTGAGGTGAGCGCTGACTTCACCCACCTCCACGTCCATACGGAGTTCTCCATGCTGGATGGAGCGGCACGAGTCGATGAACTTGTAGCAGCAGCTGTCGCCGATGGACAAACTGCCTTAGGGATTACCGACCACGGCAACATGTACGGGGTACTCGATTTCTATAAAGCCTGCAGGGAACAGGGAATTAAACCGATCATCGGCACAGAGGCCTACATGGCACATGAGACCCGAACAGAACGCCCATCAAGACGGGGGCGCGTTGATGACTCTGGTGGCGAGACCGAGGGTGGGCGAAAGCTCATGTATCACCTGACGCTGTTGGCTGAGAGTGATACCGGTTACAGGAACCTCATACAGGTTGCTAGTCGAGCGTTCATGGAGGGCTACTACTACAAGCCGCGGGTCGATTGGGAGGTGCTGGCCGACCACAGCGATGGCCTCATAGCGACAACTGGCTGTCTGGGCGGCCACGTGCTTCAGTCCCTTCTTCAAGACAACTACGCAGAGGCGCTCAGCAAGGCAGGTCGTCTCCAGGAGATCTTCGGTAGAGACAACCTGTTTGTGGAAATCCAAGACCAGGGCATTCCAGAACAACACCGGACAAACCCGCAACTGATCCAGATAGCCAAGGAAATTGGTGCCCCATTACTCGCTACCAATGACAGCCACTACACCCATCAGGATGACGCTGTGGCCCATGATGCCCTCCTGTGTGTACAGACGGGCTCACTGGTAAGTGACCCTGATCGCTTCAGGTTCACTGGCGATCAGCATTACCTGAAGACGGCTCATGAGATGAGGCGCCTTTTTCGGGAACTCCCGGATGCCTGTGACAACACCTTGTGGATAGCCGAACGCGCCAACGTAGAAATCGAGTTTGGAAATCCGCAGCTACCTGACTTCCCAATTCCAGCTGAGTTCAATGACCACGATGCCTACCTGGAGAACCTCACGTTTGAAGGAGCACGAAGTCGCTGGGGGAAAGACCTTCCAGATGACGTGGTGGATCGTCTGGCCTTCGAGTTGCGCACTATCCGGGACATGGGGTTTTCCTCTTACTTTCTGATCACCTGGGACCTGATCAGGTATGCGCGTGACAAGGAGATCCGGGTGGGACCGGGGCGTGGTAGTGCAACCGGTTGCGCCGTTGCTTATTGCCTCAGAATCACAGACCTAGATCCGATTCACTACGGCCTACTCTTTGAACGCTTCTTGAATCCGAGCAGAAGCTCAATGCCAGACATCGACATGGATTTTGACTCCAGGCACCGCGACGAGTTGATCAGGTATGCGGCCGAAAAGTACGGCAGGGACCATGTCGCACAGATAGTTACCTTCTCCCAGATCAAAGCCCGGGCAGCAGTTCGGGATGCAGCCAGGGTTCTCGGTTATCCGTATGCCGTTGGCGACAAGATTGCCAAGGCAATGCCACCGCTCGTCATGGGACGGGATACGCCTCTAGGGGCCTGTTTGGAGGAGACTGAAAAGCACCGAGATGGCTTCAACGCGGCATCTGATCTGCGAGAGATGTACGCGACCGACTCTGACGTAAAGGCAGTCGTAGACGTGGCTAGAGGCCTCGAAGGCCTGCGTCGTCAGGACGGGATCCATGCTGCTGCCGTGGTGATCACCAAAGAGCCCCTCACCGAATACCTCCCGATCCAGAGAAAACCCGAGTCGGGGCAAGACCCCGGAGAAGCTCCAGTCGTGACTCAGTACGAGATGCACGGAGTCGAGGACCTGGGCCTCCTAAAGATGGACTTCTTGGGCTTGCGGAACCTAGACGTGATTACCGACACGCTAGAACTCATCCGACACACCCGAGGGATCGAGGTGGATATCGACTCAGTAGACCTAGAGGATCAGATCACCTATGACCTGCTTGCCAAAGGAGACTCGATCGGAGTATTCCAGCTGGAGTCAGGGCCGATGCGCTCGCTTATGAGATCCCTTGTCCCATCAACCTTTGAAGACGTAGCTGCTCTCGTAGGTCTGTACCGCCCCGGCCCGATGGCCGCCAACATGCACAACGACTATGCGGACCGAAAAAACGGCCGACAGGCGATCACTTACATCCACCCAGATGCCGAGGAGATTCTCTCTGACACCTATGGCCTGATGGTGTATCAGGAGTCTGTGATGCGAGTGGCTCAGAAGTTTGCGGGCTATTCCCTAGCCGAGGCGGACAACCTTCGAAAAGCCTGTGGCAAGAAGATCCGGGAAATGATGCAACAGGAACGCGAGGGTTTCATCCGTGGGTGTGAGGAGACCGGCTATGGGAGTGCCCTAGGTGAGGAACTGTTTGACATCATTGAGCAGTTCGCTGACTACGCATTCAACAAAAGCCACGCCTACGGATACGGCCTAATCGCATACCAGATCGCCTACCTCAAGGCCCACTATCCGGTGGAGTACATGGCCGCTCTCCTCACCAGCGTCAAGTCGAACCTTGACAAGGCTGGTGTCTATCTCAACGAATGCCGGATACTGGGGATCGAGGTGGTTGTACCTGATATCAACAAGGCCCGTTCTGACTTCAACCCGGTGCCTACCACGGATGATCAGGACGACTTAGGGCAGATCGTGTTTGGACTATCAGCAGTGCGCAACGTGGGCTCGGCTCTTGTTGAACTGCTTGAGGCAGAGCGTGATAGGTCAGGTCCGTTCGAGGATTTTTTCGACTTTGTCGAGCGCTGCGATATGGCTGTCCTCAACAAGCGAACTGTTGAGTCTCTGATCAAGGCAGGTGCATTTGACAGCCTCGGCCATCCACGACAAGGGCTTCTCCACGTCCACGAACAGATAATCGACCACACTTTGGCACGACGCCGAGAGCATGACATGGGTGTCATGTCGCTGTTCGGTGTTGGACAAACTGGGCCCTCGTTTGACGAAAGAGTTGAGATTGCCGACACAGAGTTCGACAAGTCAACCCGGTTGGCCTTTGAAAAAGAAATGCTCGGCCTCTACGTCTCGGATCATCCCCTCCGCGGTTATGAAGGAGCGTTGCGTCGCCGCGCCGACACGAGCATTGCTGAACTGCTGGAGGCTGAGGATGGGATGTTTCGCAGCGTTGGTGGTGTAGTGACAAACCTCAACAAGAAGTGGACCCGCCGGGGTGACTTAATGGCGGTATTCGACCTCGAAGATCTCGAAGGTTCAATTGAAGTGATGGTATTCCCTAAGACGATGACCGAACACGGTCACAAGCTGGCCGACGATGCCGTTGTCTTGTTAAAGGGTCGACTTGACACCAGAGAAGATTCACCCAAGTTGATCTGCATGGAAGCCGAAGTCTTTGATACCTCAAGCATCAAAGTAGCTAGGCCAGTCCGGGTTAGGTTGCCACTAGGACAGATCAATGAAGACACGATAGAGCACCTCAAAGCTTTGCTTGCCGCTCACCCCGGTGATTCCGAGGTGTTCTTGCATCTCGGTGACACACATGTACTCCGCTTGCCGGCAGGCTTCACCGTTGACCTAGCAGGGGGACTGTTGGCCGAGATTCGGGTCCTGCTGGGCGCTGAGGCAGTCCTAACTGGCTGAATAAGACCCGGCAGAAGGCCTAAGGGTTGGGATAGAGCCGGTGCTCCGGCAGGATGGAGGGGTGTGTGGCATGCGAATTCAGTCGGATGTCCGCTGTAATTGCTCACTAAGTGCCGGGCAAATAGGCCAGGCAGATTCGTCTACTAGCGAGGGACCGGGAGCCGATGGCAATCGAGGTTGAAACCAAGGATTGCACGATGCTCGGTGATGCCGAGCTTGAAGAGATGGCTGACCTTTCGGCCGACGGACCGAACTCATTTGGGATCGGGTTGCTTTCGAAGCAGACCGAGGAGTGGGTTCTGGTTACCACAGCCCGCGAAGGCGGTCACCTCAAAGGTTTCTCGTTTTGCACCCTAGAACGCATTGGTGGAACACCCAGCGTGATAATCGGGCTTGCATCCATCCGTCGTACCAGCAAACGCGACACTGTGTTGCGTGCAGTGATGTCTGAGCAACTCCGCAGGGCGGCCTTGGCGTTTCCCGATGAGGATGTTGTTGTTGGGGCACGTTTTAACGATCCTTCCGGATTCGAGGCGTATCGCACACTCGTGAACGTCGTACCCCGTCCCGGCCATAAGGCAGCCGGTGAGGAGCGTGCCTGGGGGCGACGCTTCGTCAAGAGATTCGGTATGTCCGCACTGTCCTACAACGAGCGCAAGTTCTTGGCGCCTGGCAGCGATACCCAACCGTGTGTATTTGACCACGCAAGCCTCACCCCGGACAAGACTGACCCTGACGTAGCTGACTTCTTCCATGGTCTGGACCACAAACGCGGTGACGTACTGGTGGCCTGCGGGTGGGCGATGGCCGAGGGGCTTGAGAAGCTCCTCTGACTGAGGCCAACAGGCCGCTCAACGACATGTCAGTCGCAGAGGCTCTGGCAGCTAGAAGAACATGTCGCTCCTTTACGTCTGAGCCGCTAGCGGACGGACTTTTGGATCATCTGTTAGATAGGGCTCGGCGGGCCCCGACGGCCGGCAATTGTCAAGGAGTTGAGTTTCTTGTCCTTGAGGGGCCAGATAGCGTTGCAGAGTTTTGGCACACCACCCTGCCCTCAGAAAAGCGTTCTGTATTTCCTTGGCCCGGACTCCTCTTGGCTCCGGCACTTGTGGTCCCGTTCGGACTCCCCATGCACTACTTGGCGAGGTACAGCGAGGAAGACAAGGTGGCCACTGGTCTGGGTGAGGGCATGGGAGCCTGGCCCGTGCCGTACTGGCTGACTGACGCTGCGTTTGCGGCGATGGCCCTCCAGCTACTAGTGATCGACGAGGGCCTCGGATGCTGCTTCTTTGGCCTGTTTGGCAATGAAATAGCTCTGCGAGAGAGGTTCAAAGTGCCAGAGTCTGCCCGGTCGCCTGGCGTAGTGGCCATTGGCCACCCTGAGGGCCAAACCGTGCGGCCCAGCAATTCCACATCTCGGGATCGAAGGCCGCTGGCCGGGGTTGTACACCGTGGTGGCTGGTAGGCCCGGTACTTGCGTCTCAACAGGTCAGGGTTAGTGTCAAGTCAAGTTGCCCTGACATCGCAAGAAAAAATTGGAGAAACGATGCCAAGCGTTCAGCAGGTACCAATTGTCGATTATCTGAGAATCGGTGCCCGCCCCTATCTGCGTGCTGCCGAGTGCGAGCACTGCAGTGCCCGCTACTTCGACCGTCGCAACGCGTGTGCCAAGTGTGGAGGAGTTGAGTTCAGTAACACGCGTGTCTCCAACCATGGCGTGCTCCGCTCATTCAGTATCGTCCACAGGGCGGCACCGGGCATACCCGTGCCGTACGTATCCGCACTAGTGGAGACCAATGACGGCACCACGGTCCGCTCCAACCTGGTCGACTGCCCCCCCGATCCAGAGCACGTGAAGCTAGGTATGAAGGTGCGTCTCACCACATATGTGGCCGGTATCGACGATGTCGGCACCGAGTGCGTCGCTTTTGGCTACCACCCCAACTGATCTACAACTACGACCTCAACACATTTGAATCCGATCGGTTCAGCGAAAGGAAGATTCCATGGCAGGTGATTCAGTTTGGGTGCTCGGTGCCAGTATGACCAGGTTCGGGCGGTACCCCGATCTCGATGCCGTAGATCTCGGAGCCAGGGTTTGCCTTGAGGCGTTTACCGATGGTGAGGTCACGATTCACGATATGGACGTGATGGCCGCCGGCACCCTGTTTCAAGCCAACACCAGTATGGGCCAGCGCATCCAGAAGCAAATAGGCCAGACGGGGATCCCGGTGTTCAATGTGACTAACGCATGTGCCACTGGTGCCACTGCAATCCGTACCGTGTACCTGGCCATCAAGGCAGGTGAGGCTGAGATGGGCCTCGCTGTGGGAGTAGAGCAGATGGGCAAAATGGGGCTCCTTGCTGGTGGCTCTAAAGTTGAGGCCAACCTCTATGAACCATCAGGCAGATTCGGAGCGGTTACCTCGGTAGATGGAGTCCTAGGTACCGCGACAATGCCCGGCGTGTTTGCACAGGCTGGCATGGCCTACGCCTACGAAAACGATGGTGTCGGTTTTGAGCAGTTCGCGAAGGTCGCATACAAGAACCACCTTCACTCCACGCTCAACCCGCTGGCCCAATACCAAAAGGAGTTTTCCTTGGAGGAGATCATGGGATCTCCGATCCAGAGTTATCCGAACACGCTTCTGATGTGTTGTCCCACTGGGGATGGGGCAGCTGCGGCCGTCCTAGTCTCAGAAGAACGTTTGCTTTCGATGCCAAAGCGAGTTCAGAAGAGGGCAGTTCGCATTGCCGCATCGGTGCTCACATCTGACCCTTACGTGGAGAGTGGCCAAGTCCAGCCGGATGTGAACACCCTTACCCGTAATGCTGCCAGCCAGGCCTATGAGAGCGCCGGAATTGGTCCCCAGGACCTTGACCTAGTCGAACTGCACGACTGTTTTGCGACAGCCGAGTTGATCCACTATGACAATCTGGGCCTGTGTGAGACAGGAGGGGCTGGCGATTTCATCGACTCGGGCGCGCCATTTCGTGATGGCAGCACACCCGTGAATGTTTCTGGCGGGCTCATTTCTAAAGGTCATCCGATAGGTGCGACTGGTGTCGCCAATGTGTTTGAGGTGACCACCCACTTGCGTGGTGAGGCAGGGGACCGCCAGATCGAGGGGGCCAGGGTCGGCCTTGCCCATGTGATCGGATTGGGCTCCTCGTGCGGGATTCACATCCTAGAGAAGTCGTCGTAACCGCAGAAAAGGTCACCCGCTGGCACCGCCCATAGTAGGCCAGCCAGGGGTGCCGGGTCAGGTCTCTCTAGTCAGCGGGCCACTCGGGGAGCGCACGGTCTTCGAGCAGGAGCAGGAACGACACCGAGTCGGTCAACTCCTCCAGGCGGTCACCCAGGGTGTCGACTTCCAGCCAGAGTTCGCCCACCTGGGCTTCGACATGGACTCACCCGGAGAAGTCGACCAAGCGGCCGAACTGGGGCGAGCGTCGGGTTGTCTGCACTGGGAGCCAGCGAACCACCCACCGCCGGTCGGTTACCTCTGTGCGGTGACCGATCCCGACGGCAACGTGGTCGAGTTCAGTTTCGGCCAGGGCTTGGGCGCTGTTGGCGACTGACGACCATCCCCGGTTCCCGAACCCGATTAGGAGTCGATCTTCAGGAGCCCAGCGCGGCGAGTAGGCGGGCCATCTCGACGGCGGCATCCGCGCAGTCGGCACCCTTGTCGCCCCGATCCACCTCAGCCCGCTCCATGGCCTGCTCCACCGTGTCGGTGGTCAGCACCCCAAACACCACCGGCACACCGGTGTCGTGTCCGGTTCGCATGATTCCCGAGGCGGTCTCACCGGCCACATAGTCGAAGTGTGGCGTCTCGCCCCGGATCACCGCACCGAGGCACACCACGGCGTCGTAGCGCCCTGACTCGGCCATAGCCCGGGCCGCTAGAGGCACCTCGAAGGCGCCAGCCACCCATGCCAGATCGATGTCGTCGTCAGCCACGCCGAGACCCGTCAGGCGGGCATGTGCACCCGACACCAGGCTGTTGGACACGAAGTCGTTGAACCGGCCGGCCACGATCCCGACCTTCAGTCCTGTGCCGTCCAACGGCGCATCGATGACCCTCACGACGCGCTCCCCTGCTCCGCTTCCTCAATGCCGTCCGGAGTGCCGTTCTTCGCAGAACCGCCCTCCGGGGAAATGCTGTGACCGAGCCGATCCCGCTTGGTCTCCAGGTACCGGACGTTTTCCGGGTTGGCGTCCGTGTCCAGTGGGACCCGGCCAGTGATCTCCAGACCGTAGCCCTCTAGACCGCCGTACTTGGCCGGGTTGTTGGTCATCAAACGCATGTGGGTAAGACCCAAATCGGACAGCATCTGGGCACCCACGCCGTACTCCCGGGAGTCGACGGGGAGGCCCTGACTGAGGTTGGCGTCCACGGTGTCGAGACCCTCGTCCTGGAGCCCGTAGGCCCGCAGCTTGTGGCCGATACCGATGCCCCGCCCCTCATGACCCCGCAGGTAGACAATCACCCCGATTCCTTCGGCGCCGACCTGGACCAGTGCGGCATCCAACTGTGATCCGCAGTCGCAACGCAATGACCCCAGGAGGTCGCCGGTCAGGCACTCGGAGTGCACCCGCACCAGCGGCGCCTCCACCGAGGCGAGGTCACCCAGCACGTAGGCCACGTGCTCCTCGTCGTCCAACAGCGACACGTAGGCGTGCGCCGTGAACTCGCCGTACTTCGTGGGAATGCGTGCCGATCCGAAGTGCTCGACCAGTTTCTCGTGGCGACGACGATGGCGGATCAGGTCGGCAATGGAGATGAAATGGAGACCGTGTTCTGCCGCGAAGACCTCCAGGTCGGGCACCCGGGCCATGGTCCCGTCGTCGTTCACGATCTCGCACAGCACGCCTACCGGCTGGCGGTCGGCCAGGGCACACAGGTCGACGGCGGCCTCGGTGTGGCCGGCACGCTTGAGCACCCCGCCGACCCGGGCCCGCAACGGAAAGATGTGGCCGGGGCGGGCGAACTCGGTGCGCAGCCGGGACCCGTCGGCGAGGGCCGCCACGGTGGCCGAGCGATCCGACGCCGAGATGCCCGTAGAGGTGCCCTCCACCAGGTCGACCGACACGGTGAACGCGGTGCGCATCGACTCGGTGTTGTCGACCACCATCAATGGCAGATCGAGCATGTCGGCCCGCTCGTTTGACATCGGGGCGCAGATCACGCCCGACGTGTGCCGGATCATGAACGCCATCTTCTCGGGCGTCATGGCGTCGGCCGCGATGATGAGGTCGCCCTCGTTCTCACGGTCCTCGTCGTCGACGACGACCAGGAACTCGCCACGTGAATAAGCCTCGATGGCGTCTTCGATGCTGGACAGCGGCATCAGTCGCCTCCATTTTCTTCGGGGGTCGAAATACCTTCAGGTACGGGAATGCGCCCGGCGGCCAGCAGGCCGGCCACGTAGCGGGCAATGACGTCGGCCTCGACGTTGCAGCGGTCACCGGGCGACCGGCCACCGAACGTCGTGACCTCCAGGGTGTGCGGGATGAGCGCCACGTCAAAGGTGGCCCCCTCGGCGGACGGGTTCCCGACCGATGCCACGGTGAGGCTGGTGCCGTCGAGGGTCACCGAACCTTTCTCCACGATCTGGCCGGCCAGTTCGCCGGGTAGACGGAAAGTCAGCCGGCGTGAACCGTCGGACTGGTCGGCCACGGCTACCACGTCGGTAACCGTGTCGACGTGGCCCTGGACCACGTGGCCACCGAACCGTCCGTCAGCAGCCAGCGGGCGCTCCAGGTTGACCCTGTCACCGGTCGACAGGTCGCCGACCGTGGTGCGGTCCAACGTCTCGGGCACGGCATCCACGGCGAACCAGTCGTCGCCCCATTCGACTACCGTCAGGCAGCAGCCGTTGACGGCAATGGAGGCACCGAGGGTCACGTCGTCGAGCACTGTCGCAGCGTCGACCACGAGGCGTCGCCCGTCGCCGACAGCGTCGACAGATCGGAGGGTGCCGAGTTCCTCGATGATTCCGGTGAACATCTGTACCGTGCGCTCCCGTCTTGTCGTGGCCCATCTCAGGGCAGGCCCTTATCTCGGGGCAGGTCGGGAGCCGACGGGACCCGGCCGACGAAACAGGACCTGACGCCCGGCGCCCGAAGGTCACCGGGTCGGTCCACGGCGTCGCCACCGCATCCGACGTCCTCTCCCATCCGGACTCTGACCGTCGGCCCAGGACTCGCACCTGGTCGGCCCTACCAGCTGTCCTCCGGGGAGGAACGTTCGGTGGGGTTCGCGGGCTGCGTCGACCGGAGCCGACTCACCGCCGGTCGGGACTTTCACCCAACCCCGAGGACTCTGTTGTGCCGGGCATCGTATCCGCGTCTCAGTCGATGCCCAGCAGGCGGGCTATCAGTACAGGCCCAGCGGACGGCCAGCCATGCCCTTCCGGGTCTGGCGGTCGATGTCCCAGACGATGAGGGTGCCGTAGGAGTGGCCCAGGTCGCCCATCGCACGGTCCAACTGTGGCCGCTTGTGGTTCTTCAAGTGGGAGGCGGAGGTCCCCACCTTCTCGGCGTAGACCTCGACGACTTCTAGCCCGTGGCGCTTGGCCAACTCCCGGCAGTCTCGCTCCTGGGAGTTGAGGCTCCGGTTGTCGTGGTCTCCGGTGTCCCGATCGTCGACGGCGGACCGCCTGACGTAGATGGCGGCAGTTTTCGCAGTAGTTCCCATGTCGTAGTGATGTCCCTGACTCGTCGGTCCTTTGGACCAACGGGGGAACTTTCTGCGGTTGTGACGACTACACCCTAGAGAAAGCCGCCTAAACCTGGTAGCGCCGTGGCGAGACCAGAGCTGTCTTAGGGTCTTTCGCTGGCAGAATGGTGCTATGCAGCGCTGGATACTTGGGGCACGGCCGCGTACGTTCCCTGCGGCGATCGTACCGGTGGCTGTAGGAACAGGGGTAGCAGCGGAATCGGGAGTGGTCTGGTGGCGGGCCCTATTGGCACTCGTAGTGGCCCTAGCGCTTCAAGTTGGCACCAACTACTCGAATGACCTTGCAGATGGAGTCCGGGGGACTGACGGGCCCGATCGGACCGGACCTCGAAGACTCGTCGGATCTGGAATGGCATCACCTGCGGAGGTCAGGTTTGCCGCTGGTGTTGCCTTTACTGTGGCGGCTGCGAGTGGCTTGATTCTGGCTGCGGTGGTCACTCCGTGGTTACTTCTTGTGGGTGTTGCTTCGATCGCAGCCGGTTGGTTTTACACAGGTGGGCCTAGGCCTTATGGCTACTTGGGCCTTGGGGAGGTTTTCGTATTTGTCTTCTTTGGCCTAGTCGCAACCGTTGGAAGTGCATACATCCACACCGACGAAATCAACGGTCTCGCTGTTCTGGCCGGTGCGGCAGTAGGTCTTTTGGCATGTGCGCTGCTGGTTGTCAACAACCTGCGTGATATAGCAACTGATGAAGCAGCTGAAAAACGGACCCTGGCAGTGAGGATCGGGGAGCGCCGTACGAGGATCCTCTACGTGGTGACGCTGGATGGTGGTCTGATTCTCGGGTCGCTCTGTGCTTTGGAGCGCCCATGGGCTCTCCTGACTCTGGCTGGAGGGTTCACTGCTGGCCCAGCGATCCGCTCTGTTCTCCGCGGAGTCCGGGGAACCGATTTGATACCAGAGCTAGATAGGACAGCCCGTACACAGATGCTGACCGGAATCTTGCTAGCAATTGGGCTTTCAGTGCCTATGTGAGGCGTGGTGCTCATGAACGGGTAGCGGTAATCAACTGAGCTATCCCAGCGGAGAGGTGAACTTTGTTCACCTCTTTAAATCCGGCTGCGGCAATCATGTGCAACAATTCAGTCTCTTGCGGGAGGTATGCCACAGAACGAGGGAGGTAGCGGTAGGCGGCTCTGTCAGAGAGCAGGCCGCCTAGTAGTGGAACGATTTTTCCGAAGTAGAGACTGTGACCGGCGCGGAAGATCAAGTTATTCGGACTGTCAACCTCGAGTAGGGCCATACGACCACCGGGCCTGATTAACCGTGCCGCTTCGGAGAGAAACGGTCTCAGCGTGCTGAAGTTCCGGAGGGCGAAACCGCAAGTGAGACCATCGAGAGAAGCGGACCTGGCTGGCTGGGTTAGGGCATCGGCTTGGAGAAGGGGAGCGGTGGTACGGGCAGCGTCGAGCATTCCCCACGACACGTCGAGGCCGATTGCCCGATGGCCTGCGCCCTGGAGTTCCCGGCAGAGGTCGCCGGTTCCACAGGCCACATCCATGACAGTCGAATCACCAGGTAGTCCCAGCGCTGAAACTGTCCGCCTCCTCCAGCCAACATCCAAGCGGAAGGTCATGATCCGGTTAACTAGGTCGTAGCGGGGTGCGATGCTGTCGAACATCCGCCGCACCTCTGCTGACTTGACTTGCCCTCGGGGAAGTGGTGTGTCTTTGGCACCCGGTGAAGAGGCTCCTGTTGTGGGCATGTTCAAGAAAACCAGAGTCGTTGGTGTTCCCTGCTGGAGGGATGAACTAGCAAGGCGAAGAGTGCCACAGGGAATACCAGAATCAACAGGACAGTTGGCGTTAGACCATATGAGGCAATAAATGCCAGCCGGAGCAGAACGGCGATTGCCGCGGTTGCGACCCCGAGTCTCCAGCCCCACTTCTTGTCGTTTGCTATCGCGTAGGCAGCCGGAAACATTGCCAGGCCTATGAACATCAACTCAGTTCCTCGAACGAGATTGAACAGGCCCTCGATGTAGAGCAGCATGGTTCCGGTGACGAGCGTTTGTGGTTGGTAACGGTTCAACCAGCGACGCGGTTCCATCAGATCATTCTGGCAGGGAGGGTGGTGCTTCACTCCGTGCTGTCCCTATATCAACCGTGGACAAACTGGCCCGCAGTTGCCCACATGCAGCATCGATTTCCAGTCCGCGGGTGAGTCGAACGGTGGCGTTGATACCCCGATTAACGAGTTCGGCTGCGAATTCTCTGACGCGGTTTGGAGAAGAGCCGCGGGTGGGCCAGCCAGGGGTCGGATTGAGCGGAATCAGGTTCACGTGAGCCGCCAGAGGCCTAGCGTAGTCAGCCAATTCCGCAGCATCCCTGAGTGTGTCGTTCACATCGTGCATCAGGGCCCATTCAAAGGAGAGCCGCCGGCCTGTAGTGGCTGCATGATGGGCACAGGCACGGGCAAGCGTTGCCAGTGGCCACCGTCGGTTTGCAGGAACTAGATCATCTCGGAGTCGGTCATTTGCTGCATGGAGCGATACGGCCAGATTCACGGGCAGGCTTTCCTCAGACAACCGCTTGATTCCCGGTGCCAAACCAACGGTGGAGATAGTTAGGTGTCTTGCTGAAAGGCCGAGTGCACCGTGGATCCGCTCCACAGCGGCCCACGTTCGAGCGTAGTTGGCTAGAGGCTCACCCATACCCATGAAGACCACGTTTGAGACCCGCCTGTTCCCAGAGGCGCGCTGAGCGCGAACGACTTGTTCGACCATCTCGCCCGTGGAGAGGTGGCGGTCAAAGCCCATTTGTCCCGTGGCACAGAAGCCACATGCCATAGCGCAACCGGCCTGAGAACTGACACAGACTGTGGAGCGGTCCTCATAGTGCATGAGCACTGTCTCTATTAGTGATCCGTCAGCGAGACGCCAAACCCACTTGATGGTCTCTCCACAGTCACTTGTCGACCGGTGCTCCTCTGATAACGCCTCTGGTAGTTGCTCAGCGAGTTTTCCCCTAAGTGCTGCAGGGAGGGTGGTTATGTCGCAGGGATCGGCCAGATCTCCGTAGAGGCCTTGCCACAATTGGTCGATCCTGTAAGACGGCTCATTATTCAGAAGGAACTGCAAGTCAGAGCGGGCGTGGTCGTAGCGGGAGGTGGTGATGCCACGCACTTGGCAGTCGGCGTTTCTGGAGGCCTGAGAGTTGGCAGTCATCGCAGAACGCGTTGGTAGGCCCGGTTGGTGGCCTCACGCTCAAATCCGAGTTCCTTGTAGATGTGGTTGGCGGGGTGGTTGTCAGACTCCACGTAGAGGATCGCTCGGCGGAGGCCCAGGCCGGCCAACCAGTCCAAGCCGGCAAGGGTCAACTCGCGACCGAAGCCGCGACCACGAATGTCGGGATCTATGGCTATCGCGTAAATCTCACCTACTGGTGGGTCAACGTCATTGTGAACTTTCGTCCAACAGAAACCAGCAAGTTTGCCGCCATCTTCCCAGATCCGGAAGCCGTTGGCGTCGTACCACGACTTTTCCTGTTGCAAAGCCAGGTCAGCTTCTGTCATACCGCCTTGTTCGGGGTGCCATTCGAAGGCTCGGTTGTTGACGTTCAAAAAGGCAGAAGAATCCTCTTTCATAAATGGTCTCGTCGTGAGAGTCCCCGGGAGGGCGGGAAGTGGCCGCCCCAGCTTCCAGAGGTCTCGAAACGGCATGAAACCCGCCGCTGCTGACACGTGGTCGGCTGCATCATCCACATCGGTCACCCAGAACACGATCCGCCCACCACCATCGGCGCTGAGGGCTTGAGCGGATGCTTCCATTAACCGTTGTCGGCGCTCCGTGTCACTAGGTTGGACATCGATTGTCAGGGTCCAATGGTCTCCTGTGGGGACAAGGGTGGCGGTATCAATGCCGTCCGATATGACAAGCCGCTCCATTGGCCAGAAGGTTACCGCCGCTCGGAGGCTGAGCCCGATACGGTCCGACGACATGGGAACACCTAGAACGCCCCGGGGACGCGCCAAGGAAGCACACAGCCGCCTAGGCGGGGAGTACCCCAATGCCCAATGTGAGCTTCAACACTCGAATCCTTTCCAACTGCTTGTCGCGACAATCCTGTCGGCCCAGTGCACTGACAAAAGGGTCAACATGGTTACACCATCCGTTTTTGCCACCTATCCGGATGCCGACGCTCTTGCAGATGCTGCTCCTGGCGACCTTGAAGCCCTCGTTCATTCCACCGGCTTCTACGTAGCCAAGTCAAGAAACCTGATGGGAATGGCCCGACGGCTCGCTGACAACTACGACGGTGTGGTTCCTGGAGGTATGGAAGATCTAGTTTCGCTTCCCGGTGTCGGACGTAAGACCGCAAACGTGGTGCGAAGCGTTGCTCTGGGTCTTCCTGGGCTCCCTGTGGACACTCACGTTGGTCGTCTGGCACGTCGCCTGGACTTGACCCAAGAGAGCGACCCGGTCAAGGTTGAGACAGATCTTAACCCTATGGTCCCCGCAGCCGAGAGAGGCCTCTTCAGCCTGCTCCTGATACTTCACGGGCGACGCGTTTGTCCTAGCCGCTCACCACGTTGCGAGGATTGTGTACTGAATGACTATTGCCCTTCATCGATCGTTTAGCGGATCAGTCGGTCCAGCTCCCGATGCGCACTCAACAGGTGGCGCTCCACCTCCAGGAGAGGCGACTGTCCGTCTACCCGGTTGCAGTCGCTGAGGTTTTCCAAGAGGGCACCCACACGTCCGGCCAAGTCGTCGATCTGACTGGCGATTGACGAGAGTTCTGTGTCAGGGCCCGGCTCCACACCTTCAGTCTGGTCGATTGTGACGTCAACTGCCAAAGGCCAAACTATTGCTACCGTCCGTTCAGTCGTCGCCCGGTAGCGTGGCAGGATGCTAACCCGACTCGACCTTCGCGAGTTTGACGGTGTTCTCGGCGAGATGCTGCCGCGCCCTGAATCTGTTGCTGAAGGTATTCGCGAGACGGTACGTTCGATAATCGCTGAGGTTCGACAGGGCGGCGATGAGGCCCTGCTTACCCTTGGCCAGAAGTTTGACGGTGTGTCTCCTGAGCGTCTCGTGGTGGAGAGTGACGAGATGTCTAAGGCCCTCGACAGGGTAAGTATTGAGGTCCGAGGAGCCCTACGGGCGTCAGCCCATGCGATTCGTGACTATCACGAAGGCCAACGCCGAGCTGAGCGCATGCATGAGTCGGATGGCCTAGTGGTGCAGTCAATTTCCAGGCCGGTACGCCGCGCCGGTTGTTACGTGCCTGGCGGTAGGGCCACTTACCCATCAACTTTGTTGATGACAGCTGTTCCAGCCAGAGTGGCCGGGGTTGAGGAGGTTGTTGTCTGTGTACCCCCAGGACCCGATGGTTGTATCCCGATCGTCACTCTTGCGGCTGCAGCGGTTGCTGGGATTGATGCAATACACCCCATCGGGGGTGCACAGGCCATTGCAGCCCTCGCCTATGGCACTGAGTCCGTTGCTCCAGTTGACGTAATCGTCGGACCCGGCAACGTCTATGTGGCTGTTGCAAAGCAGGAGGTCGCCTGTTCGGTCGGAATCCCGGTCGGGTTTACTGGCCCGTCTGAGGTGATCGTTGTTGCCGACGTCAGCGCCCCTGCCGAGTTGGTAGCGATCGATGTTATTACGCAGGCCGAGCATGGACCTGGTGGTCTGGCTTGGCTAGTCACCTGGGACGAGGGTTTCGCCGACCAGGTAGAAGCAGCCATTGGTGATGCTGTAGCTGGCTCGCCGCGTAGTTCCGACATAGAGGCAACCCTTGAGGTATCCGGCTATTGCGTGTTGGTGAACAGCCCTGGAGAGGCACTGGCAGTCGTCGAAGAGATAGCACCAGAACACCTGCAGTTGATGTGCGAGGACGCTGGAGAACTGGCACTGAAGGTAAGGAATGTCGGCGCGGTGTTCTGTGGAGTGTGGTCGCCAGCCTCACTTGGTGACTACATGGCCGGTCCCAGCCACGTTCTGCCGACTGCTGGAACTGCCAGGTTCGCTGGTGCTTTGACCGTCTCAGACTTCACTAAGGATGTTCACATCGTTTCGGCTGACCGGGTGGCACTCGAACGCGTGGGTCCACACATCGTGACCTTGGCTGAAGTTGAAGGACTTGCGGCACACGCCGAGTCAGTGAGGATGCGTCTGAACCGTGGGTAAGTTAGAGAAGCAAACAGAACACAGGGCACGTGCACGTTCAGACGTTGCATCTTTGGTTAGATACCACTCTCCTCAGGTCGATATCGATGTCCGGTTGAACACCAATGAGGCCGCAGAGCCCCCACCGGCTGCGTTTATGTCCGACCTGCAACGGGCTCTGGACAGAGTCGACCTGAACCGGTATCCCGACCGGGAGGCGCGCGAATTGCGCGTTGGTCTGGGTGAACGCTACGGACTCAGTCCCGACTGGGTCTTTTGCGCCAACGGCTCAAATGAGGTGCTGCAAACCCTCCTGCTGGCTTACGGAGGCGAGGGTAGGTGTGCCGCTGTGTTCGAGCCCACCTACGCAATGCACTCTCAGATTGTCCGCATTACCGGCACCCGTTTAGTGGGTGCCGCCCGCCACCCCGACTTCTCTCTTGACCAGGCACTACTCGCAGGAGTTGTGGAGGCTGAAAAACCAGATGTCTTGTTTCTCTGCTCACCTAACAATCCGACAGGCCAGGTCGACTCGGATGATCTGATCCAGGTTGCATTAGAATTGCTGGCTCCACACGGTGGTCTACTAATTGTGGATGAGGCCTACGGGCAGTTCACTACTACCAGTGCAGCGAACCTCCTTCGTGAAGATAGGTCGCTAGTGGTGAGCCGGACGTTTTCGAAAACATGGGCTATGGCAGGTTTACGCTTGGGCTACCTACTGGGCCCACCTTGGTGTCTCAGCGAGTTAGAAAAGGTCGTCTTGCCCTACCACTTGGACTCCATCAAACAGGAAGCCGGACTGCTCGCACTTGCCTATGGCAGCCACATGGAAGCACGAGTAGAAGCGGTTGTCGCTGAGCGCCAACGTCTCACTCAAGCTCTTCGGGAACTTCCAGTAACTGTCTGGCCATCACAGGCCAACTTCGTGTTGTTCCGCCCAGAATCGATGTCAGGGACACAGGTATGGCGGGGTCTTCTTGGAAGGTCCGTCCTCGTGCGCGACTTTTCCACTGCAGAGGGTCTTGATGATTGCTTGCGTGTAACGATTGGTACCCAGAGTGAAGACGACCGCTTCTTGGTCGCTATGAGAGAGGTGTTGTTGTGACAAGTCGGACCGGCATGTGTGAACGTACGACCAAAGAGACGACCGTTAGGGTCAACATCGACCTCGAAGGTGGGTTCGTGTCAGCATCGACTGGAATCCCCTTCTTTGACCACATGCTTGACCAGTTGGGTAGACACGGCGGCCTTGGTTTGGATATCGAGTGTCGCGGCGATCTCGAGATCGATGCACACCACACCGTTGAGGATGTCGGGATAGCTCTTGGTGTGGCACTAGGTGATGCCTTGGGAGATAAAGCCGGGATCAGGCGGTTCGCATCCAACAGGGTTCCTCTTGATGAAGCCCTTGTCGATGTCTCCGTGGACCTTTCCGGTCGGCCTTACCTGCACTACGAGGTCGATTTCCCAGGCCAGAAGATTCTCGGTGATCCGCCGTTTGACCCCCAGCTAATTGAGGAGTTTTGGCGGGCTTTCAGTGCCTCTGCAGCACTAACCCTGCACATTGAAACCATTCGCGGAGCGAACACACACCACATAATCGAAGCAGGATTCAAAGCCGTTGCCCGCTCCATTCGCGATGCCGTCGCGGTTGAGGGAGAAGGCGTGCCGTCCACCAAGGGGCGTTTGTGATCCAAAGGCCACTCGTTGCCGTCCTGGACTATGGCATTGGCAATCTGAGGTCGGCTCAAAAGGCACTCCAGCGCATGGGTGCTGACGCAAGACTGACTGCTGATCGTCACTTGGTGGATGATGCGGCAGCAGTTGTCCTGCCAGGAGTGGGCGCCTTTGGGCGCTGTCTTGAGGCACTTGAAGAATCAGGCCTGAGAGACGTTTCAATAACGGCTGCAGGTCAAGCTGTTGCCGGTGACAAGCCATTCCTAGGAATTTGTGTAGGTATGCAGATGTTGTTCGAAGAGAGTGATGAATCTCCCGGTAGTCACGGTCTTGGCATCCTCAAGGGTCGGGTCAAGCGGATCAGTGGTGATGTGAAGTGTCCACAAATGCAGTGGAACCGACTGAAGATTTACGATGGTGGACTGCTATTTGAGGACCTGCCCGATGAAGCCTGGATGTACTTTGTCCACGGTTACGCCACACCGCTCGGGCCCCATACGGTGGCTACCTGCGAATACGGCGAGTCCCTATGTGCGGCGGTTCAAAGAGGCAACCTCTGGGGACTTCAGTTCCATCCTGAAAAATCCGGAAATACCGGATTGAAGGTTCTTGCCAATTTCGTCAACTCACTCCTAGGTCACTCCTAATGGGACCAGTGCTCTTTCCAGCAATCGACCTCAGAGGGGGTCAGTGCGTCCGACTAAGCAAGGGTGATTTCGCTCAGGAGACGATTTATGGAGATGATCCGGTCGACCAGGCCCTTCGTTTCCAAGCCGCGGGCGCTCCCTGGCTGCACATAGTCGACCTAGATGCGGCCCGTACTGGCGTGCCCGCCAATCGTGAAACGATCAAGGACGTGGCGAATGCCTTGGATATACCTGTTCAGGCCGGCGGCGGTGTTCGCACCACCGAGGATGCAAGGGCATTGTTCACTGCTGGTGTAAGGCGTGTCGTCATGGGAACTGCCGCCTTGGAGAACCCAGCCCTTGTTGGACGGGTCGCTGAGATGGGCGCTGTCGCTGTCGGCCTCGATGTCAAAGATAGAGAAGTGGCTCTAAGAGGTTGGACGCAGGGCAGTGGCCTCAGCCTCGATGAGGCCATCAACCTCTTCGATCCAGCCGTTGTCGATGCATTCATCGTGACCCAGATTCATCGGGATGGAACCCTCGAGGGTCCTGACATCGACCTTCTGGGTGAAGCCCTCAGAGCCACAGGCGTGGATGTAGTCGCGTCCGGTGGGGTTGGTCGATCCCAGGATCTGCTTATGCTCTCCAGCCTCTGTGAAGGTGGGCGGGGGGTCGGAGGGATAATCTTGGGCAGGGCCCTTTATGAAGGAACCGTGGACCTGGAAGAGGCTCTCGGGGCAATGGTCCAGCCATGAGAACCGTGAGGGTTGTTCCCTGCCTCGATGTTGATGCAGGAAGGGTGGTCAAGGGGGTCAACTTTTTAGACCTACGCGATGCAGGAGACCCGGTTGAGTTGGCTCGGCGTTATGACAATGATGGTGCCGACGAGTTGGTATTCCTCGATATCACTGCATCGTCTGACTCGCGACAGACCACCGTCGACATGGTTCGCCGCACGGCTGAAGAGGTATTCATACCGTTCACAGTCGGGGGCGGTATCCGCAGTGTCGAAGATGCCCGAGCCATCTTGCGTGCGGGAGCAGACAAGGTCTCAGTGAATACAGCTGCTGTTGAGAGACCTGATCTCATTGCAGAACTGGCAGATGAGTTCGGAGAGCAGTGTGTCGTGGTGGCCGTGGATGCCCGAAGAAGCAAGGAGGTTGAAGGCGATTTCGAAGTGGTAATCCACGGTGGTAGAACAGCGACAGGTCTTGATGCCCTGGCATGGGCTGCAACAGCCGACCAGATGGGAGCAGGTGAGATTCTCCTGACCTCGATGGACAGTGATGGTACGTGCAATGGCTTTGACATCCCGATGCTCCTTTCCATTGGTGGAGTAGTTCGAGTGCCCTTGATTGCCAGTGGAGGTGTGGGTTGTCTCGAACACCTGGTCGAGGGGGCAGTTGCCGGTCTGGCTGACGCCGTGCTGGCTGCTTCCATATTTCATTTTGGTGAATACACGATCGGTGAGGCAAAGGCACATATGGAAGCGGCGGGAGTACCGGTGAGACCTGTTGTTCCCTGAAACCATCGCGCAATGACCGTGCAACTCGGTACCGTTCCCAAGGTGGACAAACCAGCGATAGCAGCAGTTCCGGGTCCGTCTGACGTTGATGGACTACCCATCAAGATGCTTAACGACCGGATACTGGTCGGCATCGACGGAGCAGAGGGCGAAAGGCGCTCTTCAGGCGGGATACTAATTCCAGCCACGGCGCAGATGGGCAAACGCCTGGCATGGGCTGAGGTGATAGCAACCGGCCCCAACGTCAGGGCAATGGAGGTCGGTGATCAGGTGTTGTTCAACCCCGAAGACCGTTATGAGGTTGAGGTGCGGGGAATGGACTACATCATCGTCCGCGAACGAGATATCCACGCAGTCGCAGCCCAGCGTCTTGAAGAGGGAAGTACCGGGCTCTACCTCTGAGCGATGTTCACCGGGCCAAGACAAACAAACTCTGCTTCGTCAGGGACTGGGCCGGTCCTAGGCTGAAGTCATGAATGAACCCACCCCCATTCCTGCTGGTACCCGGATCTGCGCCTCTGACGAACAACTGGCTGCCATCACATACAACGAAGACGGCCTCATTCCTGCAATAGTCCAAGAGACTGGCACTGGTCGGGTTCTGATGTTGGCGTGGATGAATTCTGATTCACTGCTCCAGACGCTTGAAACCGGGAGAACCTGGTTTTGGAGTCGTAGCCGACAGGAATACTGGTGCAAGGGAGAGACGTCGGGCGACCGCCAGTATGTGCGCGAGGCATATTTCGACTGTGATGGTGACACCCTCCTGTTCCTAGTTGACCAAGAGGGAAGTGGCGCCTGTCATACCGGCGACTACAGCTGTTTTTTCCGTTCGTTCGGCGACATCGAGAACTGAGCACGTGGACGGCCCCAATAGGGAACAGTTTGGGCAACTGGCTTGTTCCCACAGCATTGTGCCGGTTTGGCGGGAACTCCTCGCTGACCTGACCACACCAGTCGCTCTGTTCGCTCGCTGCGTCGGAGACGGGAATGGCTTTTTGTTGGAGAGCGTTGACAGAGGTGAAACATGGGGTCGTTGGTCCTTCATCGGTCTCAACCCTTCTTTGACCCTCACCCTGTCACATGGTTCGCTCGTTTCAGAAGGAGACCTTCCGGAGGGCATTAACACTGGAGATGGCCTACTCGCATCGCTTCAGGGGTTGCTTGAACACTTCAAGTCACCTGAACTTGAGGGTCTTCCTCCTCTCCATGGTGGCTTGGTGGGCTTCCTTGGTTACGACGTTGTACGCGAGGTGGAGGACCTTCCAGAGATTCCCCACGATGACCGTGGGTTTCCTGACGGGGCAATGTCTGTCATTGGAGACATGGTCGCAATCGACCATTGGAAGCAGAGGGCAGTCCTCATCGCCAACGTGGTGGTCCCAGAGGCCGCAGACAAAGCGGATCTGGACTCGCTGTACGCCGAGGCTCAGGGGCGCCTAGACCGCCTTGCCGCAGCAGGTGCCATCCCACTGGACGAACCCCTTATGGCGCCACCCGACAAGGACGATGAGGCTCCTGACACCACTTCTACGATGAGTCGTGAGGATTATTGTCTAGCCGTCGAGGTAGCCAGAGAACACATCTTGGCTGGCGACATTTTCCAAGTTGTGATTTCGCAACGCTTTGACGTGGAGTTGGATGCCGAGCCTTTCGACGTCTACAGAGTGCTTCGACAGATCAACCCGAGCCCCTACATGTACTTTCTCAGGTACCCGGAGATGAGCGTTGTCGGCTCTTCTCCAGAGCCAATGGTCCAACTTCTTGACGGACGCGTCACGTCAAGGCCAATTGCTGGGACCAGGCGACGCGGACTTTCCGAGATTGACGATCGGAGGTTGGCTGCCGAGTTGGCCGAGGATCCCAAGGAGCGAGCAGAACACGTGATGCTTGTAGACCTTGCTCGAAACGATGTCGGTCGTGTGGTGCAGTTTGGCTCCGAGGAGGTTGAAGAGATGATGACCCTGGAGCGCTACAGCCATGTGATGCATCTAACTAGTCAGGTTGCTGGCGACCTCGCGGAGGGCTGTAGTCCGATAGACGTCCTGAGGGCGACCCTGCCAGCCGGTACGGTTTCGGGAGCGCCCAAGGTGAGGGCAATGGAGCTAATTGACACGCTGGAACCCGTGAAGCGTGGCCCATATGCGGGCGTTATCGGCTACTTCGACTTTTCGGGAAACATCGATACGGCTATCGCTATCCGCACGATGCTGATAAAGGATGGGATTGCTTCGGTACAGGCCGGTGCCGGAATTGTTGCTGACAGCCAACCCGACTCCGAGTACGAGGAATGCTGCAGCAAGGCACGTGCGTTGCTCTTGGCAATTCCAGCGGCTCGCAGAATGACCTCTGAGCGCTCAAGGGCCAGTTGAATCGTGAAGCCTGTGCAAAGGTCATGACAAGGCCGGAACGGTGATCGTCAGTCTGGTGGGTTCGCCTACGATGGACTCTGCTGACACGGTGCCACCCATCGCCTGAACCAACTCCCTGACGATGGCTAGACCCAGTCCGGAACCCGACTCTTGGCTAGCGGGCTTCCCTTTGGACACATAGAGGCGTTCAAACACGTGTGGGAGGTCTTCGGCCGCAATTCCGGGACCATCATCGGAAACGCTCATGTGGACATGGCCAGGGGTTTTTGCAACCTCGATGTCGACGTGCCCTGACGCATGACGCAAGGCGTTTTCAATCAGGTTTCCAACAATCTGCCCCCACCGGTCCGAGTCAATTCGTGCCAGTGCAGTGCCCGGCAGAATGGACACCCGCAGATCCACTTCTGCGTCTGAGGCAACTGTTCGGAATGCGTTAACAGCTCGTTCCGTTGCCACCCCGACATCAGCTGGATGCAGGTCCAACTTGAAGCGCCTCGAGTCCAGGCGGGCCAGGTCCAGGAGGTCATGGATGAGGCGGTCCAGGCGACGGGCTTCACCCAAGATAACGTCACCCGCCCACTGGGCATCATCGATGGTGCCATCGCTGAGGGCCTCGGCGTAGCCCTGGATTGAAGTCATTGGAGTTCGGAGGTCATGGGACACGGAGAGGAGGAACTGGCGTTCAAGACCCCTTGACCGCTCAAGATTCTCAGCCATGACATTGACGGCCCTAGCCAGTTCGGCGATTTCGTCAGGGGTATCCTGTGAAGCTGCTGGTAGGCGGGTTTGCAGGTCGCCGTCTGCAATGCGATGGGTCGCCTCAGCGACTTCAACAAGCGGTTTGGCTAAATTGCGGCTTAGGCGAATTGCCACGACTACAGCACCGGCGATGGTCACTACTGCAGCGACCAAGAACCATTGGCCAGAAGGGCCGATATGGGCGGATAGAGCGCTACTTACGACCACGATGACGGTTACGGAGGGGCCTCGCACATCCGTGTTCACGGCGGCAGCGGCCCAAGCATTGTTGTCTCCGACGCTACCGCTGCTCGTGCCCGTGGAAATCAGGAGCTCAGGGCTGAGGTCTGCGAAAGTCAGACCTTCCGGCAGGGCAGCTAGAACTCCAGGCGGAATAGTGCGTTGAGGCCATACCACTAGCACACCGATGTTTTCGACATCCAGTGCACGCCTAAGTGTCTGAATATTTTCACGCCTAAGCGTCTGAACAATATGGTCAGGGAGCGTTCTTTGGGGATCTGTGGTGATGGTTTCTCCGAAGACCGCAGCAAGGGTCGTGGCACTCTTTTCGAGGTGCTCGACAGTGGCATCAAAGGCAGCCAGCCTGACGAGGACCACCGTAAAGATGCCGACCACCAACAGAGCTACTGAAACTACGCCAACTAGAGCCGTGAGAAGACGCCTTCTCATCAGATTGTCCTCATCCCAGACGGTAACCGGTACCGAAAACTGTGCAGAGCGGAAGGTCAGATCCCAATTTGCGTCGGAGTTGCCGCACATGGACGTCAACAGTGCGTTCGTCTCCAACCCAGTCGGCCTCCCAAGCTCCGTCAAGGATCTGCCGTCGGCTTAGTGCGAGCCCAAAGTTCTCGATGAGGAACAAGAGAAGGGAGAACTCTTGGGCTGTAAGGGGAGTCGGCTCACCGCCGACGAGGGCCTCACGGCGACTCGTGTCAATCACAACATTTCCAAACTCATGGACTGAACTGGTGGAACCATGAGAAGTTCGTGATCGCCTCAGGACGGCCTTAACCCGTGCGGCCAGTTCTCTTGGGCTGAATGGTTTCGTGACATAGTCGTCGGCACCTAACTCAAAGCCAACAACCCGATCGATTTCGTCATCGCGAGCGGTCAACATGATCACTGGTACATCAGAACTGGCCCGGATCCTGCGACAGCACTCGAACCCGTCAAT
>MPLX02079389.1_pt1 | contig 84901 bp, 62 predicted proteins | sample 1617341 | NCBI WGS metagenome assembly MPLX02 (sample SAMN05944804, study PRJNA350692) | marine metagenome | biome: marine; feature: ODZ; material: water; isolation source: 120 m water sample filtered on 0.2 um supor filter | place: Pacific Ocean | collected 2012-04-08 | depth 120m m | reverse complement strand
GGCCGATTGTTCAACGGATCGTAATAGGCTCCCTGAATGATATGATAGAGGTGCGGGCTCACGCAGTTGCACACGAAGGCGTGCCCATAATCATTCCAGTCAATACCCCAGGGATTAACCATGCCGGTAGCATACGGTTCCCAAACGTGACGGATCGGATGATAGCGCCACACTCCCCCGTCAAACCGTCGGCGTTTTTCTTTGGGAGTACCCGGCTTGCCAAGGAGAGACCAATTGTCATACCCGTGAGTGTTGTAGAGCCAACCATCGGGGCCCCACGCCAGGCCATTGGCGATATTGTGCCCGGAATTATCAGTTCCAAAGCCGTCTAGCAGCACCACTGGTTCGCCATCGGGCACTCCATCGTAATTCTTATCGGGGATGAAATAAAAGCTGGGTAGCGACATCACCCACACACCACCAAAGCCCACCTCAATGCCGCACACATACTCAAGCTTGTCGTAGAAAACAATCCGCTTGTCGTGCGTGCCATCGCCATCAGTATCCTCAAAGATGATGATGCGATCATTCTTGCCCGCCTTCTTGTCCGGATAGTTGTTTGCCTCAGCTACCCACAGCCGTCCGCGATCATCGATGCAGAAACCGATTGGCTGCTTGATATCCGGCTCACCGGCAAAGAGCGTTACGTTGAACCCCTTGGGCGCCTGCATGGTTTTAGCCGCTTCCAGTGGCGCGAGCGGTTGCTCGATAATCGGTTGCCCATTCTTTTCCGCAGCCCAAAGGTTAAACGCGAACAATAGCAGGAGTGATGGAAGAAATCTCATTACTGGTAGTAATTCCCTTTTTGTCAAGGTGTCGGAACGGGCCGTGATGAGTGAGGGTCTGGTTGGATCCCACGCAAATCCACCACATGTTTGACTGAAGTCTTTTTTTGCGGAAAGGCTGTCATTTCTTGATTGCTCTTCTCCGTCAGGACTGCAAATCATGAAAGGATATACTCACGTAATATTAAGATTGCGGCCCAACCAGAACGACCAGTCATCGAAATTGAGCAGGAGGTAACCCAATGAACTCGGATATTTGCAAGGCCCGCAGCACATCTCAGGTAAGGTTGATCGTTGGCCTTCTCTCCGGTCTCCTGGTTGCCGTCGGTTTTGTGTCTGCCAAGGAAACCCGGGAGATCACCCTGGGCGATTGGTATCGAATTGGTCCCTTCCGCGATCAGGGACCCCTGCTTGACTGGGTGGCCAACGTCGAATCGGGCTTCAACTCTGAGTATGACGTCGAGAAGGAGGCGGTCGCCAACGGCGGACAGCCCCTTCTGCACCGGAAGTACCCCGCGCCAAATTTTCCGGCAACGCCAGGAGCCCGGCGCGTCTGGACCCGGCATGCCGATTGGCTCGATGGCTACTACCAGGAACTCCCGCGCGGACCTGCGCCGTCCGCTGGCGAAAGCCAGTATGTGTATCGCACCATCACCGTTGAACAAGATACAGAGGTGGAACTCGATTTCATTCTACGGGCTCCCGAGGCGGATCGCAGACAATCGGGAATACGCACCGGACGTTACAAATGCCTGCTGAATGGAAAGGACATCATTCATTGGAACGGTCATGGAGACATGCCCAGGGCCGGGAAGGTCATGCTCAGGGCGGGGGTGAATCACTTCCTGGGGAAAGTGACGAATAATCGACACGCTTACGGTTTCGCATTTTCCATTACAGGCCTGCATCCCAAGCTGCGTCATGAAGTGGGCTTCGAGAGAATGTGGCGCCCGCATGTCAAGGACCTGACAACGGAGCTGCCCTATCATAGTTATAGCGCGACCAGGCCCACCTTCAGCGAAGATCAACTATACGCGGACGGGTTGAAGCGCTTGCGCGCGATCAACTTCTATCCCCATGCCATGCCCGGTGTTGAGAGTGCGGCGCTGGACAGCAAAGGGCGCGTTGTTCCGGCCATGGAAGCTGAGTTGGAGAATTATCCCACTTCCCCGGCCGGCGACAGGCACACCGCGCGTCTTGCGGAACTGGAGAAGCGTGTTGTCCCATTGCTGGCAAGGATTGACGAAACGCCCGGCAATCCGATGAAGGACCAGGTGATTGCGGCAGTCAGGGAACTCGACCAACTCTGGGATGAGACGATCAAGGATCTTCCCCGGCTGATCTACCTGGAGCGGGAAACGTATGTGTATGACTCGATGATGTATGAAGGGGCAGGATCCGGCAAAGCAAGTATCAGGAGTTTTGATCCGCAAACGAAAAAGGTGGAGACAATCGTCGATTTCAGGGCGGCGAAACTGCCCGTCCGCCCGAATGAATTCAATCTTTCGTGGGATGGTAAAACGATCTTCATCGGGGGCGGCGGAATGGTTTCGGCCATCGATAGCGATGGCACCAATTTTCGCAAGATCACCACCGGCCAGTCGCCGTCACAGATGCCGGATGGCCGGATTGTCTTCTTTGACAACGATTCCGGTCAGGCCCCGTGCAAAGGCAATGGCTCAAGACGCCTGCTCTTTATTTGTGATCCAGACGGTGCCAATCGGAAACTGGTTTCAGCCAACAACACCATTGATACGGCGCCAACGGTTATGAATGACGGTAAGATCATCTTCACGCGCTGGGATTATGGCGTGAATAAGAATGTGTTTAACCGCCATGCCTTGTGGACCCAGAACCCGGATGGGTCGGGCATTGACCTGTATTTCGGCAACACCGTCATTGATCCGCGCTCCCTGTGTCGTCCGCGGCAGATTCCAGGTCGCCCGGAGATCCTGACGATATTCGGTCCCCATCACGCCAAGCTGGCCGGCCTTCTCGGGCTCGTCTGGAATGGTAAGGGCAAGGAGGCTCGGGACGGCCTGGGCTTTCGGCGTATCACGCAGGATACAGCCTCCGTCGGGGATAGCCCCCAGGCGTGGTCCTATCAGGATTCCTACCCGCTTAATGAGCAGCTTTTCCTCGTCAGTTTTGGTGGCCGAAAACATAATCAGGCCGCCCTTTATCTCTACGACCGTTCAGGCAACAGGAAATGCCTCATCGAGGGCTCTGAGCTGGGCATTCATACCGCCCAGCCGTTCATGGCAAGAACGGTTGCGCCGGTGATCCCCAACAGAAGTGTTGCGAAGAACTGGAACGGAAGGGAGGACCTTCACCAGCGCCTGCTTGATGATCCCGACTGGACCCAGAAGGCCACACTTGTGTTGCAGGATGTGTATCAGGGGCTTGAGCCGGAGATTCAGCGAGGACGAATCAAGTACCTCGCCGTCATGGAGCAACCCGCGCAATCGCATGGTCGAGGTGGAGCCATCGGTGTTGGCACAATCTGGTACGTGAACAGATTTCTTGGACTGGTGCCTGTTGAAAAAGATGGCTCCGCCCTTTTCGAGGTGCCGGCGATGCGGAGTCTGTTTTTCCATGTCTTGGACAAGGACGGGAAAATGCTGATGACCCAGGGATCTGATTTTCACACAATGCCGGGTGAGGTCAGAAGCTGTATCGGTTGCCATGAACAGCGCAAAGACGCCTCGACTCCTCCCCGCAATTACAGCAGAAGCCCGATTGCGCTCCGCAAACAGGCGGTTCATCCCGAACTGCCCGACTGGGGGACGCGGGGAGTTATTGAATATGAAACCGTTGTTCAGCCTGTCTTCAACAAGTACTGCGTTTCGTGCCACAGTGGCGAGAAACCGGACGGCCACCTGAATCTGACCGGCGACAGAACAACCGCATACAACATGTCCTACATGCAGTTGACGGATGGCGGGTATGTGCATTTCCAGCCCGGCACGGGAAGTACTCATGCTCAGCCAACAAATGACAGCGATGAGCAGGCGCCTCTCAGTCGGGGATCTGTGATAAGCAAGCTGACCAAATACATCGAAGACCCGGAACATTGCGGCAAATCGATTCCCTTTGACGAGCAACTGAGAGTGTTTCTGTGGATCGATTCCAATGTTCCGTTCTTCAGCCATTACCGTCAGGTGCCGCCCGCCTCACTGAACAAGACAGCGATAGACGGCCTGAGGGACGTGTATGGCCGCCGGTGTGCGAGTTGCCACAACCGGGCGATGCCGGATACGATGTCGGGGTTGAATGCCCATCACATTGCCCGCCACGTCGGTGGACCAGCGGGGCAATGGGGCATCTCCAATAGCGGAATGCGGGTTCGGCACCTTAACTTGAGCAATCCATCGCATAGTGCATCTGCCTTGGCGCCCCTGGCGAAAGAGGCCGGGGGATGGGGGCTTTGTGGCGACAGCAAGAAACCTGTCTTCAGGAACAGGGAGGATGCGGATTACAGGAAGATCCTCAGCAGTATTGAGAACGGAATCCAGTTGCGCCAGGGCATCGAAGTGAAAGGGATCAAGGAGCTTCTCCAGGAAGAGGCTGCGAAGAAGCAGTCAGTCCGGGTTTCCAACTTTTAGAGAGGAACCGAAGCCTACTGGGAGGAATCTGCTTTTCCGTCAAGGTTTCGGAACGGACCGGGGGGCCGGGCGGGGTGAGTGGAGGTCTGTTCTGATGGCAGGTCCTTCTCTCCGAATGGGGATCTCATGAATCAAGGCACTCCTCTAAAGGTTTTTCACAGGAGCCGAATTAGAGTATTGAGCAGGCATTCCCTGCGGAATAGCCCACCCGGAATAATGCATGTTCATATCCAAGGTCTTCTTTGTCTTCTTTGTTTCGGAGTAGGTTCGATCAATGCTGAGCAGGGCAAACGATTCGCGCCTCTCAAGCACATCCAGCTAAAGGTGGGTGAGTTGACCAGAACGGCATGGATCCATGCGCCTGGGACGGCGGTGAAGCAAAAGGCCCCTTTGGTTTTCGTTTGGCACGGGCACGGAGGAAAAGCTGAGCGCATGGCCAGAGGATTTGCCCTGCACCGCCATTGGCCGGAGGCAATCGTCATCTACCCCCAGGGATTGCCGGTGTCCAGTTTCTACGATCCCGAGGGCCGGCGCTCGGGTTGGGCGAAAAACCCGGGGGAAAACCGGGATCTTGCGTTTTTCGACAAGTTGCTCAAATACGCCAAGAAAAAGTGGCGGGTAGATGAAAATCGAATCCATGCGACCGGACATTCAAACGGGGGCGGATTCACCTATCTCCTGCTCTTCGAAAGGGGCGGGCACCTGTCTTCGGTGGCGCCATCCTCAGCAGGTGTCTCCCGGGATCTCAGGGGCCGCAAGCCCGTGAGCAGACCCATCTTTCACCTCATTGGCGAGAGGGACAGAATCGTGCCGCCGGAGTGGCAGGATCCGGTGATCGAGAAGATCAAGGAGTATCACGATTGCGGTCCGGGAAAGAAATGGAAGGATCATGCCCAGTGCATGGAGTTTCCTTCTGCCAAAGGAGCTCCGCTGGTAGTCTATCGTCACCCGGGCGGTCACAGGATGCCAGGCGACTCGGCGGAACTGATTGCGGCTTTTCTCCGGCAACATCCGAAGAATGAGGAAGGGGAGAAGGTCCATGAGAAAGGCTCTCTCCAGGCAACGCCCTGAAAATCAGGTTCAGTTTTGACTGAGAGCAAAAAGCGAGTTCCTGTCAATTGTCAGCAATTCGACTTTGCTCGTGAATGGTTTTGATCAATCCCCCCACATGAGGGATAATCATGGATTCCGTTCTTTGGGCGGAACATCTCATGACCGAAAAGAGAAAACACACGGCGCTGTGGAAGAAGCTGGTTCTGCTGCTGGTGTCGCTGCTCATCGCGCTGGCGCTCAGCGAAGGCGCGGTGCGGTTGCTGTATCCGGAATACGGCATCCCGGTACACACCACGAAGCTGTTCACGGAGTTCGATCCCAAACTGGGCTGGCGGAAGAAACCCAACTTTCGCGGCCAGCACGTGCAGGACGAATACACGATCGTTGAGCAGTTGAATGCCAGGGGGCAGCGCGGGCCGGTGTTTCCTTATGAGAAACCCGACGACGCCTATCGCATTCTCGTCCTGGGCGATTCGTTCGCCGAAGGTTACACCGTCGAGTTCCGGGACCTCTTCTCGGAAATCATGAGTGAGAGACTCAACCGCACCCTGGAGAGGGACATCGAAGTGATCAACGTGGGCACCGGTGGCTACGGGACGGACCAGGAGTTGCTGTTTTTCGAGGATGAGGGCAGCAAGTATGAGCCGGACCTGACGGTGCTGCTCTTTTTCATCAATGACCTGACATTCAACATCAGGGACAACTACACGCCCAAGGGACGGGGCCAGAAACCCTTGTTCGAGTTGAAGGACGGAGAACTGAAACTCAAGAGCCTGCCCAAGGCCACGTGGAGCCACGACGAGGTGATGGCCCAGGACCGGGCGGAGCATCCGACCGAGGATTCCTTCGTCCCCTGGCGACCTGAACGCTGGTACCTTTATCGCCTGCTCCGCCACTCGCTGACCGCAGGGACGGAAAACGTGATCAACGAACTGCCCACGATCCCGCATTCGGTTCCCGGCGTGGCCGGGTCAGATGCCAGGTCCGACGAGCAGGGCGGCGATGACGAACGTCGCATGCGTTTCAGCAATGACCGAAACCGTCGCGAATGGGAAATGACCGAGGCATTGCTGGGGCGGCTGAAGGAGCGTGTCGAAGACGGTGGCGGCTCGCTGGTCATCTTCTACGTGCCGGTAAGGGGCGAGGTCTACAACGGCAAGCGCGAGGTTGTTTCGAATACGAGCCGAATCGAATCCAACCTGGGGATCGTGGCCGATCGGAACGGGATCGATTTCATTCCCTCCATTGCGCTGTTTCGCGCGGAAGCGAGGATCCTTGCCGGGCAGGACAAGTTTCTCTACTGGAAAAAGGATCCGCATTGGACTGCCGAGGGCAATCATCTGACGGGGTTGATCATCGCCGAACACATCCGCACGCACCGCGATCGCTACCAACTCGACGAACCACGTGCGGCGGGCGGGAATTGAAGAGGACTGACCGTGGAGGCGACAGGCAAGACAATGAAGCATTCGGCAAGTGAATAGGAGCCAACCCATGACGATGTTTACGACCAGGCCCGACTTCATCCTCTGGAGCCACCTCTTTGCCCTGACCATCGCGCTCCCGGTGTTGGTGTCGGCTGCTGACAAGGAGGGCAAAGGGAATCGAGGGATCCGGGTCGAGCAAACGCGGAACCTTACCGAGTTTGATTCCACCCTCGGCTGGCGAAGGATTCCGAATTTTCACGGCACGCACGTGCAAGGGGAGTACCAGGTCGAGATGCGCTACAACGCCCGCGGCTTTCGCGGCCCTCTTTATCCCTACGAGAGAACTCCTCAAACCTATCGCATTCTGATTCTGGGCGATTCCTATGCGGATGGCTATTCCGTGGAATTCGATGACCTGTTTACCGAAACGATGCAGGAGCGATTGAAGACGAAATTCAAGAAGCCGATGGAGGTGGTCAATTCCGCGGTCGGCGGCTATGGGACCGACCAGCAATTGCTTTACTTTCTGATTGATGGACGACGCTACAAGCCCGACCTGACGATCCTGCTGTTTTATGCGAACGACCTGCCCTACAACATCAAAGCCCACTATGCCCCTCTGGGACGGGGAGAAAAACCGCTCTTCGCGCTCGAAGACGGCAAGCTGTATCTGAAGAGCCTGCCCAAACCGCCCAGGGACAGGACGCCGGACCAGCGCAAGGATTTCTATGATCCGAAACTGGTCAGGCAGACCATGGAGATGTTCGTGCGTCCCAAAGCGGCGGCGGGTGATTCGCCCGGCGCTTCAGAAGAAAAGGGCGGCCCGGTTTATGGTTCGGGCACCAAGGGAACACAATGGGAGATGACCGAGGCGCTGATGAAGAAGATCAAGGAATCCTGTGAGGCGAACGATAGTCATCTGCTTCTTTTTTTCGTGCCGGTCAAGAGAGACATCTACGGCAGAGCGGACGTCATCGAAAACAAACCCAGTGTGGTCTCTTCCAATCTCCGGACGCTGGCTTCGCGCCTGAAGATCGATCTGATCGACACCTTGCCCGTCTACCGGGACAGAGCCGCCCAGATCGCCAGACAGAAGCAGCGTCTCTACTGGATCCGCGATTCGCACTGGACTCCGCAGGGTCATCAACTGGCGGGTGAAATCCTCGCCCGACACCTCCGCACGCACGCCGTCCGCTACCGACTCAGCGAACCACCTGCGGCGGGCGGGAATTGAAGGGAAATAACCGGACCGCCATTCACTCCAACCTGCGGGCTTGTTCCCGGGCCTTGAGGAGGAAGCGATTTCCCGGCAACGGTTACGGTCCACTCACATCGGTCGGCCACGCTTTGAGACCGATGACCGGGAGCGCAAAGGCGAAAGCCTCACGCCAGTCCTCCTGATCTGCATGGAGAAAGCAGTCGTAAATGCGTTTCTTTGGCCGTGCATCGCCGTCCCGCCGAAGCAGGCCCAGCCGCAGGCCACCTTCGTGAGGGTGGTCGACATGACGGTGCAGAATGAACGAATCGATGCCCTCAAGGGCGGAGACGCGGCGATAGGCATAGCAGTAGGCGGCGGCCTGAATGGTCTCCCCATCAGGGCCGTCGGGGGTGTGGAAGCCTTGTTCGCTGAGGATGATCCGTCTGCGCCTGCCCTGGTAGAGAAGATCGTCTTTAGCAAGGTATTCGGTCAGGATTTCGAGGTTCTTGAAAGTGATCCGGGGCGTGTCAGGCGAAATCCTGGTGGTCCTGTCGTTCCAGAAGCGTGGTTCGAACAAGTTTTCCGGGTAGGGATGGTAGGCGAGGTGCCAGTCGATGTCGGTTGCCTTCTTCGCGAAATAATCGACCAGCAATCGTCCCGGGAAGGACTGTTCCTCATTGCCGGCGCCATAGCGGATGTTCCAATGATGATCGAGCGAAAGGTAGACACGGGCGCAGGAGGACTGCCGACGCACCGCCCCGTGTGCCAGCCGAACAGTCCGCAGGTAGTCGCCGGCAAACTCGTCGAAGGTCGTCTTTCCGCAGTTGCTCCACCACCAGTGGGAATTCACTTCGTTCCCGATAATGTAACCCACGGCGCGTCCATACCTGCGATCGGGCCGTGACCAGCGTTCGGCGAGGAATCCCAACGTTGCCGCAAACCACTCCCGCCCGTCGGCAGTGGAACAGTTGAAGGCGCCGAGACGGTTGGGAGCCTTGGCGTCGAAGTCAGGATGGAGCATGAGGCGGTCGATCAGCTCATTGCCGGAACGGTAAGCGAGAATGATGAGGTTCACGATCACCCCGTGGTCTGAGAGCGCCTTGATCTGCCCATCAAGGTGACCAAGGGCGGAGGCTTTGAAGTGAAAGGTCTTTCCGTTGTCTTTCCAGCTTGGTTCGCCGGAATCGCGTGCCGGATCGACAAGTTGGCTCAGGTTCACGTTCAGGGCGGCATGCTTCACGCCGAGGGAGAGGGCGTTTTCGGTCATCTCCACCTGCAGACCCTTTTTCGAGGCAGCCGTGGGGTAGGTTTCCACGTGGCGCGATTCGGCCGCGAGGCATTCATGCAGGCAAACAAGGACCAATAGAGCGCGAAACATGGGAGGGCTATCGGGTAAGCGGGTCCCGGGTGTTACCGCCAGTTCGTCGTAGTCCCGGGATCATGCGACCGGGTGCTTGGGGGGAAACGATCTGCCTGACGAGCTCCCAATACAGATGCTGATTTTCTGCTGCAGGTCTCCGGCCGGGTTCACTGGCTTTCCAGGAGGCAAAATCGGTCTGTTCCCCGGAACCGTGAGCGCTTTCAAGCATGCCACAGGCAAGGATAGGGAGCCCGACCCGGGACGTCAATTCGGCAGCCGGATGGGGTTTGGGGGGTAGCGTAGTGGGCTATTGAAAACAGGATGTGGGAGCCCTGCCTTGGGTTCGGGTACGCCCCTGATGGGGGGGGTCTTGTTCCTTGTGTTCCACCGGAAATCGCTGAAGGTGCCGCATGCGCCAGTATCTTGGGCTTGTGATCGGTTTGGCGGTGGGAGTGGTGGGGGCGATTCTGTTTCAGCAGAGCATGCCGCCGGAAGAGGGATCGACGGAGGAAAAGGTGGAGAAATTGCAGGGTGAGTTGCGGGTGACGCGGAGGGAGTTGTCCAGGTACGAGGCAAACTACGGTCCGGGGAGCAATCGGACGGTGCGGGACGGGATACGCTCGATCGCGGAGGACATCAGGGAGGGCCGGGATGTGAGCCTCGACGATGTCTTCTGGACGATGAAGCCGTGGATGCGGGACATGGCGCCCCTGTTTGACCGGATGCGGATGGTGGAGCAGGAGGAGCGGTTCGACTCATTGGCGGGGCACTATGCCCGGGAATACCACCTGTCGGACGAGGGGCAGGTGGAGTTGAAGGAGTGGTTCCGGAAGAGGGAGGAGGAGAATGCCCGGGCCTTCCATGACATGATCAACAGTGAGACGACCGGCTTCGTGGATTTTGTGCGTGTCATGGAGATGAACGAAGATTCGGAGCGCGGTCTGGATGCCTTCATGGAGACCCGGCTTCAGAGTGAGGAACTGGCGGCATTCAAGGCGGAGCGCCTGCAGGGGCGGGTGGACAGCGTGCAGGACGAGGCGAACCGGCGGCTGCACAGACTCGACGAGGTGGTGGATCTGGACGAGAACCAGCTGGACGGGATGTTCGCAGTGATGGCGCGGGGGTCGCGGCGCTACGATCCCGGCATGGAATTTGACGGGATGGGGGGCGACACCGGCCGGCTGGAGGGCCGGGCGCGGGATGAGGCGATCCGCCGGGTGTTGCGGCCGGATCAACTGGACCGCTACAGGGAGTATCAGGAGGAGCGCCGACTGGAGGCGGAGCGTGAGATGCGGCGGATGGGCATGAAGCTGCCGCGCGACTGGGATCTCCTTGACGACGCGGGTTTCTGATGAGGGAGGTGACCGGGAGCGCGATCGAGATCCGTGATCTGCGGGTCGACTACGGTGATTTCATCGCGGTGAATGACGTGAGTCTGTCGATTCCGTATGGGGTGGTCTGTGGGCTGGTGGGGCCGAACGGGGCGGGGAAGACTAGCACCTTCAAGGTGCTGGCGACGCTGATGGAGCCGACCTACGGGGAGGTGATGGTGGCGGGCTACGACGTGCTGGAGTCGACGTCCGCAGCGCGGCGGATCATGGGCTACATGCCGGACTTGGCGCCGGTGCCTTCGGATTTGAAGGTGTGGGAGTTTCTCGACTTTCATGCCGACACGCACGCGCTGGGTGGGCGGACAGCGCGCCGGGAGCGGGTCGAGGAGTGCCTGGGAATCGTCAATCTGCTGGATAAACGCGAGGCGTGGTGCAAGGCACTGTCGCGTGGCCAGACCCAGCGTCTGGTGCTGGCCAAGACGCTTCTGCACCGGCCCCAGGTCCTGATTCTCGACGAGCCAGCGAGCGGACTGGACCCCCTGTCGCGGCGGGAATTGCGCCTCGCCCTGCAGAAGCTGGCGGCGGACGGGGCCACGGTGCTGGTGAGTTCGCACATCCTGAGCGAGCTGGCGGAGATGTGCTCAATGCTCTGCGTGATGAACCAGGGGCTGATCCTGTCGTCGGGAACCGAGGACGAGGTGCGGGGTGAGCTGGGAAGGTCGGACCGGCAGCTGTGTGTCACGATGGTCAACGGTCAGGATGGTCTGCTGACGTGGCTTGCGGCCTGCGAGGGGGTGCATGACGTGGAGCGCGACGAGGAGGAGGTGCGTTTCGGATTCAAGGGCGACAACGACGGCCAGGCGGATCTGCTGGCGGCCATGGTGTCGGCGGGCCTGCGGGTGAAGACCTTCGAGGCACGCGGGTCGTCGTTCGAGCAGATCCTCGTGGAGGTGGCGGAAGGGAACCGGGAAGCATGATGGACGAACAAGAAAATCCCACCGACAAACCGCTTCCGGAAATTTCCCTGCCCGGGAAGCCGCCTCCGCTCCGGGGTTCGGGAGTGCCGACATGGAAGATCTGGGCCAACCCGATTTTCCGTCGGTATTGCCGGTCGCGTCTGCGGTTGCGGGGCCTCTCACTGTGGATACTGATCTCGCTGCTGATTTCGGGATTCCTCTTTTTCATTATCCGGCAGGGGATGTTGCGCTGGGAGGGAATGGACCTGGTGGATGCGGAGCGCACCCCGCTGATCGCGTTGCTCATTTTCCAGGGGGTCATTCTGTTCCTGCTGGGAACCGGGCAGGTGGCCGGTGGGATGACGGCGGAGGCGGACGAGGGCGTGCTCGACTACCAGCGGCTGGCTCCGATGTCGCCGCTGGCCAAGGTGCTGGGCTACCTGTTCGGCCTGCCGATCCGGGAGTACGTGCTGGTGCTGGTCACGATGCCCTTCAGCCTGTGGTCGCTGTGGCGGGGCCAGGTGCCGCTGGGCATCGCGTTGCAGCTTTACGGGATCTTTTTCACCGCGGGGGTGCTGTATCACCTGACCGGGTTGTTGGCGGGGACGGTGGTGAAGAACAAGCGCTGGGCCTTCCTGGTGTCGATGGGAGCGATCTTTTTGCTCTACACCGTGATCCCGCAGCTGGCGAAGTTCGGCCTGGCCTACTTCAAATACCTCACCATCATGCCGGTCTTCGAGGAATGCTATCCGCACCTGATTCCACGGGATGCGGGGGCCACCGCCCAGACGTTGCAGCAGCTCCTGCCCAGCGCGAAGTTCTTCAATCTCGATTTTCCGCAGGCGGCCTTCACCCTGTTGTCGCAGGGGGTGCTGATCCTGACCATGACAGTGATGTTATGGCGGCGTTGGCGGCGGGCGGAATCGCATCTTCTTGGCAAGGTGTGGGCGACGGGTTTTTTCGGATGGTTGCAGCTGGTGCTGCTGGGTAATGCCCTGCCCCTGATCGAGCCGGGCCACCTCTTTCCGTCGCGGGGCTTTGACAGTTTTCTGGGGCGCTTCCGGATGGGGGGGGACTGGCAGCCTGAGGAATGGGAACCGGTGGTGATGGTCGGCGCCTACGGGCTGGTGACCCTGATGATGCTGTGGGTGATGATGCTGATGATCTCCCCGAACGCGGAGACGCGTTTGCGGGGGTGGCGGAGGATCCGCAAGCTTGGCAGGCGGCGCTTCTCCCCGGTCTCGGATCCGGCCACCGCCTTTCCCTGGCTGGTTCTGATGGTCGGGATGGGGGCGGTGGGATGGCACGTCTTTGCGAAGGAACTGGTCGAGTCGCGCTGGTTCCCCGGGCAAGAGCTGCCGACGATGGCGATTGCAGCTTTCCTGCTGGTGATGGCGACGGGGGGCCTTGGTTTTCATGCCCTTCTCGAGGGGCGCGGACCCCGGGCGGCGGGCATGGCGGTGATTTTCATTGGAGTGGTTCCGATCATGGTGGGCTCGATCCTGGGCACGATGGGATTCAGCGTGGTGGCGACGTGGTTGATGGGGATCTCTCCGGTGATGGCGCCGATGTATGCGTCGGGGGTGATGCTGCCGATGACGGATGTGGGAGCCGACATCATGCGGTCCCTGCCGCGGGCCTTCTGGTTCTGGCAGTTTGTGGGAACGATCCTGACACTGCGCCTCATCCACTGGTTGTGGCAGTCGTTGAGGACGAAATGAAAGAGAATCGCGTCTGGGATGGTCCCGGGTAATCAGCTACAAAAAACGAAGATGAAGCACAATAAATTCACCACTGCTGTGTTCGCTGTTCTGTTCATGGTCCAAGCTGCCCATCCGGGTCTGCAAGCTGCCTTCTGGTCAGATTGAGAGATGAAGCGATTGCTCGTTTTCAACGGGATCCTGCAGGCCGGTGGGTTTCCCTGACGCCCCTCCGACACCATCCATGAGACAAGCTCCTGCCGCCATGTTCACCGCGTTACTGCTCGCGTCCGGGCTCTCCGGTGCGGAAGCTGCGGTGGCGGGAAGATCGGGTGCGGCCGATCTGATCATCGCCTCCGATGGGACGAGCAGGGCCGGGATATTGTTGTCACCGGAAGCCGGTCCAAGGGAAGCGCAGGCAGCCATGGATCTCGCTCACTACATTGAACGCATGAGCGGGGCCAGGGTGCCCGTTGTCAGGGAGCGCGAGAAGATTGATGCGGCACTGGAAGGGGCGGACACACCACTGGTCATCATCGGCAGGGAAGCGATTCGCGCACGGGAGGATCTCCGCGCTGAACTCGCTTCAGTGACCAAGAAGAACCCTCACCTGAGAACCGACGGCATTGTCCTGCGCCGGGAAGGAAACCGGGTGTTCCTGGCGGGCAACAACGATTCCAGCCACTACTTTGCGGTGGCGGAACTTCTCCGCCGCTGGGGTTGCCGGTGGTACCTGCCCACGGACTTCGGCGAGTGCATCCCGGAGGAGTCCGAGTTGAAAGTCGGGGAGCTGAGCCACACCTATTCCTCGCCCTTCGAGATCCGTTCCTACTGGATTTCGTGGAACGGTGACAGCTCGGGTGCCAGCGAGTTCCAGGCCCGCAACATGATGACGGGACGTCGCCTCCTGCCGCCAAGCGGCCACGCCCTGGGAAAGTTCACCCGGGGTCTCGGCAAGGGAATCTTCAGTTTCCCCATCACGGCTCCGGAAACCGCCCGGCACGTGGCCGGTCAGGTCGAGAAGACCTATGCCGCCGGGGGAGCGTTCTCACTCGGGATGGAGGACGGGTCGTATGATTCCCAGTATTCCGGGGACCGCGCACTGATGAAGCTGCAGTGGGACAAGTACTTCATGCGCTGGTCGGTGACCGACCCGATGCTGGAACTCTACAACAACGTGGCGCGGATTCTTCAGGACAAGTATCCCGAAAGCAGGGGCCGGATCGGCTTCCTCGCTTATGCCAACATGACGTTGCCGCCGGTGCGCCCGATGACGGCGGAACGATCGCTCTTCTGCGAGCTGGCACCCATCGACATCGATCCGATCCACGGGATCGGCGATCCGCGGTCACCCCCGAAGCAGGAATACAGAGAGATGGTTGACGGTTGGGCCAAGGTGATGCAGGGCCGGTTGTGTATCTACGATTATGACCAGGGGATGCTTGTCTGGCGCGACATCCCCAATCCGTCCCACCAGGCCTTCCGCCGGGATGTGGCGCACTATCGAAAGGCCGGCATCCTCGGGGTCAATACTGAGAGCCGGGGTGCCTTTGCCACCACCTTTCTCAATCTGCACCTCCGCGCCCGCCTGCTGTGGAATCCTGACGAAGACGTTGATGTTCTGTTGGGAGAGTTTTATCCGAAGTTCTACGGTCCGGCCGCGAAGCCCATGGAGGCCTACTGGTCCGCCATTTATGATGCCTGGAGCACTACCATCTGTACCGAGCATGAGCACTTCGTTGCACCGGCGGTTTACACTCCCCGGGTCCTGGTTCAGCTGAAGAGAAACCTGGAGGAAGCGGAACGGATCATCGGCGGCATTCAGATCCGGGGAAGGGAGCTGACTGCGAATGAGAAGCTCTATGTGCGCCGGATGGAATTTACGCGCATCAGCTACAATATTATCGAGGCCTACATGGCGATGGTCAGGGCTGCGGCGACCGAAGTCGATTACGCATCAGCGGTCGAGGCGGGGGAACGGGGCTTGAAGGCGCGCGATGCCATGACCGCCCTGGGAGGCATTTTCACCACCACGCGCCTGGAAGGTGAGGGGACGCCCTGGTGGCCGGGAGAAGTGAATCAGTATCGCGAACTGATTTCATTCACCGATGGACGTCGTGGTGAACTCATCGCGAAACTGCCTCTCGAGTGGGCTTTCCGACGTGATCCCGGTCGTGAGGGGCTGCAGCGCGGTTTTCATACCAGGGAGCCGGACCTGTCCTACTGGAATACCCACAAGGCCAGGTATGGCCTGGAAAACCGCAAGAACTACCCGGGAGACCAATGGGGGATGTTGCGCTCCGATTCCTACGCTCAGGCTCAGGGCGTCCTCCATCCCGATGGACAGAGCTTTACCGGCGACCTCTGGTATCGCTGCGAGGTCGATCTGCCCGCCGGCGAATCCTCCGCTTCCCTCCACCTCCGCTTACCCGGCCTCTTCAACGAGTGCTGGCTCTATCTCAACGGCGAGGAGGCCGGCTACCGGAAACAGGGGAAGCTGTGGTGGTTCAATGATTACCGCTTCGAGTGGGACCAGGACCTGACCGGCAAGCTGAAGGCGGGCAGGAACACCGTGACATTGCGCTGCAACTGCGAGCACCATTTTGGCGGTATGTTCCGCCGGCCTTTTCTCTACCGGAAGGCTCCCGGAAAAGACAAATGAACCGTCCGATGCAGGCTGTAGCTTCCGGCCCGAATCGCCTCGCTCATTGTTTCTTCTCGTCCAGAGGCTGGTAGAACTCGATCTCCCACATGCGGGAGATGTTGTGTGGGGTCCGGGTGATAACGAGCCGGATGTGTTCTGTTTTCACCGGTGCAAAGGTCGCGGACCAGACCGGATTTTCGTTCTCTTTAATCGCTGGGAGGATCTCCTGCCAGGTTTCTCCATCGTGATACTGGAGCTTGAAATGGCTGATGGGGTCGAGAATCCGGGCACCGTTATATCTGCCGGTGATCATCCGGGTGGCTCCGAGTTCGACTGGTTCATCCCATCGGTATTCGATGAGGTGAGGCAGCCCCCCCTTGGCCAGCCAGCGGGCGTCGGCGTCCTCGATTTTTCCATTACCGTCGTTAAGGAGAGCCGAGCGGTCGACGTCGCCGGATTTCACGGGGATGGAGGAGCTCACCTTGGCCAAACGCCCAAGGTTCTTCCCCGCGTGTCCGAGCCACTTCGGCTGGACGAGGGCGACTTGGCGCAGGCTGCTTCCGCGCTCCCCTTGATTCGAATAGGGGATGGTGGAGCCGTCCCCCTTTCCGACTCCTTGGCCCATCCGTTTCTGGAGGTCGGACAGATGCTCTTCGTAAACACGGCGGGGGTTGGTATCGAATTCCTTGCAGACACTTGCTGCCATCCCGACAATTTCGCCCCCGGTGCCGCAGGTTCGCATGACCCGCACCGCACCAAGCGCTTCATGGGTCACGCTGATGCAGCGCCCGGCCATGAAGAGGTTGTCGATGTTCCGGGAATAGAAACAACGGTACGGAATCCAGAACGGACGATTCTCCTTGTAGGCCGGAAATTTACCGTGCTCAGCCCGAGAGATGAAAGCATCTCCCTCAAAGCCCTTGTTGTAGTGGGGATTGGGAAGATGGAGGTCGTTGCTCCAGCCGGTGGGAGCGCATCCGTCGGGAAATTTTCGATCTTGATTGAGATCGTTTACGTTGAGGATCACGTCGCCGAGAAGACGCCGGGATTCGCGCTTGCCGAGGATGTAGGCAGCCCAGTTGAGTTTGTGGTTGGGCAGCACCTTGTCGACGTTCTTGAGGGCGTCCCAGGCACCATACATGGCGCGGAAATTCCAGTCGCGCACGTATTCCATCTCTTCGATCGGGTCGCGGTCGAAGCCGCTCTCCCAGTACCAGCCGCCCAGTTTAAGGGGGTCGGGCATGGTCTTGCTTCGACCCGGGAAGGGCTTGTCAGAGAGGTCGAGCGCCCACGGGCAGCGTGGGAAGGGCGCGGCCACGGTGGATTGCCTGGTCCCGGTGTTGATGGGATTGGTGTCCTTGCACTCGCAGACGTTCCACAGGTTGCATGGGCCCATCTTGTCCTTTTCCTGCATGTCGAAGTCGGCTCCGGCAAGGGCACCGATGCAGGCGTCACCCGTGCAGTCGGCGAACCAGCGTCCAACGAAGCGAAGGCGCTTTCCGGTGCGGATTTCCTGGGCGAGGACGGCCCGGATACGTTTGCCTTCCATCTCCACGCCGTTGCCACGGTGTTCGAGGAAAAGATCGATGTTGGGTTCGCCCCGTGCGACGGCCAGTTTCTTGTCGTCCTCGTAGAGGTCGGCCGTGTTCGTTGGTCCATAGTGGGCCCGTTGGGCAGCTTCCAGTTCAGCGACCACATCGCCGACGCGGGGCCAGGGTTCCTTGCTGCGCGCTCCCTGCAGCCAGACGCGGACCTCCGAACTGTTGTTACCACCCAATACCGGCCGGTCCTGGATGAGGGCGACTTTCAAGCCGAGGCGCGCGGCGGTGACCGCGGCGCAGGTGCCGGCGATTCCGCCCCCGATGACGACGAGGTCATACTCGCCGGCCGGTTCCGGTTCATCGGGAAGTCCAAGACACCGGTGGCGGAAAGCAGGCATTTCCGGGGCGGTGTTGGGCGGGACGAAAGCGGGATCGTTCGAGAACAGGACGGCGTCGCAGCGGCCCTCGAAGCCGGTCAGGTCGTGAAGCGCGAGATTGAGTATTCCCTTCGGCAGGTCGATCGTCCCACCGTCCTGCCAGTGCCACTGCGCTCCCACGATTCCGAAGGTGGTTGGGAGGGGCTTTCCGTTGATGAGGACCTGGAAACGGCCCGGCGTTCCCGGGGCCTTCCACTGCGCCACCCAGTCCTTGGTACGCACCCAGACCCGGTAGCGACCAGCCTTCGGGATGGCCACCGCCGTCGTGGCATCCTTGACCGGAACTCCGAGTCCGTGGGCGAGCAGATAGGGAGAGCCCATGAGATCCATGAACTGAGGATCGATGACCCAGCCCCCGGTGTCGGCGAACCCCTCGGCTTCGACCAGAACCGGAAGTTCGGTCTTGGGGTTGGCGGCGAAAAGAGCTCCCGCGACCGCGAATAACGAGATCACTGGTGCGCAGATGCCGGTGCTGAACCGCTTGGGGGAAACGGCATGGAAGTCCTCACCAGTTGGCATGTTCATGTTTTACGGAGAGGAAATCGATTTTCCATCAAGGTTCCGGGACGGCCCGGAGTGGGTGGGGGGCTGATTTTACCGTGCCGACCGGGCCTGGAGAATATCCCTTTGCCGGCACCGGGCCGGAGTAAACCGTTAAAAGATGAAATACGGACTGACTTCATGGGTTGCTTGAACTCAAGGTGGTGCTCACCGCGAAGGATTTTCACCGTGACATTGCGCGGCAACTGCGAGCACCATTTTAGAGGCATGTTCCGCCGATTCTTTCTCTACCGGGGAAAAAACTCCCGGAAAAGACAAATGACCCATTCGATGCAGATTGCGCGCGCGTTGGCTGCGGCCGGTTGGCTGCTTCCATTCCTCGCTGCCGTCGCTTCCGCAGCGCCGCTGCCGGAATCAACCTTCAGGCAGGACCGGTTTGCGGTCGGTGCCTTCTGGGCCGAATTCCCCGGGGACGCCGATCTCGACGCGAGATTTCGCGAAATAGCCGATGCCGGTTTCACGCTGGTCTTCGGTCCCATCGAGGGATGCTCTCCGGAGCGCCTCGTCGAGTTGTGCCAGAAGCACGGCCTGGTGGCACTGGTGCATGCGGGGAGCGGGTCGCTCGAGAATCTCCCGGCCGGGGAGGCCTGCTGGGGTTACCGCGTGTTTGACGAGCCCTCGAAAACCATGTTCCCCAAGCTGCGCGAGAGGGCCGGCACGATTCGCAGGATTCGGCCCGGCAAGTTGGACTACATCAACCTGTTCCCGAACTACGCATCGGAGAAACAGCTGGGTGTGGGTGATCTCCGTCCCCGGCGCGCAAGCGGGGAAGCCTATGCCGAATACGTCGCGCGTTTCGTGAAAGAACTGGATCCTGCGGTCCTGTGTTTCGACAACTATCCGATCTTCAAGCCCGATGAAGGCGATAAATCTGATCGAAGCCGGCTGAGCCAGGATCTCTACTGCCAGAACCTGAAGACCGTCCGCCGCTACGCCCTCGAGAAAGACATTCCGTTCTGGAATTACTTCAACACCGCCCCTTACGGACCGCATACCGATCCTACCGAAGCCCAGCTGCGGTGGCAGATTTACTCCTCGCTCGCCTACGGTGCCAGGGGCGTTCTCTACTTCACCTACGGGACGCCGGACACCTTCGAGTTTCCCAAGGGCGGCGGCATCCTGCACCGGGACGGCAGGCGGACCCGGCACTGGGAGCAGGCCCGGCGCATCAACAGAGAGGTCAGGAATCTCGGAGTCACCTTGATGAAGCTCCGCAGCACGGGCGTCTACCGGGTGAAACCCGGCGACAACCCCGAAGATGTTCTCAAAGGCACGCCGGTCCGAACCATCCGGCGGGCGAAGGTAGACCCTCCTCACGATTACCTCATCGGGATTTTCCAGCACCAGGACGGCCGCCGTGCGGTGATGGTCAGCAATTACCGCTTTGCCTACACCGCCTGGCCGACAGTTGAGTTTGATACCGAAGCCGGTCAGGTCTTCGAAGTCGACAAGGAGACAGGAAGAGAAATTCCAGTGGCCGATGACAGCCCGAAGATGCCGGGCCTGCAAATTTCCCTCGATTCAGGCGAGGGACGGCTCTTCATGCTCGGGAAGAATCCGTGATCGAGGGTCTCACGCCGGCCGTGCCTGGAGACAGGAGGTGAATACGCTCATGGTGTCATGGGTGCCATTGAAACTTTCGGCATGAGACCTCGTATAATCCCGGGGGTGCCCGACGATCCTGACAAACTGAAATGAAAAAGGAACACACATACACACTTATAGCGGCATTTGTCCTGTTGGGCGGTGCAACGACAGCTTCAGCTGATCTGATCGAGATTTTCTTCGACGAGCAGTTCAGTGACCTTGAGGAAACCATTCCCGGCAGGTTCGGGATCAACGAACGTCTCCGCTATGAGTCGACTGATGCTGAAGGCGGTTTCGACGACGATGGCATCTCCTACCGTATCCGTTACAGTTATACCACCCCGGACTTCAGCGGTCTCAGCGGCATGGTTGAGGGTGAAACACTGACATCGATTGACGGTGGGTTCAACACCCTCGACAGGGCTGGTCTTGGCACCGAAGTGAACCAGCTCTGGGCGCAGTATGCCGACGAGGATTACGGTAAGATCAAATTGGGGCGTCAAATCTATACCCTCGATGACCATCGCTTTATCGGTCACGTGGGCTGGCGTCAGAATATCCAGACCTTCGATGCGGTTACAGCTGTATACACAGGTATTGATAAGCTTGAAATCAATGGGTTCTACCTTGATCAGGTCAATCGCATCAACGACACCGAGATTGATCTGGATGCGTTTGGGATTAACGTCAGCTATGCCTTTGCGAAAGGTCACAAGCTGACAGGTTTTTGCTACGATATCGACAGTGCTCCCATTGGGGGGGATGCATCAAACGAAACCCTGGGCCTTCGGGCGGCAGGCGTTTTCTCTCTCAGCGATCGGGAGTTCACCTATGCGGCAAGCGTCGCCGAGCAGGATTTCGCCGGTGGTGATGCCGGTTACCTGGCCGGGGATCTATCTACTGTTGTTTCCGGGCTGACGCTCGGGGGCGGGTTTGAAATTCTTGATGCCGGATTCCGCACACCCCTTGCGACTGTCCACAGTTTCAATGGTTTTGCAGACAAATTCGCCGGGGATTCTCTTGATGGAGGCCTGGGTTCGGGTCTGGAAGATCGCTACCTCTATGCCGGTTACGAGATCCCGGTGGGGAACGGGATCAAAACCCAGGTTATTTATCATTGGTTCAGCCCTGAAACAGGCGCTGGCGATGGTGGGAGCGAGCTCGACCTCGTGGCCAGCTATGCGATCAACGAGTATATCTCTCTTGTCGGCAAGTATGGAGACTATTCCGCAGACGACGCCACCTTTGGCGGGGACAAGGAAGTCTTCACCCTGGAACTTAATTTCGTTTACTAGCCTGTAGTCCGGATGCTCAAATGCAGGGCGGAATCGCGGTTTCGATTCCGCTGGCCGGGGGTGAGGGTCCGGGCGAAGAGATCAACCCCAACGCCCCGATCCCCGGAGTTGGATAAGTCATGCGATTTTTTCTCTCCATTACCACCGGATTCCTCTTCTGGAACGCCAGCTTGGGGGCTCCTGCACCCAAGCTGACAGGTGCTCCGGACCTCAATGGACTTGGCCTCAGCTACACTCTCAAGAAATCAACGGACCCGATCCCCAACAGGATTCATGTTCTGCGCGTTGATCTGGCCCTGAATAAAGTAAGACCCGTGGTGGTCCTTGGTCCGGATCCGGACGGAGATGGTCCGGCTGAAGTGTCGCTGACGGACCCCAGAAAACTGGCTTCAAGCCCATCGGCCCTGGCTTTCGTGAACACCAACCCCTGGGACAGTTTCCCCAATGCCCAGGGGAAGAAGAACCGGAACTGGTACTCGGGGCAACCGGTGGATATCCATGGCCTGGCGGGCACCAGAGGCAAGCTGCGCAGCACCGTGACCCCCAATAATGCGTCGGTGTGGTTTGATTCTCAGGGGCGGGTACATTTCGGGCACCAACCGGATGACAAACCCCAGGAAGCCACCACCGGATTCCAACTGATCCTCTCCCAGGGCAAGCTCACCGTCAACCCGGGCGGGGCCCGTCACCCCCGCACCGCCATGGGGACCGACGAGAAGGGGTCCATTCTCTGGTTGGTGGTGGTTGATGGGCGGCAGCGACGCTACAGCGAAGGGATGAACATGCATGAGCTGGCCAGCCTCATGAAGGAACTGGGTTGCTGGAGGGCGACGAATATGGATGGAGGAGGAAGCAGCATCATGGGGCTGCTGGATAAGGATGGTAAAATGAAGGTCATGAACCGCCCGTCAGACAGGTTTCTGGGCCGGGTGAAAATCCGCCCCTTGCCGATGGTTCTCACCATCGCAATACCGGAGAATCAGCAGAGATAAGCACAGGAATGGCTGCGGGGCCGACTATCTACTCGTCACCCTCGTCACCCTTATCTTCCTTATCTTCCTTATCTTCCTTATCTTCCTCACGATCCGGATTAAGCCGATTACGCCTGTCTTCCATGTGAGCCAAGGCCTTTTCCGCTCGGTAGGAAACCTCGTCGTTTTCATCCTCAAGAAAGTGTTCCACCACTGCGAAGGCCCAGTCCTCCACGATGTTGGCCAGACCATTGACGATCTGTTTTTTTTCGCTCTCGGTTCCCGCTTCCAGCGCGAGGTCCCTCCACATGTCCTCAAGGGCGAGAGCATCGCGTTTGCGGTCCTTGGTCAGAAACTGGTAGGCCGAGGCGAAAGCCCGTTGGCGAAGGCGGTCATCCTGTTCCCCGGCCATGTAGTCCAGGAGGATGTCGAACTGACTGTCGTCCGCCCAGGTGCCGAGGGCGGCAATGGCGGCGATACGAGTGGTCTTGCTATCGCTCTTCAGGGTTTCCTTGATGATTCCGGCCGCAGTGTCGCCCCCGGTTGAGCCGAGGAGTTCAAGAAAGATGTTTTTGGCATCATCACTGGTGGCGCTGTCGTAAGCGGTCTTGATGGACTTGGCGATTTCGTTGCGGGCGGTGCTGCGCTCGGCAAGAGACATGATCACCCGTTTGGTATCCTGTTGAACCTGACCGCTCTCGTTGAACTGAATGATCCCCAGGAGATCGGAGAGGTTAGCATCTGTGGCCAGTTTCCGGGCGGCCTCCAGTGCGGCAGAAGCAGTCGTTGGCTTGGAGGAGTTGCGCGCGTGTTCAATCAGGAAGGGGAGGGAATCGGGAGAGTTGCGTCCCCGCACGACCTGGAAGAACTTGATCCGGATGTCGGGGGTCATCGCGTTTTCCTCATTGCTGGCGAACTCGGCGATCAACTCGTCGAGGTTGACTCCGCTACCCTTGGCGAGCAGCAGGCGTTGGTAGATGGCTTCCCGGTCGCCTTTGGCCTTGAGGGACTTGGCCTCGCTGAGGAGAACCTCCGCTTCTTCCTTGGTGGTGGCGAGTTCTCTGACGCCCTCTTCCGCCACCTGGGCGAGGAGCCTGTTGATGGTCTCCGTGCGCTTGTTCATTCCGGATTTTCCGAGGACGACGATACCCGCAATGATGATGGCTGCCACCAGAACGGCTGTGATGGTGAACTTGACGGCGGTGCTGACCCCGCCCTTGGTGGTCTCGGTGCTACCCGAGATGAAGGTGGAGGGACCGGGAGCGGTATCCGGGCTCGCGGGTGCAGCGAGGGGAATGGAATCTCCCGCGGGAGGTGCGGGCGTGGATGCGCCAAAGCTGATCTGTCCGGGCGTTGTCCCTGCTGCCGGTGCGGCGGGCAGAGGTATGGTAGCGACCGGTTCGGCCGGGGGCGCGGGAGGCGGTTCGGCGGCGACCGGGGCAGGTTCGGCCGGGGGAGCGGGAGGCGGTTCGGCGGCGACCGGGGCAGGCTCGGCCGGGGGTGCGGGAGGTGCTTCGGTAGCCGCAGGCTCCCCTGGGGGCGATCCAGCAGTGTCTTGATCCGGCGGGAAGTTCAAGGCCGGGGAGGAGGGGGAGGGTGCATCTTCCTCGGCACCAGGGAAAATAAATTTGGGCACCTTCTTGGCCGCATCTTTCTCGGGCTCCTTCCCTTCGGGGGATACACCGTCTGCGTTTTCGGGATTCTGTTGGTCAGTCATGAGGAACTTCTTGCGGGATTCTTGGGCATGGAGGGGGCGCTTGTCGATCCCGGGTTCAAGAGGCTGGATCTCCCCTTCCCTTGGATGGGTTGGGTCAAAGTGGCGTGGGTAGAGAGGGCGCGAGAAGAGGCAGGAGAGAGCTGGCAGGCATGGGCTGAGCAGGAGCGTGTTTCGGGGAGCATTTCGATCTGGTGGTTGGAGCGGTGATGCCGGAGAGGGTTGTGGCTGAGGGGGTGCCAGACTGTGTTACTGCGACAATTGGGCCGATCAGGAAGGGAAAACTGAGTCAGAATGGCGCGAGTGAAACGTTTGCAGAAAGGGCCTTATAAATTCATCAAGCATTTACGATCAGTTAGTTACATGATTTCCAGTCCTGGCTGGCACAGGATCTGCCATGGAGAATCCTGTCGGGGCCTGCCCTGATGATTCACTTTTAACAAACCTGAAGGGAAATCCGGATCTCTCCCGGGCGACCTCAACGGAAAGGATTTAAGCACATGGCAAAAATACTTGGAATTGACCTTGGGACCACGAACTCCTGCATGGCCGTGATGGAGGCCGGCGAACCGATTGTCCTTGAGAATTCGGAAGGGGCACGGACGACTCCCTCAGTGGTGGCCTTTGCGAAGGGCGGAGAGCGTCTGGTAGGCCAGGCTGCCAAGCGCCAGGCGGTGACTAATCCCAGGAACACGATTTTCTCTGCCAAGCGCCTGATCGGACGCAAGTTCGCTGAGCTTACGGAAGAGGACAGGAAACTCCCCTACGTCATCGTGGAAGCAGCGAATGGCGACGCCCACATCGAGGTGGAAGTGGATGGTGAGAAAAAGACGTACTCCCCGCAGGAGATCTCCGCCATGGTTCTGGCCAAGATGAAGTCCGATGCAGAGGCCAAGCTGGGAGAGGCCATCGAGGAGGCGGTCATCACGGTGCCGGCTTATTTCAACGATTCACAGCGTAACGCCACCAAGGCTTCGGGAGAGATCGCGGGATTGAAGGTTCGCCGTATCATCAACGAGCCCACCGCCGCTTCGCTGGCCTATGGACTCGAGAAGGAGAGCGACGAGAAGATCGCTGTCTACGATCTCGGAGGCGGGACCTTCGATATTTCCGTTCTCGATATCGGGGACGGAGTCTTCGAAGTGATGGCCACCGACGGTGATACGCAGCTTGGTGGTGACGACTGGGACAACGCCATCATTGACTGGGTGGTCTCCGAATTCAAAACGAAGGAGGACATTGACCTGGGTGGTCAGCCGGATGCCCTGCAGCGCATCAAGGAGGAGGCAGAGAAGGCCAAGATTGCGCTGAGTTCCTCCAATACCTACGAAATCAACCTGCCCTTCGTGACGGCAGACCAGACCGGTCCCAAACATATCCAGATAGAGATCTCCCGCTCCAAGCTGGAGCAGCTTACCGAGCACTTGCTGGATCGCACCAAGCAGCCGGTACGCGATTGTCTGCAGGAGGCGGGCGTCAATGCCAGCGAGATCGATGAACTCGTGCTGGTGGGCGGGATGACCCGGATGCCCAAGGTCCATGAAGTAGCCAGGGAGCTTGCGGGTAAGGAGCCCCACAAGGGAGTGAACCCGGACGAGGTGGTTGCCATCGGGGCCGGGATCCAAGGGGGTGTTCTGCAAGGCGACGTCAAGGATGTGGTCCTGCTTGATGTCACTCCGCTCACGCTCGCGATCGAGACGGAGGGCAGCCGATCCACCCCGATGATCGAGCGCAATACCACCATCCCGGTGAAAAAATCCCAGATCTTCTCCACGGCGGCGGATAGCCAGCCCGAGGTGACAATCCGGGTCTGCCAGGGCGAACGGCCCATATTCGCCAACAACAAGATTCTCGGGACCTTTAACCTGGAGGGCATTGAATCCGCGCCGCGCGGCATGCCCCAGATCGAAGTCACCTTCGACATTGACTCCAACGGGATCCTGCACGTGACCGCCAGCGACAAGAAGAACGGCAATGAAAAGAAGATCTCCATTGAAGGGTCCAGCGGCCTGAGTGATGAAGAGATCGAGAAGGCCAAACGGGAGGCGGAATCCCACTCGGAGGAAGACAAGAAACGCGCCGAGGAGATCGATGAGAAGAACAAGGCCGAGCATCTCGTCTACCAGGTCGAGAAACAGCTTGAGGAACTGGGCGACCAGGCACCTGCCGAACTGAAGAGCAATCTGGAGGCGAAAACCGAAGCGGTGCGCGAGGCCCTCCAGGCCGCCGACATCGAAGCGGTGCGGACAGCTGTCGAAGAGCTCGAGAAAACCATGGGCGAACTCATGGCTGCCGCTCAGCAGGCTGCCGGGGCAGCGGGAATGGACCCTGCCGCAGCCGCAGCTGCGGGGGCTGGAGCGGGATCAGTCGCTCCCGAGGACGCTCCGGAAGAGCCCCGCGAGGCCAAGGGCAAGGTCGTTGATGCGGAAGTCGTTGACGCCGAGAAGTAATCTGTCAGTTTCCCGCCCCGCTCTTCTCCGGAAGACGGGGCGGCTACTCAACCAAAACCAACCAGAACCAACCAGAACCAACCACTACGGAACAATGGCTAGTATCAAACCACTCGGTCAGCGCGTGCTTGTAAAGCGCCTCGATGCTGAAGAAGTTAGTGCCGGAGGCATTGTGCTTCCCGACACTGCCCAGGAGAAGCCGCAGGAAGCTGAAGTCGTCGCACTCGGCACCGGCGGGAAAGACGAAAACGGAAACGACATTCAATTCTCCGTCGAGGAGGGCAACAAGGTCCTCATCTCGAAGTACGGCGGGACTGATGTCAAAGTGAATGGCGAAGATCTCCTCATCATTAATGAGGGCGACATTCTCGGCGTGATTGCGGACTAGCATCCGTGGTCGGGAGTAATCCGCTATCGGGACTCCCAGCCGACAACCGACAATTATTAACTGACAACCGAAAGAAACACAATGTCTGCCAAGCAACTGAAGTTTGATGAATCCGCCCGGCACGCGCTCCTGCGCGGGGTGGAGAAACTGGCCGCCGCGGTGAAAGCCACCCTGGGACCGGCCGGACGCAACGTGATCCTCGACAAGAAATTCGGCTCCCCCACCATCACCAAGGACGGTGTCTCGGTGGCCAAGGAGATCGAGCTTGAGGATCCCTATGAGAACATGGGAGCCCAGCTCATCCGTGAGGTCTCCAGCAAGACCTCCGACGTAGCCGGGGACGGAACCACCACCGCCACCGTGCTGGCCGAGGCCATTTACAAGGAAGGTCTTCGCAACGTGACTGCGGGTGCCAATCCGATCAGCCTCCAACGTGGAATCCTGAAGGCCTCCGAAGCCATCGTGAACGAGCTGGCCGAGATCTCGAAAGAGGTGTCCGACAGCAAGGAAATCGCGCAGGTCGCTACCGTTTCGGCCAACTGGGACCAGGAAATCGGCGATATCATCGCCGAGTCCATGGACAAGGTGGGCAAGGACGGCACCATCACGGTGGAAGAAGCCAAGGGCATCGAGACCACTCTCGACGTGGTGGAGGGCATGCAGTTCGACAAGGGCTACCTGTCTCCCTACTTCGTAACGGATGCGGAGAGCATGGAGGTCAATCTTGACAGTGCCTACATCCTCATCCACGAGAAGAAGATCTCGAATCTCAAGGACATGCTTCCTCTTCTCGAGAAAGTGGCCAAGACCAGCCGCCCTCTCCTGATCATTGCGGAGGATGTCGAAGGGGAAGCTCTCGCCACCCTTGTGGTGAACAAGCTCCGCGGCACGCTCAACATCGCGGCCGTGAAAGCTCCCGGCTTTGGTGATCGTCGCAAGGCCATGCTGGAGGACATTGCGATCCTCACTGGCGGCCGTTGCATTACCGAGGACCTCGGCATCAAGCTTGAGAACATCGAGCTCACCGATCTCGGGGAAGCCAAGACCGTTAAGATCGGCAAGGAAGATACCACCATCGTGGAAGGCGGCGGTGGCAGCGAGGCCATCAGCGGCCGCGTGACCCAGATCCGCAAGCAGATCGACGAGACCACCTCCGACTACGACCGGGAGAAGCTCCAGGAGCGTCTCGCCAAGCTCGCCGGCGGGGTGGCTGTCATCAATGTGGGTGCGGCTACCGAGACCGAAATGAAGGAGAAGAAGGCCCGCGTGGAAGACGCCCTGCACGCCACCCGCGCAGCGGTGGAGGAAGGGATCGTTCCTGGAGGCGGCACGGCCTTCATCCGGGCTCAGTCCGCCCTCGATAGCGTGGAGCTGGAGGGTGACGAAGCTACCGGTGTGGAGCTGGTGCGCAGCGCGGTGGAGTCTCCTCTTCGCCAGCTGGCCGCCAACGCAGGCCGGGAAGGAGCGCTCATCGTTGAGCACGTCAAGAACTCGGAGGGCAGCATTGGTTACGATGTGGCCAAGGACGATTACGTCGACCTCATCGCCCAGGGAGTGGTGGATCCCACCAAGGTGACCCGGAGTGCGCTACAGAATGCAGCTTCCATCGCGGGACTGCTTCTCACCACCGAGTGTGTCGTCACCGATCTTCCTGAGGAGGAAGCCCCGGAACCGCACGGACACGATCACGGTGGCGGCGGCATGGGATTCTAGGAGAAGACGAGAAGATCCAGGTTTTTCCAGATCGAAAAACGAACAAAGCCGGACGGGGAACCGTCCGGCTTTTTGTTGCCAGGGGAACGCACACTCCGGTTTCCGGATCGCCTCCACGGCTCAGCACTCAGAAGCAGGAAGCCGCATGATCATCCCTGTCATTGCCGTTGTTGTTCACGGATGAAGCCAGGGGCGTCACAGGAATCAAGGATGTGGGGGTGACAAAAAAAAGCTGGCCGAAGCCAGCTTTTACCATGCAGGTCGGGTTATGATGCCGGACTCATTGCTTGCCTCTCCAGGAGTAAACGTTGTCGCGGTTCTTCGTCGCGGTGGCCTGACCGGTGGTGAACTGTCCATCAGGTCCGGTGGTCCATACGACGACCCTGCGTCCGTAGAGGGGCTTCGTGGCGTCAAAGGGATCGGTGATCTCATCGTCCAGATCAATATCCATGAGGACGAAATAGTGGCGGTTGGTAGCAGCATTGCCTTTCTTCTTCCAGGCGTCAAAAAGCTCCACCGAACGACCAGTGTAGAAGAGTCCTCCATAGGCGCCATTCTGGGTCTTGCCCTTGGCGTCCCTGCCCTGGAAGTAGCGCTCTCCGTTGGGGTTGCTTTCCTTGTCAAAGCCCACCAGCTGGTCCATCAGTTCGTTGGTGGTAGGTGCACCCGGAGCTGTGCCGGCTTCCGGAGCCTCGGGCAGGGTGTTGTAGTCGTCGTAGTAGGATTGGATGGCTAGGATGATGCTGGTGCAGTCGTTTTTGGCGACGGTCTTCTTGGCAGCCTTCATCACGGCGGCGCCGCCGCCGAAGCCCATGGCCGCGAGGATCGCGATGATGGCGATCACGACGAGTAGTTCGATGAGGGTAAAGCCGCAGTTTCTGGAAGGAGGGGAAGTTATCTTCATAGCTGGTCTGGAATTGGGGAGTTTTCTGCCGGAAAGGTGGCGGGATGGCCGGGATTTGGCAATCTCCCGGTTTCGGGAATTACAATGTCAATACCAAGCTGAGCTCGCCTGGGGTCGGATGCAACTCAATTTTTGCGGGCCTTCCGCATTGCTGACCGGGCATCAACTATCCAGAGTCCGGTCATGGGAGAGGGCGGGGGCTTGCGGGAGAAGGTTTTGGAGCTCATGCGCCGACCCGGATATCGTCCGCGGAACAAGGGGGAATTGGCCCGTGATCTGGAGCTCCATCCCGACCTGCGAGTTGATTTGCGAGCCGAGTTGGCGGTTCTTGAGAGGGAGGGGGTGATTGTGCGTGGAAAAAAGGCCCGCTACCGGCTTCGCGAACAGGAGGGGAACCTGCTCTCCGGGATTCTCCGCTTTCAGCCGAAGGGTGCCGCCTGGTTTTATCCCGACCCCCGTGACCCTGCCAACTTGGCGAGCGGGATTGATCTTGAACGCTTCAGCCGCATTTACGTCGGGGCGCGGAAGACTTCAGTGGCGCTCGACGGTGATCGGGTGGCACTTCGCATCGAACGACTTGGTCCGCCGGTCTGGTGGAAGCACGCCAAGCACAAGCGTGCGTCCCTGGAGCTCCCGGGCGCGGAGGACCAGGCCACTGGTCGCGTGGAACGCATTCTGCAGCGCCGCAGCGGGGTGGTGGTGGGCACCCTGATGGAACGCAAGGGATTTATCTACGTGCAGCCCGCCGACGAGAGCCTGCCTCCAACAATCGAGTTGGAGAACGCCGGGGGAGGGAAGTCGGGGCAGATGGTAGCGGTGCGTTTGCTGGAGTGGGACAGCCGGCAGGTGGCACCTCGCGGAGAGATTGCCGAGGTGCTGGGCTGGCCGGATGAACCGGGAGTAGATATCCGTGGAATCATCCTGCGCCATGGGTTGCATGAGGAGTTTCCCGGGGAGGTGGAGGAAGAGGCCGGGGAAATTCCTTCCTCCGTTCTCCCGGAGGCGTTGGAGGGACGGGTGGACTGGCGGGAGGAATTGGTCCTCACAATTGATCCGGCGGATGCGCGTGATTTCGATGATGCGATCTGGCTACGGGAGCACGAGCAGGGATGGGAGCTGGCGGTCCACATCGCGGATGTCGCACACTATGTGAAACCGGGCACCGCCCTGGACCGGGAAGCACGGGAGCGCGGCAACTCGACCTACCTGGTGGACCGGGTTCTTCCGATGCTTCCTGAAGCGTTGAGCAACGGTATCTGCTCGCTGGTGCCGGGGGAGGACCGCCTTACCTGTTGCGTGGTGATACGCTTCGACGGTAAGGGGAAGATGAAGCAGGTGCGTTTCGAAAAGGCGGTTATTCGTTCCAAGTTCCGGCTCACCTACGAGGAAGCGCAGGACATGCTCGAGGGGAAGAGGGATGTGGATGATCCGTCGCGCTGCGGAATCGCGAGCACCCTCAGGGAGTGTTGGAAGCTGGCCAAGCTCCTGCGCCAGCGCCGGTTTGTCCAGGGAGCACTGGATCTGGATTTTCCGGAGATTCGCGTGGAGCTTGATGAATCCGGTCGCCCGGCGGGTTACCGGCGCGAGGACTACAATGAAAGTCACCAGCTGATCGAGGAGTTCATGCTGGCAGCCAACGAGGCGGTGGCGCGTGCGGTGAAGAATGCCGGGCGTCCCGGAATTTATCGCATGCACGAGGAGCCGGATCACGACAAGCTCTTCGAATTCGCGGAACTTGCGCGTGCTCATGGTTATGAGCCGGGGGATCTCGTCAACAAGAAGCACATCCAGAGCCTTTTGCGGGAATGCCGGGGACAACCGGAAGAGCACGCCATCAAGGTGGGCCTGCTCAAGAGTCTGAAGCGGGCGAGTTATCGCGAGGAGCCTCTGGGCCACTACGGTCTCTCCAAGACGGACTATTGCCATTTCACCAGTCCCATCCGCCGCTATGCCGATCTCATCATGCACCGGGCGCTGGAGCCCCTCCTGGAGAGCCCGCCCACCCACCCCTCGCGAGCACCTGCTCAGGTGCAATGTGCGGAGATATCAGATCACATCTCCACCACCGAACGAACGAGTGCGAGTGCGGAAACGGAATCGCATCGCCTCAAGATGCTCGAGTGGCTGCACCTCAGTGCGCATGATGCCAACCCTCCCGTCTTCGAGGCGGTCATCACGGATGTGCGCAGGATCGGTCTCATGGTTGAGACTCTTGAAATCCTGCAACGTGGTCTCGTCAAACGGGATGAGTTCCCACCCGGAGACTGGCATCTGGAGTCCCACCGGATGCGGTATGCCACGATGCAGGGCGCCGAGTTGACTCTGGGCCAGGTCGTGGCAGTCCGGGTGGCGAGGGTCAACATGGAACGCCAGTTGGTGGATTTCCTGCTGGTGGGAGAGTGAATCGGAAGTGCGGAAGGGGTGAGCATGCGTTTTTCGCACTTTGGGCGATAGGAATCGGGGCGAGCGTCAGTTTAGTGAGGGAAGCAACAAACGTGCTTCCACGCACACAAACTACTGATGAAAAATATATTGAAACTGATAGCGGCGATCACGATCGCCGGGATGGGACTGGTCGTTGCCGACGACAAGGATGGCGACAAGCCCAAGGACAAACCAGCCAAGAAAGCGAAGAGTGGGGGACTGATGTCCGCCGACAAGAACAAGGACGGCAAGATCACCCTGGATGAAATGAAAGCCTGGGGAGCGGCCAAGGCCAAGCCTGTTCCAGCCAAGAGAATCGAAGCGGTTTTCAAGAAGCGGGACAAGAATGGTGACGGGGCCCTGACTGCCGACGAAGTGAAGAGCAGCAGGAAGAAACCCAAGCCTGAGGGCGAAGGCAAAAAGAAGAAGCCCGGAGCCAAGGGTGGATCCGGCAGCTAGCACTCTTCCTTTTCCTCAGCTTCGTTAAGTTAATCAAGGCCGCGGGAGACCGCGGCCTTTTTTATTGTGTGCCGATTCCCGGCGATAAAATGGAGCGAAGGTTTGGCAGGGTCCAAAAGTTCTTTTCCTGTCCCCGGGAAGAAGCCATATCTGGCTCGTCATGAAACTCATCCTGCTGCTTGCCGCGGCTTCCATATTACCGGGCGTCCTGCCGGCGCATCCCCACAAGGGTGTTGCACCCCAGGGCGAAGTTCTCACCGTTGCGGTTGCCACCGGCTCCGGTGATCATACTTACAAGAACGTTCCGTGGTGGGGAACGACGAAAAACAAGGGGGTAGGCAGCACCAATGGCGGGGTCGCCATCGACAAGGCCGGAAGAATCTACTTCAGCACCGATACGCCGAACGGAATCCTCATCTACGATGCAAAGGGAAAGCAGCTGGGGAAAGCGGGACCGAGCAACGTTCATGATCTCTTTATCCGGGAAGAGGGGGGAACGGAGTACATCTGGGCCTCCCATACCGCGGGAAAGCGCCTGGTAAAGATGACGCTGGACGGCAAGGAAGTCTTCCAGATCCCGAACGACAAGACCGTTGAGGTCAAGGGCGGATGGGGAGGAGTGACCGCTGCCGATATTGCACCCGACGGCTCGATCTTCATTGCTCTTGGATACGGCTCCAACTTCATCCACAAGTTTGACGCGGAGGGAAAACTCATCAAGACCTTCGGCGGACGGGGCAGGGGAGAAGGCCAGTGCAATACCGCACACGGCATGGCTCTTGACTACCGTTTTGATCCGCCGCGAATCATGGTGGCGGATCGCGAGAACGGCCGCCTGACCCACTGGGATCTGGAGGGGAACTGGATCGGAGTGGTTGCGGACGGCCTGCGCCGGCCCACTGATCTGGCCTTCCGGGGAGGAGTGGTGGCGGTGACCGAGTTGGCGGGTGGAGTCAAGATTCTCGACAAGGCCGGTAAGGTGATTGCTCTCCTCGGTGAAAATCCCAACCCGAAACAGAGGGGGCAGAACGGGGTGGCGCCCGATCAGGCGAAGCCCGCCCACTTCACTGCCCCGCACGGATTGGCTTACGATCCGTCAGGGAATCTCTATGTGCAGGACTGGAACCGGTTCGGCCGCATTGCCAAACTCCTTAAAGTGAAGTCGTCGAAGCAATGACCAGCATCTCCCTGGAAGATAATTTCGAGGATGTTCTCGGGAAAGCGCTGCGGGGCACCGGAATCGCAGACGGGGTTCTGGAGTTCCTGACGGGCGTGCCCGAGGAGACCATCGCGAAACTGAAAGATGGGGAGTTCGAGGAGGAGGCTCTGCGCAAGGTCGCCTCGCCCCTCGGGCTGGATGCGGACACGCTGGTAGAGCGTGCAAAGGGAGCATGGACGCCGGAGCCGGTCGACCTGGAGGGCCTGTGCCAGTATAACACCGTCTATGATGACATGACGGTGAATAACTATCTGGTGTGGGATCCCACCTCCCGGGAGGCAGCACTCTTCGATACCGGAACGGATGCAGGCGGGGCAATCGGGCTCGTTAACGAACTAGACCTGAAACTCACGCAACTCTTCCTCACTCACACCCATCTCGATCACATCATGGACCGGGCTGCGGTGGAGTCGCACAATCCGGAGGTGAAGACCTTCGTGGGCGCCCTTGAACCGGCGGCGGGGGCAACCCGGTTTCAACCGGGGGAGGCTTTCTCGGTGGGGACGTTACGGGTCTCCACTCGCCTCACCAAGGGCCATTCGCCGGGTGGCACGACCTACGTGATTAACGGCCTGGCGCGTCCTGTGGCGATCGTGGGGGATGCCCTCTTCGCGCAATCCATGGGAGGCGGCATGGTTTCCTACCAGGACGCCCTGGCGACGAACCGGGCCGAACTGTTCACCCTGCAGGATGATACCATCATCTGCCCGGGACACGGGCCGATGACGACAGTGGGCGAGGAAAAGGCCCACAATCCCTTCTACCCGGAATTCAAGTAAAGTAAGAATAAAACACCATGAGCCAGAAAGTAGCATTTGTCGGAGTGGGACGGATGGGCGCCAATATGGCCCGCCACCTGCAACTCGATTGTGGTCACGATGTGACCGCGGTCTATGATATCAACAAGGAGATCGCCGCTTCCCTGGCGGAAGAACTGAGCGCCGCGAACTGCGAGAAACTCGCCGAGGTGACCGCCGCTGCGGATGTGATCATCACGGTGATCACGAACGACGATGCCATGCGTGCGATTTACTTCACGGAGGGGGACAATCTGTTGCAGAATGCGGGTGGCAAGACCTTCATCAACTGCGCCACTCTCTCTCCAGACGCGCACCGCGAAGTTTACAATGCGGGCAAGGAGCTCGGAGCCGCGGTGCTGGAAGGTGCCATGGCTTCAAGCATCAGTCACGCACGGGAAGGCAACCTCTACCTCATGATCGGAGGGGAGGAGGAAGTCTTCAACAGTCACCGGGCACTTCTTGATGACCTCTCCCTGAACCTGCGCTACTGCGGAGAGACTGGACAGGCCGCCAAGGTGAAGGCGCTGGTGAACATGGTGATGAACATCAACACGGCTGGCCTGGCGGAAGGTCTCGGCCTGGCCACGGCGCTGGGGCTCGATCTCGGGTTGATCTGTGAAATCTTCTCCCAGACCGGTGCCAACTCACGCGTACTGGAGACGGATTCCGAGGACATGATCGACCGCGATCACGAGTGCTGGTTCTCAGCCGAGCACGCTGCCAAGGACTCCGGGATCGCGCAGGCCCTGGGGCAGGCCGCAGGCCTGAGTCTGCCTGTCAACGATGCGACCAAGGCACAGTATGACAGGATGACTGCGGAAGGGCTTGGCGACCTGGACAAGTCCGGAGTCGCCGAACTGACCTTCCCGGGACGGCACGGATCCTGAGAGAGTTGGAGACAACAGGTTTCAGATTCCAGGTCAGGAGATTTCCTAAAGAGAAAGAGCCCCGCAATCGCGGGGCTCTCTAACTTGAATAGTTACACCTGGGACCTGGACTAGCCGGCGATTTCAGCGCCGTGGAAGTCGTTCCAGTCCTCAAGGTTGTTGAGGTTCACTGCGTCGAGGATGCCCGCATCGGCGGGGAGGCCGACAGAACTGAGAATGCCGTTCCGGGTGTCGTCGTCGTGGTTATAACCGTCAACCGCTGCGTTGTGAGAGGCGATCGCGCCGGTATCCGCGGTTCCGTTGGCCTGGCACCAGGCCTCGCAAGCGACGTAGCTTGGCTTCTCGGCTGCGATGTAGTCGAGGAACGTCTGACGATCGATGCCGAGTGCGTCGAGGGTCATCTGGTCAAAGCCTGCGCCGGCGGCGGGGTAGTCGGGATGAAGTTTGCCAGCTGCGTCAAGCGAAGCTTTCTGCCAGAGGCGCGGGAGATGCTGCACACCGAGAGGACCTGCGGTGCCTGAACTGATGGTTGGAATAATGCTCATGATCTAGGTTTAGCGTTGAACAGGTGCAGCGATAGCGTCAGGGGAGGTTTCTTGGCAATAGCAATCCGAACATAAGAGCGAAATTTCCAGAAATCAGAGGCTGAATTCTAAAGCTGTTAAACTAACCTGCCAGCGGTGGGAGCGACGGTGGCGAGCAGGACCGGAGGGGAGAACAGGTGACGGAGGTTGTATTTGTCCCGCCGTCCGGCAGAGCCTTCTGGCGGTGGGACATGGGCTCCTGGGAGAGAAAACTGAGGGGACCGAACCACTGTTATTCAGGGCGGAACTGGCTGATTGACAGCTTTCAAACGGTTGCTAAGGTGCGCGCCCGTTCGCGCCGGGCACTTTGATTCCCCCCAACGCGCAACCCCTTTTGTAACCAGATTTACTCCTTTTTCACGATGGCAACCAAACGCAAGACCGCCCGCAAATCAAAGACCCGCAAGTCCCGGAAGCACGTTTACTTTTTTGGAGGCAGCAAGGCCGATGGAGACGGTTCCCAGAAGGCCCTTCTCGGGGGGAAGGGCGCTAATCTCGCCGAAATGAGCCGGATCGGAATTCCCGTTCCCGCAGGATTCACCATTACGACCGAGGTCTGTACCTACTACTACGATCACAAGAAGAACTGGCCCACCACCCTCGAAGCCGAGATCCGCTCCAATATTGCCAAGATCGAGAAGGCAATGGGCAAGAAGTTCGGGGATCTCAACAATCCGCTCCTTCTCTCGGTGCGTTCCGGAGCGCGTGAATCGATGCCGGGGATGATGGATACGGTGCTGAATCTCGGGATTAACGACGAGGTGGTGGAGGCTCTCGCGGCCAAGACCGGCAACGCCAAGTTCGCCTGGGACAGCTATCGACGCTTCCTGCAGATGTACGGCAGTGTGGTGATGGGAGTAGAGGCACACGCCCACGAGCATCACGATCCCTATGAGGTTATCCTCGACAAGGCCAAGGCCAGGGCAGGGGTCCAAGACGATTCCGGACTGCAGGAGAAGGATCTCCGCTGGGTCATTGCGGAGTTCAAGAAGCTGATCCGAAAGCGGTCCGGGCGGGCCTTTCCTGAGGATCCCATGGAGCAGCTCCATGGCTCAGTCAACGCAGTCTTCAATTCATGGAACAATGACCGGGCCAAGGTTTATCGCCAGAAGTACGGAATTCCGGTGGAGTGGGGAACTGCGGTGAACGTACAGGCCATGGTCTTCGGGAACACCGGAAAGAACTCCGGGACGGGAGTGGCCTTCACACGCGATCCCGCCACGGGCGAGAATGTCTTCTACGGTGAGTACCTGATCGACGCCCAGGGTGAGGATGTGGTTGCCGGAGTCCGCACTCCCAAGCAGGTGGCCCGGATGGTCAAGGACCTGCCAGGCTCTTACAAGGAACTCCTCAAGATCCGCAAGATCCTTGAGAAGCATTTCCGCGATGTTCAGGACGTCGAATTCACTATCGAGGAGGGGCGTCTCTGGATGTTGCAGACCCGCAACGGCAAACGCACCGGCTTTGCGGCGGTGAATATCGCCCTGGATATGGTGAAAGAGCGTCTCATCTCAAAGGAAGAGGCGATCCTGCGTATTCCTGCCGAAGACCTCAGCCACCTCCTTGCCCCCATCTTTGACTCGGCTGCTGAGCGCAACGCATCCAAGATCGGCAGTGGGCTTCCTGCCGGACCCGGAGCAGCAAGCGGACATATTTACTTCACTGCGGATGCCGCGGTGGCAGCCGCTTCCAAGGGGCAGAAGGTGATCCTCACCCGCCAGGAGACATCTCCCGAGGATTTGCGCGGAATGATTGCAGCGGAGGGGATCCTGACGACCCGTGGGGGAGCGTCCTCACACGCCGCTCTGGTGGCCCGCCAGATGGGCAAGGTCTGTGTCTGTGGGGCCCATGACATGGATATTGACTATGCCAGAAAGACTCTCAGCGGACACGGGGTGACCCTGAAGGAGGGTGACTACCTCTCGCTCAATGGCTTTGTGGGTAATGTTTATGCCGGAGAGCTTAAGACCTCGCCGTCACAGGTCATTCAGGGGCTTCTTGAAAACAAGGCCGCAGCCAAGCGCAGTGCGACCTACAAGAAATTCGAGCAGCTCATGAGCTGGGCCGACAGACTCCGCAAACTGGGTGTGCGTACGAACTCCGATACCCCGGACCAGGTTAAGAACGCGGTCAAGTTTGGGGCGGAAGGGATTGGCCTCACCCGGACCGAACACATGTTTTTCGAGGGAAATCGCATCGATGCCGTACGGCAGATGATTCTGGCAGAGGATGATGCGGGTCGCGCCAAGGCTCTCAGGAAACTGCTCCCCTACCAGAAAAAGGACTTCGTGGGAATCTTCAGTGCTCTCCAGGGACGTCCTGCTACCATTCGCCTCCTTGATCCGCCTCTTCACGAGTTCATCGGCACCATGACGCCGACCCAGATCAAGGCTCTTGCCAAGAAGATCAAGGTCACCCCCGCAGCGATCAAGAGTCGCATCAAGGCTCTCCATGAGGAAAATCCGATGCTCGGGCACCGTGGTTGCCGTCTTGGGATTGTCTACCCGGAGATCACGAAGATGCAGGCTACTGCAATTCTTGAAGCGGCCGCCGAGGTGCAGTCCAAGGGCATCAAGGTCCTGCCCGAAATCATGGTTCCGCTGGTGAGCTACGAGAAGGAACTCGAACTCCAGAAGGCTGTGATCGACGAGGCCGCCGCCGAGGTGCGCAAGAAACACGGCCTCAAGGCCAGTCAGCTGAAATACCAGGTGGGGACCATGATCGAAATCCCCCGTGCAGCGCTCACCGCCGCCGATGTGGCGAAGCATGCGGCCTTCTTCAGCTTTGGAACGAATGACCTGACCCAGACCTGTCTCGGCCTCAGTCGTGATGATTCCAGCTCCTTCCTGCCTGATTATCAGGATGCCGAGGTGGTGAGCACCAATCCTTTTGCGAGCCTGGACCAGACCGGGGTTGGGCAACTCGTTGAAATGGGGGTCAAGGGTGGCCGTCAGACCAAGGATAAGCTCAAGATCGGCATTTGTGGGGAGCACGGAGGGGATCCCTCCTCGGTGAAATTCTTCCACCGAACCGGCCTTAACTACGTGAGTTGCAGCCCCTTCCGCATCCCGATTGCCAAGCTGGCAGCGGCCCAGGCCGTGCTTGAGGAGCGGGGACTGGCCCGTGGTGAGATCTCCTAGTCCCTAGTTGGTCGAAAACACTCGATTTCCGGCTCTCGCCATCGGCGGGAGCCGGTTTTTTTTGTGCGTGTGCCCGAGTTGGGCAGGAATAAACCTGAAATTCGTAGAAAACTAGAGAGAGCGTGCGAGTCAGCCCAGAAAGCCTTAAAATCATGTAATATCCTTATAGTGAATTATTTAGCCTCCTTTTTGGGAGCGATAAAGGCCGAAATTCGAAGGGTTTGAAAGTAATTAACACGGGAAAAAATAAAAAAGATTGAACATTTAGTTAAGTTCAATTAGAAATTGGTGACGGATGAGTATTTGTGACTCCAAATTATCTAGAACTGCAGGGACCTGCCTCCTTCGGGATGCAGGAGGACCACAGTTTGGTGATTTGGGTTGTCCCAGATCAGTTCAACCGGGTTCGCACTACCACCAAATCCACTCAGGATATCCACATATTTAACCGACTGGAGATGGTTGGCGCCCACCCCATCACATGGGGGCCATCTACCAGCAGGAGAGGCGCCCTACGGCAAGTAATTTAGCGATACTCAACAGAACTGACAACTAGCTGATGCAGTCCCTCTGGTCTCACCCTTACCCAGACGGCGGAGCGCAGATCCCGATGAATCATTCGGGGGGTCGTTTCCGCTCGTTACAGGTCGCTCTTTAACTCCCCATGAGTGCGACCCAACAACCGCCGGTCCTGCCGGAGGCCTCGCAATTGCGGGTCTTCCAGCCAGGCATGTCCGGTGAGGACCTTCTCGCGATCTCGCTTGAGGCCTGCGAGGGACGCGGTGTTTCCGATATTCAGTTTCGCGCCAAGCGCCCTATCTACGTTGAGACCAACCATGGGATGGAATGCCTTGATTTCCTGGGATTCCTCTCTGATTGCGATCTCCTGGAGATTTACAAGGAACTGGTTCGTCGGCAGGAAGAATCCGGTCATGGGTTTGGTGGAAATGATCACGCCAGTCGCCCGGATAATAAGATTGCACGTGCGCTCCAGCGCTTCCAGGAAACCCGGGTAGACGATTTTTCGGCCGATGGGGTGCAGTATGCCAATGGGAGCAAGGTTTCGGGACGCCTGCGGATCCAGGCACACCTTTCTGCTTCGGGACTGGGTATCACCTGCCGGATACTGAGCGATAAGATACCGCCCCTCGACGTATTGGGAATCGATCCTGATACCTCGGCTTCGTTGCGACAGGCGGTCTGTCGGCGGGCCGGCCTTTGTCTGGTCACCGGGCCGACCGGTTCCGGTAAGTCGACCACCTTGGCCTCCCTCATGGACTGGCTCCGCCAGTCGTCGCCCAAGCATATCGTCACGATCGAGGATCCGGTCGAATACCGCTATCAGGCGGACATGGAGCATCCCAACTATCCCGGTCATCGGGCCATGTCACCGACTATCATCACTCAACAGGAAGTGGGCCGTGACGTGACCAGCTACCGCCAGGGCCTCAAGGATGTCCTGCGGAAGGCCCCCCACATCATTCTCCTTGGGGAGATCCGGGATCGCGATGCCATGGACACCTGTCTGGAAGCGGCCCAGACCGGTCACCTCGTTCTCTCCACTCTCCACACCACCGGGGCAGTGAAGACCATGGGCCGAATCCTGGAGATGTATCCCCATGAGAAGTTTCATTCCGTTCTCAGCCGCCTGAGCGAGATGTTGATCTTCATTCACTCCCAGGGGCTTCTGAAGGGGTTGAACGGGAAGAGGGTCCTGACCTACGAATTTCTTCAAAACAACAATGATGCGGTGGCCAGTGCGATTGCGAATTACACCTCCGGAGCGAATTCGCTGGAAGATGTGATTCGCCGCGCCGGCAACATCTCGTGGGATGACAGTCTAGGCAACCTGCTCAGGCGCGGCGCCATCGATGAACAGACTTATGAGAGCACTCGAATGAACCGGAATGATGAAGATGAAATCTGACCGGTGATTTTGGGAACCTCAATAACGTGCGCCTTGTGCGCATCATCAACCGAAACAGACAAGAAACAATGACACTGACATACACCCAAAAAGCCAGGAAGTCCGGGATGACCCTCATTGAGTTGACGGTCGTGATCCTTGTTCTTCTTTCACTGATCAGTATCCTTTTCGTCGGCGCCCGCGCCTGGAAGAGGGGTTCTGACCGCGCAGGATGCATCATGAACATCCGTAACGTCCAACAAGGAATGCGTTCCTTCCAGAACATGAACGGTCACAGTGCTGGTGACCTCGTTGCCAATGCCAGGAGCGAGATCATCGGTCCCGGCAAGTTCGTGGAAAGCGTACCCCAGTGCCCCGGTACTGGCACATACTCGTTTTTGGACGACTCGCTCCCGCTATCAGGCGCTCTCTACGCGACCTGCTCCATGGCCGCCACGGAGAAGCACGTCCCATCCGATTACGGCGACTGGTAAGAAGTCAATCTCCGGAGACTGGCGCTGGAGAAACCCGGCGCCGGTCCCGGTGATTTTTCTCTGACTCTCAGGCCGAGTCATTGGAGGTCCGATCCCTCTGACTCGCCAGAATTGTTGGAAACCTTTCCCGCTATGGATGCTCTGATCCACCCAGCCCAACTCTCTGCCTGGCAACGGTTCCTTCAGGCCCGTCGTCTCCACCGCGAGACCACCCGTTCGAAGAACTCCGATTGGTACAGCAATGCCCTCGAACTGGAGTGTCAACTCCACTTGTTCCTCGAAGGCGAGGATATTTCGAAGGCCCACATTTGTTTTGGGAAGGAGGACAGAAAGAACTGGGTCCAGGTGAGTACGCCTTCCCTGCAGGCAAGTGAGGAAGAGCTGGGGGAGTATATTTCGGAGATTCGCGGAGAGTTTAGCGGGAAGCCGCGTTCCCTTGCCGTGATCCTCCATCTGGCGGACGAATTCGCCATCTCGGAGCTCGCTCGCGCCAACGAGCGTCCCGAGGACCTGAGAGCTCTGAGCGATCAGCTCACCAAGGCGCCCCAGGAAATTCTGGAGGATCACAGTATCTCAACGGAGGAGCTGTCCTTCCGGTTCTTTCCTTATCCTGGTGCCAAGCCTGGCCAACTATTCGGCTCGGCCATTACGATTTCCCGCAAGTGTCAGGACTACCTTCGCCAGATCCGGACGATTGGCGAAACCATTAACTTTCCCATCCGCACCTGCGCTCTGAGCGCTCCCCTGGTGGCCTTGGCCGCCCTGCCGCAGTTGGCCGACCAGTTGCCTTCCCAGCCGTTCAGTATCCTGTTTTCTTATGCCTCCTTCTCCGTAATCGCCTTTTTTACTGCAGAGGGAAACCTCGTCATGCTCCGGTCCGTTCGGCATCATGCGGGGGGGGCTCCTCCCCACGTGGGGAGGATCATGCAGACCATGGCCGCTGCACTCGAACTGCCCGAACCACTGGTTTACATCCTTTCCCTGTCCTACGAGGAGACGGACTCTGATCTCCCCGAACTGCCTGGGGCCGTGACTCTCAACTGGCGTGAGAGCGCTTGGTTTGATCCTGAGGTGCCGCTTGAGTTTCAAGGCCCTTCCAGTCTCCTGATCGCTGGCCAGGCGGAAGGGTTGGCTGCTTCCGAGACCTTCCGGGGGATGGCTGAGCAGAAGTGGGCGATCCAGGATTTCCTCCCAGCCACCATGGAAGAGACGGAACTCTGTCCGTCTCAAACCGAGATGAAGATCCTTCGCTACGGGTCAGTGGTCCTGCGGGTTGGGGTCGTGGCGCTGGTCCTTTTCCTGACCTGGACCGGGATTCGGGCTGTGAGGATCATCAATGACGAAGCCTGGAATCAAACCGATGAGGTCTCCCGTGAAGGCAACAAGGTTCTCGCTTCGGAAATTCGCCGATATGAGCAATGGAGCTCCCTGCTCGCCGACCGTTCCAAGGCATGGGTATCCATGGAGCTCGTAAACCAGCTCTTTCCGGATCCGGAGAGCGTGATCCTCTCTGAAGCCACTCACCGGGTGCGACCGGAAGTAGTTAACGAAAAGGACAAGAAGGCGGGCGTGATCAAGGAGTGGATCATCAGCGGGGTCTCCAACTCGGAGGCTCTGAATCACCTCACCGTGATCAGTAGCACCAAGGGAATGGGGAAAGTCTTTGAGATTGTCCGGAAGCATACTGGCAATGATTCCCTCCGGATGGACCTGTCCTCCCGCACTCTTCAGGTGAACCTCCTGACGTCGGAGAACAAACGCTTCAAACCGGATGGCGGAACGAAACCGGAAGAACGATTTGCCCATAATTTCAGAATGACCATCAAGCAGCGTATTACTGCTGAGGATCCCATTGCCATTCCCATTGTTTCCATCCCATGAACCCGCATTACAAAGAGTCCATCATCGTCTTCGGCCTGGTGGCCCCGGTGCTGCTTGTCGTGATTGGCCTGGGCCTGGGAGTTCATTTCCAGGGAAAGCTGGAGAACACATACGAGGCCCGGCGCAATCACCACCGGACCTTCAAGACCCTGGAAAGGGAACGGGGAGTGCTGGAGCAGAACGTTCAGTCGCAGGCTCCGCACATGCATCGCTGGATGGCTCTTTTCGAGCAGCCTGCCGCGACCACCGTCAATACCTTCTTCCGTGAGTTTCAGGAAGAGTTCGATGCCACTCATTTCCAGCAGACGGCCTTCCGCCCGACCTCCACGGCAGGGGGCATTGGTGGCGCAAGCAAGCAGCCGTCCAGTCAGCTGCACTTCTCCTTCCGCGGAACTTTCCGGGCTCTCCAGACCGCCTTTCTCGAACTGGAGACGAGAATGCCGCAACTACAACTCGATAGCATCAAACTCTCCAGGGCCGCCAACCAGAATGTCCTCAACGCGAACGTCGTTTACACCACATGGCAGAAGCAATGAAAACGATTCTCCTTGTTCTCCCTCTCGCCACCTCCCTTCTGGTTGCCGGGGAACCCGTTCCAGTTGTCTCCTCGGCTGTGCCCGGGGGCACTCCCGCGAGGTTTCTGGCTGAAGACCTGGATGTCCGGATCGCAAGGCTGAGAAAACGACTCTCCATCATCAGCCGTGAGCGCGGGCCATTTGGCCTCTATCAGAATCCGGCGAAGACTCCGGTGATCAACCATGCCGTCAAGGAGGTTAGTAAGACACCCTTCATTGAATTCATCAACGGGATCCAGATTTCCGTGATCAATTCGAAGGAGAAGGAGTTTCTTGTCGGCGCCCGCATCTTCCGGGTGGGCCAGGTTTTTCCCATCGTCCGTGGTGGTGAGCGCCTCTCCGTCCGGGTTGAGGCTGTCGGGCCCTCCCGGGTGACCTTCAGAAACCTGCAGACCGGAGAAGTCGCTCTTCGCCGCCTCGATGTCCTTCCCGAGGGCGTGACCGCCGCCGCAGGCCGGTTCCGGGTGCAGGGCGTTACCTCCAGGAGCCGAGGCGAAGCAGAGCCTCTCCGGCTTGAGACCAACACCCCTCCTCCCGCCCCGTAAGGAATCCACCCCCTAACAACAATACCCTTATGAAATCGAAAAAGTTACTGTTTTCTCTGCTGCTGCTGAGCGTTGCACTCGTTCGTGGGCAGCAGGTTCCAGTCCCAGTTCTTCCGGAAGAACTGGATGAGGCACCGCCGCTGGTAAGCCCTCCCGAGTTTGATCCTTCGGCACCAGGTGTGGCTGATCCGCCTCCACCACCAGCCGATCCGCCTGGTGAGAATGTGCCCATCGGAGTTCCGGCTCTTCCCGCGGGGCGTGATCTTGCCGAATTGCCACCCCCGCCTCCACCTCCGAGCGGAGAAAATGGCGGGCCCGGTGCTTCGAGCGATGATCTCGGGCAGATCGAGGAGAGCAACGGTGAATACCTGATCAGGGATGCCGCAATCAACGATATCTTCCAGATGCTGGCCAAGCGGGCCAACAAGCAATACTTCCATAACACCAGTATTTCCGGTGCCGACTTCAAGGTGAGCGGGCACCTCAATGGAGGTGATCCTCTGCAGCAGATGGAGGAACTGGCATTCCAGTACGGCCTGACCCTGTACACCAAGGGGAATACCGTTTATGCGTTGAATGCCGAGCAACTCAACCGGTTACCTGCGTCGGAGTGGCACTATCAACTGCGCTATTTGCGTCCCACGGACATCGAGCAGATCAAGGGATTGATCCAGCCCATGCTGTCACCCACCGGGGTCGCTAATTATGAACCCAAGACCAACACCATTATTATCGTTGATGCGGCCCACCAGGTGGAGCGTGCCAAGAATCTTCTTACCATGGTGGACAAGGCCAAGGGTCAGGTCGTCATCGAGATCAAGATCCTCAGCGTGAACAGTAGTGCTGGCGAGCGCAAGGGAGTCGACTGGTCCTCCAATCTTGGGAACACCGGAATCCCGCTGGAGACTATCGCGAGCCTGAATTCCCTCTTCGGCATCGATAATGTCCTCGCCACCACCGGAACCCTCGGATCAGGATCCGTTCTCCGCGGGAGCGATACTCCCAGTAACAATACGATTGTTCTTTCGCCGGTTCAGATGGGTGGAGTCCTCCATGCGTTGCAGAGGGGAGGCCTCGTAACCCAGACCGCCAATCCGACCCTGATCACGGAGGATAATGAGAAAGCCACGATCTCCCTCATTGATCGTGTTCCGATCATCACCACGACCATCAATGAGACCGAGGTGAGCAATCAGGTCACGGAAGAGGTGCGGTATTCGGTGGACGCGAAGGATGCGGTGGGGGATCCCACCACTAGCCGTGAGATTGGAGTGACGGTGGCGGTCACTCCGACTCTCCTTCCTGACGGTACGATCCGGATGAAAATGCGTCCGCGTTCGGCCCAGATCGTGGAGGAGATCATCGGGCAGAGTGGCAACAAGTATCCCCGTGTGTCCGAGTCCATGATCGAGAGTATCACCCGCATTCCTGATGGGCACTCCCTCGTGGTGGGCGGCTTCTACGGGCAGGTCAAGACGAAGGACAAGAACAAGGTGCCGCTTCTAGGAGACATTCCCGGCATCAACTTCTTCTTCAAGAGCAAGGATGCCGCCAAGGAAACCTCGAGCCTCGTTTTTGTGGTGACTCCGACCTCCTACAATCCGGGGAGTGTTGCTGAGAATGGTGCGACCAGCAGGGCGATCCGTGATGATGTGAGCCTCAAGCCCGGACACGACTGGATTGAACCCGCACTTCCGGGACCGGCCCACGAACCGGATCTGAATCGGGCCCTCGAGGATCTGCGACCCAGTCAGCGGGACCACCGGCCAACGGTGGAAGAGTTGAAGGCAGATCTAGGAGGATACCGTGAGGACCGGGCCAAGAGCGTGCTTCGTCATGGCCGCCTGAAGTTCATCCGAAAGCGCTAGTCCAACATGCAGACCCAGGCTGGAAATACGACTGTGCTGGAGAGTGCCTCTCTTCCCGGAGGCGCACCCACTGCCACCGACCCGACCTGCCTCGATCAGACCACCAAGCTCCTTCAGGAGCAGGACCTGGCGACTCCGGCTGAACTGCACCAGCTCCGGGAACACGGCCTGGCGCCGCTGCAGGGACCAAGGCCGTGGGATCCCCTTGAGTTTCTCGCGGCTCTGCGCGTAGGCGATCCTGATGCCCGTCCCCTGGAAGTCGAACAACTGGGACGGGCTCTTTCGCAGACAATGGGCCAGCAGCTGGCGTTGGTGCCCTTCGCAAGCAGGATGCCCACACCTTCCGCTTTCTATGATCTCCATGAGAATCTCCTGGTGGAATGCAGAAGGGTGATGACTCCGATTCTCTACGCCGAGGAATCGGAGTCGATCGGAGTCGCTTCGATCAATCCCGTCGCGCTTGGTATTGCCGCCGAGATCATCATGCAGACTCTCGGGGAGAAGACCGGAACCACTCCGGTCGTATCGCGGATACTACTCCACCATGATGGATGGATGTCACTCTGTCAGCAACAGTTTGGGATATGATCGAGTTTGACGGCATTCAGTTCAACGATTTGATCAGTGGTCGGGTCATGGATGCGCTTGCTGAACATGACGCCTCCCTGGCCGAGCTGGGCCATGACCAGATTCCCAACAGAGTTTCCCGCCCCCTGTTCATGTCCGTCATCGCGGAGGTGAACGGGTTGCCGTTCCTGCCCAAGATCGCGGAGTTCTGTGACCCTTCGCTTCTGGATGCCTGTGATCCGGCCCTGCTCACGCGGGGAGGATTTACCCCCCTGTGCAGCTACGGGGAGCGGCTTCTCGTCGCAGTATCCAATCCCTGGAGTTCCCTGCCGGACGAGTATCTTCCCCCTCGCTTTCCTGATCTTCAACTGGACAAGGTCGTCACGCTGAGCAGTGAGATAAGCCGTGCAATCGAGCGTGTAACAACCACCCAGGGGCCCAATCATTCCCAGCTGGAGTCCATCGATGTCGAGGATCTCGATGAGGGGCTGCAGGATTTCGATGTGACCGTGGAATACGACGAGCCGATCACCCAGCTCGCCGCCACCATCCTTGCCACCGCCACCAAGCTTCGTGCTTCCGATATTCACTTCAAGGTGGAGAAGGAGTCGTTTTACTATTCGTTTCGGATCGATGGAGACCTCGGTGACAAGGTGGAAGTGCCGATGAAGCTCAAGGATCGCATTGATGCGTTCTTTCTCAATTTGATGAAACTGCCCGCCGAGACCCGCAATACAAAGCCGGGAATCTCAGGTCGTTTTACCATCGCCTATTACCACCGGCCCATTGACATCCGCTATGAACGCCATCGCACCTACCGGGGCTACCATGTCACGATGCGACTTCTCGATAAGAGTCACATCAACGTGAAGCTCGGAAAGGGTTCGCTGGCCTTCGATGATGAAACCCTTTTCGAACTCAGTCGTGTGATGAAGATCCCGGCGGGGATCATCGTGATGAGCGGACCGACAGGGTCTGGAAAATCGACGACCCTGAACGCGATGTTGCGGGAACTCAACCGTCCCGAGGTCAATATTCTTACTCTGGAGAATCCGGTGGAGGATGAAATTCCAGGAGTGACTCACTGTGATCTTAAGAGCGCCTCGGAGTTCAAGCCGATGATCACCAGTTTCATGCGGAGTGATCCCGATATCATTCTGATGGGGGAGGTGCGGGATACCGAGTCGGCTGAACTGGCCATTGAGGCTGCGGTGACGGGACACAAGGTTCTGACCACCATCCACACTCCCAGGGCATCCCAGATCATTGAGCGTTTTGAGCAATTGAAGATCGAACGCTGGAAAATTGCACAGACCCTCAAGGCTGCCTGTGCACAGCGTCTGATCAAGGTGCTCTGTCCTGACTGCAAGATCCAGGCAGATGGGGTGGCGGAGACCGATCGGCGATTGTTCAATCTTGGTGACGAATGGGCGGAACGGCCTCTCTTCGTCGCGCGATCGGAGGGATGTTCAGAGTGCCGGCAGACTGGTTACAGCGGCCGGACCGCAATTCTTGAGATCATTCCAATCACTCCGCGGGTCTCCGATCTCCTCTCCAAGGGGGAGATCAGTCCCTACGATCTCGAAATGATGGTTCTTAATGACGGAACGCTCCCGAATCTCCGGCGAAGCGGATTACGCCTCCTGGCGGAAGGTCAGACCGACCTGAAGGCAGTCAGCAAAACAATCGACATGACATATTCCGATGAGTAACGGCAGCGCCACTACAACCCCTGTCTCCCTGTCTCACGCGTCCGCCCAGCATGCCGCCGTGACCAGGAAGAAGGTGAAGATACAGCGTTTCAAGAAGAAGGATCTGATCCACCTGTTCCGGGGCCTGTCCTCCATGCTCAAGGCGCAGATCAACACCTCTGACGCGCTCAAGTACTACGGGCAGGGCCTTCCCAACAAGGCGATGGCCTCCGCTCTGGAGCAGATCCGTTTTGATACCGAATCCGGGATGTCGATTCACGAGGCTTTCCGCAGGACGGGCCGGTTCGATGATATGACCATTGGCCTGATCCAGGCCGGGGGAGATTCCGGCCAGCTTAATCGCGCCTTTCGTGAGCTCGCCGACCGTCTGAAGGCCGATCTCTACTTCAGGAAACAGATACGCAAGGCGGTTCTTCTTCCCGGCATCGTGATCTCAGTGCTCATCGGGGCTTTCATCGTTTCTCAGGTGAAGATCGTGCCTCAGGTGGAGGGTATGCTGGAACAGGTCCGCCAGAAGCCTGACGGGCTCACTGCCATCGCCTTCAAGGTGAGTCACGCCACGCGGGCCTTGTGGCCTTTCGTGGTCCTGGGCGTGATTGTCATGGGAGCGCTTATCTGGCGATCAGAGGGGGTTCGAAATGCCATTACCTCGATTGCGATGTCGAAGTGGCGTCTCCTCAGCCAGCTGATCATGAGCCTGCGCCAGATGACCTTTCTCTCCACCATGGAGCTTCTGTATTCGAACGGGATCAATCTATCCAAGTCCATGCGGGTGGCGGCCAATTCAGTCAAGACAACGCCTCTCTATCCGGAAATCCGGCATGCGGCGGATCAGTATGAGCACTCCGGTGTTCCTCTTTCGCTTGCCTTCAGCAAGTTCACGTCCGTGGACGAGCAGGTGGTTCACATGATGTCCATTGGTGAGCGGTCAGCCTCGATTGACAACCAGTTGAAGATGCTTGCCGACATGTATGAGGAAGAAGCCGAGAATTATATGAATGACTTTACCCAGGTCCTCAACTTCATGGTCCTCCTGATGGCGGTCTCCTTGATTGCGGCAGTCTTCATCGGCACCTTCCTGCCGATCTTCCTGATGGGACCGAAGATGATGCAGAGTGGAATCTAACACCGGAGAACCATGCAACTGACCCAATTCGATCGCTGGCTCCGGGAGAAGTTCATTTACCGGACTCACATTTATACGATGAGACTCCCGGAATCGGGAGTGCCCTCGCAGGTATTAATCGAGGAACTGGAAGAGTCGCCCACCCGGCGCTACCGCTACCGGTTGATCGTTAATGCCAGGCGGGACCTGGAGGCCCTGCTGGCCGTTCTTCGGAAAGGAAACCAGATGTTTGCCACCAGGGTGGTGGAGGGCAATCCCTGGTACAAGTCGATCATTGCACCCAAGGGGAAGAGCTTCTTCTTTCAGCTCTTCTGGTGGGCGGTGGTCGTAGTGGTCGCATTCACGGTGATTATCCTGGGCTATACGATCATCACCAATGAGGAACTCAAGACCGAGATCATCGAGTCCCTGGATCTCTTGAGAGACAGGTAGTCCACATCATCAACGCAAAACCATACCGGCCATGAACAGACATCCTCATCAAACACCACTCCGGGCGGGGGTCACTCTCATCGAGTTGACGGTTGTCATCTTCATCATCCTCAGCATCATGGGAGCGACGATGTACTTCGCCGGCAATATCGGCGAGTGGAACAAAGGCAAGAAGGCCTCTGCGGCTCTGCGGGAAGTATACGTGGCGCAACGCTCCTACCTCGCTGACCACCCGAGGAAGGCGGTTGATTCGATAACGACCGATGACCTGATCCAATACCTTCCGAGTGGTGGTTCCGCTCTTCCCAGAGTGGAGGATCTCAACGGTAACATCCTTACCTATGATGTAACCAAGTCGCCACCGATTCTGACGGATGCGAGTGGTGGAGTGTATGATCCTTCCGGATCCTCTATGGATTCCCTCTGGGACGTGGGCGAATGATAAAGACGGTTCCATATCTTTTGCTGGCTCTGGCGTCCCTTTACCTGATGTCGGGGACGAGTATTGCCGGGGACGACTCTCTTCCTCCGGGGTTCCGCTTTGTCGGAAACTACAGATTCGACAAACGGATGAAGATCCGTGATGGCGCATCCTTCAACGTAAGGAGCAAGGCCTTCTTCTGCCGCGTCTACACCGATGGGATCACGGTTCGTGTTTATGGTGAAAGTGCGACAGAGGCCTACACCTCTTTCACGATTCATCGCAATGATGGCATTCTGACTGGTGCTGGAACGAACAAGATGGAAACTGTTCCGGGGTTGCAGGCCTACTCCCTGGTCGGAAACATTCTCCGGCAGCTAACCCTCACTGAGGAACGGTTGGTCCTGACCAAGTTTCCCGCTCTCTCGGATATCGTGGAGATCACCTACGCCAACCGCCGTATCACGGTCAGCCACAACAAGTAAGTTGCCTCTCCCTGATTCAGTATGAAGGAAAGCATTTCCAGGTTAAGTTCGATCGAGAGGGAGAGGACCTCAGGAGAGGTGAGGGCGGGAACGGAATCCCCTGAAAGCCCGGATCAATGCACCTGTCAGCGTTGTGGACTGTATCGCTGGTATCCGCCTCTGATGCTCATGACCACTGCCTTGGCAGCAGTCTTTTGCTGGATGTACATTACCAAGCCGGTCTTTCTGTCGGCGCCTTCGGATCAATCATTGAACACTCAGCCTGCAATTCAGGAAAAGCGACCGATCCGGGAGGATGAACCCACTCCTCATACTGCGGGAGGTGGGAACCTGGATCCGGCCATCGCCAGACTTCCGGGAGATCCGGTGCTGCCAGACGATTCATCTGCAAGGGACGGGATTCCGGGAGAAGAACTGAAACCACTGATTGTGAAGCGGCAAGGTCCTTCCCTCTTCCGGGCGATTCCACCCGACGAAATACCTGAGCGGAAGGAGATTGTTCTGGAGGCTCCGGGGTCGGGGGTCGTGGCGGAAGCAGGGAGTGAACAGGATGAGGATCAGGTTCCGGAAGAAGAGGTCGTGAGCCTGGTGGCCGGCGAGGAAGGAGATCAGGACAGCGGCTCTGAGGAGTTCCGCGTTCACGCATCCTTCATGGCCGAATTCTCGTCCGTGCAACAGGAAGGTGACCGCCAGCCGGATCTCAAGCCATGAAAAGTCCTCTCTTTCAACTGGTGACCAGTGGTGTGGCGCTTGGCCTCATGTGTGGAGCGGTCACGATCCATGCGATTCATGTAAGGGGCGCAAGGCAATTGACCGGGAACGGCCAATGGATTGCGGGAGATGGTTCCGGTCTCGATCCCGTTGAGGGAACGAAGATTGTTCCTGCTTCTACCAGTGGGGAGAAGACTCGGTTGCCGGTCTCTGGTTCCCGTGATGAGGACACGACCACCCTCCAGGCTTTGCAGGAAATCGTGGCACGGCTGCAGGAACTGAAGTCCGCGAATACGGAGTTGCAGGGTGTCAACAGGGAGCTCCAGGAGCAGTTGGAGGAGACCAACCGGGATTTGAGTGAACTTCAGTTTCGCGTGGATACGCACAGCGAGTCTTTCCGGCCATTGAGGGCGTCTTCCGGGATTGGGTCGATTCTTCGAAATTCGATCAGTCCCGGCAACACACTTCATCCCCTCCTGCCCCCCAAGGAGTAGTCAGTTCTTCTGCCTCGTGAATCACCACTCTCCCGTGTGAGCATACTCTTGCCGGGGGCTGACCGGGCCTGTTGATCGTTCGAGATCACCGGTGAGGGATTGGCAAGCCTGAGGGGTTGCACAGGAGGCAGAGCCTTAAGGTCTCCTGGTTTCAGTCAACCTGCTCGATGACGACGAGCCAGTTCATCTGCGTGATGGGGGGCAACTGATCGGGGTCGGTAATGGAATAAAGGTCAGCTTCGATCTTGTTGGTGGACACTTCATCATCCGCGCCGGATCGAAGATCAAGAGGTCGGACGGCACTGCTTCTGTCTTTTCCAGCATGATTGATCTGTCCCTTCAGGGCTATGTTCATGGCCTGGTTTCGAATTCCGAAACGCTTTTCAGGTGTGAAGAGCGAAATTGGAGGGAAGATGTTCTTCCCATTTTCATCGAGGCGACTGGCCGTGATGTTGACATCATTGACGAGATACATCCGGAAGGGAGTAACCAGGGAGAATCCCTTCGGGAAGGGAGTGAAATCCTTTGTATCCCGCAGGATGAGGGAGATGTCGGTGGACAGGCTGGGGATGTTCGGCTTGCTGACCCTGATGTTGTCCCGGTAGTTCGCGTTGACCATGAGTGAATTGTTCACTGCCGGGGAATCGGCTCCAATGGACTCAAGGAAGGTGGGCAATCTGCCGATGTAGACCGCGAGAGTCCGGCGTTCAAGCCGGGTGGTCTCGAGGTGGAAGGGGAAGGTCGCGCCTTTAGGGGAATCCTGAGTCGGCCAGTTGTTGCCCCGTGTGAAAAGAGTCGTCCTTTCGATCCCACCAGCGAGATAAGTGAAGGAAATCGAGGTTGGGGTCTGATCCTCGGGCGAAATCACGTCTTCCACCCGCAGTTTCATGACGGTCTGCAGGGCCGGCCGACTGTAGTAGTTCCATCCTGTCGGAGAGGCGGAGTTGTAGTCGGTGGCATTCTCCAGATCGTCAAAGATCTCCAGACCGCGCGTGATGGGGAGGAAGGCTACAAGGCCTGAATCCGAGGAGTTGGAGAGAGGAAAGAAGCTGGCATTGTCTGCCTCGTACTGTTCTCGGGAGGGGAGATCGCCTGTGAAGTTGTCGAGCGTGACGCCCCCGACCGAGGAACTGTCGGTAAGGGAGATCCCCCGGCGGGCGGCAAGGCGGTCAAGTCTGAGACTGCCTTCAGTGGAGGCCCGGGTCGCGAAGACGCCACCGGAGATGCTTATGTTGCCCCATTCCGTGCCGTCCGCATGTTTGCCGAGCGCGGTGGTGGTGCTGCTGCCAAGCGCAAGTTGCGAGGGCACCTCGTAGATTGAGAGTACGTAGTTTTTCTTCCTGGTGGCCACCCCGGTCGAGGATCTGGAAGCGGCTCCATAGGTCAGGGAGAATGCCCACCAGTTTCGTTTGGCCACGAAATTCTCATTCTGCGAGACATAGCCGAAGTGTACGTCGGGGTAGGGGATGACCTTGAACTGCTTGCCGCCGGCATACGCCTTGTCCATCGTGATGATAGGACGATCCCGGTCCAGTACCTCCAGGCTGCCGTTAGCGACCTCCAGGGTTTCCGGATACTTGGATCCGAGAAGGTGGTCGGTGTTGTTGATGCCGGCATTTATGTAGAACCGGCGCATCGCTGACTGATTCCTGATACTGTTTATGGAGTTGCTTATGTCTTCCTGAGAGCCGTCACCCGTGTTGCCGGAAATGGATTGACTGTCGATTCCGAGGACTTCCGCGATATTTTTTTCGAGGGCAGTTTCGCCGTTTGCCTTGTCGCGGGCGCGTTCGAAAATCCAGCGCCAGCGGGATGGGATCTCTCCTTGCCTTGAATTGGCCATCATGTTCTTGATGGCGCTATTGGGAGTCTCGGTGAGAACTGCGCGGAGCAGTGCTTGTTCGCGGTTTGTGTAGTCGATCCGGATCTGGGTCTTCTTCTGGGTCTCCAGATTCTGGATGGTGTAACGGAATGATGCGGTGAGCATCAACAGCATGATGGAGGAAAGGGTGACGACGGCCAGAATTGAGACATAGCCGGATCTGAGGTTCTTTTTCATGAGATTGGGCGTTGAGGAAAAGTTAGAGCCTTGGTGTGCCGGAGTAGGTGATCATCTCGCCGGCGGGGCCGGTGAGTTGCATGCGGAAGACGCCGTTCTGGATGAAGAATTCCGCGTTATCCACCTGACGGGAAATGAGCCAATCAGGGTTTCCGGCCTTGGTGAACGGAGTGGCCGGATCCATGGTATAGTAGGCGAGTGCGTCCTCTTCGTTGTCGGATTCAAAGGAGATGATCCCAAAGTCCTCCGATCCATCCGGATTGAGAAAACCAAGGACGAGCACTTTTCCGTCAGCCGTTACCGCGTTGGTTCCGGCGACTGCATCACTGAGATTTGAATGGATGCGATAGGCATCTGCGCGGGAGAGAATCTGAGTGACTGTGTTGTTGATCTGGGGGGCGTCATCCACCAGGAATCCCTGGGTCTTGAGGATCCGGTGGAAGGTGATCTGCTGCTGGAGCAGGGTCATCATTATGGCCGCGATTGCGAGGGCGAGGCCTATTGCGGTGGCAAGCTCCGGGAGGGTGAAACCACGACCGCATGTCGGGGATCGCCGGTTGTTTCCTGTGGAAGTGATCATTGGGTCCGTACGATGGTTCGAGATTTGACGTATTCCCGGCCACTGATGGTGTAGGTGATGTGGCTCTGCAGTTTCCAGGTCTGCATCTCGGCGGGGTTTGTGGAGATCGTTCCGTTTCCACCATGAGCCGGAAGATTGTCCTGATCCGGGATCCTGGTCCGGATCACATTGCCGTTGAGGGTTCGTCCGCCGGGAAGGGTGCCGATCGTGACCTCTGTTTCTGACCTGGCAGGGTAGACGGGCCAGGGAGAGGACGCGTCGGTAAGGTCATCGAAGGGGATACGCTGGGCATAGGCCTTTTCGTAGGTGAGGTAGGCGTCGGATACATTCTGAACCATGGTCCATTGCCGAGGCGTGAGAATGTTCATTGTCCCCTTGAGGACTACCAGGCTGGTCACCGAGAGAAGGGAGAGGGCCACGATTGCCTCGATGAGAACACTACCCCGTTGAGTCCGGTGGAGGCCGCGTCGTCCGGAACCGGTCTTGAGTTGACTGCGATTTGAGATAGAATCACCACAAGGGTGAGAGCTTTTCTGATCTGCGGATTTCTGGTGTTTCACGGCGTGTCAGTTCTGTGGGCGGCAGAGCCTTTGCAACCGCCCTTTGGGTTGAGTTGGGGGGATTCGCCCACCCGCCTGGTTGACTGGTCCATGAGGACGAAACTGGACCAGACCGTGAAGGCTCCGGCTGATCAGCCCCGGTTGAAAGTATTGCTGGTATCTCCGGCCAAAGGGACTCTCCCCGGTCATGATGCCACCACGCTGGAGGCACGGTTCATGGACGGGAAACTCTTCGAGGTTGCTCTCCACTACACTTATCCCGGGAGAAAAAGCGCGTTCGTCCGCGCCCAGTTCGCAGAGTTGAAGAAGATTCTCTCGCACCGGCACGGCCCGCTTCAGATGGGAGCGAAGACACGGGAGGAACCTGTGGAGGGAGTGGTTACCCGGTCGACAGCCTACCAGATTGAACCTGCACCGGGCCGCAACCTCATGCTGGTCATGACCGAGGTGACCGACGCCAAGCGTGGTGACAAATCGGCCAGATTTTCGGTGGTATATCATAATGGTGAGATCCTGCAGCAAGAGGGTCGGCGAGTGATTATCCGGAGAGATGGGGTGGACGTCCCCCCGGGCAAGCCGTAGCGTTCAGTGATTGTCCAATCTTGAAAGGGCTTGGATTGTTGGTGGTGAGTTCATGGAGAGAGGCTGATGGCACTTACGGAAGCTGTTGGCCCAGGGATCCGGTGGGGAGTTCCAGTTGAGATGGAAGCCACTTTGCCCAGGGGCCCCCGGGGACTTCGGATTCTTCGACAAACCGCCAGTCGACGTCAGCGTTTCCACGCATTCCGAGGAAGTCGCGGACAGCGGGACTGATATCGATCCCGGCATTCTGGTTGACGTTTGAACGGGGACGCTTGCCCTGAAACACATAGGGCCAATCGTCGATTGTGAAGGGCCCGACATCTTTCCATTGGGCGTAGGCGATACGTCCCTGGTGGTGGATGGCTACCCATCTATTGTGGCAGACGGAGACCCCTGGCCCGCGGTAAGCACGCCAGAACCAGGGGATGACGTCGGAGGCTTCGGGGCGATGTTCTCTGCCGTGCAGGAGGTCGTTGTAGGGAAGCGCGATGTAGAAGGGGTTCAGCTTTGGTTCGAAGCCGAGGGGAAAGTAGCCTTGTCGTTTGAAGGGATGATCGTAGCCGCCAAAGCTGTCTTCCCAATTGGCGTCCCAGGAACTTGAGGTGTTTGAAACAGGGTTCCGGGCGGAGGATTGCTCACCTACCCAGAAGACGGTGGCCCCAATCCGGTGGTGCCAGGGATTGCGCCTGACCTTCCAGGGCCGGGGGAGTTCTTCGACAACTTGCGCTACTCCCGGTCCAAGGTAGGGATTCACCCGGGTGGCGATACTGGCGCGCCGGTTCTCAAGAAACTTCTCGTGGGCAAGCGCGGTGCGCTCAGTGGTGGTGAGCACCGCGGCCGCGACCGGCAGAATCGCTCCGAGAATCACGGCTCCACAGCAGGAGCCGGAAATCACATCACAATGGATTCCAGGGAGGCGCATCTTGTAAGGGGAAGCTAATAATCAGTATCATAAATTTTTTTAATAGAGTCAATCATATGGATCACCTAGCAGAAAAAAACTGCTTACGGCGTAAGAATAGCCGACCGGTTGTCACGGTTTTCCCCTCGGCTAACCCGCTTTTCGGCCCTCTTCGGCTTACCTGGCCGGCACTTTTGTCTAGGCGGACTCCATTTATGATGGCTGCCCCGGGCCGCTTAGCCTGCCAGCTTGATTGCCCGGAAAATGGCGGTTTGGAGAGCTTGAAGGCCGTAACGGGGATCTCCAACCGGGGTTTGCGGACCTCCAAAGATGCCGGTTTTAAGGTGGAGTTGGCCACCTTTTTAGGGACGGAGCTCCGTCATGCCTCAAGAAAACACAATAATATCAATATATTTTAATATTTCTGTTGATCAAGAGGTCAGTATCTGTAATTTTATTGCAAATTCGAAAGAATTGCACAACCCCACCCCCATTTAATCTCATGAATATGAACGCCTCTCAACTGTCCCTTCTTGGGCTGTTGGCCCTGGGAAGCTCTCTTTCCGGCGAAATCACCGGATCCACCCCCGGCCATAAGGATCCCTACACTCCGGTTGGTGCTATTTCGGTGACCCCCACCGTGGTGCAACCGGGGGTTCGGCCCAAGATGGAGTGGAATATCGATTATCCGCTGGCTGTTGTGGATCTTAGCGAGGTTGATCCGAATGGAACGATTACTCCGACCCAGGAGATCGACCTGAAGATCCGGGTGATGGGGGTTGCTCTCCAGTCCGGTCACACGTTGCTTCCTGCCGCTCTCTGGGTTCGAGTGGGAGCCTCCGCTCCCTGGGAGCTGGTTTTTTACGGTCGGGAGAATGATGTGAACCCCGATGAGGTTGTTTATGAGAAGAAGAACGTCCAGCCCGGTACACAAATCGATTTCTCTGCCCGGGGCCAGTCCGGGAGCGGAAGTTGGTTCGGCACACACTCGACGGCAGGCTCGGACTTGTCTGTTATCGGAATGATTGACGGAGATAGCGTGCCGGACTACGCACCGGCCTACGAACAGGGCAGGATCGAGAGCTTCATGACCCAGTTTCTCAATGAGGATAATCACGTGGTCCTGGGGCCCCACGATATCATTCATACCTTTGAGCTGGGATCCAGCAACCCGGGAGACTGGTGGTTTGACATGCAGGACATCGTCTGCACTACAACTCTCAGTCAGACTCGCCGTAACAGTGGGGGTGGCAGTTTCCTGTCCAGCGTGGATTTGAGCACTCAAACAAGTTCGTCCGCGACTGTGGACGACAACGGAAAAATCATACGGGGACGGAAAGAGCGGTAGTTGCCGCATAGACACGATTTTGATGATTCTCCTGAAATCTTCACCCATACATGTCATCATGAAGAAACATTTACTTTTGCTGGTCGCAGCGGCGCCGTGCTTGGTGTCCGCGGATCCGACCGATTACGTCAACTTTGTCCGGCAGATCCAGCAGGACAGCGGTGTCGAATGGGACATGAGCGTTGCTCCGAACGGAACGAAGATTTCACCAACGGGGGTGAGCGTGGCTGGTTCCTTCTTCGAGCTCTGGGCGATCCACAATCGCAGCGTGTCAGAATACCGGCTCGATGAGCAGTATGTGACGGCTTATACGCCCAACGCCACCGTCACCATTGTCACCGGTGATCCTTATCTGTCGATCCCCAGGACACGGGTGGATCAACCGTTTCAGGTGCAGATCTCGGTAACGGGATTGCTCGACGAGAACGATCCCAACTATGCCACTGCGCCAGACGCTGCCAAGTGGGTGGATTACACCAATTACACCTTCGCATATCCTGATGGGGCCTACAGCTTCGAGGATGTGAGAAATCCGGTTGGAACGGTGGTGACGGAGGGCTACATGGAGGAGACGGCGAATACGACCATCACCTTCTCCGCGACCAACCTGACCGGGCCCGACCTGACCCAGGTGAAGGGAGAAGAGGTTTTCACGATCACCGCCCAGGCGGACTATGGGGTGTCGGCCACCATCCTCGATTCGGAGAAAGTCCAGATCTGGCCCATCGCCACCGGGACCATCAGCGGGGTGGATTCCTCCAGGTATTACGAGCAGGTGCCTCCCGTTTCGGTGAGCCTGGTCAACTTGTATCCGGACAGCACCACCTATCTGCGGATCTACCCCGGGCCCCGGAAAGAGAGGCCTGACGGAACCAAGACCGTGAACTCGAGTTTTGTGATCATTGAGGACTCAATCCCGCAGAACCGGGACCTGATCGCCAAGAGCATGGATCGCTATTTTACGGAAGAAGGCATTCATACCGTTGAATTGCTCCATCGGACACCATTCGGGACTGATCTGCTGGATGCAGTAGAGGTCAATGTGGATCGGACCATCGAGATCAATGGTGGTGTGATCGATCAGGAGTAGTTTTTCCCATTTCTCAATATGAACAGAATCGGATTATTCATCTGGCTCACCGCCATCGGAGTGAATTCTCTGGGTGCGGTGGAACTGGTTGCGCCCGGAGGCGAACCCGGGAAAGGCAGGGGGAAGGCACTGAACGTCCGTCCCCGGATGACCCATGAGCAACTTGCCAGCCTTCAGCGGCCTCGTGACCCGAAATTGAAGGGACAAACCGTCAGGCTCTCCGACCTGCAGCAGCGAAACCTGCGAGAGGATTCCGAGGCGTCCACCAAGGCGGCCAAGCGCCGGGAGAGTCTCGTGAAGCGTTCCACGATCGTTTCAGGGGCATCGAGCTGGACAATCGTTCCGCGAGGCTCGGTATTGAACACGCCGACCCGTTTTAAAACCCGCGTGAATGGGCACCGCAAAGGGAAGTTGGAGAACTGGCGCAATTTCTACGCGAAGAATGCTTCGTGGATTCGTCTCCTTCCGGTCACGCTCGAACAGGCCACCGGCCAGGATCCATTGTCGGAAGAGTACCTGGAGTCGCTGAAGCGCGCCGGCCTGCTGGTGGTGGCGATCTGCCAGGGTGGCCCCATCTCAGTGCGCCTTCCGGTGGAGGGAGAGAAGCCTCCCAAGGTGTTCAAGCCGGTCAAGGCGGCGGACTGGAAATCGCCCTCCCGGCGGTGATGATCGTTTCGTGATCCGGATCCGGATCATTTGAAGACAAGCCGGGGAATCCCCCGGCTTGTTTTGTCTGGGGGCCGTGAGCGCGTGGCCCTTCGGGGAAGAGGATCCCTTGTTTGACCTGTGTGATGGATAAACTCGCTCCGGAGGTCCTCCGTTCTTGAGTTTCAGCCCTCTTTTATGGATACTCTGGCAGTGGAACAAGCGGTCCTGCAATTGCGGTTTTCGTTTAGTGAGGGAGAGAGGCGCAAGGTGAAGAAGCCGCGCCTGCGCAGGGGGGGCGACGCGGAGATGACGATGCGGGCGAGAGTGCTCTGTGGGCAGTTGGGATTGTCAGCCCTGGCGGAAAAGGTGACGGTGCAGTGGAATTCGCGGATGCGATCGACGGCGGGCCGGGCCACCTGGCCGGACGCAGTGGTAGAGGTGAATCCCGCTCTGCAGGAGATTTCCGAAAGCGAAACCGAGCGAACTTTCCTGCATGAGCTCGCCCATCTCGTGGCTTATGAGCGGGCGGGAAACCGCCGAATCCAGCCACATGGGCCGGAGTGGCGCCGGGCTTGTTGTGACCTTGGAATTCCCGGGGAGCGGGTGGGACACAGCCTGCCCCTTCCGGCGCGGTCAATGCGCCGCAAGTGGCGCTACTTCTGTCCCGGGTGCTGGGCGGTGGTCGAACGGGTGAGACGGATGCACGGGGCCTCGGCCTGCTACGCCTGCTGTCTCAAGCATAATCGGGGGGACTACGACGAGCGCTTTCGCTTCGTGGAAAAGCGCATTGCCTAGCTGAGTCGGATCACTTGCCAGCGAACTGAGGGAAGAGCTTGAGGACGGGGGACGGGAAAGTGCCGGGCCATCCCTCGTTTTCGGCAGGCAGGCCGGAGTTGGAGCGCCCGTGCCGGATGGCGTGGTAAAGATCGTTGACCAGGTCGCGGACAATGTCGGGTTGTCCGGCCTGCAGGTTTGTTCTTTCAGCAGGATCGGTGTCGAGATTGAAGAGCTGGATGGGCGGGAGGGATTTGTCTTTGAGGGCATTGTTGGGCTGGGGTGAGGACCAGCCTCCCGAACCGGGACAGAGGCAGAGTTTCCAGGGCCCCTTGCGAATGGCGAAGGATCCGTTGATGGAGTGGTGGATGGTGTAGGGGCGGAGGGGAGTGCTGCGGCCCGGTTGATCGAGTGCGGAGAGGAAGGAGAAGGAATCCTCGGCGGCATTCTGAGGGAATTGGCGTCCGCGCACACCGAGGATGTCGGCCACCGTGGCGAAGAAGTCCGTGGTGCAGACTGTGAGATTGCAGGAGCTGTTGGCCTTCACCCGCTCGGGCCAGCGGACAAGGAAGGGAACGCGGTGGCCCCCTTCGTAGATGTCGGCCTTGTGCCCCCGCCAGTCGGCGTTGGGCTTGTGCCCCTGGGAGACAAGTTTCGGGATGTCGGCAGCGGGCGAACAGCCGTTGTCGGTGGTGAAGAGGAAAATTGTGTTCCTGGCGACCTGTTGCTCAGCCAGTTCCTTCATGACTTCGCCCACCACCCAGTCGGTCTCCATCACAAAGTCGCCGTACTTGCCGAGGGGAGATTTTCCCTGCCACTGCCTGGAGGGAACGATGGGGGTGTGGGGGCTGGTGAGGGGAAGATAGAGGAGGAACGGGGACTCGCCCTGCACCGCGGATTTGATGAAGGCCCGTGATTCGCGAGCGAAGTCGATGAGGCAGTTCTTTGCCTCAAAGTCAGCGGTGGCGGGACCCTGGCGATTCCAGCCCTTGCTCACGGTGGGAATTCCCACCGCCCTGTCGTTGCGGAGGTAGAGATAGGGGGCCATGTCGAGGGAAGCGGGAAAGAGAAAGTCGTCGGTAAAACCCAGTTTGAGCGGCCCCTGTTGCGGGGGCCTGGAGAAGTCGATGTTCCAGCAGCTACCCTTGGTTGGACCATTGGCGGCCTTGGCGGGCTGATCCAGCATGTGCCAGTTCAGCCCAAGGTGCCATTTGCCCACCACGCAGGTGCGGTATCCCCTCTCCTTGAGGAAGCTGGCCACAGTGGGCCGATCGGGATCCATGATCGAGGGCTTGGGCGGGAAGAGGACGCTTTTCTTGAGTGGAGAGCGCCAGTTGTAGCGGCCGGTGAGAATACCGTAGCGGGTGGGGGTGCAGACCGAGGATGTCGTGTGGGCGTCGGTGAAGCGCATTCCTTCCGCCCGCAGCTGGTCCAGATTGGGCGTGGGAATTTTGCCACCTGCGTGGGAGATATCGCCATAGCCCATGTCGTCGGCCAGAATGAAGACGAAGTTGGGCTTGGCCACCAGGGCGGGAGCAAGGAACGGGAAGCAGGCAGCGATGAGGAAAACCAGGGTTTTCATGAGGATAAAGGGGTGGTTTATTTGACGATCATTTCACCCTTCATCAGGACCCAGTGCCCGGGAAAGGTGCAGAGGTAGGGATAGATGCCGGGTTTCTCGGGGGCAAGAAAGCGCAATGTTTCCGAGGAGTGGGGCTTGAGGAGCCTGGTGGCGTGCAGGATGCGCTTGTCGTCGGGAATGAAGTGCTTCTTCACGCCTTCCGGGCTCTTGGCCATTTCGTTGGCGGCGATGCCAATCGTCTCGATGGAGGTGTTGTGTTCGAGGATGAGGAGATTGTGCTGGGTGGCATCGGGATTGGTGAAGATCAGTTTGACGGGTTGTCCTGCCTTTACCTCGAACCGGTCCCGGGTGAAGAGGAGCCGTTCGGGAATGCAACCGATTTTCACTTCTGCCAGGTTGTTCTGTGAATCGAAGGCCGCCTCCCGGGCGTTGCGGGGAGTGGTGCCCGCTTTTGTCTTGGAGCTCCGATCGAAGGTCACCATGAACTTCGCCACGGCCGGAGGGGGCTTCTCCGCCCAGAACGGGAGAATGGACTTCGCTCCAAAGGCGGTCCGGATGGCATAGTTGAGATGCGCCTCGCGTGGATGGGTCAGGGTGGAGAGGAGGGACTGGAAGGCTGCCGGGGTGGCGAGGTAGGTGGAAGCGGTGACGGCCTCCAGGCGAACCAGGGCACTTTTGTCGTTTGCACTCTGGAGAAGGAGCACGCCCCGGTCCTTTTCGCTCAGGCCACAGTCAGCGTAGCGCAGCTGGCGGGTGGCGGCGGCGCGTGCGTGGTGTGTCCCACAGGAGAGCAGCTCCTTCAGCAGAGCCGGATTGGAGGCATCGACTCCGCGGTAGGTCCAGAGGGCTTCAAGCTGATGGTGACGGAAGCGCTGGTCCTTGGAATCGAGGGCGGCAACCCAGGTGTCCAGGGCGCCATGCACCTCGGTGGGATTCCGGTCGCGCAGTTCGCGCTTGGCCCAGTAGCGGTAGCGGTATTCCCTGCGTTTGAGCAGATCGAGGAGAGCGGCGATCGGTGCACCGGAGATCCCGGGAGGATCCTGCAACCGGGCGCCCTTGGGGACGATCCGCCAGATGCGCCCGGATTTGCGGTCGCGGCGCGGATCGCGAAGCGAGTACTGAGCATGCCCCTTCACCGGATTGTACCAGTCGCAGACATACATCGCACCACGTGGCCCGTAGCGGAGATCGACCGGGATGAAGGAGAGGTTGGTGGAGAAGATGAGGTTGAACTGAAACTCCTCGCGGAAGTGGTCGTCGTGTTCAACCCACTTGTGGAATTCGACCCGGTTGGTGGGCTTGTAACGGACTTTGACAAAGCCGCCCTGCAGGTCGTCCGGCCACGAAGCGAAGTCAACAAACTCGTGACCGCATACGCCGGAGTAGGCCGGAATTCCGTTGGCTCTCGGGTGCTGGGCCGGGTAGGGAGCATTGGTGGCATGAAAGGCGCTTGCAAAGACGGGATGACTGGCCACGTGCTGCCCCCAGTCGTCGAAGGTCACGCCCCACGGGTTGGTGTTGGGGTAGCCGCCGAATGCAGTGAGCCGCTGCGAGCCGGGACGGAAGCGGAACCACGAGCTGTTCTTGGCGCGGACCGGACCGTAGGGGGTTTCGATCTGGGAGTTGTGGAAAATGGACTCGCGGAAAAGGAGATCGCCATCGGGCGTCCACACGAAATCGTGCAAGGCGTGGTGCGAATCCTCACACCCGAAGCCGGTCAGGACGATCTCGCGATGATCGGCCTTGTCGTCTCCGTCGGTGTCCGCGAGGAAGATGAGGTGCGGTTCCTCCGAGAGGTAGACTCCTCCCTTGCCGAGGACAAAGGAGAGAGGCACTTCCAGGTTGTCGGCAAAAACGGTCGATTTGTCGGCCTTTCCGTCCCAGTCGGTGTCCTCCAGGATGATGATCTTGTCGCTGGGTTCGCGTCCGGGATAGAGGTGCGGATAGGTGGTCGAGCAGGAGACCCAGAGCCGCCCGCGGGCATCCCAGCGCATCTGGATGGGACAGGCCATGTCGGGGAAGTCCTCCTCGGATGCGAAGCAGTTGACCTCGAAGCGCTCATCGACCTGGAAGGCCGCGAGTTCCTCCTCTGGTGAGAACCACTTGTTGGCGCCACGTCCCTGTGCGGTTTCCTCGAGTGGAGGCAGTCTGGAATCATCCACCGTAGCCTCTCTTCCCTGTGCGGTGGCCCAGATGGCCTTGTTCCGGTTGGCCACCATGAGATCGAAGTTTCGCATGGCGGGGAGGAAGTCGAGGTAGCCGTAGCTCCTGTTGCGCCCTCCGGTGTAATAGAAGGTGTTGAGGGGGCGGTAGCGGTGGAAGAACTGGAAGGATTTGTCCACCACGAGGGCGCGGGCCTTTTCGTTTACGGGTGGTGCGGTCTCGCCGAAGAGCTGGCGATAGAGCGTGCTGGCGAAGACCTGCTGTCCCGCTCCGTTCAGTTGCGTGCCGTTGTCGGTGAGGTCGCGTCCTTTCTCCGCCATGGCGGTGGCGGTGGCGGGGTAGACATTGGCAAAGGCAACCTTGTGCCTGGCGGCGCTCTCTTCGATGGCCTGGCCATAGAGCTTCAGGTTTTCATTGTTGCGATCGGCAGCTGGAACACCCTTTATGTTCTCGTTGGCAACGGGAGAGAGTACGACGATCCGCGGAGCGCTTTTGCCGTTGTAGGACCGGGATTTGAGCTGGGAGAGGAAAGCGTCGAAGCGCGCGCGGAAGGCGGGAAGGCCAGCCTGACCCGCAAAGGATTCGTTGTAGCCGAAGGCCGCAATGATTACATCGGTGCGGTAGTAGGTGAGATGCTGGTCGAGGTCGCCGAAGTTGGCGGGTCGGGGTTGGAGGTCGACCTCGTCAGCAGGCCAGGAAAAGTTCCGGATGCCGAGCTGGTGATCGGGAAAGCGCTGGTGAAGGAGCGTTTCGAAATAACCGTAGTGACGGGCATTATCGAGGAGGCCGCTGCCGATGAAGGCGACCTGATCCTTCGGTTCAAGTTCCAGGGGCAGGGAGGTGGTGACTGGTTCTGCCTGTGGAGAGCGGGGCGAGGTCTTGAGATTGATGTAGTGCCGGGCCAGCTCAGGAGACTTCTCCGGCCCTCCCCTGGAAGCTTGTTTCTTGCGTTTTTGGGCTGCAAGAGGCTGCAGGCAGAGGGCAAGGAGAGGAAGGAGGTGGATGAATCTCATGGCAGGCGGGACCGGGGCCGGAAGCTGCCAAACCTCTACGCCTGCTGGCGAGGCGATTTTGCAGAGATTGCCTTTTCTCTCCGCACGGGAAGTTCTAGACCGGAGTCATGCCGATCATCATTCGTCTGTTTTCGCAGTTGTTCATCTCAAAATTGCTGTTGCTTGTGATCGTGCCGGCTGGTGCGACGGAGTGGGTGGATCTCTTTGACGGGAAGAGCACGAAGGGGTGGACACCTCGTAGCGAAGTTGTGCGCTTCGAAGCAAGGGACGGGGTGCTCGAACTTCACTCCAGGACGAATTGCTGGGTGACCACTGAAATTTCGATGGGGGACTTCGAGGCGGAGCTGGAGGTGCTCCTGCCCGAGGATGCGCGCAAGGTGAACTTCAATTCCGGATTTGCCTATCGCTGTACGGGGGATCAGGGCAAGCCCAGGGGCTACCAGTGCGAGATTGACCTGCAGAAACCGGCCGGGGTTTACGGAATCGGGTTGGGAGGCTGGCTCTATCCGGGCAGGGTGCAGAACAGGGATTACCAGGAACGGGTGAAGGGACTGCTCAAGGAAAAGGACTGGAACCATTTCCGGGTCGTGGCGCAGGGGTCGCTGGTCCGGACCTACCTCAATGGGAAGCTGATCGCGGAGTTGCACGAGAAACGGCAGCTTGCGGGCTACTTCGGCATCCAGCACCACGGCAAAGGGGGAACGGTCCGCTTTCGTAACATCCGGGTCCGCCGGCTTCATCCCAATATCCTCTGGATCACCGCTGAGGACATGAGCCCCTATTTCGGATGTTACGGTGACGAGTTCGCCACTACTCCAAACCTGGACAAGTTTGCAACCGAGAGCGTGCGCTACACCCGGGCCTTTGCTGCGGCGCCGGTCTGCTCTCCCTCACGGGCCTGCCTCATCACGGGCATGACCACGGTCAGCCTGGGGGCGCACCAGATGCGGTCGGCCTTCCCGATTCCGGACCGGGTGAAGGCCTTTCCCGGCTATCTGCGGAAGGCCGGTTACTTCACCACCAACAACGTCAAGACCGACTATAACAATGGGGCGGCGCAGCGCCTGATTGCGGAAGCGTGGCACGAGTCGAGTGGCCAGGCGCATTGGCGCAGCGACCAGCGCAGGGAAGGCCAACCGTTCTTTGCGGTGTTCAACGACATGAGCACCCATCAATCCCGCACCACGGTGTGGCCGCACGAGGTGTTCGTGCGTGAAGTGCAGTCCAAGCTCACCAGGGAGGAGATCCACGATCCGGCAACCGTTTCGCTGCCCCCCTACTATCCGGATACGCCCGTGATCCGGAAGGAGTGGGCGCGCATGTATGATTGCGTGACCGTGATGGACCGGAATACGGGGCGTCTCCTGCGTGAACTGGAGGAGGACGGGCTGGCGGACAATACCATCGTTTTCTTTTATACCGATCATGGCACGGGGATGCCGAGGGGCAAAAGGATGCTGCACGATTCGGGGATGCGGGTGGCTCTCATGGCGCGCTTCCCGAGGCGCTACCAGCATCTCGCACCCTCCCTGCCGGGGACGGTCAATGATGAACTGGTGAGCTTCGTCGACTTTCCCTGCACGGTCCTGAACCTGGCCGGACTGGCGAAACCGGATTACATGCAGGGACGCAGTTTTCTGGGACGGGAACGCGATCCAAAGCGCGAATACGTCTATGGCTGTCGTGACCGGGTTGACGAGGTTTTCGAGTGTGCACGTTCGCTCCGGAGTGAGAAATACCTCTACATCCGGAACTACCATCCGCATCTGAGCCACAACCAGCCCAGCGTCTTTTCCGATCTGGGACGGACCCGGCAGGAGATTACCCGCCTTGCGAGGGACAAGCCACAATTGCTCGACAAGGCGCAACTGGATTACGCGGGACCAGGCAAGCCGGTGGAGGCCTTCTACGATTGTGAGGCTGATCCACACAATCTGGTGAATCTGCTGGAGACGGAGATGACCGCCGGGCAGCAGGCGGCCCTCGTGGAGCACCGCCGAATCTACCGGATTGAGCGTATGCGCCTGCGGGATCCCGGAGCGATTCCGGAAAGCGAGATGTGGAAATGGGTCAGGAATGAGGACAGGGCCCTGCGCGATATCCTCCTTGGGAAGAGCGATCACCAACCGAACCTGGAGGCGGCGTGGAGTGCTGCGGACCTGGTCGGCCGGTCGGAGGTGTCGACCGCCCTCAAGCTGCTGAAGTCCGCCGACCCGAGCGAGCGTTACTGGGCCATCCTCGCCCTGCGGGTAGCAGGCTACCAGGACAGGGATCGCGTGGTGGGTTACCTGGACGACATCTCTGCAGCGGTAAGACTGGAAACGGCGGATTGGCTGGCTCAGGGGGACAGGCACCGGGAGGCGGCCCTCGCCGGTCTGGTGAAGGAACTCGACCACGACGACTGGTGGGTGGCCCTGCGGGCCTGCCGGGCGATCGAGTTATTGGGCGAGGAGGCCAGGGCGGTCCTGCCCTCCATGAAGGATCTCTACACCCGGAACCGGAACAAGAAAGGTGACGGTCCCTTCTACCTGGCGTTTTCGGCAGGGGCCTTTCTTGACCGATTGGGGGAGGACACCCAGCGGTGGGATTTCTCACCGGGGGCGGGTGCCTTCACGCCGGAACCGAAGAAAAAACAGGATCGGGACCGGGCGCGGATAGGAAAGTGACTTCCGGGTAAGCGTCCCGTCGGGGTCTATTGCCCGGGGTAGGCTGGCTCGGCACGGAAGGCCGACAGCGGTTTTCCCCCGGCCCATCCCCTTGAAGCCACCAGGGTGCCGGGGAGGGTTGTCTTTTTCTTGGGGCTGAATTCGGAGCGGGTCCCGCTGATGAGGTAACTGCCATCCGGCTGGCGCGTGACCTTCTGGGCTGGTTCGGAGGTGACCTGGCCGTCTTCGCTGAAGAAGTAGATCTCACCGGGATCTGCCGCGGCACCCGCTCCGGGGCGGACACGGATCAAGACGGGGTTGTCGTCCGGTTTCGACTCAATGGAAACTTTCCACAGATCAGTTTCCCGGGGAAGGGCTTCGCGTTCCCGGGCGATGGCTGCAGCCCATTGGGGATGAGGCCTGGTCTTCCTGGCACGGTTGACGGGGAGTGTGAGGCTGCGGGTGACGAAGCCCGGGTGGCATTCCTTGTGACAGGCCATCCAGGCCAGTTCACCGGTCAGGGTGACGGAGTTGCCCGGGAGTTTCTCCGGCGGTGTGATGACCGTCAGCAGAAGAAGTTCGCGGTGGAATCCGTGGGCGGGGTGGCCCGCCATGTCGACTACCTCGGGAGTGGGCCAGGCGATTTCGCTGGCGTGGAATCCCGTGGGCAGCTGCCACTTGATGGAGGTGGGCAGTCCCACGATGCCCGGGTACTTCCAGTAGGTATGGTAGTGTTTGTCCGGAAGAATGTGGAGGCCGACCGTAAAGGGAACTCCGGGCCGGATGGACTCCACTTCAGAGACGAACTGCGCATGCGCGCCCACCGCCTGGACCGGCAGGGGCGCGGAGAGAACCAAAAGCAGGAAAAGAGGAGTGAGGACCTTCATGGCAGGGCAAGACCGGGGGCTATTGTTCCCACTTGAACTTCCAGATCTGCGAGGGGGTGTGGGCTTGCTTGAAGATGTCCCGGGCGCGAGCGATGAGTTCGGGTTTCCGGGTCGCGAGGTTGTTCTTCTCGGCGCGATCCGTCATCAGGTCGTAGATCTCGACGGGCGCATCCTGTCCCTTCCGGGTGAGCTGGTTCTGTACGGCCTTCCACTTTCCGATGCGGACCGCCCGCTTTCCGCCACCTTCAAAGAATTCCCAGTAGAGGTATTCGTGTTGTTTTTGTTTCCTGCCGAGGAGGGCGGGCAGGAAGCTGATCCCGTCAAGATCCCGGGGCGTTTCCGTGCCCGCCAGCTCGCAGAAGGTAGGGAAGAGATCCCAATGGGCGGAAATATGGTCACTGGTCGATCCCGCCTTCACCTTGCCAGGCCAGCGGACGAGAAGGGGGCAGCGGATACCTCCTTCGTAGAGGTCGCGCTTGTGCCCCCTCAGACCTCCGTTGGAATTGAAGTAGTCGGGCATGTGGCCGCCCTCCTTGTGAGGGCCATTGTCCGAGCTGAGGAGAACGATGGTGTTCTCTTCGATGCCGTGTTCTTCGAGAGACTTGAGCACGCGGCCGATCCCATGATCGAGGGCCGTCATCATCCCCGCGAACTGAGCGGCGGGGTTCCTGGCGAAAGGCTTGTTGTTGCCGTAGCGTCCCACCTTGTTCTCAAATTCCGGAAACTTCCTGCGGAAGGGGGCGGCATACTTTTCCGGCACGTGCATGGCGGCGTGCGGGATGGTGACCGGGAGGAAGCAGAAGAACGGTCCCTTGTGGTGATTGTCGATCCACTCCACGGCCCGATCCATGATGAGATCGTGAGCGTAGGTTTCGCCGTCGAGTTCGATTTTCTGGAGATTGTCGAAGAGCCAGGTCGGATAGTAGGTATGGGCATTGCGCTGGCAATTATAGCCGAAGAAGCGGTCGAATCCCTGATGGACGGGATCGCCTTCCGAGCCCGGATTGCCCAAGCCCCACTTTCCGAAGGCACCGGTGGCGTAACCGGCCTTCTTGAGAGCCTCCGCGATGGTAAAGGTTGCGGCGGGAATGGGGAACTGTCCCACCGGCTTGATCTCCCTGTTCCCGCGACTCGGGGTGTGTCCGGTGTGGAGACCGGACATGATCACGCTGCGGGTGGGGGCGCAGACCGTCGAACCGGAGTAGTGGTTGGTGAATTTCATCCCCTCCGTGGCGAGGCGGTCGATATTGGGTGTCTGGAACTTCTCCTGTCCGTAGCAGGAGAGGTCTCCATAGCCGGCGTCATCAAGGAGGATATAGATGATATTGGGTTGCTGCTTCGCTGCCGGGAGGGTTGCAGGAAATGCGCAAATCAGGGCGGCAAGGAAAAGGACAGGGAGACGGGCAGGCATGGGGTGATAATTACGGTCGGTCAGGATCATTCATTCACCGTTCCTGAATGCAAGAAATCAAGGAGGAGAAGGACGGGAAGCCTGTCGTCCCCACCAGCCGGGAATGGCATCCCCGGCGGACATGATGGAATTGATCCCCGGTCGGATGCCGGTGATGATCAAGCGTCTCTGAGGCATGCAGGCCGCCTCAGCTCTCGATGGTCATGAGTGATCCCTCAATCTTGTTGCGTCCGGATTTGCGGAACGGGCGCGGCATCGGCTGGGCATTGCCTCTCTGGTCAATCGTGCGGCAGTAGATGTCGTATTTTCCAGGAGCCATGCCCTTCAACAGGGTCGCCCAGTGAGCGATGGTGTAGCGCATCGGCCAGTGGTCCGGTTTGCCTTCCGCGGTGAAAAAGCGCACTTCCGGTGGCAATTTGCCCCCGGGTAGTCCACCGCCCCACTTTTCGGGGGGTGGCAGGATCGCGGCATCCTGCCACGGGGCCTTGGTGAAGTAGGGATCATCCTCGGGCCATTCCCCATCCTGCCGGGGCTTGATCCAGACCTGCACTTTTCCCAGTCCGCCGACGCCGACTTGCGCCAGTCCGGTCAGCGGGATTGGTGAACCGGCCTTTGCCTGGGTTGGTCTGTGGATGAATCGACACATGGTCTTCATCTGGCTGTCGATGTCGTTGTTGCCACTGGCGTAGGTGTCATTGGCAGCGGGTGCATTTGTGAGGACCACGGTCTTCAGCCACTTGACTGACTTGAACCCGTAGGCTTCGGGCACGATCATTCGTACCGGTCCGCCGCTTTCACCACTCAGCAATTCGCCGTTCAGTTTGTAGCACAGGATGACCGGATGGTCGCCGGGCGGATCCTCCAGCACCCGACCGATGGGAAGGGAACTGCGGAATATCTGCTTCGGATCCTCATTGTGGTGTCCGTAATAGAAGACCCGGCGGATGTTGGCGGAGGGTCTGGCCGCCCAGATCGCCTCGCGCAGGGGCACTCCTTCCCACAGGCCCATTCCGAGGGGAGTTGCCATGTTGTTGCAGGTCATCACCTTGAGGAAGCGCGTGGGGCGTTTGCCGGCGAGTTTCAAGAGGCCCTTGAAATCGAGTGCGGTGCCTTTTTCCCTGGAGAGCGGATTGTCCACCTGGGCGTTTGTTTCGCTGTCGGCTATCACGTCGAGTTTCCAGCTGTCCCTCTCCATGCCGATTGCCAGACGTTTTTCCGGGGGCAATTTATATGGCAGAGGCTTGCCTCGCTCAACGAGCTCGAATTCCTTGTGATGGGTCAGGTACTCAAGGTCGGCAATTGTTTCTTCAAGGATGTTTCTGTCCGCATCCCGGGCCCGCAGCAGGGAGGGATAGCCCATGGCCGCGAAGCCGGCTGTTCCGAGGTGCATGAAATAACGCCGGGTTACTTCCAGGTGCTGCTGGGAAATGTCGCGAGAAAGTGGCGGGTCTTGCATCGGGGTGGTTTCAGGAAGGTTTGTCAGGAGGCCGTGAGGGCATGGGATGACGACTACGGTCGATCCAAGCTCATCCATTGCCGTCCCTGAATGCAAGAAATCAAGGGGGAGTAGATCAAAAGATCCTGGGATTGATCCATTCCTCCTGCTGGTTCAGACTTGAGCATGGCGATCGAGATCGAATACTGCGCACAGTGAAACTATCTTCCGGAAGCCGAGCGTGTCTCGGCCGAGATCAGGGAGAAGACCGGGGAAGAGGTGTCTCTCGTGGCGGGTGGCGGAGGCATCTTTGAGCTGCGCCGGGACGGAGAGCTGCTGTATACCAAGGCCCGGACCGGTGGGTTTCCCAAGCCGGGGGAAGCCGCGTTGTTGTTTTAAGGTCTATTTTGGGACCGACGGCTGGGGGCGGGTGTTGCTCTGGTTGCGGCCCCGGAGGTCGTTCAGGGCATGGCGCAGCTCGTTGAAGGATGCGTGAAACTCCTCGTCGCTCATGTCTTCCGAGGTTGCCGCCCACTCAGCAAGGCGGTCGTCAAATTTTCCGGCTTCCCCGGTCAGCGAGTCGTTCCGGGCGACAAAGGCGTTCATGCGCCAGAGATTCTGGACCTGCATGAGGGCGATGAGGCGTTTCTCCCGGGCACGCCCGGGGAAGCCCTTTTGAGCGTCCATCTTGTTGCGAGCTATGCGCATTGCAGTGGTGCGTTCCAGGAGCAGACGTTTGCGCTCCTCAGGGTCGGTGACGTTCCGCAAGGTATCACTGAATTCCTTTCGTGACTCAGCGGAGTCGAACTCGGTCTGGTATTGCATGCGCAGTCCCTTCAACTCGTTGCGGGCCCGGACCGAGAGCGCAGTCATGAACTCCTGCCGCTTGGATTTCCCGGGTACGGCTACGATGTTTCCATCCCCCTGGATTTCCTTGCCCTGCGATTTGCGCGGGCCGCCGGGAGAGCTGCCCTTGGAGGATCTGGAGGGATGCACGGAGGATTTTGCGGGCGGGATGGCGATCTTTTCTCCGGACTCCGCGGACTCTTTTTCCTCCGGGGCCATCGACCTGGTAATTGCGATGGCCACCACGCCCAGGAGGATGAGGCCAGAGGCGATCAGGACGAGAGGGTTGCGGAGGAGCTTGAAGGGCTTGGACATGATCCTGAAAGAAAGGGCGGATTTTGCGCAGAACAACTAATTTTTCCGCAGGGAATGTCGCAGGGGGCTCAATTTGGCGGAGGGCTTGGAGGATACAGGGCGAACTTCAGCGGTGAATTCCAGGGGGCACGGAATGCTGGCATGAAGAGCTCGAAGGAGCCGTTGAAAGGACGCTGGCACTGATGGTGCCCGTGCGGACGGCAACGGTTGTCGGCCCCGGGGCCTATTCCTGGCGCAGGCTCCAGCTCGGGAGGTTCATGATCTCGCCGCCCTTCAGGGCAGACTCGTGTGCCAGGATGCCGGTGCAGGTGATGTTGGCGGACTCCACCGCATTGGGATAGGCATCTTCACCGGTGATGATCATGTTGATGAACTGGTGAGTAAGGTGCGGGTGGGATCCGCCGTGACCGGCTCCCTGGGTGAAGGAGAGGTGTTCCTCCCCGGTATCGCCGCCATAGACACCACCGGTGGTGAAGGGAGCCACTTCGTCCGGAAGAAGGTGGGCGAAATCGGGACACTCGACTTCCTCGGGGATCTCGGGCTCGGGTTTCTTGGCGGTGTGCATCACCAGCGGTTTGCCCTCAATAAGGGGCCATTCCACCGATTTCTTTTCACCATAGACTTCAAAGGACTCCCGGTATTGCCGGGCCACGTCGAAGAGGGAGCGATAGACGAAGCCGGTGAGGTCGCTGTTGTGGAACTTGATGTGGCAGCTTTCCACCGCGAAGGGCGAGTTATAGCACTCGTGCATTTCCTCATGGATGGTCCCGGAGGGAAAGCAGGAGACATACTCCGCTTCTCCCCGGGTGAGACCGAGCACGGGACCGACGCAGTGAGTGGCATAGTGCATGGGGGGAAGACCGGGCCAGTAGCCGGGCCAGCCGTCCATGTCCTGCTGGTGGGAGGCCTTGAGATATTGCACCTTGCCCAGCTCCCCACTGTCGTAAAGTTCTTTCATGTAGAGAAACTCGCGGGCATAGACCACGGTTTCCATCATCATGTATTTCAGGCCGTTGGCCCTGGAGAGGCGGACGATCTCTTCGCATTCCTTCAGGCTGGTGGCCATGGGCACCGTGCAGGCCACGTGCTTGCCGGCCTCCAGGGCGGCGATGGACTGTTCCCCGTGATTGGGGATGGGCGTATTGATGTGCACCGCGGTGATATCCGGATCGCGGAGGACGTCATCGTAGTTCTGATATCGTTTCTCCACCCCGTATTTGTCGCCGATCTCGTTGAGGCTTTCCTCCGTGCGCTGGCAGATGGCGAACATGTTCGCCTGCGGATGGCGTTGATAGATGGGAATAAACTCTGCGCCGAAGCCAAGACCGACAATAGCGATATTTACCTGAGACATGTGTGCGTTTGTTTAGTTTGCTGGTCCCCGGCATCGAACAGGGAAGGGCTACTGGTGGCTAGAAAAAACGTGTGCCAACCCGGGGCGGATTCAGCAATTCAGGGTAGTTCGAAGGGAGGTGGTGCAGAGATCGTCCCCGATGACGTGCTCCGGGGGAGAGCTCCTGCGAAGTCACCTTGCTTGAGGTGGCATCGTGAGGATCCCGGCCTTCCAGGTCCGGGGGCCGTCTTGCGCGCGTCTGCTTTTTCCCCGACTGCTGTCTGTTGTGTGGGATGGGGAGGATCAGGGGATCACCACCTTGCAGGGAGTGGCATTAATGGCAGCTGCGATCTTCCGGGGAGAGGTCCTGACGGGATCGAAAACCACGATGGCCCTGCCACTCTTGTGACAGACGGTTTCGATCCCGGTCACACCCGGAGCTGCGCGGATTGCGCTCTCGACTGCGGCGGCCAGTTTTTCGGTGGTCAGTCCCTCAAGGGAGAAGGCGGCCTGTTCGCCCGTCACCTGGTAGCCGCAGCCCATGATGATCTCCCGCAATTGCGTCCTTGTTACCTTGTCGGGGGCATGTCGTAGAACGGCTCGGCCCGACTCATGACTCACGTTTTCGATCTGCACTCCTTCCCGTTCAGCAAGGGCCCCGGTGATCTTGCGGGCTCCGGCAGCATCGGTCACTCCCTTCACCACGAAGACGACCTCCGTGCCCTTGCAGCAGAGTCTGGCGCAATCGGCCGGGCAGGGTCTGGCCGCGCCCGCAAAGAGGGCGGCCCGGCCGGGTAGTTTGCAGAGGGGGCAGCTCTTCTTCCTGATGGGGGATATCTCCCCGGCGGGTGTCGCCGGAGGTTTCTCCCCTTCGGCCAGGGTGAGCGTCGGAGCCAGAAGAGGAAGGAAGATGCACAGAAGCGATTTCATGGGGGTATGAGGCAGGGCGAATCTTGTGGGGAGAGCAGTTCTGATCCGGCGGGGAGGGAAAGGGTGAATCGGGCTGGAGAGGATCTCAAGCATCGTTTGCGTCGAGGGAGGGCAGGGAACACCCGGGCATCCCGGTTGAGCGGAGCGTCATGTTCAACGTCCTGTTTCCGCCACCCGGATGCGGAAATAGCGCTGTGTGGGCTGGGGGGCGGGCAGGAGCCAGCGGTAGCGGGCGCGTCCGGCAGTGAGGTGTTCATCGAAGGTGGGTTCCACGGTCACCTCCTGCCAGGTCTCGAGGTCGTTGCTGAACTCGATGGCGGGCATGTCAATGGCCCGGGTGGCGAGGCTGAAGGCGAGGAGAAGTTCCGTCTCGCCACCGGGAGTGTGGTTCCAGGTGAAGAAGTCGGAGATGAGGTCTTCCCGGATCTCCGGGGTTCCGAGGAGAAATTCGACGAGGGCGGGAATGCCATCGTTATCACGATCGCGAACGGGATCACCGGAGAAGGTCACCCGGTCATCGGTGCCTGGGTTGCCGTCGGCAGTGGTGCTGCTGCGCCAGCTCGAGAAAACCCCGTGATCGGGATTGGCGAGAGGATCGACCAGGATGAGAGAGTCACCGTCTCCATCCGCGGACTCGGCCCAGGGCGGATCGTCCCCGTAGCTGAAGTCGAGGAGCACACCGCCACTGGCGTCGAGGAGGATGATGCGGTCACCGCTGTTATCGAGGGCGCTGTCGAGTTGGAACTCTCCCACCACGTTGTGTGCCGTGCCGTGGACGGCTTCGAAGGCTGAGCGGTTGCGGACCACGATAATTCGCTCGCCCGGGGCGAGAGTAGCTCCCACCGGAAAGGTGAATTCCACCCCCGCGGCGAATCGGATGAGGGCGAGGTCGAGTGCCTCCACCGGATTGATGCTGAGGACTTCGATGAACTCCGCTCCAGGGTCACCAAGAGGATGATACATGATTTCGGAGAGGACGAGGTCACCGGGTCCCGGCGGCGTTCCGGTCACGTAGGAGGCCTCGTTAAGGGCGGACCACTCACCGTTTGTCGAGCGAATCCGGGCCCTGACATGAGCAGTCGCATTCAAGGAGATGGGATCGGTGTAGACGGTTCCTCTTCCATCGATGGGATCACTGCCATCCAGGGTAAGGAAAATGGTGCCCGCCTCTCCGGTGTTGTTGAGAATGGAGAGCGTGAATTGCGCGCTGACGGTACCACCGGGGTGACTGAAGGTGGGTGGTCGGAAGAATTGCGAGTCAATCCAGCTTGTCCGGGTGGAGAGGTAGTTCTTCATGTCCCCCAGTTCGGTGGCCCACTCCCTGACGCTTACGCCCTGCCGGATGGCGAGGGTGGATGTGAACTGTCTGGCCTGCTGGTTGACGAGGCCGGTCAGATTCGGAGTGGCGAACGGCCCGCGGCGCAGTTCGTACCAACGATCGATATATTCCCGCATGAACCCGGGATCTTCAAAAAAGCGCGGGTACCAGATTCGGTCGTTGCGGTAGAAGAGCTCGTCGGTGGGATTGGTCCAGTAGGCACTCAGGTTGTAATCCCAGATCGGACCGATACGGAGCTTGCGGTCCCTGGAGGAAAACCAGGGGAAGAGGCTCAGCGCCATGCTGTCGCCCTGTTTGGCAAGATTGTGAAGGTGGAAGTAGTCGATGAAGTCGCGGGTGTCGACGTAGCGCCGGTAGCCATCCACGGGATCGAGCCAGCGGGCGTCGTCATAGAGCACGTCTTCGAATTCCTTAAACCAGCTCTCGATCGCGTTGCGTTGGGCGGCATTGATACGGTAGCCGTTGGGGTCCTCGAAATTGAAGAATCCATTGTACTGGCGCGGGATATCGTCGTCGCCTTCGCGGTTGAGTTGGTTGGGGGGGGTCTGCAGGATGCGATCGGGGCCGGCAGTGTGGAAGAACTGGGGAGTAAGGGCGCCATTTTCAGCGGGGAAGCCACCCACGGGGATGGGGTCCATGCGATTGATGCTGAGGAGCCATCCACCCGTGCTGCCATCTTCGGAGAGCGGTTCGAACTCAATGCGATCGTCGTCTCTTGTGACCTTCTCGGCGAATGCGTAGACCCCGACGCGGTCGGCGGGAGTGAGATCGCCACCGTCCTGGTTGATGAAGGTGTCCACGAAGCGGAAGCGTGTGCCGTAGCGTCCGGTCTGTCGGGAGAGTTCCCAGGAGAAGGTGTTGGCAATGAGTTGGCGGTCGTAGAGGGGATGAGGATAGTAGAGGATCCAGTCAGACTCTCCAGGGAGGCCCAGGGGAGTGGTGTTCTTGTCGGCATCGTACTCGTCCCATGTCTCCAGCGAGTAGGGCTTGGGGTTCCAGGTGGAGGAAAAGGAACCGCGCACCCTGATGCCGACGCGCTCGGTGAGGTCGTGCAGGCCCGTGATGGAGGCCCTGCCGGACTCCGGGTCGGTGTCAATGAGGTGGAGGCAGGCGGGTTGGCGCGGGAGTTGCTGGAGCCCTGCTGAAGTCTGGGTGTCGAAGGACCATTCCTTGTTGGGAATGGTGCCGCCACCGAAGTTGTCGATGATCGCGATGGGAATGGGAGAGGTGTAGGTTTCCAGTCCTCCGGTGAGGCGGAGATAGCTTCTGGTCTGGGGTTTCGAAGCGCTTCCGGCCCGTAGTACGGCAGCACGTAACTGGGTGGAGGAGTCGATCGTGACCGGACCAGTGTAGGGAATCCCGTTGTCAGAGGTGGGGATTGATCCATCCGTGGTGTAAATGATCACTCCCTGGTCCTCGCTCGTGATGGTGACTTCGAAGGGATCCACGAAAGTGCCCTCTTCCGGAAGGATGCCTGGTTGGGAAGGTGCAGTCGGGAGGCAGTCGTAGGCGCCCATGAGATTGACGGGCACAATGGGGCGGGCCGGATCATTGGTGGCCAGTTCCAGGGTGACGAGGTGACACCCCGGGACCGGCTCCAGGTCGATGGTGAGTGGGCGGGAGGCACCGGGTGGAATTTCAAGCGGTCCGCCGCTGATCAGGAAGGGAGGAACCGGTGCAAGGGGGGCGATGGTCAGCGGCTGGCTTCCCACGTTTTCGATGGCGAGGGTCCGGGCCGGGATCGGTTCGTCGGGGGAAGTGCTCCCGAAGTCGACGAGGGGACGGAGTGAAACAGACGGGTCGGGGCCGGCGGGCGGCTGTCCGATGAATTTGATTTCGCCCAGTCCGACGCGCTCCCCGCCGATGCCTCGGAAAACATAGTAGTTGTCGGTGACGGTGAGCCGCACCGCGTTGGCCTGGAATCTGCGATCCAGCGGGATAGTATCGCTTTCCTCGGCGGTTTTCCTGTGGGTGACATCGGCCTGGTCCGTCCAGGTCCGCCCGCCGTTGGTCGAAAACTCCAGGGTGAATTTTCTGGCTTCGGAGTTATTGGGCGAAGTGTAGTAGAACCCCCAGACCACGAGGTGGGTAATCTGATAGAGGTCGGGGAGGGTGAAGGTGAGGGCGGGGTCCGGTTGGCCGCTGGCAAAGTAGTCACTGCCCCAGGCGGCGGTGGCCCAGGCCCGGGAGGGACTGGCCGAGCCATGCTGCGTGTTCTGGTAGTTCGTCAGGGTGGGTAGCGGGCTGAGTCCGCTGTTGTCGATGAGATTGGAAGCGGCAAAGAAATCGGTTGCCGAGGAGGACGAGGTGACCGCGGTGGGCGTGACGAGGAATTGTTCGCCGCCCGGGGAAGGAAGAGACGGGATCAGCAGCGCGGAGAGCAGGGTGGCGCAAAGGATGGACCCATTTCCTCTGTGCGGCAGGCACTCCGGAATCCTGATCTCGGCAAGCCGGTGCAGAGTTTTGGCGGTCGGTCGAGGGAAGAGCACGGGGGGTCTCTGAATTTAGTCCGCCCGGAGTCCCGGGCAAGCGGGAAACCGTCCGGGTTTTCCGGATCAGGCCTGCCGAAAGGGATCAAGGGCAGGGACTGGAAGACCCAAAGGGGGTAGGCACCGAATCAGTTGTCCTGGAACTTGGGATTCTTCTCCGTGGGAACGGGTGCCTTGGTGGCTTTGCGCCAGGACTTGAGGAGATCGTGGAGTTCCTCCCGGCGCTTCGCTTCCCTTTCCGCGAGGTTGTTCTTCTCGGAGGGGTCGCGCTGGAGGTTGTAGAGTTCCAGGGCGCCGTCCTCGAAGTACTCGATCAACTTCCAATCCCCCTGCCGGACCACCCCGCAGGGCGTGGTGCGGAAGTGCTGGAAGGGCGAGCCGAGGTCCTTGCCGTAGCCCTGGAGGTAGGCAGGGAAATGCCAGAAGAGAGGGCGGGCGGGCAGGGAGTCCCCGCGGAAGAGAGGACTGAGATCCACGCCGTCCTGCAGTTCAGGAGCCTCGGTCCCGGCCACGGCGGCGAAGGTGGGGAGCAGGTCGACCTGGTGGATGGCTGTATCCAGTCGCGAGGAGGCCCTGATCCTGCCCGGCCAACGCACGAGGAAGGGCTCGCGGATGCCCCCTTCGTAGAACATCCCCTTCGATCCACGCAGGGGTCTGGCGTTGGAGACCCCTCCGTGCGGGCCGTTGTCGGAGGTGAAGATCACGAGGGTGTCCTTCGCCAGTTCGAGTTCATCCAGCAGGTCGAGAATCTGTCCCACCGCGAGGTCCATGGCCTCGATCATGGCGGCGTATTTCGCGTTGCTGTGATGGGTGCCCGACTTGCCCGCGTAGCTGGCGGTGAGATCCGCGCGGGCCTGGATCGGTGTGTGGACGGAGTAGAAAGGGAAGTAGACGAAGAAGGGATTGTTCTTTTTCTGCGTCGAACGAATCCAATTGCAGAGTTCGGTGGCGAGGCGGGCAGGAAGGTGCTCGCCCTTGGGACCGTCCTTCAGCTTGGGATTCCTGTAGGGAGAGAAGTAGGATTTCGGAGAGCCCCACTTCAGGCCGCCGAAGTTGGCCTCAAAACCATAGGCGGTGGGATCATCGGAGAGATGCCACTTGCCCGCCACCGCTGTGCGGTAGCCAGCGCCCTTGAGAACCTGGGCCATGGTGGGCAGTTGCCTGGTGAGTTCGGTCTTGTTGGAGATGGGAACGAGGCGGCGGTGGGCGGCCTTCCCGCGGCCCGAATTTCCCACCGTGAAGACGCCGTGGCGCGGGGTGTAGAGCCCCGTCATGAGAGAGGCCCGCGAGGGAGCGCAATTGGCGGCCGCCGCATAAGCATTGGTGAAGGTCATCCCCTCCTTCGCGAGGCGGTCGATGTTGGGCGTGCGGTAGTAATCCGATCCCTGGCAGGAAAGATCGGTGTAGCCCAGGTCATCGGCGTAGAGGAGGATGATGTTGGGCTTTGCCTTCTGTCCGGATACAGCTGTCACGGAGAGGATCAGAAGAGCGGAGAGGAGGGTGGGCAGGGTGAGATGTGGCATGGGGAACGGTGTTGAGTCCTGATGGTTCTTGCTGCGAGAGGGGCTGCTCCGGCAATGGTCACTCGATGCGGATGACATGAGAGGCGTCGTAAGTGCGGCCATACATGTCCTCGGTCTGGACCCAGAGACGATGGACGCCTGTGAGGTCTTTGACGGGCAGGGTGGCCTTCCAGAGATGGTGGGAGGGAACCGCTCCCGGGAGGGTGCTGCCCTCCAGTTTATCACCGCGGCTTTCCTCACGCTTCTTGAGGGCGAGGAAATCGGGATCGGGCTCCACGGTCTTTTGCAGGGTGATCCATTGGCCGTCCTCTCCCAGTCGCATGCGCACCTTGGAATGCCGGGAACCATTGAAGACGTTGGCGTGGACCGTCACCTCCTCTGTCCCGGGTTTCACCACGGAGGGCGCTTCGATGCGAAGTTGATAATCAGCCGGTCGCCGACTGGCCTTGAAGTCGACTACCGCCCGGGTTCCGTCGAAGGTAATGGTCGAGTAACCGCGCGGGGCACCGTCTCTTCCCAGGGAGTGCGGGATGCCGAGTTCATCCGGTTCGCCCTTCCACCAGCTTCCGCAGACAGTGACATTCACGACGTGGTGATGTGGCTTCTCGCCCTTCCATCCATCCTTTCCGTCGAGATACATGTGCGCGTGCCAGTGGGTATGGCCCGAGATGGACATGGTGTAGGGGCGCTTCTCGATCAGGCGGAAGAGGCGGTTGTGTCCGGAACTGGGCTTCCGGGGTTGCTCCGAGTCCTTGAGCGGAATGTGCATCATCAGCATGAGCAGTTCGTTCTCCGGAAGGTGCGGCAGGAGGTTCTCAAGGAAGGTCAGTTGCCCAGTGCCCAGGTTGCCGGTGTAACTGCCCGTGCCACCCGATTCCCTGGAGCCGCCCCACATGACATTGTCCAGGACCACGAAGTTCACGGGGCCCCATTGGAAGGCGTGGTAGGCGGGGCCGTAGACGCGCTCGAAGGTTTCATCAGAGGTTCTGTCGTCAGGGGCATCGAAGTTGAGGTCGTGATTGCCAATCACGTTCCACCACGGCACACCCATCAGGGCCACGATGCTGTTGTGTGTTTCAAAGAGGGAGAGGTCATCGAAGAGGATGTCACCCAGGGTCACTCCGAACCTGGCATCGGTGCCGATCAGTTCCTGGATGGTGTCACGCGCCATGTAGCCGAGTTCCTTTGCGTCGCGGGACTGGGTATCGCCGAAGAAATGTGCCTTGAACTTGTCGGGTTCTTCCTGGCGCGTGAGAGCGAAGTCGATGGAGGCAGGTAGAGGGCCAGTGGGTTTCAAGCCGGGAAAGCGGCTCTCAGGAGAGCCCTTGGGTTTGTGCACGTAGTAGAAGCGGGGGAGCTGCTGGTCGCTCACGGGAGGCATCCAACCGCGCGGCTTGACCACGAAGAAGATGCAGTCGTCGCGGACCGGAAGAGACCATGAGCCGTCCGGCGCAGTGGGGACGACTTCCCGCTGGTTTGAGACCAGGACCCCGGGGAGGCCCGGTTCGCCCGTATCGCGTTTACCGTTCCGATTGCGGTCGTCGAACACGAATCCGCGGGCCTCTGGGTTCTCCTGGGCCGTGGCATGCAGGGAGAGGAGAGAAAGGAAGAGGATGGACTTGCTGTGCTTCATTTGCGGATGCTGGTTGATATTCAAGGGTGCAGGAGAGAACAGGCCGGGGAGCAGTCTGCACGGAAGGTGAATCAGTTTCAGTGCCGGCCACAGGGAAAAGTTTGTCGTTAAGAAAAGAATCTTCGCCGGAGTGGACTCATGCCTTCCTGAATTGCGGCAGTTCTCCTGATCGGAACGCCTGTGGTTGTGGGGTCCGGTCTTGCTCCTCTTCCGATCCCTGAAAGGATTGCATCCATGCAGCAGAGGCGATTGGGGACGAGCGGAATCGTGGTGAGCGAGATCTGCATGGGGACCATGACCTTCGGAACGCAGGCTGAGAAGGAGATGTCCTTCCGGATCATGGATCGGGCTTTTGAGGCAGGGATCGACTTCTATGACAGCGCGGAACTTTATCCGGTTCCGCCCACTGCCGAACTGGTGGGCCGGACCGAGGATTGGGTGGGGGAGTGGCTGGCGACCAAGCCTCGCGATGGGGTCATTATCGCAACCAAGGTGGCGGGCGCCGCTCATGGCTGGTTCAACCCGCCGGTGCGCAACGATAAGGCGGCCCTGGATCGCAATCACATCCGCAAGGCCGTGGAGGGCAGCTTGCAGCGTCTTCGGACGGACTACATTGACCTTTATCAGGTTCATTGGCCCGACCATGGAATGCGTCCGGAGGACACCCTGGGGGCTCTCGATGAACTTGTGCAGGAGGGCAAGGTGCGTGCGATCGGGGTGAGCAACGAGGACAGTTACGGCATGATGAAGGCGCTTTGGACGAGCGATGCACACGGTCTGGCGCGCTACGACACGATCCAGAACAACTTTTCGCTGAATAACCGTCGTTTCGAGGATGAACTGGCAGAGGCCAGCCGGCGTGAGCAGGTGAGCCTGCTTTCCTACAGCCCGCTCGCGGGGGGTGTCCTCAGTGGCAAGTACAATGACGGGAAACGGCCCGAGGGAGCCCGCTTCACGCATTACATGAATGCCACTGCGCCACGGCAGCGTGCGATGGCGGAGCGTTTCGCCAACGGGCGTTGCCTGGAATCGACTGCTCGTTTCATGGGGATTGCGGCAGAGGCGGGTCTGCATCCGGTCACCATGGCGATCGCCTGGAGCAAGCAGCACGATTTTGTGGCCTCCACCATCGTGGGGGCCACCCATGAAGATCAACTCGACGTGATTTTCGATGCGGCCGGACTTGAACTTGAGTCCGTGGTTCTGGAGCGGATCGACGAAGTGAGTCGCGAGATTCGCTATCCGATGGGATGAGTGTGACAGGGGAACGTCTGCTTTTGCTTCTTGCGCGTTCCAAGGTGGAGGTCTTTTCTGTGAGCATCACTGACTGATGAGCGACGAAGCCCAGGCCGCGGAGTCTCCCAAAGACCCCCTTCTTAGTCTCAACTCTCTCGATCTTGGTCCAGCATGGGCCCGGGGCGAGACGGAGAAGAAGAAAAGTGGAGAAGCCAAGGGCAGGCGTCGTCGTGATGACGACCGGGAACGTGATCGCGGACGGGGCGAAGGGAAACGGCAGGACGGACGAGATCGTGACCGGAACCGGGGCCGGAGGGATGATGGACGGGGTCCCCGTGACGGCCGGCGTGAAGGCCGGGGCGACCGGGGAAAGAGGTTTCAGAAAGGTGGGCGGGGTCGCCACGACGACGACCGGCACGGTTCGCGGGAGCGCGAAGAGGTCGCGCCACCGGAGGGTTTTACGGCAGCAGTCATGCCGGTAGAAGAAGGACTGGACGGGTTGGCCAAGGAGATCCTTGCGGGCGGGCGCACCTACTCGGTTTTTGATCTCGCCAAGCTGGTTCTTGGTGCGCGTGAACGTTTCAACGTGACCTTCCGCAGTGGCAAGGAGACCGGGGGACTCGTGCGCTGCAAGAAAGATGGTTCGCTCTGGTTGAGCCGGAAGGAGGCACTTCAGCATTTCTGGCGGGCGGACTGGCGGGGCGACTACTACGAGGAAGTGGTTTCGGAAACAGACCCCCCGCGGGGAAACTTCCAGACCGTGGCCCGGTGTGGCATCAGCGGCGAGTGGCTGGGGCCGCCCAACTACCACGACTATCAACCGGCGCTGATGCGACTTCACCGGGAGCGTTTCGGAAACATGTCGCTCGATGCCTACAAGAGGAAGATCAAGATGGAGCGAGGCGAGGAGGCCGTGGCCGCCTGGTTGGAGAAAATGTCCAGGCGGGTGACCTATCGTCCTACTGGGGGGGTGGTTCCAGAAGTGGAAGAGGAAACCGAGGATGAGAGTGCGGTAGTCGAGGAGAGCATGGAGCGGACCGGAGAATCGGCGGCGCCGGGGGACGAGACCGAGGGGTCGGACGAGACCGGCGAGCCAGAGGAGACGAGTGAACCCGGGGAGGAGACTGAACCCGGGGAGGAGACTGAATCCGGGGAGGCGACTGAATCCGGGGAGGCGACTGAATCCGGGGAGGCGACTGAATCCGGGGAGGCGACTGAATCCGGGGAGG
>MPLX02400915.1_pt1 | contig 86007 bp, 79 predicted proteins | sample 1617341 | NCBI WGS metagenome assembly MPLX02 (sample SAMN05944804, study PRJNA350692) | marine metagenome | biome: marine; feature: ODZ; material: water; isolation source: 120 m water sample filtered on 0.2 um supor filter | place: Pacific Ocean | collected 2012-04-08 | depth 120m m | reverse complement strand
TCCAATTCGGTAATAGGGGTATCTTGTACGATAGCAGCCTTAAGATCATCAACCTTTTGATAGACCATATGATCTGCAGATAATTCATCTGAAATTTCATCAATTGATCGGCCATGAGCGATCAATTCAGCTCTTGTAGGCATATTAATTCCATAGACGTGTGGATAACGAACCGGTGGCGCAGCCGATGTAAAAGTCACCTTATTAGCCCCAGCAATTCTAGCCATTTGCACGATTTCCTTTGACGTTGTACCCCTGACAATTGAATCATCAACAATTAAAACATTTTTTCCTTTAAATTCAGATCCCATAGCATTAAGCTTTTGGCGAACGGATTTCTTGCGCTCCAATTGTCCAGGCATGATGAAAGTGCGTCCGATATAACGATTCTTAAAAAATCCTTCTCGATATTCAATACCAAGCTGCCTCGCCACCTGCATCGCTGCTGGCCGCGACGAATCAGGAATGGGCATCACAACATCAATATCACCACGGGGGGTGAATCTGGCAATTGTTTCGGCAAGGCGATCCCCCATCCGCAGGCGTGACTCATAAACAGAAATACCATTCATCACAGAGTCTGGTCTTGCCAAATAGACATATTCAAAGGCACAGGGAACAAGCCTGGAACTATTGCAGCACTGGCGGGAATACAATTCTCCGTTCGGCGTAATAAAAATTGCCTCTCCAGGATCCACATCACGAACGATCTCATAATCACCATTCTCAAGCACCAGGGATTCGCTGGCGACAATCCACTCATCAACACCTTGATCAGACAAACGTTTTCCAAGCACAAGGGGTCGGATACCAAATGGATCCCTAAAGGCAAGCAAGCCGTGACCGGCAATAAGGGCAATGGATGCATAGGAGCCATCAACTCTTTGATGCAAAGAAACAACGGCATCAAAGACCTGATCAGGTGTTAAATCTCTACCCGTAAGATGCGCTTGAAGTTCAGTGGCAAGCACATTGAGCAACATTTCTGTATCGCTCGTTGAATTTGTATGTCTTCGATCAATTCGAAAAAGTTCTTCTTCCAACTCACGCGTATTGGTGAGATTACCATTATGAACAAGCATAATTCCATAGGGAGCATTCACATAAAAAGGTTGAGCTTCTTCTTCGCGATCTGCAGCCCCCCTGGTTGCATAGCGCACATGTCCTAAACCGATGTTGCCGAGAAGATTGCGCATATCTCTGGTGCGGTAACCCTCCCGCACCTGCCCCTTGGCCTTATGCATATGGAAAAAACAGCCATCCATCGTGGCTATCCCCGTGGAATCCTGACCTCTGTGCTGCAACAACAGCAAACTGTCGTAGATCTGCTGATTAACCGGTTCAGTGGAGACCGTTCCGATAATGCCGCACATAGCTGGAAGGCTCCTCCAACGTCATCGATGCAAGCCTGCATTGTGCATGAGAGCGGGATTCAAAAGCTCTGATCAGGATCTGCAGACAATCGACGCGGAATCCCCTGCTCAAACGTGTCTGCAAGGCGTGCAACAGAGATCTGAATCAGATCAGCACCGTCCTGAGTCACCACAAATTCCTTGTCAGCTCTGACCATGCCGATGCAGCAGGCGGGAATCAAACCAAGTGACCCTCCACCACTGCGCTCAAGGGCAGCCTGAAAATCAAGCAGACGGGACGGGCTCACACTGACAAGAATCCGGGAGCCTCCTTCAGCAAAAAGAAGCCGATCCAGTCGACAGGAACCTGATGGCAGCGCAAGTTGAACACCCAGACCAGAGGCCACAGAAGACTCGGCAGCCGCCACCAGAACGCCGCCATCACTGATGTCATGGGCACTGGAGACAAGGCCCTGCTGAATCATTTGGCGCAGGCAGGCCTGGATCGCGCACTCCAGGTCCAGATCAGTGTGAGGAGGACGACCTGTCACCTGACCATGAATCACCTCGAGATAGGCACTGCCGCAAAGACTTACCCGCGGATCACAGCCATCTTCAGTCTCTAAACCAACCCCCAGAAGCCAGATCTGATCACCAGCATTCAGCCAGCCATGACCACACACTGAACTGAGATCATCCACCAGGCCCACCATGCCGACCACTGGGGTGGGTTGAATCGGTTGCAACGAACCATCCTCCCCCCGGGTCTCGTTATAGAGCGACACATTGCCACCAGTGACAGGGGTCTGCAGAACCTTGCAGGCATGGGCCAAACCCGTGCAAGCCATGGCCAACTGCCAGTAGCCCTTGGCTGTTTCCGGCGATGGAAAATTGAGGTTGTCTGTCACAGCGAGGGGAACAGCCCCAACACAACTGAGATTTCTGGCAGCCTCAGCCACGGCTGCGATCGCACCGCGTTCAGGATCGAGAAAGACCCAGCGATTCGGACAATCAACGGTGGCAGCGATCCCTCGTTGAACGGCCTGCAACGAACCATCACCCTGTTGAGGGCGCAATCGCACCACAGCGGCATCTGCACCACCGGCAGGCACCACGGTGTTCGCCAGGACCTGCTGATCGTATTGGCGATAGACCCAGCGTTTGCTGGCAATGGTGGGATCATCCAGAAGCCGAAGCAGATCTCCACCCCAGTCATGATCAGCAGCTGGCATGGGACAGGAACTTTCCTGCCAGTTCCAGCGCACCTGAATATCTGCAGGAGGTTGCTCCAGCAAGGTGTGATGGTTGATGGGGGTATCGTCCGCCAGAGCGGTAGAGGGCACCTCTGCCGCCACTTCTCCATGCTGAAGAACCCGAACCACGGATTCCTCAAGAACTCGACCCACAACCACGGCCTGCAGCCCCCAGCGTCGAAAACGCTCCATCAGAGGCTGCTCACGCCCTGCTTTCACCACAAACAACATCCGTTCCTGAGACTCAGAAAGCAGAAATTCATAGGCAGACATGCCTGTCTCGCGAGCTGGAACACGATCAAGATCCAGCTCAATGCCAACACCGCCCTTGGCAGACATCTCCGCACAACTACAGGTGAGACCTGCAGCTCCCATGTCCTGAGCAGCAACAACATCACCGCTCTTAAAAGCTTCGAGACAGGCTTCAATCAGCCCCTTCTCAAGAAAGGGATCACCAACCTGAACGGCAGGTCGATCATCAAGGGAAGCAGAACTCAGTTCAGCACTGGCAAAACTTGCACCTCCCATTCCATCCCTACCGGTTGTACTGCCCACATAAACAACCGGGTTGTTCACACCAGCTGCCCCTGATTTAACGATCTCCTCCGTTTCCATAAGACCAAGGGCCATGGCATTGACAAGAGGGTTTCCTGCATAGGAAGGATCAAAAGCCACCTCACCGCCAACGGTGGGAACACCAACGCAATTGCCGTAGTGGGCAATGCCTGCCACCACTCCTTCCATCAAACCAACATTGGCCGGGTCATCGAGAGGTCCGAAACGCAAAGCATTCAACAGAGCGATCGGTCTGGCACCCATGGTGAAAATGTCCCGCAAGATGCCCCCCACCCCTGTTGCAGCACCTTGAAAGGGTTCAACGGCAGAAGGGTGATTGTGACTTTCAATCTTGAAAGCAAGGCGTTGTCCCTCGCCGAGATCCACCACCCCGGCATTCTCACCAGGTCCAACAAGAATGTGAGGGCCTTGGGTGGGAAAACCCTGCAACAAAGGCCTTGAATTGCGATAGCAACAATGCTCAGACCACATCACACCAAACATGCCGAGCTCTGCCCGATTGGGGCTACGCCCGAGACGTCGGCAGATCTCCAGATAGTCATCACGCTTGAGACCTTCCTCAGCAAGCGCTTTAAGCACGTCGTCGTCAACAAGCTGAGGAGAGGGCTGGGGCACAGAGCCTGAAGCTTCTGCCACCAGTGTTACCGACGATGGTCAGACCCAGGGATCCTGATCAGCAGAAGCATCCCTTCCCCGCCGCTGCGACCATTGATCAGGAACGTCTTGATCCGTTGTCGTGGAGGTTTGCTGCCAATCATCATCCCAGTGCTCTGGAGAATCGTTGCCATCGCTGCCTGAACGATCCCGGGAGCGATCGCGGCTGGATCCAGGTAAGTCTTCCCAGGGAGGCTCTTCAAGCCACCCCTCCAGACGATCTGTGGCACGATCTCCCATTTGCTGAAATTGATCACGCCAATGACGGGTGCGTCGCAACAGATCCTGTCTGACACTGGAGCGAGCCAAAGGAAGGTCGTTGAGGCCTCTCAAAGCTGACGTGACGATTCCTGGCTGCTGATCGACAATTCGATCAGGAGTGAGCCGCCAACGACTGCTGCCAGGAAGCCTTGGATCACTTCGAGAGACCAGATAGTGAAGGATCTCTCCGCTGGAGGGGACAAAAACCAGATCAGCCACCTGAGCGAGTCGTTCCCCCTGCCAATCGAGCAGGTCAGCATCCAGAAGTGTTGGCAACCTCTCAAGGGTGACCTGATCAGCGACGCAAGCCTCACCTTTGACAAACACCTGCTGATCGGTGATTCCACGCCATTGATCAAGCCGCCAGACATCCCTTGACATGCGCAGGGAGGAAGGCCTGCTGACCCAACCGAGAAGGCGGTGGACAGGAGGATGCATCCAGGCCATCACGCCAGGGCCATGGTCGAGACCCTGATCGCAACGCACGTGATGACTTAACAGATCACTCAACAGGACCTGCTCGGGAAGGTTCAAGGCTCAGGAACGAATCTGAACAGGCATCACCAGATAAGTGAATCCTGGGGTTTCCCCATTTGGGGTGATGATGGCAGGCGTCGTTGGTGCATTGCAACTGAGCACGATTCGATCAGCATCCATGGCTTTTAGTCCATCAAGGACATAGCGAACATTAAAGGCAATCTGAATGGCTTCTCCATTCAGAGTTGCAGGCAATGACTCAGATCCACTGCCAACGTCCTGAGCATCTGCACTGATCTCAATCAACTCAGAAGCTGGATCAGCACTGATTTTAACGACATTATTATGTTGATCAGCCAGCACAGCGATGCGTTCAAGCGCAGAAATAAAACCACGTCGATCAAGCTCTAACGTGCGGCTGAATCCTTCGGGAATCAGCTGACGATAATTGGGATAAGTGCCTTCCAAAGTGCGACTGGTGACCATCTGATCAGCAGCAAGAAAAACCACCTGACCGCGATCACAGAACAGGCTCACCGGATCATCTCCTTTCCAGCCACTCATCAATCGCTCCACCTCCCGCAGGGACCTGGCCGGCAGCGTCACGGCAAAATCATCGTCGTCAGCAGGGGCTGACTCTTCTGCTGCAGGACTCTCCAGAAGAGCATCAGCCACATTCAGAACAGCCAGGCGATGCCCATCCGTGGCAGCAGCCTCAATGGCCTGGTGATCAAAGCGCAGGTGCACGCCGGTGAGCAGTTGTTTCGCCTCATCTGAACTGCTGGCGAAAAGAGTTCCTCTCAGAGCCTGAACAAGGCAATTTCCATTGACCTTGAGGGCGGTACCACTTTCAACAAGGGGCAGTTCAGGAAAGTCATCTGCAGACATGCCACGCATCTGGTAGCTGCCGCTCAGGCTTGTGAGTGCAACCTGTTCCCCTGACTCATCAGTGGCCAGGGTGATCGGACTATCGCTCGACAACCGCGAGACGATTTCACCGAGCAGTCGGGCAGGAAGGGTGATGGCACCACTGATCTCAACGGACGCCGGCACTGAGGTCTGAATTCCCAGGTTGAGATCAAAGCCCGTGAGGCTGAGACGCCCGGTTCCAGAATCAGCGGTGAGCAGCACATTCGCCAACACCGGATGGGTGGGACGAGAAGCCACCGCTCTGCTGACCAATTGCAGGGCGGAGTTGAGTTCAGCCTGAGAGCAGACCAGTTTCATCGTGGAAACGTACCAACCATCGGGAGGATCTGAAGCCCCACGGTTTCACAGGCAGGCAGGAAGTGCAATGGGCGTTGCTTGAGATCAATTCCGATCTTCTGCTTAATGGATTTATTTCTTTTAAATCAATTAAACCGTCGTAGTAGGGCCTGGGGAATGGGTGGAAAACCATGTGATTCCATCTTCAGGCCTGGGTTTTTGCCGATAGAAGCCTGGGGAGACCGCAGGCTGGTCTGGGGACAAAAAGGGCTTTTTGCACAACTCAACAGGCTGTGGGAAATGGAGGCTGGTTGCAGATCGGCTGTTCTCTGTTGTTTTCCCCAGATATTGGATCGTTGCTTAGCCCTTTTTCCGCGGTCAGTTTGGCGATTGTCTGCAAGTTTTTAAGCCCTTAAAGGCCCATCATTCGGGCCACTGTTTTGATATCCGGGTCAAGATCTGCATAAAAGGCAGCATCGTTGTTCTCGATCGCGCAATCCGGGTCTTTGAGGCCGTTGCCCGTGAGCACACAAACCACCGTTGCCGAGGTTGGAACCTCTTCAGCACGTTTGAGCAGACCTGCCACAGAGGCGGCGCTGGCGGGTTCACAGAAAATTCCTTCTTCGCCGCCCAGGATTTTGTAGGCGGCGATGATCTCCTCATCGGAGACAGCCATGAAGGCACCATTGCTTGCTGCTCTGGCTGCAATCGCTTTTTCTCTGTTGACTGGATTGCCGATGCGAATGGCTGTGGCGATGGTGTGAGGTTCCTGCACTGTTGTTCCCAGCACCAGAGGGGCTGAACCGCTCGCTTGAAATCCCATCATTCGTGGCAGTTCACGGCAGTGACCGGCCTGTTGATATTCCTGAAATCCCATCCAGTAAGCGGTGATGTTTCCTGCATTTCCCATCGGAATGCAAAGCCAGTCAGGGGCTTCTCCCAACGCATCAACGACTTCGAAGGCAGCGGTTTTCTGACCCTGCAACCTGTAGGGGTTGACGGAGTTAACCAGGGTCACCGGATAGGTTTCGGCAACGTCTTGAACAATGTCGAGAGCGCGATCGAAATTGCCTCGAATTGCCAGTACCTCAGCTCCATAGACAAGGGCCTGAGCAAGCTTTCCCTGGGCGACGTAACCATCTGGAATCAGAACAAAAGCTCTCATCCCTCCTCGGCGTGCATAGGCGGCAGCAGAGGCGGAGGTGTTGCCTGTACTTGCACAGATCACCGCTTTGCAGCCTTCTTCCTTGGCCTTGCTGATGGCCATGGTCATGCCTCGATCCTTGAAAGATCCCGTGGGATTGAGTCCGTCGTATTTGACAAAGACTTTCACCCCGCGACCGATCCGTTCTGCGATTGAGTTCACAGGGATCAGCGGTGTCGCCCCTTCTCGCAGGGTGATCACAGGTGTGGATGCATCGACCGGCAGCCAGGACCGATAGGCCTCGATCAGTCCCGGCCAGTCCTGCATTACGGGTGTCGCGATCGGTTGATGAGGGATTTTCTCGAACAGAGTCACCGGCAAGGCTCAGTGGTGATCTGGAATCTAGGTGTTAGGGCTTGGCGTCCTTCAGTCCATCAAGAGGCGAATCCGAGAAAAACTGAACCAGACCGGCAATGGATTCGGCTTTTTCAATCACGTTGAACAGAGCAGGCAGGCTCACTTCCATCACTTCAGCGGGATAGGCCTCGAGAAATTGAACGGCATTTAATCCACCGTCTCCAAGCTGGAGTCCATTGATCACACCAGCTCGCAGGGCAGGCACGCTCACTCTGGGATCAGATACTTTCAGGGGATAGATGATCTTCGCAATCCTGAGGATGATCACCTCACCGATTCTGGTGTTCATCAGACGACTTGTCAGAACCAGAGGAAGATCAAGTTTCTGATTCAGAAGTTTGGCGACATCCTTCGGATTTTGTTTGCCGAATCTTAAAACGTCTATCAATAAACCTCTGGGTTGACCAGTTTCCGCCAGGTAAGCAATATCAGAGACTGAAATGGAACGCCGATAGGCTCCGCTGACGAAGGCGACATCTTTAGCGGCATGGGCTGTTGGCAGCAATGCACTCAGGCCGATTCCGATTGTGCTGGTCCATGCGAGCAGCTGGCGTCTGCGTTGACCGGAGCGAAGATTCATCGATTGATTCCCTGAGCTCAAAATCTAGGAGGGAACGCCTGCCGCGACCTTCACCAGGCGGACAACTCCTCGTTCGGCCAGTCCTTTCGCCACATTCAGTCCCATCCTGCGGGCATCAGGTTCGCGGATCAGCCGAGGCAGACGACTGAGGACAAGTTCAGGAGTGAATCCGGGTAGCTTATTAAGTACTTCTATCAGCTGGCGAATCGGTTCAATATCAAGCCATAAAAGACTTTCATCAGTTTGATTTAACTGCGATGCCTTTGAGAACAATCGAGGTTGAATTGATTGTGGCAGGCTCTGACTCAGACGCTTAAAGGTTCTCCATCCGAATGCATCCAGTCGACTCACCAGGGCTTCGACCAGTTGATCCCGTAACAGCCCACCATTAGCAGAGAATAGAAAGTCGAGGACTTGATCGAGGAGAGTATCGAGATCGAGTTCAGCTTGAGTCGCAGCACTGGCCACCAGGTTTTCGAGACGGGCCCAGCGAAAAATATCGCCATCAAACAACATTTCCTTAAGACTTTGACGCAAATGCGGATCAGGATCTTCCATTAATCGACGCGCGAAATAGGGATAGGCAGCTCCGAGAATTTTGAATTCAGGATCCACACTGAGTGCAATTCCTTCCAGGGTGACAAGTGAGCGAATGATTAAGGCATAGTATGCAGGCACTTTGAAGGGGAATTTGTACATGACCCCAGACATATCGTCAGTGACACTTTTGAAATCCATGCGACTGACACCTTGCTCAAGAGCTTGGCTGAAAACAGTTTCAAAGGCTGGCACAATCGGTTCAAGATTCACATCTTCGGCAAGGAATCCCAGGGTGACGAAGTCATTGGAGAGTTTGTTGAAATTGCGATTGACCAGATGAACAACGGCTTGGATAAGGCCTGTACGGGACTCTCTGCTGACTTCACTCATCATGCCGAAATCCAGGTAACAGAGGCGTCCATCTGCTAGTGCAAGAAGATTGCCTGGGTGGGGATCGGCATGAAAGAATCCATGTTCAAGTAGTTGTTGAAGGCTGCAATTAACCCCCACTTCAATCATTTCATCTGGATCGATTCCAAGTTCACGCACAGCATTGAGATTGGTTAGCTTGACACCATCAATCCATTCCATTGTCAGCACACGACGACTGGTGGCCTCGTGAAAGATTCGTGGAACGGCAATTCGAGGGTTCCCGAGATGAAGCTTTCGAAATTTTTCTGCATTCTCTGCTTCATTTATATAGTCCATTTCTTCGAATACCCGTTTTCCGAGTTCATCAATCAGCGCAACAAGGTCACTGCGAATTAGTCGTACATTCCTGTTCAGCCAAGCAGCGATGTTGCGCACCATGTACAGATCAAGGGTGATCTGTTCCCTCAAGCCTGGTCGTTGCACCTTCACAGCAACTTGTTGGCCGTTTTTGAGCTTTCCTTTGTGGACCTGTCCCAGAGATGCAGCAGAGATCGGTTCCAGGTCCAGTTGTTCAAAAACCTGATCGATCGGTTCGCTCAGGTCTTCTTCGATGCAGGCCATGGCCAGGCCGCTGTCGAATCCAGGTAGCTGATCCTGAAGTTGGGCTAATTCCTCAAGCAGCACTGGCGGAACCAGGTCGGGTCGGGTGGAGAGAGCTTGCCCCGCCTTGATGAAGGCGGGGCCAAGATCCACCAGCAGTTCAGAGAATTCTTTTGCTCTTCCCCTGGCTCGCTCAGGGTTTTTCAGGCGGCCGAGAAGTTTGTCGGCAGCGATACCGATCAGCAGCAGTCCGATTGGAATCAGGGTTTGCCAAAGCCGTCGCAGAAGCCGTTGGGGATGTCCTGCATAAATGCGAGTGATCGCGGCTGGGTCGTATTCGAGCAGGCCTGCTGCTTCGATGAAATCACCAAGTTCTTCAACCATCTCTGTTCGGCCTGGATCTGACCCCTTCTAAACGACCTGAGCAGCCGCTACGGTCTGCTCGACCAGCGGGAGTATCTGTGCTGTCCGGTCTGCGACTTCAGAATATTGCTCTGATCGACAGCCTGGAGCTGGAGTTTGATCATGGTTTCACTGTCCTGACCGGAGAAACCGGCGCAGGTAAGTCCATTCTTCTCGATGCTCTTGATGCTTTGTTGGGAGGTTTACCTGGTAGTGCTGGAACAAAATTGCTGCGTACAGGTGTTGATCGGGCGCAGATCGAAGCCGTTTTCAAGATCAATGCCTGCATTCATGAATGGCTTTGTGAGCAGTCCTTTGATCTTGAAGAGTCTGAGCTGGTGATCAGCCGCGAGTGGCGTCGACAGGATGATCGCTTCACCAGTCGCACCCGGGTGGCGGGGGTGGTTGTGAACAGGCAACAGATTCTGGCGTTGCGCCCTTTGTTGATTGATCTCACCGTTCAGGGACAGACCCAGCAACTTGGCAGACCTGGCCAGCAAAGACGCTGGCTGGATCAGCTCGGTGGTTCGGCAGCAGCAGCAGCCCTTGATCAGGTTCGCCAGGCCTGGAGGCATTGGCAGCAGGCTTCAGAGGCTCTTGCTGAGGCCAGGGCAACAGCTGATCGTGATCAGCAGCAGCGTCAGCAGGATGAAGCTTTGTTGGCGGAGCTTGAGCAGGTTCGCCTGGAGGACCCCCACGAAGATCGGTTGCTGGAGATCGAACAGGATCGTTTAGTGCATGGGGTGAGGTTGCAGGAGGGACTTTCGCTGCTGCTTGGACGCTTGCAGGAGGGTGAGGATCAGGCCCCTTCGGTGCTGGATCATCTTGGGGCTTGCAATCAGGAGTTGCAGGCGTTGGTTCAGCTGGATCCTTCGCTGCAGTCTCAACGTCATCAAGGCCTTGATCTTGAGGTTGCTCTTCAGGACATGGTTCGCCAGCTGGAGAGTTATGGAGCTTGCCTTGAAAGTGATCCCGAGCAGTTGGCTCAACTTCAGGATCGATTGGCGATGCTCAAACGTCTGCAACGACGCCATGAAGCTGATCTGAGCCAATTGCTCGATCGAATCGAAGCCCTTAGGGAGCGTCTTGCGCCTGGCTCACAAGAGAGTCTTCTTGATCAGCTGCAGAAGCAAGAGCAGCAGGCGCGCCAGCGACGGGATCGCAACAATCAACTGCTCAGTACCTTGAGGCAGAAAACCGCGGCTCAGCTGGAAGAGTCTTTGACAGAGCAATTGCGTCCGATGGGATTGCTGGACGTGCGTTTTGAGGTGAAACTCACCAGCTCTGTTGCTGACGAAAAGGGCGCTGATGCTGTCAGCTTTCTTTTCTCCGCCAATCCTGGTCAACCGATGGCGCCTCTGGCTGAGGTCGCTTCTGGTGGGGAGATGTCGCGCTTTCTTCTGGCCTTGAAAACGGCATTGGCAGAGGTGGATGGTTCCAGCACGCTTTTGTTTGATGAGATCGATGCCGGTGTGAGTGGTCGTGTCAGTGGTGCGATGGCAGGGTTGCTGAAGGCGATGGCTGCCCATCGGCAGGTGTTTTGTGTGACCCATCAGCCCCTTGTGGCTGCTGTTGCAGATCATCATTTCCGTGTCAGCAAGAGTGTTGAGCAGGGGATGACCCATTCGCGGGTGTCCCATCTGCGGGACACTCAGGCCCGTCAGCAGGAGCTTGCTGAACTGGCTGGTGGTGAGATCGGTGAGGCAAGAGCCTATGCAGCCAGCCTGCTGGTCCAGCATGTGGCCTGAATCAGCCACCACCTCCTTAGACTTTTCAGCTTCCGAGTGATCTGTTATGGGCCGAGGCGCTAAGGCGGTGCATCAGCACTCGGGCGAACCGGTCAATCTCAGTGGCGGATCTCTTGATGATGTGATTCGTGTCAGGGGGGCTCGTCAACACAACCTCAAGAACATTGATCTGACGCTGCCACGCAACAAGATGGTGGTTTTCACAGGGGTCAGTGGCAGTGGCAAGAGCTCACTGGCTTTCGACACCATCTTTGCCGAGGGGCAGAGACGTTACGTGGAAAGTCTGTCGGCCTATGCCCGTCAGTTTCTTGGCCAGGTGGATAAACCAGACGTGGATGCCATTGAGGGCTTGTCTCCGGCTATTTCCATTGATCAGAAATCCACCAGTCACAACCCCAGATCCACCGTTGGCACAGTCACGGAAATTCAGGATTATCTGAGGCTTCTTTTCGGTCGTGCCGGTGAGCCCCATTGTCCGAAGTGCGAACGCTCGATCAGACCCCAGACCATTGATGAAATGGTTGATCAGATTCTTACCCTGCCGGAGGGCACCCGCTATCAGTTGCTGGCCCCAGTGGTGAGGGGAAAGAAGGGAACCCATTCCAAGTTGCTCGCCGGCCTTGCCGCTGAGGGATTTGCAAGGGTTCGCATCAATGCTGAGGTGCGTGAGCTTGCAGACAACATTGAGCTGGACAAAAATCAATCCCACAGCATTGAGGTGGTGGTTGATCGTCTTGTTGCTCGTGATGGCATACAGGAGCGACTTACAGATTCTCTGCGTACAGCATTGAAGCGTGGCGATGGACTTGCTCTTGTTGAAGTCGTGCCTAAGTCAGGTGAACAGCTATCAGAAGGCGTTGAAAGGGAAAGGCTCTATTCGGAAAACTTCGCCTGTCCTGTTCATGGAGCTGTGATGGAGGAACTCTCGCCAAGATTGTTTTCCTTTAATAGTCCTTATGGAGCCTGTGCTGATTGCCATGGGATTGGTCATCTGCGTAAATTCACAATTGATCGTGTAATTCCAGATCCTTCTTTACCTGTTTATTCTGCTGTTGCGCCTTGGAGCGATAAGGATAATAGCTACTATTTTTCGCTTCTATTTTCTGTTGGTGAAGCCTTTGGGTTTGAGATCAAAACTCCCTGGAAAGATCTCACTAATGAGCAACGTGAAATCCTGCTGAATGGCAGTGAAGAGCCGATTTTAATTCAGGCTGATAGTCGTTATCGAAAGAGTACGGGTTATACACGTCCTTTTGAAGGTATTCTGCCGATTCTTGAGCGTCAGCTCCGTGATGCAAATGGGGAATCTATTCGCCAGAAACTTGAGAAATATCTTGAAATGGTGCCCTGTGGAACATGCTCTGGGCAGCGCTTACGCCCTGAAGCTCTTGCGGTGAAGGTTGGGCCTTACATTATTACTGAACTCACTTCAGTCAGTGTTGGTAAGAGTTTGCAACGTATTGAGAAATTGATGGGAGTGGGTAGTGCTGATGGTGCTGACCCTTTGCTCAGCGATCGTCAGATTCAGATTGGTGATCTGGTGCTCCGTGAAATACGCATGCGTTTGCGTTTTCTGCTGGATGTTGGCCTTGACTATCTCAGTCTTGATCGCCCTGCGATGACTTTATCGGGAGGAGAAGCGCAGCGGATTCGTCTGGCAACGCAGATTGGTGCAGGTCTTACGGGGGTGCTTTATGTTCTTGATGAACCCAGCATTGGTCTTCATCAGCGCGATAATGATCGCTTGCTGGCCACCCTTGAGAGACTCAGAGATCTTGGCAACACGCTTGTGGTGGTTGAGCACGATGAAGACACCATTCGCGCTGCTGATCATCTGGTAGATATTGGTCCCGGTGCAGGTGTCCATGGTGGCAACATTGTTGCCGAGGGATCTCTTGCTGACCTGCTTGAAGCAGAACAATCAATCACCGGTGATTATTTAAGTGGTCGTCGCTCGATTCCCACTCCTTCGCAACGCCGTGAGGGAGGAAGTCGAATCATTCGACTCATCGATTGTCAACGCAATAATCTTAAGAATCTAACGGTTGAATTTCCTCTTGGTCGCCTGGTGGCCGTCACAGGTGTAAGTGGTAGTGGCAAGAGTACGTTGGTCAATGAACTTCTACACCCAGCACTGGAGCACAGCCTTGGGCATAAAGTTCCTTTTCCCAAGGGTCTTGGGGAACTCCGGGGTATTAATTCGATCGATAAGGTTATTGTTATTGATCAGTCACCTATAGGCAGGACACCGCGCTCAAACCCTGCCACCTATACCGGAGCCTTTGATCCGATCCGTCAGGTGTTTGCTGCAGCCGTTGAGGCCAAGGCTCGCGGATATCAGGTTGGGCAGTTCAGTTTCAATGTCAAGGGAGGGCGCTGTGAGGCTTGTCGGGGCCAAGGTGTGAATGTTATTGAAATGAATTTTTTGCCGGATGTCTATGTTCAATGTGATGTCTGCAAGGGAGCACGTTTTAATCGTGAGACTCTTCAAGTTACATATAAAGGTCACACCATTGCCGATGTTCTTCAAATGACTGTTGAGCAGGCAGCAGATGTGTTTGCGGCCATACCCCAGGCCGCTGATCGTCTGAGGACTCTCGTTGATGTTGGACTTGGCTATATCAAACTTGGCCAGCCGGCTCCAACACTTTCAGGTGGAGAAGCTCAAAGAGTGAAGTTGGCGACGGAGTTGTCCCGCAGGGCTACTGGTAAAACTCTTTATCTCATTGATGAGCCAACAACAGGTTTGAGCTTTTATGATGTGCATAAGCTCATGGATGTGATGCTTCGTCTTGTTGAAAAGGGAAATTCAATCATCGTGATCGAGCATAATCTTGATGTGATTCGTTGCTCTGATTGGATTATTGACTTAGGCCCAGAAGGCGGTGATGCTGGTGGAGAGATTATGGCGACAGGTACCCCAGAAGAGGTGGCTAAACACAAGACCAGTCATACTGGCAAGTACCTCAGTAAAGTTCTTAAACGACATCCACCAGAGCAGAACTCTACTGCAGCATGACTGATTGATTCCTGGATAGTTTTTGTTTTGATTCTTTGTTTCTATGATTTGTGTTAGCTTAGGAGTAGGCTTTTTAATGGTGAATGTATCAACCGACGTTTGCCAGGGCTGCAACTGATTATGAAAGTTATGCTTTGCCTCAATTTAAGGCTGCTCGTCGTTTGGTAGAACGCGCATTAGCAAAGATTAAACCTGATTCTATTCGTAGTCTTGTTGATATTGGATGTGGAACAGCATTCGCCAGTCAAGCCCTGCTACAGAGCTTTGCTGATCAAGGAACTCCATATCCTGCAGAGTGCCTATTGCTTGATCGAGAGTCGACAATGCTTGAGGTTGCATTGCAGAATTTGCGCGTATTTCCGCAGCTTCACCCACAAGGTGTTTTGGTGGATGCGTTTGATCAGCGATGGGCGGCTTCTAACAGAAGAACTGATCAATCCTTGGGAAGTAGACTTGTGCTGAGTAGTTATGTTCTTCAGTGGAGCCTTGATCCATTGGAGGCCCTGATTGCTATATGGATTAATCTTTTAGCTAAAAATGATGTTTTGGCGATTAACTTCCCTGATGCCAGGAGTTTTCATTGGCTACGTAGGTCCCTTGTAGCCGTTGGCTTGGATGATAGAACTCTCAAGCTTTTTAATTCCGATGTAATTCTTGGAGAGTCTGCCCTTGATCAGTTGTCTCAATATTATGAAATTATTTCCTGGGGACATGATGATGACTCAATTTCGATAAAACAGCCCTTGGATTACTTAAGGCACTTTTCGAGAATTGGCTCTACCACTGCTTCCCAGCGTTATAGCCCTAGAGAAGTTCGAATGATTCTCAAAGGGCTTTGCCTGTTGGCGGAGGATGGCTATCCTTGCAAACTTGATTATTATTCCTCCTGGCTTCTTCTCAAGCGTCGGTAATTGATGTTTTAATGCAGTGATTGATGATTCACTTGTTGTTCGTTGGCTTTTTGCATTCTTTAATTTTATTTGTTGAAGATCTTGCTGCTTATGATTTCACTGGCTTCATAGACAGATCCTGTTTCTAATAGCAGTTTATGATTTGGATCAAAGAGACCATCGGGCTTTGCTTGGTGCATCACTGTTTACGAATGCTCTGCTCAACTTCACATGCGTAACATGTTTCGATCTTTGTTTGCAGCAGCGCTTATTTGTGCATCGATTGAAAGTCTACCCAGACCAGCTTCAGCTCTTGAGCGTTTGGTTTTTCAGATGCCTCTTCTGGAAACCCAATTTACGTTTGAGCTGGGGATGGAGCAGACCACCGCTGATCTGCTGAGTGTCAATCCTGATCTCGCCGAACTTGATCGTGCCATGAATGGCTCTGTCAAGGCACTCTTGGACAAGATTTTCCATGCCCCATTGCCGCTTGAGGCCACGGCACTGCTTGAGGGTGGGGCAGGTCAACCGCTCTTGGAGCAGGCGCTGAGGGCAATGACCTTTGTGATTGAAGTCAAGGGTTTGCCAGATCAATCCAGTGGCAGCGTGCTTGCTGAGGCATTAATTCGTGCCAATCAGCGGGGTAAGGCCAATCTTCTCGGCTTGCTGCGTGAGATCCCTGCAGAGGAGGCTGTCGTCGACCTTTCCAGGTTGAATCATTACGCCAAGCGCTTGCAGAACAATCTGAAGGAAGCGGCTGTTCTTGCTGATGCCATGACCCCGGCAACAGTTTCACCGGCCCTTCGCGCTCCTCTGAGGCGCAATTGGCAAAGGGTGCAGCAGACCCTGAGTGTGGACCATCGCCCAGAGCCTTTGCCTGTGCTGATGCTGATTCCTGAGCAGAGGTCCAACAGACGCCTGGTGGTGATTTCCCATGGGCTTTGGGATGAGGCTCAGTCATTTGAAGGCTGGGCAGAGATGCTGGCGGCCCATGGTTACACCGTGCTGCTTCCTGATCATCCGGGTAGTGATCGAGGCCAGCAGCAGGCGATGTTGGCGGGAGAGCTTCCCCCACCGGGACCCGATGAACTGCGGCTGCGCCCTCTCGATATCACGGCTTTGCTTGATGCCGTTGCCTCCGGTCAGATTCTTGAGGGAGCGTCTCTAAATCTCCGTGAGGTGGGAGTTGTTGGTCATTCCTGGGGAGCCACAACCGCCTTGCAGTTGATCGGTCTTCAGACCACTGATCAAAAGCTGTTGAAACGCTGTGAAAAGCGAGATGATCTCGAGCGAAACCTCAGTTGGGTGTTGCAGTGCAGCTGGCTCAGCCATATTGATCAGGCGTCCCTGTCTGACCCACGTGTGCAGGCTGTTGTGGCCGTGAGTCCACCCTTGCGCCTTCTTTTCGATCCTGCGCGTCAGGGTCTGCTTACGGGAAAGGTTCTGTTGATCACTGGCACCCGGGACTGGGTCGTGCCGCCTGGGCCAGAAGCGCTGACACCGATGCGGAACTCAGGTGTAGTGCAGGGCGGTCATCGGCTCGTTCTGGTTCAGGGGGGAGATCACTTCAATCTGAGGGCTCCATCCGATCCCTCAACTCCAGCGATTCTTGCCCCTTTGATTCTGGGCTGGCTCAATGAGCAGCTTGCTGTGCCTGGTGCCGTCACCTTCACGGAAGGAACCTGGGGTGATCAAAACTATCCACTGGTTGATGTGAGCGACAGCCTTTGAAGCGGTGGCTGAAGCGGCCATTGCAGCAGTTTCTGCAGCAGATTGCCGAGGACTTCTGGTGCTGGGTTCAGGCGGTGCGTATCCCTTAGAACAACCTTTTGTCAAGAAAGTCAAGGTTTCGTATCGCTTTTGTTGACAGAGCCATGCTTGCCGTCTTCCCGGAAAGAACGCAGTGAAGCCAGTCGAAGTGGATGATCGTTAGGTCCAAATGAGCTTGGCTCTGGAAACTCCTCATCTTTTCTTCAGCTTTTAATAGTGAAAAATCTACTAATTAAGTCAGCAAGCCCAAGCAATGGGCTGATGGCTTCTTCGGAGGGTTCAGATGGGATTGCGAATTCTGCACCTGCATTTGCATGGATTGATCCGTTCCCATGATCTTGAACTCGGTCGGGATGCGGATAACGGAGGGCAGACCCTCTACGTGCTTGAACTGGTCAAAAGCCTGGCTGCACGACCCGAGGTCGATGAGGTTCAGGTGGCGACCCGGATGGTTCACGATCGCCGCGTTTCCAGTGATTATTCAGTTGCTGAAGAATCGATCGCGCCAGGTGCTTCGATTCTGAGATTCCCTTTCGGTCCCAGGCGATATCTACGCAAGGAACAACTCTGGCCCTTTCTTGACGATCTGGCCGATCAACTTGTCACCGAGTTGCAGCAGCAGCAAAGAAGTTTTGACTGGATTCATGCTCACTACGCCGATGCCGGCTACGTCGGTGCTCTGATCAGTCGACGTCTTGGAATACCGCTTGTGTTCACGGGGCACTCTCTTGGACGGGAAAAGCAGAGGCGACTTCTGGCTACAGGTGCCAATCGAGAACAGATTGAGCAGACCTATGCCCTGAGTCGGCGTATTGATGCCGAGGAACTGGCGCTTGCTCACAGTTCCCTTGTGATCACCAGCACAAAACAGGAGGCGGATCATCAATATTCCCGCTACGGCAGCTTTGTCGCCGAGAAGGCCGAGGTTGTGCCTCCGGGTGTTGATTCCACACGTTTCCATCCACTGCAATCAGCAGAGGAATCTGATCAGGTTGATGCACTGCTTCAACCTTTCCTCAGAGATCTGCATCGGCCCCCACTGCTGGCTATTTCCAGAGCCGATCGTCGCAAGAACGTTCCAGCTCTGATCGAGGCCTTCGGGCGATCACCGGTTTTGCGACAGCGCCATAATCTTGTGCTTGTGCTTGGTTGCAGGGAGGATTCACGCCAGCTCGAGAAGCAACAGCGCGAGGTTTTCCAGCAGGTCTTTGACCTGATTGATCGTTTCGATCTCTATGGCCAGGTTGCCTATCCCAAACAGCATCGGCGAGATCAGATTCCAGCCATCTATCGCTGGGCAGCAAATCATCAGGGCCTTTTTGTTAACCCGGCGCTGACAGAACCCTTCGGTTTGACCCTGCTTGAGTCGGCGGCCTCAGGCTTGCCGGTTGTGGCAACGGATGATGGAGGTCCCAGGGATATTCTTGCCCGCTGCGAAAACGGATTGCTGACAGATGTCACAGATCTGGAGGCTTTGCAGGATGTTCTCGAAGGGGCCGGTTCCAGTCCCGAGCAATGGCGCCGCTGGAGTGACAACGGTATTGAAGCGATCAGCAGACATTTCAGCTGGGATGCTCACGTTTGCCGTTATCTGGCCCTGATGCAATCACGCATGAAGCTGCAGGAGCCAAGGCAATGGCTGAAGGAGTCTGATCGTTTGGAGCATCCGGAGCCAGATCGGCTGCTTTTGCTTGACCTTGACAGCAATCTTGAACAGCCCGAGGGTGAAGCTCTGGCCGATCTTCGCTCACGCTTATCAAGGACTGGCGTTGGTCATTCCCATGCCCTGGGGATTATTACCGGTCGCTCCGTCAAGGCGGCTCGTCAACGCTACGCCGAGCTGCATTTCCCAGATCCCCAGGTGTGGATCAGCAGGGCCGGAAGTGAAATTTATTATGGCAATCACGACAAATCAGATCAGATCTGGGAATCGTGCATTGGCATGGACTGGCAGCGCCCTCAGGTTGAAGCTGCACTTGAGGATCTGCTCAGGGAGCATCTGACACTTCAGGATCAGGCTCATCAGGGTCATTACAAGATTAGTTATCTGCTTCGCCAACCCGGTGAAGCAATTCTGCCCTTGGTGCGCCAACGTCTCCGCCATCGTGGCCAGGCTGCCAGGCCTCATCTGCGCTGTCATTGGTTCCTCGATGTCTTGCCCTTGCGAGCGTCTCGCAGTGAAGCGATTCGCCATCTTGCCTTGCGCTGGAGCCTGCCTCTTGAAAAGGTGGTGGTGGTGGCCAGTCAGCAGGGGGATGCTGAATTGATGCGGGGACTTCCAGCTGCAGTGGTTCCGGCTGAGCATGATCCCTGTCTGGAATCCCTTCGCCATCAGCAGCGTGTTTTCTTTGCCTCCAAGTCAGATGTACGTGGAGTTCTTGAAGGTTTGAATCACTATCGATTCCTTTCCAGTCGTTAGGGAAGCGCCTCAACAACCTCTATGCAGGCTGCCGCTTGGTCAGCTTTGCTGCGTGCTTCCTTGAGTGTTTTTGCTTTCGCTAAGGCGACTCCCATGCGGCGACCCGGTCTTGCATTCGGCTTGCCGAACAGAAGCACCTGGGTTTCGCTTTCTGTCAGAGCCTGATCCACGCCTGCAAAGGCTACGGCTGAACAATGTTCCTGGGCGAGGATGACCCTGCTGGCTGCCGCTTCAGCGCAATAGATAGTTGGGATGGGCAGCCCCAGCACGGCTCTGAGGTGCAGTTCGAATTCATTGAGGTTCTGGCTGATCAGGGTGACCAGGCCTGTGTCGTGGGGCCTTGGTGAGAGTTCAGAAAAGATGACCTCCTCACCACGGATGAAAAATTCAACGCCGAACAGGCCTGCACCACCAAGGTTTTCGGTCACTGTTTTGGCCATGCTCTGGGCCTGTTGCAGCTGATCAGGGGACAGTGACACCGGTTGCCAGCTGCATTGATAGTCACCACCTTTCTGTTCATGGCCGATCGGTGGGCAGAACAGGGTTGAGCCATCCCATTGGCGGATTGTCAGCAGCGTGATCTCCAGATCGAAGCGCAGGAATTCCTCCACGATCACCCTTGGCGATGTTCCTCGGGCACCTGCCATAGCGTTTTGCCATGCCGGATCGAGTTCAGCGGGTTTGTTCACCACGCTCTGCCCTTTTCCAGATGAACTCATCACTGGTTTCACCACAACCGGCCAGCCCAGGGGCATGGCGGCATCTCTGAGTTCATCCGGGGATGCGGCATAGGCGAAGCGTGCTGTGCAAAGCCCCAGTTCATTGCTGGCAAGATTCCGGATCAGGTCACGATTCATCGTCACAGCAGCGGCTCTGGCTGTGGGGATCACCGTGATGCCATCACGTTCCAGTTCGACGAGGGCATCCACAGCCAGAGCCTCGATTTCAGGGATCAGCACGTCCGGCTTGTGACGTTGCACCACGTCTTTAAGAGCGTCCGCGTCGCTCATCGGCAGCACCTCCGCCTGATCGGCAACCTGCATGGCTGGGGCTCCTGCATAGCGATCACAGGCGATCACATGGCAACCCAGTCGCTGTGCCGCCAGGGCAACCTCTTTGCCTAGTTCACCACTGCCAAGCAGCATCACGGTTTTCGGGAAGATCGTCATCAACGTTTGCTGCTCATCGGGTGATCATCGCTTGCTGCTGGGTCAGAGGATCTGCTTAGCGGCTTCTGGCTGAGGGCAGGATTTGAGTTTGTTGATTCAGCGCATGTTTGTCATTTGTTGCGCAGATAGCCAATGATCCAGGTTCCAAGGAAGATCAGGGAAGAGATGCCGAAGTAAATCAAGGTCCATTTCAGGTAGTTATCCATTTGTTCCGGGTTCATTGGCTTGCAGGCATGTTCGTGATTTCACAATGATACTTGTTCTCATAACATATGCATTGCAAGGATCTTGCTGGATCCGGGCGTGAAGGCATTCAATGGCTGAACAGCCAGCTTTGGTTGCGGGGATTGATTGTTTTTCTGCAGTTGAAAATGGCTGCGACAGAGGGTTGTTCTTAGAGATAGGAGTTCAGTGGTTGCTGTGCTTTGACTTCTGGATTATTCAGGTTTTACTCAGTTTTTTAAGTAAGAGTGTTTCAACGGCATTGCCGTTGTTTTCGAGAGGTGATTGTATTGTCTATAAGTGTTTATTGCCTACAGGATTACAAGGTTTGATTTTCGCTCTCGTGGTTTGATCAGTTTTGCCTCTCAGTCGATTTTCAGAGGCTGTTAAGTCTCGAAATCAGGCATCAGGGTGAGCTGACAGACGGGGGATTCTTCGCTGATGAATCCCCAGGCTTCAAAAATGTGTGGATCGGGATGGGTGATCTGCTGCCCTTTTGAATGTCGCTGCAGTTGAAAGCCTTCCTTGGCCAGGCGACGCATCAGGCTGGCAGCCTCTTCAAAGCGTGCTGCCATGGCTTCCAGGCTGGCGCAGTCGCTGGTGAGACCGGCCTCTTTCCAGGTGAAGTAGCTCATAAGGACTTCAGGTTGTGGGGCGCAGGAGCAGACCGAGGAGCACAAGCCCAACGGTGATCAGCCAAAAGCATGGCACCACTGTTTCTTCTCTGGTGCCTCCCAGTTCAAAGTGGTGATGAAGCGGTGCCATGCGGAACACCCTTTTGCCCACCCCGTCAATGCCTTTGGTGGCTTTAAAAACCCAGACCTGCACAATCACCGAGAGGGATTCCGCCAGAAAGACTCCACCCATCAACAGCAAGGGCCAGAGACTGTTGCTGAGTAGGGCAACACCGCTCAGGGCTGCTCCCATGGCCAGGGAGCCGGTGTCGCCCATGAAGACTCTGGCTGGATTGCGGTTGTGAACAAGGAACCCCAGCCAGGCGCCAGCCATGGCCATGCAGAATCCTGCGATGGCTGGGTCCCCATCGTTTCCTCTCAACATCAGTTGCAGGGCAAGCCCTGTGAACACAAGAACTCCGCAACCGCTGGCCAGTCCATCAAGACCATCGGTGAGGTTGGTAGCGTTACTTTCTGCCAGAAAGACAAACAGGCCCAGGGGCCAGATCAGGTTGCCGATAGGAACAGACAAGCCGAAGGGCAGGGCAATGCTGGAGGCGATCCAGCCCTGCCAGCCGGCCCATAGCAGAAATAACAGGGCGATTGCTGCCTGAAGCAGAAGTTTGCCCTGGGGGTTCAGGCCTGTGTTGGTGTGTCTGGTCAGGCTTCTCCAGTCGTCTATGCCACCGATCACCATGTAGGCCAGCGTGATGCATGCAAGGGCAAACAGTTGCTGCCCACTGGTTTGGTTCTCCATGATCAGGCTGCCGATGATCACGCCGACAGGAACGATCAGCAGGCCGCCCATGGTGGGTGTGCCGGTTTTGCTGTGATGGCTTTGGGGCCCTTCTTCGCGGATCACCTGACCCATTTTCAGGGCCTGAAGGCGAGGAATGCCGAAGTAGGTGATCAGAGTCGAAACAAGTGTTGAAATCAGCAGAGGGATGCTGAGCAGGCTGTTCGGGATCCAGCGATCTGAGGCAAAGCTTGCCCCCACAACCACAGTCGCCAGCAAAGCTGCTGAAACACTGCCCTGTTCCCACCAGGGTCGTTGCGGTGTTGGTGTGTCCCTGGACGCAGAGGTGCTCACCACAGGGGCATTTTGTCTGATCGTTGAGACCTTAATGGAGTGGTTGTTTGCTTGCGATCAACCCACTGGCTGATGGCAGCTCAGCCTCAGCAGTGAAAGTTCACGCAGCCAACTTGATTGCGCGCAAGTTCATCGTGCTCACGCTCACTGCTCCCAGTTTTCCTCACTCTGTTCGTCTGCAGCGTTGTAATCCTCTTTTTCACCCATCAGAGCTGAGAGTTCCTCCTCTTCAACGGTGCTCACCTCGGGGGAGGCTGATTCTTCATCCGCAACCAATCGCCCACTGGCCTCCAACCAACTCAGCAGGTCAGGTTCCTCACGCAGGGGCAGCACCGGTGCCGGGTCATTGCGTCCGTAACGCGTGAGTGCCGGGTTGATAGTGTCCAACTTATCGAGTGCACTCATTCGTGGCGGCAATAAACCCAATCAACAAGCATAGTTGATTGAGTGTGGTTTTAAAGGTTTCATCTTGGCCAGCAAGCTGGTATTGATGACATTGACCTGGTTTCTGGCGCTGCTGGTCAGTTACGGGTTGCGTGTCTGGGGTCATCAGCATCCAGAGCCATTCCTGATCCGTGGTTCCGTGGTTGCTGTGTTGTTGTTGGCTCCTGTGATTGGCCTGGGTGCCTGGGTGTTGCTGGTGGGATTCGCTCCGGTTGAGCAGACTGCCGACAGCGAAGCAAGCAAGGATCTTTAATCAACATTTATCAGCCGTTAATGCTGCTGGTTTTGATTTTCAAGTCAGTTTGATCTCCACCCCAGCTTGATGTTCAGATCGATTTGATCTTCAGGCCAAGGATTGCATCAGACTTGAACCTTTCAGGGCCATGGCACCAGTTTCTAGAATCGGTTGCAGGCGCAGTGCAAGGAAAAGGCCTGCACCAATCAGCATGAGGTCATGAACCACTCCAGCTAAAGGGATCGCTAGGGATTGTGTTCTTGTTTGCCAGATGTGCAGTGGTAATTGAACGGATTTGCTCAGGGGGCCGACCAGCAGCAGCAAGCAGAGTAAAATGGCTGCTTTGTTTGAGACTTCATCAGCTTGAATGACAGTTGAGAGTGTGCTGGAAATGCTTACAAACTCCAGATTGCCTGTGACTCTCAGCAGGTCAATTGTGCCTAGAAACAGGCCCAGATCGCCAAGGCGATCCACCAGTGATCCATGTCCGCCAAGATTTTCTTCTTGCCTGGAGTTGTACCAGATGCTGATCAGTTGCTGGGAGCAGATTCCAAGCAGAATCCAGAACAGAAAAAGTTCCGCCAGATTGGGGCTCATCACCAGTCCCAGTAGTGCGCCGCTGAAAAACCCTAAGTAGGTGAAACAGCGCACATAGCCTTTTTTCCCAGTCATCTCTCGATGGCTCAGCAACATCAGCAGCAAGGCCGAGATCGAGACCAGGAGCAACATCACCGATCCAGGTGGATCGATGCGGTAACCCAGCTGAAGATTGATCTGATCGATGCTGAACAGCTTCTCCGGACTCACACCATTGGCTAGATCCGCTGACATCAGCGCAAAACTCAGGGCGCCAGCAGCACCGATGCAGCTCATGCTCAGAACAGCAACCGGTTTGCTCAACCGGTTCATTGTCAGATTGAAGGTCGTGAGCAGCAGTCCGATAACGGCAGCCCCTGCCAGTGGCAGCAACGGGATCAACCAGGCGATTTCTGCAGCTGCTGGCATCAGCCTGCCTCGCTGCGGATAGGGCCATTGATGCCGTTGTTCAGACCCCGCAGGCCGCCCACAAGGGCTATTGCGCTGATCACTATGAATTCACCTATGAATTCACTGAGGAGCAGGTCGATTGGCATCGGCATCGCAAGCACTGTTCAGTTCGTAGCAGCGCTGACTGGTGTGGTGAAAAAAAATGTGGTTCTTCTTTCAAGAGAGTTTGTGGCATGGGCCTAGGAACACTTGTCCATAGAGGCCTTGGGCATGGCCTGCAAGAATCTGAACCCTGTCACCAACTGACCGGCTGATCATCGACCACTGCTGCGGCTGGTGTGCTGGCAGATCCTCACGGTCTGTTCACGCATCTGCAGTTCACTCTCCTCAGAGCGCGGTCGTCATCCCTGTCAGGGACAGATATCAATCTTTTGATCGGGAGATCGTCTGATGGGTCGTGCCAAGAAGGTTGTTCTCGCTTATTCCGGCGGCGTTGATACGAGTGTCTGCATCCCCTACCTCAAGCAGGAGTGGGGAGTTGAGGAGGTGATCACCTTTGCCGCTGATCTTGGCCAGGGAGATGAGCTTGAGCCGATTCGGCTCAAGGCTCTCGATGCGGGGGCCAGTCAGTCCATTGTCGGTGATCTGATTGAGCCCTTCATCGAGGACTTTGCCTTCCCCGCGATTCGCGCCAATGCCCTTTACGAAGGCCGCTATCCCCTGTCAACAGCCCTTGCAAGGCCTTTGATTGCGCGCCGGCTTGTGGAGGTGGCCCAGGAGGTGGGAGCCGATGCCGTGGCCCATGGATGTACGGGCAAGGGGAATGATCAGGTGCGTTTTGATGTGGCCATTGCATCCCTTCAACCGGATCTTCAGGTGCTGGCGCCTGCAAGGGAATGGGGGATGAGCCGGGAGGAGACAATCGCCTATGGGGAGCGTTGCGGGATTCCTGCTCCGGTCAGCAAGAAATCCCCTTATTCGATTGACCTGAATCTTCTCGGTCGCAGTATCGAGGCAGGACCCTTGGAGGATCCGATGGTGGCACCGCCGGAGGAGGTGTTTGCAATGGTTGCCTCTGTGGATGCCGCACCGGATCAGGCCCAGGAGGTGGAGATCAGTTTTGAAGCTGGAAATCCTGTTGCCATTGATGGTGTGCGTCTCAGCCCGGTGGAGTTGATACGTGAAGCCAATCGCCTCGCTGGTCTGCATGGCTTCGGACGACTCGACATCATCGAGAACCGTGTGGTGGGCATCAAGAGTCGGGAGATCTATGAGACTCCTGGCCTGTTGCTGCTGATTCGTGCCCATCAGGAACTCGAGAGCCTGACGCTGGCTGCAGATGTGCTGCGCTGCAAACGCTCTTTGGAGATGGAATGGGCTGATTTGGTTTATGAAGGCCTCTGGTTTGGTCCTCTCAAGGACGCTCTTGATGGCTTCATGGACCGCACCCAGAGCCATGTCAATGGCGTGGTGCGGATCAGGCTTCACAAGGGCAATGGAATTGTGATCGGCCGTAGCTCAAGCTCAAGCAGCCTTTATATGCCCGAGATGGCCACCTATGGCAGTGATGATCAGTTTGATCACAAGGCTGCTGAAGGTTTCATTTACGTCTGGGGTCTCCCCAGCCGTGTCTGGGCGGCGAAAAGGCGCAGCTGAATTGAGCCTTCTGTCAGGCGGCTCGTCGGTCTGTTTTGTCTTCTGATCTGCTGTTCTCGGAGTTGATCTGATCAGGGCTGTTCTGGTCAGGGCTGTTGTGATCAAAAGGCCTTCGCCTGCGGAAGAAGCTGGGCAGGCCTGGAACGTTTCTGCCTCTCAACAGGATCGGATTGCTGGCTGTTCTGGGAGTGCTGGCTTCAGCAAGCACGCGATAGCGCTCGAGCAATGGTTCCAGCCGTTGTTGAAATTTCCGTTCGAACAGATCTGGCAACTCGGCCATCAGCGCTTCATATTCGCTTAACTGCTCTTCGAGTTCCCGAATGCGTTCTCTGAGCCAGCGGTTCTCCTCGCTCTGGTTTGATCCGAGAGCAGCGATCGGTCGCTTCAGGGCTTGCTGATCCTGTTCCCTGGCGAGGGAATGAATTTCGATCAATTCTCTGGGCAGAGGATCGGCCGCAACGTGGGCAGGATCTTGATCGTCTGCTGAGAGAGGCATGGCCGGACGCTACCGCCCGGCGGATCCATCGACAAGCTGACGTTCAGGCTTCTGCGGTTGCTTTTTCCGGCTGTTCTGCAGGGGGTTGCTCACTGTTGGGTGAGACTCTGGGAGCCGGCAGAGGGCCTTCCTGCTTGACCGTGAGATAGCGAATCACATCTTCACTGAGACGCATGGCTTTCTCAAGAACTTCCACATGCTGGCCATCACCGTTATGGCTCAGCTGCACATAGATGCCTTCTTTGTGTTTGGCGATTGGGTAGGCCAGACGGCGCTTGCCGCGCATTTGATTATCGAGAATCTCTGCGCCCGCTTCGACAATCATGTCGCGGTATTTGCTCACATGGCTTTCCACCTCCTCTTCCGGAATGTCCGGACGGAGGATGTACATGGTTTCGTAGTAGGGCTTCGTCATGGGCGTTCCGACAGGGACTGATGGCTCACCGGGATGAGCGACGGATCAACCACCATATCCCTTGGCGGTTGATGCAGTTGATCGATCAGTAGAGCTGCATGCGTGCCGCTTCGCTGATCCCCGGCAGATCGGGTTCCCGTCCCCGCAGACACTCGATCAGAGCGAAAATCGTGATCGCAAGAACAGCGATCAGCACCGTGCTGCTGAAGGTGCGGATGATCAGGGTGTCTTGAAGTCTTGCGAAGATCAGAAAGCCAAGGCTGAGGAGATAGATGCCGATGTCCACCAGCAGGGCTTGCAGAGTGTTGAAACGCAGGAAGTAGGGCACCTTCGGATTCCTGACCACAGCGAGGAAAAGAACGAAGAAGAGCAGCAGATTGCCTAGGCCTAAGGGGATCATCATCTTCACCCCCAGCAAGGGCATCGTAGGTAGAAATAACCATCTCAGATCCGGGAACTGATCCAGGAGTCCTCCCCGGCCCAATCCCCCGAATTGGATGGCATCGCTCAAGGGCAGGATGTAGACGAGTACCCCCAGCAACCTTTGCCAGACGGGAATGGGCATCGGGGTCAGGCGACTTGGGCGACGCTAGTGCGCCAGCCAGGATTCAGCCGCCGCTCGCATCAGATCAACCGGAATATCACTGCGGCCACTCCAGAGCTTCAGGGCGGCAGCGGCTTGCTGCACCAACATTTCGAGGCCATCGATGCCCTGGCAGCCCTGTTCCATGCCCCAGCGCAACCAGGGGGTGGGTCGCGGGGTATAGATCAGGTCGTAGAGCGTTGTTGCAGGCTGAAGACTTCGCCAGACTTCCTGTCCCAGAGGCAGATCAGAGCCGGAACCAGGATCGGCTTCTGCCCTGCTCATTCCCACTGGTGTTGTGTTCACAACCAGATCCGCCTTGCTGATCAAGAGGCCCAGATCTGATTCCTGGGCGAGCGCACCCTGCAGTTGAGTTTCAGGATCTGTTGGCGATGAGGCATTTGCCCGCATGGAGCCGGGGCTCAGATCTTCGAGAAAGGCTTTGAGAGCCTCAGCACGACGGCCCAAAACTGTGATCTGCGCCAGGTTCAGGTCCTGCAGCCCTGCCACGACGGCCCTGGCGCTGCCACCGCAGCCCAAAACCAGGGCATTGCGGCCCTGCCAGTTGCTTCCCCTGCTCTGCAGAGGGGCCAGAAATCCTGCAACGTCAGTGTTTGTACCTTTCCAGGTGTCATCCGCATGGGGAATCAGGGTGTTTACAGCGCCGACCCTTTGGGCAATCTGACTGCGTTCGATGCACAGCTCGGCCACATCCTGTTTGTGGGGAATGGTGATGTTCAGACCACGGCAATCGATCGATCGCAAGCCAGCGAGCACTGTCCTGAGCTGGTGCGTTTCACAGGGCATGGCCAGATAGCACCAGTCGAGATTCATCGCCGCCAGAGCTGCGTTGTGGATCACAGGTGAGAGGGAATGGCGTACCGGTTGGCCGAGCACGCCCACCAGTGCGGTGGTGCCGCTGATCATGGTCAGCTGTTCATCAGATTTGTCCAGCCTGCCTGGCCTTCTGTTCGGGAACCACCCCTCGCCTGTCAGGGGTTCTACTGATGAGGATGCCTGTGTTCAGAACAGAAGTTTTCAGGAGTTGGACTCCCATGGGCAAGGTTGTAGGTATTGATCTGGGAACAACGAACAGCTGTGTTGCTGTGATGGAGGGAGGCAAGCCCTCGGTGATCGCCAATGCCGAGGGCTTTCGGACCACACCCTCTGTGGTGGCTTACACCAAGAACCAGGATCAGTTGGTGGGTCAGATCGCCAAGCGCCAGGCGGTGATGAATCCTGAAAACACCATCTATTCCGTCAAGCGCTTCATTGGCCGGCGGGTTGATGAAGTGAATGAGGAATCGAAGGAGGTGAGTTATTCGGTCGAGAAATCGGGAGCGAATGTCAAGGTCAAGTGCCCTGTTCTTGATAAGCAGTTTGCTCCTGAGGAAGTGAGCGCGCAGGTGTTGCGCAAGCTGGCGGAGGATGCCGGTAAATATCTCGGTGAGAGCGTGACCCAGGCGGTGATCACCGTTCCCGCCTATTTCAATGATTCACAGCGTCAGGCCACCAAAGATGCCGGCAAGATCGCCGGCCTTGAAGTTCTGCGCATCATCAATGAGCCAACCGCTGCTGCCCTGGCCTATGGGCTCGACAAGAAGAGCAACGAACGCATCCTTGTCTTTGATCTCGGTGGTGGCACCTTCGATGTGTCGGTGCTGGAGGTTGGCGATGGTGTGTTCGAGGTGCTTTCAACCTCCGGAGACACCCATCTCGGCGGTGATGATTTCGACAAGGTGATTGTTGATCACCTTGCCGCCACGTTCAAGGCGAATGAAGGCATCGAGCTCCGCCAGGACAAGCAGGCTCTGCAGCGACTGACAGAGGCTGCGGAGAAAGCCAAGATCGAGCTTTCCAGTGCCACCCAAAGTGAAATCAATCTGCCGTTCATCACGGCCACTCCCGAGGGGCCAAAGCACCTTGATCTCACACTGACCCGTGCCAAGTTCGAGGAACTGGCATCGAAACTGATTGATCGCTGCCGTGTACCGGTTGAGCAGGCGCTGAAGGATGCGAAGCTCGGCTCGGGTGAGCTTGATGAGATCGTCATGGTCGGGGGCTCCACCCGGATCCCCGCTGTGTTGGAACTGGTCAAGCGGATCACGGGTAAGGATCCCAATCAGACCGTCAATCCAGATGAAGTGGTTGCTGTGGGAGCGGCAATTCAGGGTGGAGTTCTCGCCGGTGAGGTGAAGGACATCCTTCTGCTTGATGTCACGCCTCTGTCCCTCGGGGTTGAAACCCTCGGTGGTGTGATGACCAAGATGATTCCTCGCAACACCACAGTTCCCACGAAGAAGTCTGAGACCTATTCCACAGCGGTGGATGGCCAGACCAACGTTGAGATTCACGTGCTCCAGGGAGAGCGTGAAATGGCATCGGATAACAAGAGTCTGGGAACCTTCCGTCTGGATGGCATTCCTCCTGCTCCCCGTGGTGTCCCTCAGATTGAGGTGACCTTTGATATCGATGCCAACGGCATCCTCAGTGTCACGGCGAAGGACAAAGGCAGTGGCAAGGAGCAGAGTATTTCGATCACTGGAGCCTCCACTCTTTCTGAGAATGAGGTGGACAAGATGGTGAAGGAAGCTGAGGCCAACGCCGATATTGATAAGGAGAAACGGGAGCGGATTGATGTGAAGAATCAGGCCGAGACCCTTGTTTATCAGGCGGAAAAGCAACTCGGGGAGCTTGGAGACAAGGTTGACGCTGACGCCAAGGCGAAGGTGGAGGAAAAGCGCGTCGCTCTCAAGGAGGCCACTGAAAAGGATGATTTCGAATCGATGAAGACCCTTCTCAATGAACTTCAGCAGGAGCTCTATGCGCTTGGGGCTTCTGTATATCAGCAGGCTGGTGCCGATGGAGCAGCAGCTCCAGGCGCTGATGGAGGAGCTTCTTCCGCGGAAACGGGCGGCTCCGGCAGCACGTCCGGTGATGATGTGATCGATGCGGAATTCACCGAATCCAAGTGATCTTTTTCTGATCCTTCGTTAATCAAACTGGCGCTCTGAGCACAACTGGCTTGCTTAGCAGCACCAGCTTGATTGGTGGAACTTTGATTGGCAGCAAGAATGCATGACACGGGGGCCTTTTAGACCCCCGTTTTATTGTGTTAACTGGAGATTTTTCTGCATAGATTGTTTTCAGGTCTTGATTGCAACGGTTCAGATCTTGATCATTCAGAAATCTGCTCAACGGCCAGCTTTGCCTTTTCGATCACGTTGGCAGGCATGGTCACGTAGCCGAGGGAAGGGGCCTGGTTCTGGGCTTTTTCTGAAAGCATGTAAGCGAAGGTCTTTTTCAATAGAGGTGTCTTGTCACCGTTACCGGTTTTGTAGGCCAGCACCCAGGTGAAGGTGACGATCGGATAGCCCTTGGCGGGATTGGCGTCGCCGCCGATCAGTTCAGGGCCGAGATCGATTGAAGCGAGAGCCTCACTTTCCGTTGTTTTGCTGGGTTTGATCTGTGCACCGGAGCTGTTCTCGAGAGCCGCGGCCTGGAGCTTGCCTTTGACGTAGGCGACCTCCACATAGCCAAGGCCACCTTTGATTTGCTCCAGCTGGCGAGCCACACCTTCATTGCCTTTTGCACCAACGCCGATGGGCCACTTGATCGCCTGATCGCTACCGGGTCCGTTTCTCCAGGTGTCGCTGATGGCACTCAGGTGCTTGGTGAAGTTGAACGTCGTGCCGGAACCATCGGAGCGGTGAACGATCGTGATTGCTTGATCTTCACAACCCAAGGCACTGAAGTTCTTGATGTTGCCCAGGAAGATATCCGCGAGTTGCTTCTGGCTGAGCTTCAGATTGCAAGCTTCGTTGTTGTAGGCCACGGCGATGGCACCTGCTGTCATCGGGATCTGCAGCACGCCTCGGCTCACCTGGTCCGTGTTATCTCTGCCCATCGGTTTGTCGGAGGCACCGAAGTCAACCGTGCCTGCAATGAATTGTCTGATCCCGGCTCCTGATCCGATCGATTGGTAGTTAACGGCTATGCCCTCAGGCTGAATTTCATGGAACCAGCGTTGATAGATAGCTGCCGGGAAGGAGGCTCCAGCCCCATTCAACATGCCTTGGCTGCGATCACCACCACCGCTGCCATCACCAGCTGAGAAGGAGCAGGAGGCGAGGGATGCTGCCAACGTCAGCCCTGTCAGTGTGCGGAGAGCAGGAGCCTTTGCAGATCGAAGCATGTTCCTGGCTGGCGTGCACCGACAGCCCCTTGATTTCATCAGGACCTTATCTGGGAGCTGCTTGAACCGATTGAAGAGCAGCTGATTGTGAAGGTTAAGAGCAGCTCAGTGCTGTGTTCTGTTGAAGAGTTGCGGCGACCCATTCGGCGCTGGCTGGGGCGAGCAACACACCATTTCGGTAATGGGCGGTTGCCAGGATCAGACCGGGTTCCAAGAGTTCCAGCAGGGGAGCTGGACGATCCTCGGGTCTTGCTCTCAGTCCATGCCAATGGTTGATGATTTGTGCCTGCTTTAGCCATTCCGGGGCGTCACCACGGAGCTCTTGCATGGTTTTGAGCTTGTCGGAATCGGCTTGATCACCAGGTTCAAGGGTTGCTCCCATCAGCAACCGATCTGGTCCATTGGCAATCAGATTGATGCCCTGACTGACCAGCACAGCCGGCCAGCCTTGCCAATCCAAGCCATCGGCTTCGAGTTTCAGTTCAAGCACCTGTCCGAGCACCGGGCGCAGCGGGCGTTGGTGACCCAGGGATTGCAGCAGATGCTCGCTGCCCAGGGCGTTGCAGATCACGACGACGTCATAAACACTGCTGCAGCCGTTCGTTTGTTGAACTTGCCAGCGGCATCCTCTGGCCGAGGGGGCTCGTTCCAGGTGTTCCACATCAGCGGGGACCTGTTCAACCGAACAGCCAGGTGCCGCCATTGCTGAACGCAGGTTGCGTTGAAGTTTGAGGGGATCCAGCCAACCATCCCCCTGGGAGAGGATCCCTCCCCAGGGATGGCATGGCCAGCAACGTCCCTGGCCATGGGTTGATGCGGCCGGCAGTGCTTCAATTCCGAGATCGCGACGTTGGCCCACAAGCCTGTGCATGCGCAGGGCCTCCTGCTCTGAGGAGGCCAGTTGCACCAGCGGACCTTCCAGGTGGAGGGGGTGCTGTTCAGTTGTCAGGGCGGCGATCCACTCCGGCCATAAAGCCATGCTGCGCTGGCGCAATCGCCAGGCACGGCCACTTGAGCGACGGTGGACATAGCCCATCAGCACACCAAGTGATGCTGTGGTGCCTGTGAGCGGAAAGGCCTGCTTACGTGCCTGTGAATCCAGGGGATCAGCGAGGCGTTGATCGATCAGGCTGACGGGGTAGCCAAGGCCTGCAAGATGCCATGCGGTGCCAGCACCTACGGCGCCAGCACCAATCACAGCAATGGTCTGGTTCAGCTCAGAGCCTGGGAGGGGATGACCTCTGCATAGTCAGCGAAACCTTGCACAACATTGGCGTAAGCGCTCTGCATTCGGCTCGCATTCTGTTGCTTCGCTCCTTCGTCAAGGTCCTCGAATGCATTCTTGAGATTCTTGGCCAGGCGATTGGCAGCTTGTTGATCTTTGCGGGGCAGGCGGATGTTGATGTATTCCATTTCCTTGCCAACTTCCTGCATCGGTCCGTGGATGAGGTTGCGGGTGAACACCCAGTTCTGATCATCAACCAGTTGGGCCAGGTCTGGCAGGCGTTCGCGAGCTTCTTCGAATCCTTCCGCCTGGCGTCGGATCACAGCCATTTCGTCAGGACTGATTGTTTGGTTGCCTGCATTGGCATCACCACTGCAGGCAGCCAGGCTGAAGCAGAGGGTGACGCTCAGAAAGAAGGCAGCGACTCGACGCAGGGCGTTCAGCATGGTGGAGTGCAGGATTTCTTTTCAACTTTAAACCGCCTGAGCGCGTTCTTTTGAGAAGCGTCAATTTGAGTAATCGAAGCGTCAGCTTGATCCGTGTAAACCTGTGGATCTGACCTGAGTGGCTCAAGCGAAAAGAAGCAGCGAGGCAGGCTGTTGTTTCCTCCGCAGAGCAAGCTTGCAGCTGAGCGAAACCTTGACTTTGCAAAGGCTTGCAGCGCTTTGAAGTTCATCAGAGTGGGGATCGTTCAAGCATCGGTGCATGCCGTTGAGATGGGATCGTCAGCCTTTTGCTGCACAGTTTTGATTTGCCTGTAGGACGCCTTGCCCGGGACAATGAACGATTGCTTTCAGGGCGCGTGCACGCAGCGACGGTGATCCTGCAACTGATCTGCTCTGATCGAGCCGGACTCGTCAGTGAGCTTTCGGGTTGGGTGGCTGCCAATGGCGGCAATATTCGCCATTCGGACCATCACACGGATGCTGGAGCGGGTCTTTTCCTCAGTCGGATCGAATGGGATCTCGAGGATTTCGGCTTGCCGCGAGAGGCGATACCTTCTGCAGCTATTGCTTTGGCGGAGCGCATGGGAGGCAGCGCTCAGATTCATTTCTCCGATGAGATTCCACGGGTGGCCATCCTGGCCAGCAAGCAGAGCCATTGCCTGCTGGATCTGCTCTGGCGTGTCCGCAGTGGTGAGCTGCCGATGGAGGTGCCTCTGGTGATTGCCAATCACCCAGATCTTCAGACCCTTTGCGAGGAATTCGGCGTGGGCTTTGAATGTGTGCCTGCCTCTGCTGCTGATAAGTCAGAGTCAGAGGCCAGAATTCTGGCGTTGCTGAAGCAACATCGGGTTGAGTTGGCTGTGCTGGCCAAGTACATGCAAGTCCTCAGTGGCAACTTCCTGCAGCAGTTCCCTGAGGTGATCAATATTCATCATTCCTTTCTGCCGGCCTTCAAGGGTGCCCAGCCTTATCACCGTGCCTGGGAGCGGGGTGTGAAGTTGATTGGGGCCACGGCCCACTACGTCACGGAAGATCTCGATGATGGTCCGATCATTGAGCAGACCATTGCCCATGTCAGCCATCGCGATGAGATCGATGATCTGATTCGCAAGGGTCGTGATACTGAACGCCTTGCACTCGCCAGGGCCTTGAGGATGCATCTGCGCCGGCAGATCATGGTCTATCGGGGACGCACCGCCGTCTTTGCATGACCTCCGCTGCCCTTGCTTGGTTGATTCGGGAGTGTCCTGAACAGGCTTCGAAGCTCGGCTGGCTGACCTTTCAGCTTGGCTTGCTGCTGTTGCCGTCTTCGGCGCTGCTGGCAGGTGCACTGCTGTTTGTCTCGTTTTTGCTTGGTTTGTTCGGGCGCTTCGCTGCCTGCTGGCGGGATCCCTGGAACTGGCCTCTGCTGCTTGCCGCCCTGTTGATGCTGCTGGGTTGCCTGGTCTCCTACTCCGGTTGGCTGGCCTGGGTTGGTCTTGGTAATTGGTTGCCGTTTTTCCTTGGCTTCTGGGCTTTTCAGCCCTATCTGGTCTCCGGGGCGTCCCGCAGACGCTGCGTTCTCTGGTTGATTGCCGGCACTGTTCCGGTTGTGATCACCGGGTTTGGTCAGCTCTGGTGGGGATGGCAGGGCCCATGGGAGCTTGCTGGTGGTTTGATCGTCTGGTTCATGGCGCCCGGGGGGCAGCCCCCCGGGCGTCTTTCCGGTCTGTTTGATTACGCCAATATTGCTGGTGCCTGGTTGGTGTTGATCTGGCCATTGGCATTGGCGGCTGTCTTGCAACCGGGTCTGAGTCAACGGCGGCGTGGGCTTGCCTTGGTCGTGGCAGCGGCTGTGGTCACCGCGCTTGTTTTGACAAGTTCCCGCAATGCCTGGGGTGCCTTGATGCTTGCGGTGCCATTTGTGATCGGGCCGATGCAATGGAACTGGTTGCTGCCTCTGTTTGTGCTGGGGTTGTTGCCTGTTTTGCTGGCTGTGGTTCCCGGGATTCCTTCGGCTCCGCAGCAATGGGCAAGGAGCCTTTTGCCTGAGGGACTCTGGACACGCATCACCGATCTTCAATACGGCCAGGAGCGCGGACTTCAGCACACCCGTCTGAGTCAGTGGCAACTTGCGCTGAGGCTTGTTGCGGAAAGGCCCTGGCTGGGCTGGGGAGCGGCGGCTTTCAGTGTTTTGTACCCCCTCTATATCGGTAAGAAGTGGCATGGGCACACCCATAACCTGCCCCTTGAACTTGCCCTAAGTCATGGGTTGCCGGTGGCTCTGCTTGTTGTGGGGTTGGTGCTGGCTTTGTTGATCACCGCAGTGCAAAGGGGTGTGCTTCTCCCAGTTGCTGGCGGATCAGCAGGTGCTCAGAGAACGGCTGCTGACGAAATCAAGGTTGTTGATCAAATCAATGCTGCGGCAACCAGGGCGGGTTCTCGCAGCAAGGCTGGCTTTCACAGCAAAGTTGTTGTTCGCAGCACCGTGTTTGATCGGGCCTGGTGGACGGCAACCCTGATCCTGGTGGTGCTGCATGGGGCAGATCTTCCTTTTTTCGACAGTCGCCTCAACATTGCCGGCTGGATCCTGCTGGCTGGACTCCGCTGCATCATTCGTCCGCAGGTGATCCATCCGTGTTCTGAGGCAGGGCTTGATCATGGTGAGCCCAAAGTTGTTTCTGATTGATGGGTCCGTTGAGATGGCTCCATGGCAGCACCCGTGATGATTCCCAGCTTGCGTGGATCACCTCTTTCCATTCGGGTGGACGGGGGAGTGATTCCAGTTCCCAATCGCTGCCGCTGAGATCCTGCTGCTGGGACTCTCTGTAAGCCTTTTTCCAGCCACCGAGGCTTTCCTGGGAGCCGCGTACCGCTGCGATCACAGGAGCCAGGCGGCGATCACTGCGTGAGAACAAGGCCTGGATCACACTCCAGCCATAACTTTCAGGCCGCAAGTCCACCCCCTTGGGTTTCAGGCGCTTGGCCAAAAGTTTCAGCCGTTTCTCGGCTTCGCTTCGCACCCCCTCCCATTGGAAGGGAGTGTGGGCCTTGGGTACAAAGGTGCTCACGCCGAAGGACAGCCTTAATCCAGGTGTGGCTTTCTTGAGGTTCAACAGCAGCTCGGCGGTGGCCTCCACATCGGCTTCCTCCTCCCTGGGAAGACCGACCATGCCATAAAGCTTGAGGCCACTGAGGCCGCCTTCACGGGCATATCGGGCCGCGGCGTAGATCTCCTCCTGGGCAAGTTTCTTGTTCACGATGGTGCGGATGCGCTCGCTGCCGCTTTCAATCGCGATCGTGAGTGACTTGCTGCCCCGTCGAGCCAGCATCTTGCCGAGCTCTGGGGTCACCGTGGAGGCACGAACGGAGCTCACACTGACGCGGGTGCCATCGAAACGGTCATGGTTGATCCACTGCAGCAGCTCATTGAACTGGGGGTGTTGGGTGACGGATGCCCCCAACAGGCCCAGTCTTTGCGTTGCCGTGAGTCCTTTTTCAACAGCAGGGATCAGGCCTTCATTCAGGGAGGGTGTGCGAAACGGCAGTGTGAGATAGCTGGCCATACAGAAGCGGCAAAGCTCTGGGCAGCTGCGCACAACTTCAACCATGTGGATCGAAGGCCAGGCGGATTCCGGTGTGATCACCATCGAATGGCTGAGGGTCTTGCCGCGCCATGTCTGCTTGCTGATGCTGGTTGGAATCCCTGAGTCCTTTGGCTCAATGCTCAGTAATGTGCCTTCCTTGCTGTAGCGCGGTGCATAGAGGCAGGGGACATACACCCCAGGCACCTGGGCCAGCCGCCGCAGGCGCTCAGCTCTGGGTTCATTGCGGCAATCGTGTAGTGCCTCGATGAAGGAGGGCAGCAGATTTTCGCCATCACCAAGCAGAACGGCATCAAAGAAAGGTGCCAGGGGTTCCGGATTAGCCGTGAGCACCGGTCCACCCCCGAACACGATTGGATCGTTGTCGCTGCGTTGTCTGGCCCAGAGGGGAATGCGCTGCTGTTCAAGCATGTCGAGCAGTACAGGTCCATCCAGCTCCCAGCTCAGGGAGAGGCCGAACAGTTCACAATCTCTATGTGTGGGGTCGCTTTGATCAGTGAACAGACGCCTCACATCCACGTCTGAGCGCTGGGCAAGCGAGGCCCAGACAACCTGGTAACCAAGGCTGGTGATGCCGATGGTGTAGGTGTTTGGGAAGGCCAGCACAGCTCTGATGGCCCCTGGGGCAGGCACGCTGGGCTCGAACAGCAGGGTTTCCTGTTTCAGGAGTTTGATGCTGGAGATTGAGCCATGATTTTGTTATTGATGATCAAGACCTGAGCTTAACAATGCTGGGCTTGGATCTAAATCATGAAAACTGTTTGGCTTTGGCAAAATCTGTTGGATTTTTAGAGTGGTTTTTGTTGATCTGATCGCAGAACGATTGGTGTGTATTGGCTTATTTTTGCAGAGAAGATGCTTAAAGCAAGCAGGTTTTATGCCTGCTCGCTTTGCTTGATCAGCTGGGTTTAAGGGTTTTGGTTGAAACCTTAATGCCCTATGAATTGGTCCGGTGTATCCGTATTGAATTAGCTGAATGACTCCAGATTGAGCTTCTCAACTGTTCTTGCTGATAGTGCAGGTGAAGTCTTTGTTGATCCCAGCGGCGCTGAACAAATCACATATCGAGGCGTTCGTCTCGTCAGATATGACTACTGGGTTGAGGCTCTTTAGATCATTTGTAACATTGTCATGGGACTCTATGGCAAGGTCGATGACGTTTTCGTTTGCATTTGCCTGCAAGCTTGAGAATAAATCTGATCCATTTCTTAGCAGCTTTTTAGTCTTTCCTTTGTATTTAGAGCCATTCAAATTAAGTATGCCGTCAATGATTTCATTGGTGCTTGAGTTGCTTGCGTTGAGTACAAGGTGGACAATTTTCTCCTCTGTGCTTCTGTCTTCTGTGGGGATTCGGTTAAAGGAAAGGTTCATTAAGTCAACGGCTCTGTCTTCCATCGAGTCGTTATGCTTGGCGAAGTACGATGGTGTGATGTAGCTTTCTAGGTATTCATTGCCCTTGTCGATCATGCTTTGTGCTAGATCAGATCTAGGGTCGGAATTGAAAAAGTCTGTGGTGAAATCGACCCAAACAAACTGGGGAATGAGATGCAGACTGAATTCTATTTCTTTCTTTGACTTTGGCGCAAGAAAAGTTAGTGGTTTGTCTGGATCTATGTTAGTGGTTAGATAATAGCCACTGCAATTGTCGTAAAGTTGTTTTTCCAGATATCCCTCTTGCCATTGGCCCCACTGATAACTTAAATTGGTTCCAAATACAGGAACTTTTCCTGCTGCTGTGCTAACCAAGCCAAGCATGAGATCTCCAAAGGTGCTTGTTAAGGCTGCAAAACTAGAGTTATGGCCATTGTCATTGTCATTCTTTTTCTGTTGATCTTTATAGTCTCCTTCTTTGGGAGTGCCCTCTCTCCATAACTTCACAGCATGATCATCATCATTCTGTTCACAACCTGGTTTTAGAAGAAATTCACTGGCTTGCTTGCTTGCGGCAGCTGTTTCCCAATAGCCAGTGGTTCCAATGATATATTGCATGTATTTTTGAAGATCACTTCCCTCTTTCGTAGAGTCATAGATTTTATATCCAGCTACGGAGGCTGCATTTTTGATGAATTGAGAATGCATCAAGTCGATATAGGACTTGCAAAAATTGTTTTCACCAGGATCCTTTTTGTTTGAGTCGACCTGTATGCCATTGCAGCCTCCGTCGCTACTTATGGATGTGGATGTAGCACAATAGGTTTCAGCTTTGTCTGTAATCTTGATAGTTTTATCTAATGCATTGTTCATGGCGTCAACAAAATCAACGGTATAAGAGATGAGCTGATCTGATGATTCTATTGGGGTTTCCTGAACCTTTGGTCCGATGATAAGCTTGCTAACCTCTGGACCAGAAAAGATACCGCCTTTTTTGTTCTCAAAAGCTTTCTTGCCGTTAACATTAATTCCTAGATATAGATTGTTGATCTTGATGTCACTGGCTTGATCAAGAATGCGGATTCCATAGCCATCATTGTTCGAGATGGTGTTCTGGGGTATGACCGATTTCCTGCTTCCACTAATTTTAATCTCATGGGCTTGATCGTCAATTCGAATGCCATCTATCAGATTGGCCCAGGAGATGGGAGGATTCGAGCTTGAAGCTCCCGTGAGTCCATTTGTACTGAGCCCAATGATATTTGGATCGACCCACACATCTTTTGCTTGGCCTGAAATATGCAATCCATGCATCTTGTTTCCTGAGAGAACGTTTGTGCGAATTCGGGTGTTGCCACCGCTGCTGCTTACAAAGATTCCACTTTTCTGATTGCCGGCACTGTCGCCAAATGCTGTTAGACCTGCAAAGGTGTTAAAGCTGATGAATCCACTCACTTCATCGGTCACGCTGATGCCATTGCCTTGATTGCCGGCATTGACATTGCCGAGAGGGATGACGCCACCGTGTATTGTATTTTTTGAGTCACCTTCGACAAGCACGCCATCCCCCTGGTTCGATACGATCGTGCTGTTATCAGCTCCTATCCCGAAGAAATTGGCGTGAATTTTGATGTGATCACTGTTACGAACTCTTAGGCCGTTCTGGCCGTTGCCGCTCACAACATTGTAGTAAATAAAGGGACTTTGATTTCGTGTTGTGCCAAGCAATGAATTATGGTCTGCATTGATGATCGCAACGCCATCACCGTTGTTGCCGATGGCACTGTTGCCATCGCTATTGGTGCCAATGAAGTTGCCCAGAAGTTGATTTTTTCTTGACTTGCTGTTGATCAGTACTCCATGTCCGTCATTTCCAGAAATGAGATTCCCTTGTTCTGGGCGGGCAAATTCATTGTTGGTGGGATCATTGCCCTGATGGGCGGTGCCACCGATTTTGTTGTGCTTAGCTTTTGCTTTGAGATGAATGCCATGGCGACCATTGCCTAGATCTTCCGTGCCATCAGCCGTTGTGCCGATGCGGTTGTTGGCAATTCTGTTGCGTTTGGATCCCTTGACCAGGATGCCAGATTCTTTATTGCCACTAATCAGATTCGAAAGTTGTTGAGCTTGTGGGCGTCCTGTCAGTGGATCCAGGCTGCCGATCATGTTGTTGTGAGACTGATTGGTGATCAGAACACCATTGCCACGATTGGCGATGCCGGTTACGCCATCAAGGTCTACGCCTATATAGGTATTTTGAACTGTGATTTCAGAGGCATCAAGGGTTAATCCGTCACCACCGGCATCAATCAGGGCAAAACCTGTGAGTGTGGAACCTGAGGCGTTTCTGCCGCTGAATTTCAAACCATCGTGGCCGTTGAAGTCCACTGCCACTTCCGGGGAGCCATCGTCGCCAATCAGGCCGTTGATGCTGATCTTTTCCCGGACGATTGCCAGGCTGCTACTGAGCTCAATGGTTCCAGCAGAGAGGCTTGCTGCCACTTCAATCTGATCGAAACCAGGGTTTGCATTGGCTTCACCGATTGCCCATCTCAAACTGCCTTGGCCTGCGTCGTTGAGGTTTGAGACGATCCAATCCATCGTTGAAGGCTCATGGGTGAGAGCGTCTCAATGTAGACAATTTTTCAGATCTCAGCTTTTACGATTTGATCCAGCCTCGCGCAGATCCTGCCAGGCTTTCCAAGACTCTTGGCTTCGCTTCCAGGCTGTTGACGCTAATTGAAGCAGCTTGTCTGTAGATCAGTTTATGAAAATAACAGCTTATGAAAATAACAGCGCTGGCTGAATCTGCTGATCAGACGCCCGCCAGCATTTCTGCCTCCTTGTCGCTGCTCAGCACACGACCTTCCTCTGCAAAGCCTTCGATCTGATCGAAGTTCAGATAGCGATACAGCTCATCGGATTGGGGAGCGATTTTCCTGCCGGCTATCTCCCTGTATTCCTCCGGGGTTGGAATGCGGCCAAGCAGAGCACATACGGCAGCAAGCTCGGCACTGCCCAGATAAACCTGGGCTCCTTTGCCGAGGCGATTGTTGAAGTTGCGTGTGCTCGTGGAGAACACGGTGGTGTCGTCTGCAACGCGAGCCTGATTGCCCATGCATAGAGAGCAACCGGGCATCTCCATTCGGCTGCCGGCCGCTTCGAAGATCTCGTAATAACCCTCCTGCCGCAGCATGGATTCATCCATGCGTGTCGGTGGGCTGACCCAGAGCCTTGCCTGCGTTTGGCCGGCCCCTTCCAGCACTTTGGCGGCGGCGCGATAGTGGCCGATGTTCGTCATGCAGGAGCCGATGAAGACTTCCTGCACAGGCTCTCCGGCCACCTCGCTCAGCAGTTTGACGTTGTCTGGATCATTCGGACAAGCCAGCACAGGCTCGTTGAGCTCGTTGAGATTGATCTCCACCACCTCTGCATAGTCGGCATCCGAATCGGCCTCGAGCAGTTCCGGTTGGGCGAGCCAGGCCTCCATCGCCTTGATTCGTCTTGCCAGGGTGCCGGCATCCTTGTAGCCCCGGACAATCATGTTCTTAAGCAACGCCACGTTGCTGCGCAGATATTCGGCCACGGTTTCTTCGCAGAGCTTGATCGCACAGCCGGCGCAGGAGCGCTCCGCCGTGGCATCGGTGAGTTCAAAGGCCTGTTCGAGCTTCAGGTTCGGAAGCCCTTCGATCTCCATGATCCGACCGTTGAAGACATTGACCTTGTTGGCTTTTTCCACGGTGAGCAGGCCTCTTTGAATCGCCACCCAGGGAATCGCATTCACAACGTCCCGCAGGGTGATCCCTGGCTGCAGGGATCCGCTGAAGCGCACTAATACCGATTCGGGCATGTTCAGAGGCATGGCGCCGATGGCGGCGGCAAAGGCCACAAGCCCTGAGCCTGCCGGGAAGGAAATCCCCAATGGAAAACGGGTGTGACTATCACCGCCGGTGCCAACCGTGTCTGGAAGCAGCATGCGATTGAGCCAGCTGTGGATGATCCCATCGCCTGGTCTCAGGGCCACTCCGCCCCGCTGCGCGAAGAAATCGGGGAGTTCCTTCTGGGTCAGCAGATCCACCGGTTTTGGGTAGGCGGCTGTGTGACAGAAGCTCTGCATCACGAGATCAGCGGAGAAGCCGAGGCAGGCGAGCTCCTTCATTTCGTCACGGGTCATCGGCCCGGTGGTGTCCTGGCTTCCCACCGTCGTCATCAGTGGTTCGCAGCTGGTGCCGGGTTGGATGCCGGCGAGCCCGCAGGCTTTGCCGACGATCTTCTGGGCGAGGCTGAAGCCTTTGCCGGACTCTTCAGGAGCACTGGGTCTGATGAACAGCGTTGAAGGGGACAGTCCGAGCTGGGAGCGCACCTTGTCGGTCAAGGCACGGCCGATCATCAGTGGGATGCGGCCACCGGCCCGCACCTCATCGCTCAGGGTTGCGGGTTGGAGTGTGAAGCGGCTGATGATGGTTCCTGCATCAGGTTCGCCTGCTGCCCTTTCGATGGTGCCCGCATGGGGGCGGATCGTGATCACATCACCGCTTTGAAGCTTGCTCACATCACATTCGATCGGCAAGGCTCCTGAGTCTTCTGCCGTATTGAAAAAGATCGGAGCGATCTTGCCGCCCAGGATCACACCGCCGGCATGTTTGTTGGGCACATGGGGAATGGCATCGCCTGTGTGCCAGAGCACGGAATTGATGGCCGATTTACGGGAACTACCTGTACCCACCACATCTCCCACATAGCTCACGGCATGGCCTTTCTGCTTCAGTTGGGCGATTCTGTTCAGGCCTTCTGGATCCAGGCTTTCCAGCATCGCCAGAGCGTGAAGCGGGATGTCCGGTCTGGTGGTGGCATGGGTGGCGGGGGAGAGGTCATCGGTGTTGGTCTCCCCTTCCACCTTGAACACCGTGACGGTGATTTCCTCCGCCAGTTTCGGCCGTGATGTGAACCATTCGGCCGCGGCCCAGCTCTCCACAACTTGTTTGGCGAAGCGGTTGGCTTGCGCCAGCTCCATCACATCATTGACGGCGTCATACACCAGCAGTGTGCGGCTGAGGCCCTGGGCTGCGCATGCAGCAATGGGCTCTTCAGGGTGGTTCAGCAGTTCGATCAGAGCGGCAACGTTGTAACCCCCCACCATGGTTCCGAGCAGCCGCGTTGCTTCCAGTGGACTGACCAAGGGGCTGCTGGCTGTTGCATGGGCGATTGCGCTCAGCCAGGTGGCTTTGACATAGGCGGCTTCATCCACTCCGGGGGGAATGCGTTCACTGAGCAGATCAAGGAGTTCAGCCTCCCTTCCAGTCGGGGGATCCTGCAGCAGCACTGTCAGTGCCTGGGTTTGTTCTGCATTCAGGGGCAGCGCTGGAATGCCCTGAGCTTCCCGTGCGGCGGCGAGTTGACCATAGTCACTCAGCATGGGGAAGTCTCCAGGGCGGCATTGATTCTCTCCATTCTTGTGTGCCGCCGTACCGACCTGGCGGTGGATCGGTGTTGTTGATCGGTTCTGAAATGCGAGTGCGTGGAGATCATCTGCCTGGGCTTCTCTAATGTGGGTCCCGAAGATTCAGGCGACATGACCACCACTTCAGATCTGCATGTGGTGGAGACCAGGCCCCTGGTGCCACCAGCCTTGCTGCACAAGGACCTGCCCAATGATGCCGACGTCGTCAGCACGGTTGTATCTGCCCGACGGCGCATTCAGGCGATTCTGCGTGGAGAGGATGCACGGATCCTGGTGATCGTCGGTCCGTGTTCGGTCCATGACGTGGCGGCAGCGCGGGATTACGCCGCTCAACTTGCACCCCTGCGTGAGCGTTTTGCCTCTCAGCTGGAGGTGGTGATGCGGGTGTATTTCGAGAAACCTCGCACCACTGTTGGCTGGAAAGGTCTGATCAATGACCCCCATCTCGACGGCTCCTATGACATCAACACCGGTCTCAGGCGGGCAAGATCTCTGCTGGTAGATCTGGCCCGTGAAGGCATGCCCTGTGCAACGGAACTTCTCGATCCTGTTGTGCCTCAATACATCGCTGATCTGATCAGCTGGACAGCGATCGGTGCCAGGACCACAGAGAGTCAGACCCATCGTGAGATGGCATCCGGTCTGTCGATGCCCATCGGTTACAAGAACGGCACCGATGGCAGTGCTTCCATAGCGGTGCATGCCATTGAATCGGCTTCAAAGCCCCATCATTTTCTCGGGATCAATGCTGATGGCCAGGCCTCGATTGTCAGCACCACTGGCAATCCCTATGGCCATCTTGTGCTGCGGGGAGGTACGAGCGGCAGCAATTATCACTTTGAAGCTGTTGAGGGTGCGGTGAAGGAGCTCAACAAGGCAGGTCTTGTTGAGCGACTGATGGTTGATTGCAGCCATGGCAATTCCAACAAGGATTACCGACGCCAGGTGGATGTGCTGCTTGCTGTTGCCGATCAGGTGCGGGCCGGTTCAACCCATGTCATGGGGGTGATGCTGGAGAGTCATCTGGTGGCGGGCAATCAGAAATTGCCTACCGATCTCTCCTTCCATCCCCTCGAGCAGCTCACCTATGGGCAGAGCATCACCGATGCCTGCATCGACATGGCGACCACAACAGAGTTGCTGGAGAAACTTGCGGCTGCGGTGGATGCAGGCCTGGTGGTGAATGCTGCTGATTCAGTTCTCTGAGTCTGTTAGCTGGTTCAGTTAGTGGTTCAGTTTCAGTGGGCCGTCATCCATGACCAGCTGAGAGCAACAGCGATCGGCACGCTGAAGTTATCCAGCCCCCAGCTGCTGAATTGCTCAAGCCCCACGGCAAGACAGCTCACGGCAAGCAGCCGCAAGGGATCCACAGGACTGGTACTGATCAGGTTCAGGCCGAGTAACACAGCCAGGCTCACCATCGCCATGGTTAACGTGCCAGCGATCGACTTCGTTTGATTGAACAGAATCCAGCGAGGGGAGTTGAGGCGCCGACCGATCAGTCCGGCAAGGCCGTCTCCAAAAGCCATCACAAGCACTCCGGCGCAAACGGCGGCTGCCTGGGCGGGCCAGAAGAGTGTCAGCAGAATTGTGATCGAGAGGCCATAGGCAACAGTTCCGTAGCTGTTGCGTTGAATGTCCTCAACAGCTGCGAAGAGTCGCCATCGGTGGTTGATCAGGGCTGCCAGGGTGACAAGCGCAGCAACAGGAATCGCCAGAGCAGCAGGTATCTGCAGCCACCAGGCCATCGGGATGATCGGGCCGGTGCCGATATGAACGATCTTGCGGCTGAGTTCCGGTTGGTTAGGCCAAAGCCTTCTGCTGATCACGGCAAGTGTCAGCAGAAGAGCGATCCAGCCACCGATGACGACCAGGGAGGAGACGTGAGTTGAGACGTCCTTCAAGACGTCTTTCAGGCTGCCTGCTGATGGTTGGTCATCGTGCGCAGCTTGAGGATGGCCTTGGCTTCCAGTTGGCGCACCCGTTCTCGGGACACGTTGATCTGCCGCCCGATTTCAGCAAGGGTCAAAGGCTCTTCCCCATCCAGGCCAAAGCGCAGGCGCAGGATTTTCTGTTCCCGTTCATTGAGTTGAGATAACCAGCCTCCGAGATGCTCCTTCTGAATGCTTCGGTCCATTCCCTCCATGGGCTCAGCCCCGTTGGGGTCTGGGATCAGTTCGCCGAGGGTGCTGCGATCTTCTTCACCTCTGGCATGGGCATCCAGGGAGGCGCAGGGTGCACTCTGGGAGATGAGATCCTCGAGTTCACGGGGCTCTATCCCCATTGCATGGGCCAGTTCCAAGCGATTCGGTTGACGCCCAAACCGGTGGGAAAGTTCTCTGGAGATGCGACGCATCTTCGAGAGTTTCTCACTGATGTGAATGGGAAGACGAATGGTGCGTGCACTGTTATCAATGGCGCGCGTCATCCCCTGGCGAATCCACCAGTAGGCATAGGTTGAAAATTTGTAGCCCATTGCCGGATCGAATTTGTCAACGGCCCTCTCCAGACCGATGGCACCTTCCTGAACCAGATCGAGCAGTTCAAGGCCCTGGTTCTGATACTTCTTGGCAACACTCACCACCAGGCGGAGGTTGGCAGCCATCATGCGATCCCGAGCCCTTTTGCCCATGCGGATCTTGTGACGATGCCGAGGGGTGAGTTCTTTTTCAGGAAGCTCGCGCAATTCCTTCATGGCCTGCACGTGGTGAGCCAACTCGATCTCTTCGGCTGCAGTCAGCAGAGGAATCCGGCCGATACTGCTCAGATAAAAGCCAACGGCATCAGTGCCTAAGCGTCCACCCTGACGATGTTGGCTGCGGGAAACATGTCGAGAACGGGTTGTTTTCCCCGTTGTCTGTTTCTTTGTTGCTGGCAGAATAGGCTCCGACAGAGAAGTTTCATGGGAACTTCCTGTGGATTCCAGAGGGATCCCCATCACCCTGGCCTCCTGAATTAGATTTGAGCGGAATGTAGCACCATTGCTCCACCAGAATTGGCGTAAATCGAAATTTTTTCGGGAGCTTGGCTGAAGAGGCGTCAACGACTTTTCAAAGCCAGAAAAGTTCTGCGCTGCTTTACTCAGACTTGATCTGTATCGGTTATCAACCGATCGGCGAGGATTTACTGATTGATGCTTTTACAGTTCAGATCTCTGTGAGGCCTTGTTTCCATGCATCAATCAAATGACGCTGAGAGTTGATTTCCTTGCCCTCACTGAAGCGTTGAACAAAGCTGCCATCGCTTTGCATGTCCCAGGCGCCTCTGTTGTCCTGCAGGTAGAGATCGAGTAAACGTTCCAGCCGTTCTCGCAGTTCCGTTGTTTCGACTGGGGTCACGGCTTCCACCCGCCGATCAAGATTGCGGGACATCCAGTCGGCGCTACCGATATAAACCTCTGCTGAATCCCCGTTGGCGAACCAGAAAATTCGTGAATGTTCAAGAAAATGACCGATGATGCTGACAACGCTGATGCTTTCACTCAGCCCTTCGCGACCTGGGTAGAGGCAGCACATGCCGCGAATGATCAGCTCAATCTTCACTCCGGCCTGAGAGGCTTCGTAGAGCAGGCCAACAATGGCTGGATCCACCAGGGAGTTCATCTTGGCGCGGATGTGTCCACCACGTCCTTCACGGGCGTGGTCGATTTCCCGGCGGATCAGTGACTCCATGCCTGTGCGCAGGGTTACCGGGGCGACAAGCAACCTTCGAAAACTCTGTTGCTTGGAGAAGCCGGTCAGATAGTTGAACAGCTCCACCAGGTCCTGACCCAGTTCAGGACTGGCGGAAAGCAAGCCAAGATCCGTGTAGAGACGGGACGTTTTTGAGTTGTAATTGCCTGTGCCGATATGCACGTAACTGCGCAAACGCTCCTTTTCCCGGCGCACAACCAGAACGATTTTCGTGTGCGTTTTCAGGCCGATCACGCCATAAACGACATGGACGCCTGATCGTTCCAGGTGCTTGGCCCATTGAATGTTGTTGTCTTCATCAAAACGTGCTTTCAGTTCCACTAGGGCCATGACCTGTTTGCCGTTTTCAGCGGCGCGAATCAAGGCGGCGATGATCGGTGAATCCTTCGAGGTGCGATAGAGCGTCATCTTGATGCCCATCACCAGGGGGTCATCTGCGGCCTGATTGATGAATTCCTCGACGGAAGTTGCAAACAGGTCGTAGGGATGGTGCAGAAGGATGTCCTTGCGGCGGATCACGGAGAAGATGCTTTCAAATTCCTCCGCGCTCATTGCTCCTTCATCGACCATGCCCCGTTGACTGCGGGCAAGGGCTTTTGGGGTGATCCCAGTGTGGGGAGTCTCCTTGAGTTTCTGCAGGGGCAGGGTCAGCAGGCTGAACAGGTCGTCCAGTCCGAGGGGGCCATCGATGCGGTAGACATCTTCCCCCTCCACGGCCATGCCCTGGGTCAGCATGTCAATCAACTCCTGAGGCATTTCATCCGCGACTTCGAGTCGCACCACCTCTCCCCCCATGCGCCGCTTGCGCAGCCCCTGTTCAATGGCACTCATCAGGTCGTCGGCTTCCAGATCCCGAAGTTCAAGATCCGCATCCCTGGTCACCCTGAAGAAATAATGGGCTTCCACTGTCATGCCAGGGAAGAGCAGCCCAAGGTTGAAGGCCACCACCTGCTCAAGGGGCACGGCTGTATGCAGTGGTTCAGGGTCAAGCTCTGAAAGATCCGTTGGAATCGAGACGAATCTCGGCAGGATCTTCTGGGGTACTTTCACCCTTGCGAACTGTCGCTGGCCTGTCTGAGGTTCATGGATCAGGGCAGCCACATTGAGGCTCAGGTTGCTCACAAACGGGAAGGGATGGGCCGGGTCCACCGCCAGTGGGGTCAGAACCGGAAAAATGGCTGTCTGAAAGTAGTTGTCGACCCAGAGCCGTTGACGTTCATCAAGCTGCTCGTAGTCGAGCAGGTGAACGTTGTGATTGATCAACCCCTTCTTGAGTTGATCTCGGTAATGCTTTTGTTGATGCTTCAGCAGTGGATTGAGGCGATCCCGGATCATGTGAAGCTGCTGAACTGGTGTCTGACCGTCTTCGCTGGTGGTGGTGATTTCAGCTTCCACTTGAGCCTTCAGGGAGGCCACGCGGACCATGAAGAATTCATCGAGGTTGTTGCTGAAGATCGCGCTGAACTTGGCTTGATCCAGCAGGGGGGTGCGGCTATCGAGCGCTTGGGCTAAAACCCTTTCGTTGAAGTCGATCCAACTGATTTCTCTGTTGATATAAAGATTCGGTGCCAGAACAGCTGCGCTCATATGCAGACCTCACTTCAAATCCATTTCAAGCTTGAAAGCTAGCAATTAGACCAGTTCCGGATTGTGTTCTGGGCCTCTTTTCTCGGTATTTTCTGATTCGCCTCTGCCAGGCAGTGGACTGCCGCTCACCAGCGCGATGGCAAGCAACAGCAGTCCGCTGCTCACGAAGAAGGGAACCGATTTTCCGAGCTTGTCGTAGGCCAGGCCGGCCATGGCTGGACCGAGAAAACTTCCCAGACTCTGGAGAGCCTGAAGGCTTCCCAGTGCCACTCCCTGGCCTTCGCTGTCGAGTCGACGGGAGACGAGGCTGCGCAGGGTTGGTGTGACCAGACCGGTCCCGATCGCCAGGATGCCAACGGCGGTGTAGATGCTGGCTTGGGCATGGGAGGAGTGGGTCAACGGAATCATCAGGCAGCCCACAATCACCAGGCCAAGGCCAGTCAGGCTCAGCCGCCATTCGCCGAAACGTTTCACCAGCGGGCCGATCAGCCCACCTTGAACAATGGTCGCCACGATGCCGACAATCAGGAATGCCGTGGTGGCAGTGCCGGGTCCCCAGTCGAAACGTTGTTTTAAATACAGAATCAGGATGCCTGTGAAGCCGTTGAAGGCCATAAAGAACAGGAAGAAGCTCAAGGACAGGCGTCCCACGGCTTTGTTTTTCATCACGCGCGCGATCTGACCGAGGGGATTGAGATCCCGTTTGCGCGGCAGCTCTCGGCGGGCGCTGACCGGATGGGTTTCGGGAAGCATGGTCAGCACAATGATCAGGTTGAACAGGGCAAAGCCCGTCGCCACCCAGACCGGCAGGTTCATGGAGAAGCTCCTGGACAGAAGTCCTCCCAGAAATGGGCCGATGATGAATCCCAGCCCGAAGGCCACACCAATCAGTCCGAAGGCCCGGGCCCGTTTTTCCGGTGGAGAGATGTCGGCAAGTACTGCACTCGCTGTGGCTGCAGTGCCTCCACTCATCCCATCAATCAGCCTGGCGATGAACAGCAGAATCAGGGGTAGGGCCGTGTGTTTTGGCCAGTCCAGGCTGATGGTCAGTGCGAATAAACCCAGACCCAGCACCGATCCTGAGACGCAGGTGGCAATCACCGGTTTGCGCCCGAAGCGATCACTCAGGGCTCCGATCAGAGGTGTCACCGCGAACTGAGCCAGTGCATAGCTGCCGGTCAGCAGGCCAAGGGTGCGGCCTTCCGCTGTGATGTTCTCCAGCAGAAAGGGCAGCAGGGGAAAGACGATGCTCTCGCCAAGGCGATCATTGAGCAGGGTCAGAAAGGCGCTGAGCAGAATTGGGAACTTGGTCCGTTGCAAATCCACCGGTTTCAGGAGTGGACAACCATCCCACAGCTTGATGTTCTAGATGATCCGCCCCAGCCATTGCCTTAGACCTTTCACGCCAGCTGATCAGTCGGTGGCCAGGGAGATCTATACCGATGCGATTGATTCCCAGGCTGGTGACCTTTATTCCGCTGAACAGATTTCAGCCTGGATGGCGTTGGCCTGGTTGCCGGGAGTTCTTGACAGGCCCTTGGCGGAAGGCCGTGGTTGGGTCAGCACAATTGATGGAGAGGTTGAGGCCTATGCACTGCGCTATCCGGATGATCGGCTCGCCCTGTTGTATTGCCGTGGTCGTTCCTGCAGAGCTGGCCTTGCCACTGCACTGCTCAATCAGCTGGAAGCGGAGGCCAGGGCGGAGGGGCTGATGCAGCTGGTTACCGATGCAAGTCGGTGCAGTGTTCAGCTGCTGTTGCGTTGTGGATGGAGATTGGGATCTTCGCAATGGATCGAGATCGGTGGTGTGGCGATTGAGCGTTATCCCATGGTCAAGGATCTCCAGGCGATGAGTTGATCCAGGGTGGTTTGCGCCGCCCCTGAACGCAGCACCTGCTCCACTTTGCTGATCCCGGCTTCGATGTTTTCGGCCAGTCCTGTCAACCAGAGATAGGCCCCTGCATTCCAGCGCAGTGCGTCTTTGAGAGCACCGCGGTTCTGCAGCGCTTCAAGGGCCTGGTCCCGCCATTGCTCGGGATCGGTCCATTGCGGCTCCTCGCCAAAGCAATCATGGTCTCGGGGGTGGAGGATCAGCCTCTCGGGAGTGGAGTTGCGGACCTGCGCGGTCACACAGGCGCGGCTGATGGGTAGATCGGTGCTGCCTTCAAGACCTTTAACCGTGATCACATCTGGTTCACCGGCAATCTCGAGGGTTTTCCAGGCTCTGCCCTCGGTGGGTGGATGGACGAACCCGCTCACCAGAAGGTGGTCTCCCTGGTGGGCTGTCCAGAGCAGTTCAAGACTGGCAACCGGTGGGCGTTTCCCCAGGTCTTCCCTGTAGTTCACAAGGGTTTCGGCCAGAGGGAAATGGTCCGGTTGGTGAATCAGGGCCAGGCCGTGCTGATCGAAGCCTGTCTGGATCTGTTCAATGGATTGGCCGGTCAGTGACAGCCCGAGGCTTTGGAACAACTCTGCGGCAGTGACGCCGTATTTGATCGGCATCCTGTTGCCCCCCTGCAGCACGACGGGCTGATCAAGGCTCAGCAGCACGAGGGCGGTGAGGGGGTAGATCGGGGCTGTTCTGTTGCGACCATCAAAGGGCATACCCAGGCAGACAGGTCGTCGTTGCCCGGGAGGTGAGCGCAGACTGGGGCCAAGGGCTCGGTAGGTGTCGAGCATGCCGGCCAATTCCTGGGGTTCCGGCCGTCTGATCCGGTGGGCAATCAGAAAAGCACCGATCTGAGCTGGACTGGCTTCCTCCCTGAGGATCATCGCCATGGCCTCGGCGGCTTCCTCCCGAGTCAGGCCTTTGCTGGTGTGTTCGCCGCTGCCAATTTTGCGCAGATGAACCTTGAAGCGTTCCCGGCAGGAGATTTCAGCATTGGCGTTCACGGGGCACTGCATGGACTGCCTTGATGGTTCAGTAAAAACCCTTCTAGCTGAAGTAGCAGTTGTTACGGCTGCCTTGATGTAGGCGTCATTGAGACGGGCTTGCCTGCCTGGGACAGTCCCTCAGATTTGCTGAGTTTGAATCATGGCGGCTTGGTTTATGGGGATGTTGATGCTCACTCTCAGGCGGATTCAGGCAAGTGATCTGTATTGCTGGTTCAGTTGCTTGTTGACCAGTTCCCTGCTGAGGCCTGCAGGCAGATTGTCTCTGAGCTTTGTTAAAGCAGCCTGACTCTCGGGGGTGGCGATACAGCCAAGGGCTCGAATCGCAGCAGCTGAGATGGCGTCATGAGCATCCGATGCGATCTGGGCGAGCCGTTTGCAGATCGGTTCACCATCCCTGCGCTGCAGCAATCGGATAGCCGCTAAGGCAATGGGATCCCGCCAGTCCTTGAGGAGCTCTTCAGTTAGGTCCAGCAGTTGCTCATCACTGAGTTGATGGGCCTTGAAGCTGAGCAGTTCGAGGCCGGCAAGCCGCATGGTCTGGGATGGGTCGGTCAGAACGTTGCGCAGCAGAGGGCCAGGTATCACGGCTCCCCAGCAGGCCAGTGCCTGGATCACGTCAAGGGGCAACGCTTCGCTGCCTTGCAGTTGTGCGATCAGCCAGTCCTTCGCTTCCACTTGATGGCAGAGGCCTGAGGCATGGATGAGCTCCGGTTCGCTGCCGAACTGGTTGATCAGCGACTGGATCACAGGCCAGCCCCGTTCAGCAAGCCAACCCAGTCTCTCGGCAATGGTTTGTTTCAGTTCCACAGAGAGGCTGGGGGAGTAGATCTCCCCCAGCCATTCAGGTTCAAGCGGAGTCCGCCGTGAATTCCCCAGCTTTTCCCAGAGAAGGGCTTCATCACAACTCATTGGACCTGTCGGTCAACGTGCACCAAGTTCGGCGGCCAGTTCTCGCTCCAGTTTCTCGTCATGCACGGTTGGCAAGACATTGGCCATCTTGGTGCGATGGGTGCTGTAGAAGAGCATGCCGATGAACACCATGCCACCGACGATGTTGCCGAGGGTAACGGGGAGGTAGTTCCAAACCACCACCTGGCCGAAAGAAACACCTGAACCCAGCAAGGGGCCTGCGGTGTGCAGGAACATGTTCACCACAATGTGCTCCATGCCCATGGTCTGGAAGGCCGTGATCGGTAACCAGCAGGCAAGGATCTTGCCGGGGACGCTTTTGCTGACCAGAGCCATCGTCACTCCGAGGCAGACCAGCCAGTTGGCAATCATGCCCCGTAGAAAAGCAAGAAAGAACCCGGTGCTGCCGAGGGCTTCGTACTTGCTGATCACATTGGTTTTGTTCAGGGCAATGATCTTGGCGGCCACAGCAACCCAGCCTTTGCCACCATCGGCGGCAGCAAGGGGTTCAATGGTGCCGGCACTGGTGAGGCTGATGGCTAGAAGGATTGCCACCAGTGCACAGCCGATGAAATTGCCGATCCAAACCCAGATCCAGTTCCTGAAGGTGGCTTTCCAGGTGCTTCTCCCAGCCCAGGTGGCCATGGGTAGGAGGGCGAAGTTGCCAGTGACCAGTTCCATGCCGAAGAGCACGATGCTGGCGAAACCGAAGGGGAAGAGCACAGAGCCCAGGAAGGGCATTCCTGATTGGATGCCAACGGTGATGGCAAGGCAGGTGGCCAGGCCGAGAATGGCTCCGGAATAGAAACCACGCAGCAGCAGATTCTTGATGCTGACACTGGATTTTTTGCCGCCGGCGACAATCATGCCGTCGACAAGTTCATTGGGAAGGACGTAGTCCATGACTCAGTTTTCTGCAGAGATGCGGGGGGGCTGGGACGGGGGCGTCAGCCGCTGATGCGGTTCATCAGACGGGAGAAGAAATCACGGCTGCCACCCTGGCGATTGACGGGTGGCAGCTCTTTGCCGCTGGCACTCAGCCAATTGACGAAACGGCTGAAGAGATCGTTGTTGGCGGCCATGATTTGTTGGGGGAGTTGTGATTGGGAATTGGGCATGATTGAGACAACCCTTGGTGGCTTCAGAAGGGCAGCGCCACCAGATGGCTGTTGAATTTGTGGAGCGGCTGTTGAGTTTGAACAGCTGTTGCGTGGAGAGCAGGGGGCAGCTCAGGTGGATGCGCTGCTTTTGGTCAGTTGTCTGAAGCGATTGAGCAAGCCTGAGAAGGGGAGCTGCTGCGGTTGCTCCTTGGGGTCGCTTCTGGGTTGAGCACCGAAACGTTCGATCAGCAGCTCCTTCACCACCTGGCTGATCTCACTGGCAGGAATCCCCTTGCGATGCAGGGTTCCCACCTGTGGATCAGGCCCCTGAGAACCGCCGATGCTGAGGTTGTATCCCTCGACGGTGCCTTTGCCTTCCGGTGCCTTTGTCTTGGTGCCCGTCAGTCCGATGGCCCCCATGTAGGCCTGACCACAGGTGTTGGGGCAGCCTGTCCAGTGGATCTTGATTTCCTCTGGCAGGTGCAGTTGCTGATCCAGTTCCCTGGCCAGGGCCAGCGCCTGATCCTTGGTGTTGGTGAGAGCGAAACTGCAATAGGTGTTGCCGGTGCAGGAGACGGTGCCGGCACTGATCGCTCCGGGCTCGAGGGGAAAACGCTCCAGCAAGGGGTCGTTGCGGAGGTTGTCGAGTTTTTCCCCTGGAATGCCCACCAGGATTGCGTTCTGGTCTTCTGTGATGCGGACTTCACCGCAACCGTGTTCCAGGCTTGCGGTGGCCAGATCGTGGAGGTCTTCAGCGCTCAGACGTCCAACGGGGACATGTAGACCGGCGAAATGGAGACCGCTCTGTTTCTGAGGCTGGATGCCATAGAGGGAGCGGGGCTTTTGATCAAAGACAGAGCCTGGATCAGGGCTGAGAGGACCGAAGCGTTCTTCCACCATGCTGCGGAAGCTGTCGAGGCCAACCTTGTCGAGATAGAGGCGGAAACGTCCCTTGGGACGGACGTTGCGTTCACCGTTGTCTCGCCAGATCATGATCACGGCGGCAGTGAGTCGACAGATCTCCTCGGGTTTCACCCAGGCATTGAGGGGGAGGGCATAGGAATTCATCTGAGAGGAGAGAATCCCACCGACCCAGACGCTGAAACCCATCTCCCCATCCTTTTCAACCGGATGGAAGACGATGTCGTTGTGAAGCAGGAAATTATCCCTGGAACCTGCCACCGCAGTATTCCATTTGCGCGGCAGATTTGAGAATTCTGAATTGCCTTCCAGGTTGTTGGTCAGGAAGTTCTCCAGTTCCAGGGTGTAGGGACGGGTATCAACAATTTCCTCAGGATCAATTCCGGCAATGGCATTGCCGGTGACATTCCTGGGGTTGTCAAATCCTGATTGAATTGTGCTTAGGCCTGCTTCGCTGAGCCGCTTGAGAATGTCGGGGAGATCACTCAGCAGGATGCCTCGCAACTGCAGGTTCTGACGGGTGGTGATATCACAGCTGCCATTGTCTCCATAGCGGGCAACGATGGATGCGACAATGCGAAGTTGATTTGCATTCAGGCAGCCATTGGGAACCCTCAGCCTCAGCATGAACTTGCCTGGAGTCTTTGGCCGCCAGAACATTCCATACCACTTCAGCCGCAGCTGAAGATCGGTTTCGTCCACTTCCTCCCAGCCGATCTGAGCGAACTTCTCAATTTCAGGACCAACAAGAAGGCCATCCTTGGCTGCCTTGTTTTGCTCAATCTTGTTGAGCTTCTTGCCTTGCAGGTAAGGCTTTTCAGGTGCAAGTGTGCTCATGAATACATTCTGAAAATCGGGCTGATCCAGGAAGTGCTTGAAGCTGTGATAGGCAGAACTTGTGTTAGCCCCAGTGATGTGATTTACAGCACTTCAAAATAAAAAGTGTGCTGCTTCTCACGGTATTAACCCCTGTGGATGGGTGGGTTGTTAGTAGCGGTTCTCACCAAATTGGAAATTGGAATCGATTTTCAATTGGCTCTGCAATTTGGTGTCAATAGATACTTAGCCTTGCGCCCAGCTGCTGCTTGATGGCAGCAGCTCATTCATCGCTTCCGGCGTAGGTCAGTATTGACGACCCACCTCACCCAACCAGCGCACAGCCCCTTGTCGCAGCAATTTCCAGACTCTGGCCATGGCGGCCAGATCCCTGCTGAGGTCGTTGCTGAACCGCTTCGAGCCATGACCAGTCGCCTGGCTGTGCGCCCTGGCCTCGTTGAACAGGGGGCTTGTTTCGCGGGGGTGACGCCGGGATGCCATGGTTTGAGAAGGGTCTTCGACAGATCAACGACTTCACCAGTTCATGCCATCAATGATCCGTGGTTGTTGATACGGAAACGTCATCAAGGTTCGGTTCGCTGGGGCATTCGCCTGATTGTTCATGGCCGCGCTGGCGGGGTGGTGCCTGCCTGCCTGCGCTCCCTGGCCGAGGAGGTGGAAAGGCGCCGGGGAGCGCCTGCTCAGATCGAGGCTCTCACGGCGGAAGCTTCACCTGAGCCGCTGCTGCGGCGCAACTGGCTGGTTCCACTGCTGTTGCTGCCGGGCTCCCATGCCAGGGATGATGTGCCGGTGATTCGTAAGCGCTTGCAGGCTCAGGGAGTGAGGACATGCTGCCTGCCGTTTCTTGGTTCCTGGCCTGCCTGGTGGTTTCTGTTGCAGCAGTTGGTTCAGCAGCAGGACCTCAGTCGGGGGGGGCCTGTGCTTGTTCATCACCCCCTGCGCTATGGGTTTGGTGATCGATTTCTGCCCAGGTTGGCAGAGCAGCTGGGGATCCCCGCAGTCTCTTCAGAGGACTGGCAGGCCTATCGATCCTCTGCCAGTCGACCATGTCAGCCCCTGCCCCTGGCCCTGGCTCCCAATCGGATGACAACGGCGTTGCGAGAGGCTGGGGGGATGCCTCCTCTGCTTGAGATTGAGTCGATCCGTCTCGGCCTGAGCGATCTGCTGACCGCCCTGCCATGACCGACCCAAAACTTGGAACTGTTTACCTTGTCGGCGCCGGTCCCGGGGACCCTGAGCTGTTGACTTTGAAGGCCCATCGCCTGCTGCAGCGATGCGAGGCCCTCGTCTATGACTCCCTTGTGCCCAGCGAGATTCTTGAGCTTGTCCCAGAGTCCTGTGAACGGCAGTTCGTGGGTAAGCGCAGAGGCTTTCATTCCGTGCCTCAGCCCAACACCAATGCTGTGCTTGTGGAAATGGCCCAGCGTCATCGCACTGTGGTGCGGCTCAAGGGTGGTGATCCCTTCCTGTTCGGACGGGGCGGCGAGGAGGCGGCCCATCTGACCCTTCATGGTGTTCCCGTTGAGGTGGTGCCTGGTGTCACCTCAGGGATTGCCGCTCCCGCCTATGTGGGTATTCCGGTGACCCATCGTCGGGCGGGCTCCTCGGTCACCTTTGTGACGGGGCATGAGGAGATCGACAAACGCCGTCCATCGGTTGACTGGCGAAATCTGGCCAAGGCCACTGACGGACTGGTGATCTACATGGGTCTCCACAACCTGCCCAGGATCGTGGAGGAGCTGATCGCTGGCGGTCTGGCTGCTTCCACGGCATCAGCGGTGATTCAGCAGGGCACCGTGGCTGGTCAGCGGTGTCTGACGTCCACCCTTGGACAACTGGTTGAGGATCTGGGCCGCGAGGGCTTCGCTTCCCCTTCCATCGTGATCATCGGAGATGTGGTGAATCATCGGATCGAAGCCTGTGCCCCCACGCCTGCAGAGGTGACCATGCCGATTCCCTTCTGACCCAAGCCGCTTCACTGCTCCCGCAGACGGGGCAGCAGCTTCGCCAGGTTGCAGGGTTGTGTGTTTGCGTTGAGCTGAGCTGAGATCAGCTGATCCCAGGCTGTCTCCACCGCATCCCGTGATCCCGGCAGTACGAACACGAAGGTGCCGTTTGCCACCCCTGCCAGGCAGCGGCTCTGCAGGCTGCTGGTGCCGATGCTGTTGAAGGACAACACCCGGAATAGTTCTCCGAAGCCGTCGATTGTTTTGTCCAACAGGGGCTCCACGGCCTCTGGAGTGCCGTCCCGGCCTGTCAGCCCGGTTCCTCCCGAGCTGATCACAACCTCCACAGCGGTATCGGCAAGCCAGCGGCTGATGATGGCGCGGATGGCGTAGCGATTATCAGGGCAGAGAGCCCTTTCCTGCAGATGGTGGCCGGCCTCCTTGAGGCGCTGCTGCAGGGCATCGCCACTGGGATCATCCCCAAGGGAGCGGCTGTCGGAGATGGTGAGCAGTGCGATGGCGAGGACGATGTCAGAGCTGCTGCTGTTCAGGACGCTAGAACCGATTCACCCTTAAGCGAACATGCCGATGAAGAGCCAGCGATCTGCGGTGATCCGGGTCTGCCTGTTTGCCTATCTGCGAGACCTGGCGGGATGGAGTGAGCGCCTCTGGCCCATTGACGCTGATCAAGAGCTCACGGCTATTGGTCTCTGGGATCAGTTGCAGCTAGGGCCATGGCCCCGTTCCTTGCGCGTCGCCATCAATCAGCAGTTTGCGGCTCCTGAGCAACCCCTTGCTGCTGGCGATGAACTCGCGTTTCTTCCCCCTTTCACCGGTGGCTGAGCCAACAGCGTTGATCGAGATTCGCAGAGAACGCTTCTCCCCCTGGCGTGAGCTTGAACAGTGGCAGCAGAGTCAGGCTGCAGTGGCTGTTTTCGTTGGCAGAGTCAGGGCTGAGGGTCTTGATGGATCCACGCTCGAGGCCCTGGAGCTCCAGCACTATCCGGGCATGACCGAAGCCAGGCTCCGCCAGGACGCAGAGCATGCCCTGGTGGAGCACACTGCCTTCAGCGCCTTGCTGCTCCATCGTGTCGGCAGGCTGCTGCCTGGTGAGGAGATCGTGCTTGTGGCAGTGGCAGCGGATCATCGAGGCAACGCCCAGCGCTGCTGTGCTGCACTGCTCGAGAGCCTCAAACATCGGGCACCCTTCTGGAAACGTGAGTGGTGCAATGGGGTGGGTGAATGGGTGACCCACAACACATCGCTCTAGGGATTCAGAAGATTGGCAACCGCAGTAGCTGGGCCCAGAGGTGGCTGCCCGGGGGCAGATCTCCAGCATCAGCGGGGATCTCCAGCAGCAGATCTGCATCAAGCAGTGAGCCGAGCCGTGAGGAGGCCTGCGATCCCTCGATCCGGGCCTGTGCTGCTCCCTGTTCAGTGATCACCAGACGGGCTCGGGCGAGTTCAGGTCTGCCTGGTTGACGTTTCAGTGCATTCGCCAACTGCACCCGTAGACGTGGTGGACTTTCAGGTTCCCTGATACCTTCCAGCTGTTGCAGGGCAGGCCATAGCAACTGCAGGGCGGTGATTGCGGCAGCCACGGGATTCCCCGGCAAGCCGAAGAAGGGAACCTGATCACCGATCGATCCGAAGGCAAATGGTCTACCTGGCTTGAGGAAAAGCTTCCAGAACTTCACGTCCCCCAGCTCGGCGATCAGTGAGCGGATCCAGTCGCTGTCGCCAACGGAGACGCCGCCGGTGCTGACAACCACATCACAGGCGAGAGCTAGCTCGAGCAATGCTGAGCGCAGCTCCTGCGGACGGTCGCCAACAACACGACGATCCGAGAGCTCATAGCCCAGTCGGCTCAGGAGCAGCTCCAGCAGGGTGCCATTGCTTTCCCAGATGGCGCCTGCAGGTCGCGGCGCACCGGGTAGAATCAGTTCATCACCGCTGATCAACAGACCGATCCGGGGTTTGCGGGTCACGGCCAGTTCTGCAAAGCCGCAGCTGGCGGCAAGCCCGAGCCGGGCTGGTGTCAAGCGCAGGCCCGACTCCACCACAACGTCCCCCGCCTTCACTTCCTCGTCAGCTGGCCTGATCCAGGGGTTGGAGGAAGCCTGTTTCACCAGAGTCAGCACCGCTTCTGACTGCTGGCAGACATCGCTCACCTGGGTGAGTTCCTGGGGAATGACCCAGGCCGAGCCAGCCGGAATGGCCGCACCGGTCATGATCCGGATCGCTTCCCCTGTTGCCAGGTGTTCTGTGAATGGTCTACCTGCTCCAGAGCAGCCCACAAGTCTCCAGTGATCGCCAAGCTGCGGTTGATCAGCCTGCCCGAGGGCGTAGCCGTCCATGATCGAGGCGCGAAAGCCGGGAATGGGATCCGTTGCCACCACTGTTGCGGCGCTCACCCTGCCCAGGGCATCCTTGAGCCCGACGCTCTCGATGTTGTTCTGACCAGTGCGGCACTTCAGCTGCTGTAGAGCCTGGATCACCTCCTCACGGGCTGCGTTGAGGGACCGACCCTCGCCAGGGAAGGGTTCACTTGAGCCTGGGTTCACAGCCTGCCTGCCTCTCGCCGCCAGGATCCCTGCTGCCCGCCATCCTTCTGCAGCAGTTGGACACCATGGATGCTCATGCCAGGGTCGACGGACTTGAGCATGTCGTAAAGCGTCAGCAGCCCCAAGGAAACAGCTGTGAGCGCTTCCATCTCCACCCCCGTGCTGGCTTGGGTGCGGCAGTGCACCTCCACACGCAATCCGGATGGGGCATCGAGTGGGCTGATGGTCACCTCGATGCCGCTTAGGGGTATCGGGTGGCAGAGGGGGATCAATTCCCAGGTGTGTTTGGCGGCTTGGATGGCGGCGACCCTGGCCACGGCAAGCACGTCACCTTTCGCCGTTTGACCTTCGAGGACCAGGCTCAGGGTCTGCGCCTGCATCAGCAGGCAACCTTCAGCCACGGCCTGGCGCAGGGATGAGGGTTTGTCACCCACATCCACCATGTGCACTTCACCGCAGGCATTGAGGTGGTTGAGGGAGTGTTCCATTGCCAGAGGGCAATTCTGTTTCGACTCCCTCAGGTTGCCAGTGTTCAGATCAGGCTGACCTTGCCCGTGCTGATGTCGAAGTAGCTGGTGACGATTTTGAGGCTTCCGTTCTCAGTGGCGTTGGCTAGAACCTCACTGCGTTGTGTCAGTTGACGGCTGGCGTAGCAAGCATTCCCTTTGATGGATTGCGCAAGGCTCTGATCAGCTTGAAGGCTGGTTCGGATCGGGGTGATCAGTTGCTCGAGCAGGGGGGTCAGGGGATCAGCGTTGCGAGCAGCCACAACGGCTCCGCAGTTGCTGTGTCCCATCACCATGATCAACGGTGTTTTGAGGGCGATGACGCTGTATTCCATCGAGGCGATGGCATCGTCGAAGGCGGTGTTGCCGGCACTGCGGATCACGAACAGATCAGCTGGGGCTGCATCGAAGATCCATTCCGGTGCAACGCGGGAATCGGCGCATGACAGCAGTGTGGCCCAGGGAGCCTGCCCTGTGTCGATCACACTGGAAGGCAGGAAGCAATTGTCCAGCCAGAGGTTGGCCATGGTCTGGGCTCGTTCGGCAGGGGTCGTGGCATGGTTTGATTTCTGCCACGCTTTGCAGAAACGCTTGTTGCCTTGGATGAGGGCCTTGAGGGAGTTTTGCGGACGGCAGGACCTTGGCGTTTCAACATCCGTAGCTCCATTCGCAATTGTGTTTGGATCAGTGATTGTGGAGCTGTATGACTTCTGCGGAAAACCCAACAGTCCAGCGGCGGTAATGCCTGAGCCGAGTAAAAAATTGCGGCGATTGAGGGTCAATGGTCTTGCAGGACTCTTGTTGAAATTCAATGTATGAATTTCAGTGTATGGATTTCAGTCCGAGATTGAGATCATGCCTGCATTCAACAGCCCTCTGCATTCAACAGCCCTGGCGATCAGCGCTCTCCGAGGGCACTCCAGAGGCTGGCTTGGTGGGCGGTGACGGGTTCCACAGCTTGTTGGGTCTGTGGTGATGCAGTTACAGCAGTTTCAGTTCTGACCAGCTGAACGCCGAGAGAGGCAATGATGAAGGCACCGAGAAAACCCGCAGCAATGGTGAGAGGGCTTCGGCTTGTCCAAGTCGCTGAAAAGCTTCTCTCCATGGCTGCGAGTTGTCTGATCAGATTCCACTATGGAGAGTAAGTCAGTGAATCGCCACCGAATGGGGTGAAAAAAGTTGCAGATGCTGCAGAACCTGATCGATCAAGTCCAGGAGAAGGGAGCAACTTTGTATCGCTCGCCACCCATCCGTGAGTGACCCCGAGCAGCATGCCTAGAGCGATGGCCAGATGCAAAACAGATGATTCAGGGCAGGTAGAGATTGCCCATTCCTTTCATTTTGAGTCGTCGTCGATCACACCAAATCAACCTTTGTCCGACGTTTTCCCGTTGTCGTCGATACGGAATCACAAGAACAGTGTTCAGATCTGCGCTAAACCGATCCTGTGAATCTGCCCATGCATCAGCAGCTGATGTCATCCATTTCTGCACAGGCCAGTCACTGTTTCGAGTTCGAGCAGGATTTCATTGGCTCCTGGCGGTGTATTCCGCTATGTGTGCGGCGCAAGTTGGATCTGATTGGTTTGAAACTGAAGCTGAGTCACTGGCTGGAGCTGAGCCATGAACAGCGTCAGCAGATTGTCGACTGGCAAGACGACGCCAGGGCACTGGCGAACTTGCGTAACCTGCTCTGCCGTGACACCCGCTCGATGGCAGATGGCCAGGCCTCCGACCTGCCCCCGGCCAAGGCGGAGCCATGGCAGATCAGGGATCATTTGCCCGAATCATTGGCCGCGGCCGCGGCCAGCCATGGCATCAGCTTTGCTCAGCAGCAATGGCGAGAGCTCAGTGAACTTGAGCGATTTGCCCTCTGCAAACTTGCCCGGCCCGGCCACGATCATCACAACCTGCCTGCGGCTTTCCGGGAACTGCTGGGCTGAGTCAGGCATGCAGCTGCTGCATTCAGTCCGGTTGAGGCTGCACAGTCTTCAGCAGCGACTCAACAGGAGCCACGATCACAGCGGCTGCTTTCAGTTCCGGTTGCTTTGAGATAGGGCAACAAAGTTCATGCATCAGGCTGTTGGCTTCGCAGGCATTCGCCTGAGCGAATCCCCAGTGCATCGGTAGAAAGACCATGCCAGGGCGGATTCGATCGGTCAGCTTCGCCTTGGCAGTGACGTGGCCGCGACGGGAACGAATCACGGCGAAACCATCGTTCTTGATGCCGAACTGCTCGGCATCCTCTGGATGGATCTCCAGCAGGGGTTCCGGATGCATGGTCTGCAGCCGTTTGACCTTGCCGGTTCTGGTCAGCGTGTGCCATTGCCCCAGGTACCTGCCCACGGTCAGGATCAGTGGATAGTCCTGACAGGGGGGTTCGGCCAGGCCAAGTGGCTGTTCAGCGGTGAAGCGAGCCCTGCCGGAGGTGGTGGCAAAGCGCTGATCGGTGTAAAGCCGTTTTGACTGTGTACTTGGCTCACTGCCTGCGGGGAAGGGCCACTGTTGAGGACCTTCGCTGTTGAGCAGTTCGTGGCTGAGGCCGGAAACATCGCATAACCGCCCTGCTGTGACGGAGGCAAATTCGCGATATACCTCTGCGGCTGTGTTGTAACTGAACTGTTTCTCATAGCCGAGTCGGCGTCCGAGCTCGGCGAAGATTTCCCAGTCCGGTCGGCTCTGGCCATGCCTTGGGCGGTAGGCAGGGCAATAGGTCACCCTGCGTTCTGAATTCGTCATCGCTCCGGCCTTCTCGCTCCATTGCGATGCCGGCAGCAGCAGGTGGGCGTACTCGGCGGTTTCGCTGCCGGCGTAGGCCTCATTCACCACCACCAGTGGGCATTGGCCCATGGCGGCTTTGACCCGCTCCAGATTGGGCATGCTCACCAGGGGGTTGGTGGCCGCAACCCACCAGAGATCCAGTTCAGCTGCTTCCATGGCCTCCACCTGTTGCCAGGCCGTGAGTCCTGGTGTTGTTGCGATCGATCCCGCTGCAAACCCCCAGGCCTGTTCCAGCTCAGTGCGATGGCTGGCATCGGAGACGCTGCGATATCCCGGGAGCAGATGGGCCAGTCCGCCCGCCTCTCTGCCTCCCATGGCGTTGGGTTGTCCCGTCAGGGAGAACGGACCCGTTCCGGGTTTGCCGATCTGACCTGTGAGCAGGTGAAGGTTGATCAGACCGCCCACCACTGCTGTTCCCTCACGGCGCTGATTCACCCCCATGGACCAGAGGCTGAGGATCTTTTCGCTGCGGCTCCAGAGATGAGCCACATCCCGCAGTCTTTTTTCGGGAATGCCACACAACCTGGCCACACGTCTGGGGGTCCAGCGGGCGATCACATCAAAGAAGGCTTCGAAATCGTCGGTGGATTGTTCGATGAAGAGCTGGTCCTGGCCGTTTTCACGCAGGCTCAGATGGGCGATGCCATGGAGCAGGGCCAGATCCGTGCCGGGTGCGATGGCGAGATGGTGGTCTGCAATCTCACTTGTTGCTGTGGCTCTTGGGTCAATCACCACGATCGTGAGGCTGCCGGGGCTGCGTTTCTTGCGTTTCTGCAAGCGCTGAAACAGCACGGGATGGCACTCAGCTGTATTGGTGCCGATCAGGAAGGCGACACTGCATTCGTCGATGTCGTCGTAACAGCAGGGAGGACCATCAGACCCCAGACTGCGGCTGTAGCCAGCGACTGCCGAACTCATGCACAGGCGTGAATTGGCATCGAAATTGTTGGTACCCAGTGCCCCCTTGAGCAACTTCTGGGCGATGTAGTAATCCTCGGTATGGAACTGCCCCGATCCATACATGGCGATTGCATCGGCGCCTTTGCTGGCGAGTGTGTTGTCAATCCTGTTGACGAGCAGATCAAAGGCAGCCTCCCAGGAGATTGGCTCGAAGGCTCCGTTGAGGCTGGCTCGATACAGGGGTTGGCTCAGACGGCCCCTGGCCAGGGTTTCACCGACAGTGGCCCCCTTGATGCAGACCTGTCCCTGGCTGGAGGGGTGGTTGCGATCGCCTCGGGATCCCCACATCGGTGTGCCCTCCTCATCCCGACGCACCGCGCGACCGGGCTGGGCCGGGGGGATCATTTCCAGACCGCAGCCAACACCGCAGTAGGGACACTGACTGCGCACGCTGTCGGGAGTTTTCGTCATTCAACCCTGAATGCAGTTGTTCAGATGGAAGCGATCAGGTTCTGATCAACCGCTGCTGCGGCAGCTCAGTTTTGGGTTGCTCTTGCCCATGGATCTCGTCAAAGGATCCCTTTGGTTCCTTGAGGAAGAACTGACACAGGAAGCCCACGATCAGGCCAGCGATACCGAGCACCTGGAAAAAGCCACTGTTGGCGCCGGCAATGATCCCTGGGGAGGGATCTGTGACATCGCCACTCATCCAGATCGGCAGCATGCTGAAGATCGTCAGATAGGACACGGCTCCAACGTTGCCGTAGGCACCCACCAGGCCGGCGATCTGTCCGGTGACCCGATGTTTCACGAGCGGAACCATGGCGAAGGTTGCACCTTCACCGGCTTGCACAAAGAAGGCGCAGATCATCGTGATCAGAACGGCGATGCCGAGGCCCGCAGCACCGGTGAAAGTGCCTGGTTTGATCTGGCTCATCACCAGGTAGCCGATTCCCAGAGCGATGGTGAAGAAACCCATGGTGTTCTTGCGACTGCCGAGACGATCGGAAAGCAGGCCGCCGCTCGGACGGGCAATCAGGTTCATGAAGGCAAAGCAGGAGGCCAGGATGCCGGCGCTGGCCTTCGGTAGATCAAAGGTGCTTTCGAAGAAGCTCGGCAGCATCGAGACCACGGCCAGCTCGGAGCCGAAATTGACGATGTAGGTGAGTTCGAGAATGGCAACCTGCCGGAATTCGTAGCGCTCTTCCTTGGCATAGGTTCTGGTGCCGAGGATCAACTCACGGTTGGTGTGGATGATTCCCCAGGTCTGGAAGCCGAACCAGATCAACACCGCCAGCAGGGTCAGGGGATAAGTGGATGCATTCAGGCAGCCAACTTGCTTGAGTCGCCAGCAGAGGATGGCGAGCACGGCAGCAAGGGGAATGTTCATGGCAATGAGGCCCCAGAAATCCCTCTTTGAGGTGACTTCCAGCCCTGTGCATCGCTGCGGACGCTGATAGATCTTGCCTGGAGGTGTGTCCTGGACATTGAAGAAGTAGATGCATCCATAAACGGCGGCTATCAGCCCGGTGAGAGCGATGGCACCACGCCAGTTGAGGATCACGCCATGACCAACATCGAAGCCACCGCAGAAGGACAGACCGCCCGCGACAATCACCAGGGTGAGTGCAGAGAAGGCGGATCCGAAATTGCCCCAGCCGCCGTAGATACCTTCGGCCAGTCCGATCTGATTGGCTGGAAACCATTCGGCAACCATGCGTATGCCGATCACGAAGCCAGCTCCGACGATGGAGAGCAATAAACGGGCGACAACCAGTTGATTGAAATCCTGGGCGGTGGCAAACATCAGGCAGGGAATTGCCGAGAACACCAGCAGAGTGGAATAGGTGATCCGCGGACCAAATTTGTCGAGCAGCATTCCAACCAGAACGCGTGCTGGAATCGTCAGAGCAACATTACAGATGAAAACGGTGCGGATCTGTTGAACTGTGAGATTCAGATCTGCTTGAACTGTTGAGGCTAATGGTGCCAGGTTGAACCAGACAATAAAAGATAGAAAAAAGGCGAACCAGGTTAGGTGGAGTGTTCGATATCTCGCCTGGAACGACCAGAGTTCACCAAGCATGAAATCGGCAGGATGAAGGTGGATTATCCCTGGCCTCAGAACAATGGTACCCAGGATTGAAAAGTGCGGTGCTGATGCGAACCGCTCAGTAATTGCATCATTAAGGTGAATTGGAAACAGTGCGTTTCACTACGAATTGCCAGGTTCGGGCTGCGCGGATCTGTGTTGTTTCTCTCTTAAGTATTCAAGGGGATGAATGGTGTTCATTGCTACTGATCAGAGTGATGCTGTTGACTTGAATAGTGGTTGAATCATCCCCTGTAGTAGTTGTTACCAGAGCGCAAACTTCTTGCCTGCGTCCTGAGTGGTGGCGGCAGTCGTCGCATGGGGCAGGACAAGGCCTTAATGCTTCATCCTCTTGGGGGCACCTGGTTGACCCACGCTGTTGACCTGCTTCTGCATTTCAGGCTGCCCGTGACCGTGAGCACCAGGCATCCCAGCCACGCTCCCCAGCTGCTGCTCAGGCCATGTGTTGACATTGCTCTGGAGCCTCCTCCAGGGCAGGGGCCGCTCAGGGCCTTCTCACGAGTGCTGCCCAGGGAAGATGGATGGGCGCTGCTTGTTGCTCCTGTGGATATGCCCAATCTGCGGGTGACAACCCTTGCCACCCTGATCGCTGCATGGCGTCAGCAGCCCGCCATGGCGGCGGTTGCCCATGACGGTCAGCGCTTGCAACCGCTGCTGGGGGTTTATCCATCCGGACCGATCCAGCACCTGTTGCTCAACGAGGAGCTGGGCCAGGGGCGGAGTTGCTGGCAACGCTGGCTGCAGCGTCTTGCCCATCGGCCTGTGTCCCTGCCCGGGAATCAGCTTCTCAATGCCAATCGCAGTGGGGACTTGGCTGCGCTGCAGCGATGAACAGGGCAGAGCAGCCTATGGACGTTCGTGGCAGACCCCTCGAGGTGCTGCGTCTTTCGTTGACGGCACGTTGCAACCTTGCTTGTCCCTATTGTCGGCCTGATGGGCAGACTCCTCAGGGGTTGCTGTCTCTGCAGCAACGGCTCGCCGTGATCGGCGCCTCCTGCGAACTCGGCGCTCACACCCTGCGACTCACCGGCGGTGAGCCCTTGCTCAGCGATCAGCTTGAGCCGCTTTTGCAGGGGATTGATGTATGTCGCCGCCAGGGAGAAGGGCCCTTTGCAGGTCTGCGGCAGATTGCGCTCACGACCAATGGCTTGTTGCTCAGTGATTCTCGGGCTGCAGCACTTCGGCAGAGCGGTGTTGATCGCATCACCATCAGCCTCGATGGCACAGATGCAAGCAGTGTGGCGGAGATGACCGGCCAGGCAGGGGGGGAGCTGGCCGGTGCGGACATTCTCAATCGTGTGCTCAGAGGCATTCGTGCAGCCCGCAGGGCAGGGTTTGATCCCGCCCTCGGTGCCCTCAAGCTCAACAGCGTGATTCAGAGAGGACGCAATGATCAGCAGGTGCTGCCCCTGGCGGCCCTTGCCCGTGATCAGGGTCTTGAGCTGCGCTTGATCGAGTACATGGATGTGGGACATCGCAATGGCTGGACTCGTGATGCCGTGTTCAGCGCTGCAGACATGGTCCGTCGGATCGATGCGGTGTGGCCCCTTGAGGACCACGGTCGTGGATGGCACAGCACCGCTCGCCGCTGGCGTTATCGCGATGGTGGCGGATGGGTCGGCGTTGTTGCATCGATCAGCGAACCGTTCTGTGCTGGTTGCAATCGTCTACGACTCACGGCTGATGGCATCGCCTATACCTGTCTGTTCGCTGATCAGGGGTTCAGCTTGCGTCCTTGGCTGGAGCCTCGGATTGATCCACAAGCTCTGCTGCAGGCCATGGCGGATCTCTGGCAGACGAGGAGAGATCGCTACAGCGAGGAGCGTTGGTCTAGAGATGGCCTCTCAGGCTCAGATGAGCTGACCACAAGGCCGGAGATGGCCTATCTCGGTGGATGAACAGGGTTCGGGCTCGGGCAGGGACGCCAAGGCTGATTCCCGGCAGCTCAGGCCCGGTCCCTCTCCTGGGATCCGTCCACTGATCTTGGCCATGATCTGAACCAGTTGTTCTCGGAGTCGTTCCCTGCGGCTTGTTGACTCACAACAGCAGGTAACGCTGGGCCATCGGCAGTTCTTCGGCGGGTTCACAGGTGAGCAGCTCACCATCAGCGAACACTTCGTAGGTCTGGGGATCCACGCGCATGCTGGGGAGAGCATCATTGAGCTTCATGGTTGATTTGCCGATATCACGGGTGTTGGTCACTGCCACACATGGTCGCTTTAGATCCAGCTGGCCAGGTACATCGTCATCAAGGCTTGCCTGGCTCATGAATGTGAGGCAACTGGGTGCCAATGCCGACCCAAAGCTGGCGAACATCGGTCGACCATGGACCGGGCCGGGGGTGGGAATCGAGGCATTGGCATCACCCATCTGCGCCCAGATGATTGAGCCACCCTTGATGACGAGTTCCGGTTTGACGCCGAAAAAGCCAGGTTTCCAGAGCACCAGATCAGCCAGCTTGCCTTTCTCCACTGAACCCACCTCTTTGCTGATGCCATGGGCGATTGCTGGATTGATGGTCACTTTGGCGATGTAGCGCTTCAGGCGGGTGTTGTCGTTGCGGCTGTTGTCCTCGGGCAGAGCACCGCGCTGAACCTTCATTTTGTGGGCGGTCTGGAAGGTGCGGGTGATCACCTCACCCACGCGGCCCATGGCCTGGGAGTCGCTGGCGATGATCGAGAACGCCCCGAGGTCGTGGAGGATGTCCTCGGCAGCAATGGTCTCGCGGCGGATCCGTGATTCGGCGAAGGCCACATCTTCCGGGATCTTCGGATCCAGGTGGTGACACACCATCAGCATGTCGAGGTGTTCCTCGAGGGTGTTGCGTGTATAGGGACGGGTGGGATTGGTGCTGCTGGGCAGCACATTGGTTTCACCACAGATCCGGATGATGTCCGGTGCATGGCCACCACCGGCCCCTTCGGTGTGAAAGGTGTGAATGGTGCGCCCGTCGATGGCACGGATCGTGTCTTCGACAAAGCCTGCTTCATTGAGCGTGTCGGTGTGGATGCAGACCTGCACATCCATCTGATCGGCCACAGTCAGGCAGCAATCGATGGATGCCGGGGTGGTGCCCCAGTCTTCATGCAGCTTCAGACCGCAGGCACCGGCGCGCACCTGCTCCAGGAGAGCTGTTGGTGTGCTGGTGTTGCCTTTGCCGAAGTAGCCGAGATTCACCGGTAAACCTTCCGCCGCCTGCAACATGCGTTGGATGTGGAAGGCACCGGGGGTGCAGGTGGTGGCATTGGTGCCGGTGGCGGGTCCTGTGCCCCCACCCAGCATGGTGGTGATGCCACTGGCCAGGGCGGTTTCAATCTGCTGTGGGCAGATGAAGTGAATATGACTGTCGATTCCACCGGCGGTGACGATGTGGCCCTCAGCGGCGATCGCCTCGGTCCCCGGACCGACAACGATGGTCACCCCCTCCTGGGTATCGGGGTTGCCGGCTTTGCCGATGGCGGTGATCCGGCCATCACGGATGCCGATATCGGCCTTGACGATTCCCCACCAGTCGAGGATCAGGGCGTTGGTGATCACGGTGTCAACAGCACCTTCAGCGCGACTCTGCTGGGATTGCCCCATGCCATCACGGATCACCTTGCCACCGCCGAATTTCACTTCATCGCCGTAGACGGTGTAGTCCTTCTCCACCTCAAGGATCAGTTCCGTATCGGCGAGTCGGAGTCGGTCCCCTGTGGTGGGGCCATAGATTTCGGCGTAGGCCTGGCGTGAGATTTGAAAAGGCATGGGTGATCAGTCAAGGGGTCCGTTGATCAGTCCGTTGAAACCGGTGATCCGCCGCGTGCCGGCAAAGGGCACAAGCTGCACCTCCCGTGTATCGCCAGGCTCGAAGCGGATTGCCGTGCCGGCAGGGATGTCGAGGCGCTGACCGCGGGCGGCCTGCCGATCGAAGCTGAGGGCAGTGTTGGCTTCCTGAAAATGAAAATGGGAGCCCACCTGCACGGGCCGATCGCCGGTGTTGGAGACCTCAAGGGTGGTGACTGGTCGGCCTGCATTCAGTTCGATCTCACCAGGTTCGGGAAGCAGTTCGCCGGGTATCAGGGAAGGCATGGCAAGGCGGCTCAGCGGATTGGATCGTGGAGGGTCACCAACTTGGTGCCATCCGGAAAAACGGCTTCGATCTGCACTTCATTCACCAGTTCAGGCACCCCTTCCATCACCTGCGCAGGGTTCAGCCAGGTGCTTCCTTCGGCCATCAGTTCAGAGACGCTCTTGCCATCCCGTGCCCCTTCAAGGATCTGGAAACTGAGCCAGGCAACAGCTTCCGGATGGTTGAGTCTGAGGCCACGGTTCAGCCTGCGCTCTGCAAGCAGAGCGGCGGTGACGATCAGCAGTTTGTCTTTTTCCTGTGGGCTGAGGTGCATGGTTTCAGGAGTATCCCGTCACTTTGACGAGCAAGCCTCCTCAGACACGTTCTAGTTCAGACAAGGTCTAGTTCAGACACGCTCTAGTCAGAAAAGTTCTCGTCAGGCAGGTTTAGTTGAGCATGCCTTCCCTGAAGGGTTGCTCCTGGAGTGGCCAGACCCTCGGCAGCTCTGGGCTGCAAAGGCCTCGCAGCCTGCGGGTCACGGCCCAGATGCGCACAAACCAGTGCCGTGCCGCCTGACTTGAAGGCCCCAGGTAACGGGCCACCAATCCATGCTCCAAGCGGCCGCAGGCCATCCAGCCCTCCAGGCCTTCACGGTTTTCACGGCATTGGCGCACCCCTTCCTCAAGGAGGGTCTGAGGCAGATGATCCGGTGCGGCCCAGACCAGGGATCCAAGCACCGGTTGGTGGTGCATGCCATGAACAGTCTCGAGGCTGGCGCCGCTCAGCTCGAAGCGATCCACCAGCTCCCAGCAACGACCCTGGGGTGATGACCGGCAGATCTCAAGGCTTGATCGCCAACGACCCAATCCCAGTCGTTCGCCTGCTGCTGTGCGGCCCAGGCGCACCACATCGGCTCCGAGAAAGCTGGCGCCTGAACTGAGCTTGGCTTGCAGCCGTTGGTCGTAGAGGCCTCCTGCATAAACAACCAGTTCCTGGGGAAGCCATTCCAGATCAGCGTCCTCTTCCAGTTCAAAGCTGCAGGCCTGATGGGCCCATTGCCCCTCGGGCTGGTCGTGGAGCCGGCCCACGGAGCCATAGACCTTCTGGGCTGCAACACTCGTGAGCAGACCTCGGCTCTGCTGGGCGGCTGAAACAGCAAGCGTGAGCTGATCACCCCCCACCAGGCCACCGGCGGTGTGCAGCAGCGGCAGTTGGCAGCGACCGTTGGGATCATGGCTTGCCCGCTGCAGTTTGTAGGGTGCATTGCAGCGGCCCTGATGCACGGTTTTGGCATCGTTTTGATCAACCACTGCATCCCTGCAGCTGAGTTGCAGTTCGCAGTGTCCATGCCAGGGGGTGGTGCGAGGCATCGCTGAACCTTCCGCCTGGTGCAGGCGCTTATCTGCAGCAATAATCACAGAAGAGCTGGGCCTTGCTGGAGATACTGAGCCATGACCATGGCTAACGACATCACGGAGGAGCTTCCGCTTGTGTTGACCCGCAGGGGGATTGAGGCTGATGGCTCAGCCTGTCTGTTGTTGCCTCTCACGGCGGATGAACGCAGGGGTCTGCGGGGTCGTCGACGCACAGCCTGTGGACGTGAGGTTCTCTTGCAGCTGCCGCGGCAGGGTCCTCTGCATCGAGGTGAATGTCTTGCGCCCGACCAGGGGTTGGCGTTGGTGATGGTGGAGGCGACCCTTGAGCGCCAGTTGCTGGTCACTGCAGGCTCCCCCCTGGACCTGCTCAAGGCTGCTTATCACCTGGGCAATCGCCATGTGGCCCTTGAGCTCCATCGCGATTCGCTGCGCTTGCTTGAGGATTCGGTTCTGGCAGAGATGCTGCGCTCGCGAGGGCTCACAGTCAGGCCGTTAGAGGCGGCATTTGAGCCGGAATCCGGTGCCTATGGGGACGCGCATCACCAGGATGCTCATCACCAGCACGCTCAACAGCATCAGGGATGACAAGCCTCTCGCTGCTGCAGTTGGTGAGCCCGGCTCTGCCGGTGGGTGCTTTCAGTTATTCCGAAGGTTTGGAGTGGTTGGTTCAGAATGGACGTCTCCAGGAAGAGGCCAGTCTCGCGGCCTGGTTGGAAGCGGAGTTGCTGCGCGGCCAGGTCGGCATTGAAGCTGCTGCGCTTTTATCGATCAGGCAGTGCCTGGAGAAGTGGCGGGCCGGGGTGGATCAAGCCGCTGTGATCAGGGATTGGTCTGCCTGGCTGCTGGCCCTGCGTGATGCACCTGAGTTGCGAGCACAGCAGGCTCAGATGGGTCGATCCCTGTTGCAGTTGCTTAAGGATCTTGGTCATCCACTTCCAAATGATGACCTGCAACTGGCTTGGCCTATCGCCTGGGCCTGGGCAGGGATGGTCTGGGAGCTGCCAGCTCTGGATGTGGCTCAGGGTTATCTCTATGGCTGGGTCGCCAATCAGCTCAGTGCCGCTGTGCGGCTTGTCCCCCTTGGCCCCACCCAGGCGCAACGGTTGCAGCAGCAGCTTTTGCCGTTGATTGAATCCCGCGCTCTGGCCTCAATGAAGCAGGATCCTCAGAGTCTCTGGTGCGGAGGAGTTGGTGCCGCCATGGCTCAGCTCTCCCACGCTGAATTGTATTCCCGTTTGTTTCGCAGCTGATGGCCAGCAAATTGCGTCTTGGGGTCGCAGGCCCTGTGGGTTCCGGCAAAACGGCCCTGGTGGAGGCCCTCTGTCGCCGTCTGCGTGACAGCTTGCAACTCGCTGTCGTCACTAACGACATTTATACCCAGGAGGATGCTCAGTTCCTCACCCGGGCTGGAGCCCTGGAGCCCGCCCGCATTCGTGGTGTGGAAACAGGTGGGTGTCCCCATACAGCGATCCGTGAGGACTGCTCAATCAACAGGGCTGCCGTTGAGGAGTTGGAGCAACTGTTTCCAGACCTGGATGTTGTGATGGTGGAGAGCGGCGGAGACAACCTCGCTGCCAGCTTCAGCCCTGAACTGGTGGATCTCTTCATTTACGTGATTGATGTGGCTGCGGGAGACAAGATCCCCCGCAAAGGTGGCCCGGGGATCACCCGTTCTGACCTGCTGGTGATCAATAAAATCGATCTCGCTGATCGGGTGGGAGCAAGTCTTGAGGTGATGGATCGCGATACGAAGCAAATGCGGGGGGATCGACCTTGGTGTTTCACCAACCTGCAGAGCGGTGATGGCCTCGAACAGGTGGTGCAATTTCTGTTACAACAGCTACCGAATTGAGGCGATCCGCGGACGCAGAGGGCGAAATTGTGTTCATCGATACAAGTCTGAGTGAATCAGCTCCTTACGGTCTCCCGGCTGCTTCTTTTTGCAGCACTGATGTATCCGTGTTTCGCTCTTGATGAACCAGTCACTCAGCAAGCGTCTCTTCGCAGGCCTCGCAGCCACAGCCCTCGGTGTGACCGTCACGGCCTGTGCAGGCGGTGACGGCGCTAGTTCTTCCAGTGATTCCGCGTCGGACGACACCGTCACCGTCGGTATCCTGCACTCACTCACCGGCACAATGGCCATTTCGGAATCCACCTTGGTGGATACCGAGAAGATGGCCATTGAGGAAATCAATGCCGCCGGTGGTGTTGAGGTGGATGGCAAGAAGTATCAGATCAAGTACATCGTCGAAGACGGCGCTTCCGACTGGCCGACCTTCGCTGAGAAATCCAAGAAGCTGATCGATCAGGACGAAGTGCCTGTGGTCTTCGGCGGCTGGACTTCCGCGAGTCGCAAGGCGATGCTGCCTGTCTACGAATCAAAGGATGCTTTCCTCTACTACCCCATTCAGTACGAAGGCCAGGAATGTTCCAAGAACATCTTCTACACAGGTGCCACTCCGAACCAGCAATCGGAGCCTGCCACCTTCTTCATGTACAAGAAGTCTCCGGCAGCAGGTAAGCCCTTCTTCCTTGTGGGCTCGGATTACGTCTTCCCCCGCACCTCCAACACGATCACCAAGGAGCAGTTGAAGTCTCTTGGTGGTGAGGTAGTTGGTGAGGATTATCTGCCACTTGGTAATACTGAGGTGGCCCCAATCATCGCCAAGATCAAGAAGGCTCTGCCCGACGGTGGTGTGATCATCAACACCCTTAATGGTGATCAGAACGTTGCTTTCTTCAAGCAGATCCAGGATGCAGGTATCACTCCTGCTAATGGCTATTACGTGATGAGCTACTCGATTGCGGAGGAGGAGATTGCACAGATTGGACCTGAGTTCCTTGAAGGTCACTACGGTGCCTGGAACTACATGATGTCAATCGACACCCCTGCATCCAAGAAGTTCGCTGCCGACTTCAAGGCCAAGTATGGAGATGACCGTGTGGTCGCCGACCCGCAGGAATCCGCATACAACATGGTCTACCTGTGGAAGAAGGCTGTTGAGAAGGCCAACAGCTTTGACGACAACAAGGTGCGTGAGGCTTTGATCGGTATCACCTTCGATGCACCTCAGGGTCCGATTCAGGTGCGTCCGAATCACCACATCTCTCAGATCGTGAGGATCGGCAAGATCACCGCTGATGGACAGTTCGAGATTGTTGAAGAGTCTGACAATCCCATTGATCCACAGACCTGGAACCAGTTTGAACCCTCTTCCAAGGGCTTCGCTTGTGACTGGACCGATCCATCCAAGGGCGAGAAGTACAAGCTCTGATTTCTAAGATCACGTTTGATCATTGCCGAGGGGCCATCTAGGCCCCTTTTTTTCTCGTTCATGTCACTTCCCTTTTCCTGTGCAACTGTTCGTTGAAAGCCTGTTCAACGGTGTCGCCATTGGCTCAGTGCTGTTGATCGCTGCTCTCGGGTTGGCGATTGTGTTCGGCTTGATGGGTGTGATCAACCTCGCCCATGGTGAGTTGATGATGCTCGGCGCTTACACCACCTATGTGGTGCAACTTATTTTTCGCTTGCCCGCCCTGCAGCCCTTTTACGACGCTTACGTGATTGTGGCCCTTGCTGTCGCCTTTGTTGTCAGTGGGGTGGTCGGCATTTTGCTTGAACGCACTGTCATTCGGCGGTTGTACGGCAACCCCCTGGAGACCCTGCTTGCCACCTGGGGGGTGAGTCTGATCCTGCAGCAGTTCGTGCGCAGTGTGCCACTGGCCTACGGGGCAGGGCTAGTGGTGGCTCTGTTCCTGGGAATTCTGCTGCCTTTGTTGCTGCCCGATCAACTGCTGAATGGGGTTCGTGGTCGCTTCGTGCGGGCCGGCAGCTGGGCATTTTCTGCCTTGGTTGGCGTGCTCAGCGCCGGCTGGCTGGCCTCGATGATCACGAAGCTTGGCCGTCCCAATGCCCGCAATGTCGATGTCACGGCACCTGCCTGGATGCGGGGCGGCATCGAGTGGTTTGACATCACTTTGCCTGTGCCTCGCCTGGTGATCATTGTGATCACCATTGTTTCGGTCCTTGGGGTGACCTGGTTCCTCAACCGCAGCGCCTGGGGAATGCGGATCCGGGCTGTGACGCAGAACCGTCCGATGAGTGATTGCCTGGGGATCCCAACCGACACGGTGGATGTGCTCACCTTTGGAATCGGCTCAGGCCTGGCCGGGGTTGCCGGTGTGGCCGTGTCCTTGCTCGGTTCAGTTGGCCCGAATGTCGGTGGTTCCTACATCGTTGGTTGCTTCATGGTGGTTGTTCTCGGCGGTGTAGGGAATCTGCTGGGCACTGTGGTGGCCTCCCTGGCGATTGGTCTGATGACAGATCTGATCGGTGCAGGGCGATTGCTGGAGCTCTGGCCGGACATGCCTGCGTCCTTGGCCTCAACAGTGAACTTTTTTGCCACGACGAGCATGGCGAGGGTCTTGATCTTTGCCTTGATCGTGGCCTTCCTGCAGTTCCGCCCTGCTGGGCTTTTCCCCCAGAAGGGACGCTTGGTGGAGGCCTGATCAATGAACAGCTTTTTTCAAGGTCGACGCTGGCTGCTGGTTCTCGTTTGGATCGCGATTGTGGCAGCGATTGTGGCCGCACCTGCAGTGCTACCGGTCTTTCGCCTCAATCTGCTGGGGCGTTATCTGGCTCTTGGGATTGTTGCCCTTGGCATTGATCTGATCTGGGGCTTCACAGGCATGCTCAGCCTTGGTCAGGGAATATTTTTTGCTCTTGGTGGCTATGCCGCTGCCATGTATTTGCAACTCAATAGTTCAGGTGATTTGCCAGGTGCCATCCCCGAGTTCTTCGGTCTGTATGGCGTGAAAACTCTGCCGTGGTTCTGGGAGCCATTTCGATCTCCCCTGTTCACCTTGATTGCGATCTGGTTGATTCCAGCCTTGGTGGCTGGTCTGCTTGGTTATCTGGTTTTCCGCAACCGTATTAAAGGGGTTTATTTCTCGATTCTCACCCAGGCCGCCCTGTTGGTGTTCTTCAACTTTTTCAATGGCCAGCAGAAGCTCATCAATGGCACCAATGGTCTGAAGACCGATGTGACTGAGTTATTTGACATGATGTTGGGTTCACCAGAGATGCAACGGATGTTGTTCTGGTTCACGGCCCTGGTGGTGATCCTGGCCTGGGTGTTCACCCGCTGGATTGTGCGAGGTCGATTTGGGGATGCGCTGATTGCCATTCGCGATGACGAACCACGCCTGCGCTTCACCGGCTTCAATCCCACCCTGTTCAAGACCATTGTGTTTGCGATTGCCGGTGGTCTGGCAGGGATCTCCGGAGCGCTTTACACCGTGCAGTCCGGCATCGTCTCACCGCAATACATGACGGTGCCATTTTCAATCGAAATGGTGATCTGGGTTGCTGTGGGCGGCCGCGGCACCCTGCTTGGCGCCATTCTTGGTGCGTTGGTGATCATGTATGCAAAAAGCCTGGTTAGCGAGGCCTTGCCACAAAGCTGGCTGTTCATTCAGGGAGGCTTGTTCATCCTTGTGGTGACAGCCCTTCCCGAAGGAGTGCTCGGTTGGTTCCTCAAGGGTGGCCCCCGGAATCTGCTGGTGCGTTTTGGGCTGGCTCGCAGGCTGCGCACCTATCCAAGTCTTGAGTTGGAACCTCAGGAGGAGGTGAAGCCATGAGTTCCCCGTTGCTTGAATTGTCTGGGATCACCGTCAGTTTCGATGGCTTTCTGGCCCTCAGAGACCTCAACCTTTCTCTGCAGCCAGGAGAGCTGCGGGCTGTGATCGGTCCGAATGGAGCAGGCAAAACCACCTTCCTGGATGTGATCACCGGCAAGCTCCGACCCACTGAGGGTGATGTGATCTTCAAGGGGCGATCCCTGTTGGGGATGCGGGAACACAGGATTGCTCGCCTCGGGATCGGCAGAAAGTTCCAGAGTCCGAGGGTGTTTGAAAACCTCACTGTTGAAGCGAACCTCGCTTTGGCTGTGAGTCGTCCCAAGCGCCCCTGGCCCTTGCTTCGTTCTGATTTAAGTGCTGCACAGCGGGAACGTATTGACCATTTAATGGGCATCGTTTCCCTGCAGAAGCGTGCTGATCAAGCTGCTGGCTCACTTTCCCATGGTCAGAAGCAGTGGCTTGAGATCGCCATGCTTGTCGGTCAGGCCCCTGACCTGCTGCTCGTCGATGAACCAGTCGCTGGCTTGACCGATGAGGAAACCGATCTCACGGCTGATCTGCTCAAATCTCTGGTTGGAGATCACACTGTTTTGGTGATTGAACATGACATGGAATTCATTCGACGTCTGGATACACAGGTGACCGTTCTGCATCAGGGACATGTGCTGTGTGAGGGCTCCATGGATGAAATCCAGCAAGATCCCAGTGTGATCGAGGTGTATCTGGGTAGTGCTGAGGAGGCTTCCTGATGAAGGGATCCATCCCCGTTCAGTTGATGATTCTCTGGAGTCGATGACCATGCTCGAGATCCGCGGTTTGAACACCTACTACGGCGAGAGCCATATCCTTCGCGATGTGGATCTCACGGTCAGTCGTGGCGAGATGGTCTGTCTGATCGGTCGCAATGGTGTTGGTAAGACCACCTTGCTGAAATCACTGATCGGTCTGTTGCGTCCTCGCAGCGGTGAGATCTTGCTTGAGGGTGAAAGCCTTGATCGCAAGCCACCCCATCAACGAGCCCGTGCTGGCATCGGTTATGTGCCTCAGGGGCGGGAGATCATTCCCCATCTCACAGTCAAGGAGAACCTCCTGCTGGGCATGGAGGCCTTGCCTGGTGGCTTGAGCCGCAACAGGCGCATCGATCCTGTGGTGTTTGAACTGTTTCCAGTTCTGCAGGAGTTTCTGCCACGCAAGGGCGGCGATCTAAGTGGTGGCCAGCAACAGCAGCTGGCGATTGCCAGGGCCCTGCTGGGCAAGCCCAGCCTGCTGCTGCTGGATGAGCCCACTGAAGGGATTCAGCCCAACATTGTTCAGGACATTGAACGGGCTGTGCGCCGCATCATTGCTGAAACAGGCATCGCTGTTCTGCTGGTGGAGCAGCATCTGCACTTCGTGCGTCAGGCGGATCGCTATTACGCGATGCAACGGGGCGGCATCGTCGCCAGTGGCCCCACCAGTGATCTCAGTCAGTCTGTGGTTGATCGTTTCCTAAGTGTATGAGGGCGTGGGGAGAGATGTCTGGCAATGCACTGTGCACGGCGATCGGCAGGATCAGCAGTGCCAGGGCTGCCAACACTGCCAGGTGTGCAGGCGTGGATAAGGCCAAGGGTTGCCCTTGGCTGAATAATTCCATATCCAGCATCAGCAAGCCCAGGTAGAGAATCCACCAGGACCCTGCCCAGGCGTCGATGGGATGGCCTTGGCTTTTGCCCATGAAGATATAGACAAGGCTTGGCACGATGATCAACAGCACTGCTCCCTCCAGGGCTGAGCGGCCGCACCAGCTGGTGGCCCATGTGGCCATCACGAAAGCGGCACTGCAAATCAGTCTGGCCTGGGGCAGCCTGTAGGCACGATGCTCTTCAGGAAGCTGTCGGCGCAGGGCAAGCAGGCTCACCGGTCCTGTGGCCAGGGCAATGATCAGGGTTGCCGTGAGAAAGTTCACGACGGTATGCCAGCTCGGACCGATCCAGAGGAGTGCAGAGCTGATCAGCAAACTGCTGATCAAAGCCAGATGGGGAACACCTTGACGATTGATGCTGCGCAGGCGCCTGGGCAGCAGGCCGCATTCCCCCATCATCCAGCTCACTCGGGCTGAAACGCCGAGATAGGTGAGAGCGGTTGCCCCTGGTGAAATCACTGCATCGATCAGCAGAACAACCACAACCCAGCCCAGTCCCAGCCCCATGGCGAGCGCGACCATCGGCCCCCCATGATTGCTCAGTTGAAGCGAAGACCACCCGTTGGCAAGGGCCGCCGGTGGCACGCTGACAAGGAAGCTGAGCTGCAGAATCAGATAGATCACAAGAGAGATCCCCAGCCCTAGAGCCATGGCCAAGGGGATATCCCGTTGTGGATTGCGTGCCTCTCCACCAAGATCCATCGCCGTGCGGAACCCCAAGAGACTGAACAGAATCCCACCGCTGCCGATTGCGGTGATCACGTCGTAGTGGTCTGCAATCGGATGACTGACCAGATTCCCCCAATGGTGTGACATCACCATCAAGACGACGGAAACGACCAGGGGCACGATCAGTTTCCAGAGGGTCAGGCCATTGATCCAGCGCGCCAGCTGCTTCACTCCGGCAAGATTGATCCAGGTGAGCAGGATCAGCAACACCACCGCCACGATCTGGCCCGATAGCGTCAACATCTGATTGCCGGCATCGTTTGTGGTGAGCCAGGGCAAAATGCTGGCGAGATACTCCAGAAGCGCAAGCACTTCAACGGTTGGCAGTGCAACGTAGGAAAGCCAGACACTCCAGCCGCCGATGAACCCGGCCAGGCGACCATGACTCAGCATTGGAATCTGTGCCAGTGCGCCGGAGCTGTTGACCAGGGCACCGAGTTCAGCAAAGACCATGGCCAGCAGGAAGGCCATCACGCCGCCGATCACCCAGGCCATCAGGCTGGCTGGCCCAGCCAGACGCGCTGTGAAATAAGGAGCGAACAGCCAACCTGAGCCGATGGTGCTTGTCACCACTGCCATGGTCAGGCTGGTGATGCTGAGCTCACGCCTAAGCGCCATGCTGCCTTGAGCAGTTGCCTGCAGCATCCTGCTCGATCAGGAGGCCTGTCAGGACATTGTCGAACACCATCTCTGACTCAAGGATTGAACAGAGCGTGGCGATGATTAGTCAGGAGCTTGATGTTCTCAGCAGCGCTTGCCAAAGGCCTTGCGGATCTGAATAGGTTGTGAGGGGATGTTCTCCAAGTTTCACGATCGGCCGGCAGCTGAGGCTGTTGAGTAACAGCCATTGATCGCCTGCTTCCGGTGTGGCTGTGAGTTGGCTTTCCTGCAGCCATCCCTGCTCGAGGCCCTGTTGTCGCATCACACCAGGTAGACAGCCACTGGCCAGACGGGGTGTGAGCCAGTCACTGCCGCGACGCACGATCAGGTTGGCGGCACTTCCGCAACACAGTTCACCGCTCGTGCTCAGCAGCAGGGCGTCATCGCAGTCAGCCATCTGCGCTTCGCGACGGGATTGGATGGCTTGGGCGTAGGCGAATGTTTTGCATTGACTCAAACGACTGTCGGCGTTTCGACGTTCATGTCGACTGATCATCGCAGTGAGGGGTGTGAAGCAGGGCTGTGCAGCATTCAGTGCCAGCCAGAAGCGATGGCTACCTGAATCAGGATTGTTGACAGGCAGGTTGATGCCGCGGCTTGCGCCATCGCCACGGCTCCAGTTGAGGCGGAGTGCGCCATCACCACTTTGTAAGCAGCAGCGCTCCAGGGCTGTTGCGATCAGAGGTTTCAACCAGCTCGCGGCAGGGGGGGTGGCCATCCCCAGCAGGGATGCGCTGGTCTGCCAGCGACTCAGGTGGGCATCGAGAAGCTGGGGAATTCCATTGCGGATCAGGAGCGTCTCAAAGATGCCATCGCCAAGCTGCAGGCCTCGATCCCGCAGAGGCAGGCAAAGCTCTTTGGTGTTGCCCCAGGAGCCATCGATCCAGGCGATCTGGCTGTTCATTCCAGGGCCTCTAGCAGTGGCATCAGTTTCCAGTTCAGTTCCTCGGCTTCGGCCTCGGGGTCGGAGTCGATGACGATGCCACAGCCGGCATGGGCTCTGAGCTTTCCAGCCTGCAGCAGCAAGGAGCGGATCAGGATATTGCTGTCGAAGCGACCGTCCCAGTCGAGGCGTAGCAGCGAACCGCAATAGGGTCCCCGGGGGACTGGCTCCAGTTCGTGCAGTCGTTGACAGGCCCGCAACTTGGGTGCACCGCTGATCGAGCCTCCGGGCCAGCAGGCCTGCAGCAGATCAACCCAGGTTTTGCCCTGCTGCAGTTCTCCCTGCACCACAGAGGTGAGGTGATGCACCTGTGAATAGCTCTCTAGGCCCACCAGCTGGGGTACCCGGATCGAACCGGGCTTGCAGACACGGCCCAGATCGTTGCGGAGCAGATCCACGATCATTACGTTTTCAGCCCGGTCTTTGGAACTGCAGACCAGTTCAGCGGCGATGTCTGCATCTGTGTTGGGATTCGGGTTGCGTGGCCGGGTGCCCTTGATCGGCCGGCTTTCCACAGCGCCCCAGGGTTGCACCTGCAAGAAGCGTTCGGGGGAGGCGGAGATCACCGCTTCACCGCTGGCCGCGCCTGTACCCACCAGCAGGCCGGCAAAGGGGGCCGGGCAGCGTTGCCTAAGTCTCTGGAACAGTTCCAGGGCGGAGTGCTCCTCCGCTGATGCGCAGCAGCAGACCGTCAGATTGGCCTGGAACAGATCACCGTCAGCAATCCGTTCACGGATGTGTGTCACGCCTCTGGCGAAGTCAGCCCCGCTGGTCTGCCACTGCCAGTTGTTGATGGCAAGGGATCGCCAGGGTTCAGCAGCAGGCTGAGTGGTGCTGGATGGATTGGAGCCTTGATCGGCTGGCAGTGCTGCGAGCCATGCAGCCATGGTGTCAAGCCTTGCGGGGTCTTCCGCTTCGATCCAGAGCTGCTGCTCCCGTAGATCAAAGCGCAGCACAGGGTCATGACGCACCATCCATAGGGTTGCCATCCCATCGCTTTTCCAGGGGTTGCGCGGTTCCAGCCAGGCCCCTGCCTCATAGCTGAGCCAGCCGCACCAATGGCCGCTGTTCAGCTCTCTGAGGGCGGCGAAAGGATTGTCAGCTTCCGGTTCGTCAGGAAGGCCCCGGCAACAGAAATGGTTGATCGGATCAGCCGCCAGGGTGACCCAGCGCCCCAGGTTGCTGCCGTCGCCATCGAGCCAGATCATGCCGGCTTCACCCCAGTGGCGGGCCATGGCCGTCGCCACCACGGCAGGCTGGCGCCATAAACATTCTCGCCGGATCGGAGTGATCACGTTGCCGGCATGCTGCAGAGGTCTTCACGCCCCGCCTCCTTCAGGGCGGCATCGCGGATGCGGCAGCTGTCGCAAAGTCCGCAGGCCTGATCGCCTCCGCTGTAACAGCTCCAGGTGCGGGCGATCGGTACGTCCAGCCTCAATGCTTCCTCAACGATTTTCAGTTTGTTCCAGTGAATCAGTGGGGCCCAGAGTTTCGGACCCTGGCCTTCGCGGCCGGCCTTGCTGGCCAGATCAGCGAGGGTTTGAAACGCCGAGAGATAGTCCGGTCGGCAATCGGGATAGCCGGAATAGTCAATGGCATTCACCCCAAGCACCACGCGATCGGCGCCACGGGCTTCGGCCAGGCTGAGCCCGATGGCAATGAAGACGGTGTTGCGCCCGGGAACATAGGTGCTGGGGATCACCCCTTCAACCACACCATCGCTCGGCAGGCTCTGGGTCATGTCGGTGAGGGAGGAGCCTCCCCAGGCGGCCAGATTGACGCTGATCAGATGGTGCTCGATCAGCCCCAGGCAGCTGGCCAGCTCAGTTGCGGCCTCCAGTTCCCGTTGATGTCGTTGTCCGTAATTAAATGACAACCCGATCACCTGCTGGCCACTCTCAACGGCCAGGGCGGCGGCAGTGGCTGAATCGAGGCCACCGGAAAGCAGGGCAATAGCGGTTTGCTTGATCATGATGGACATTCTGTGTCGACAAGGGACATGAAGGCAGCAGTTCGATTCAGCACGCTGTTCAGGCCCACAGCTTTGGGGGCAATGTTGTTCGGGGCAACGGCACTGATCGCGGCCACCGTTGCGGTTCCAGTTCAGGCGATTCCGAGGCTGGATCTCAGTGGTTATCCAGCACCGGCTGATGATCTGCAGCGCTGGGTGATTCAATTGCCTGGAGTGCTGCCCAGAGATCAAGCCCCAACCAGTTCTCAGCATCCGATCGATTGGCGGGTGCAGTTGATTGTTGGCAAGACCGTTTCTCAGGATTGCAATCAGCAGCGATTCACCGGTAAGGGGATGCGCATCCTGCCTGTGAAGGGATTGAAAGGCAGGGTGCTGTTTGAGGTGCCTGGCCCGGTCTTGATGATCTCCACCCGCAAGGCTTGTCTACCGGCTGAGCCAACCAGACAGAGTTTTTTGGTGATCGGTCGCCGGCCCTATGTCATTCCATACAACGCTTCCTTCCCGATCGTTGTGGATGTGCCCCAGGGGTTTGAGGTGCGATGGCGGCTGTGGAAAGCGGAAACGATGCAGCAGAACGCCACCCAACTCTGAGATGGCGAGCGGCCAATCCCAGTGGCTGTGCGGGGCCCAGTTCGTTGCGAGAGCTCTGTCGGCTTCGATGCTGCTGTCGTAATTGCAGCAGCAGCAAGCACCACAGTGATCGGCCGTTGTTAAGCAGCACGGCAGTATCTTCTTTGCCTGCCTAGCTGATCCAGGCGGTGTCAAAGCTATCGGCAGCGATTCCTTTGAGGAGAATCTCAAAATCTGATTTGCCGTTGTTGTTTAGATCAAGCTTCAGCAGAGTGCTGCTTTTGCCATGGCTCTGGATCTCGAGAGCAGTATCCCAATCACTTGATGTTGGCATGAAGAACAGATCACCTTTTGCTTCTGCAAAGGCGTTTGAGAGACCCAGGCGATCGCCTTGCTGTTCGGGCTTGAAATCGAGTATCTGATCCCGAGAGCTATCGGCATCACCCAATTCAAAGGCAAACAGATCAGCACCTGGCCCGCCTCGCATCCTGTCTGCCCCCAGGCCGCCAATCAACAGATCCTTACCCCTGTTGCCGTTCAGTCGATCCTTGCCGCCAGCGCCGTTGATCAGATCATGTCCACCTCGGCCAATCAGTGTGTCATCCGTAGCCAGGCCAATCATGTGTTCATTGGCAGGGCTGCCGATCAGGGTGGAATCTTCAACATCAACTTGAATTTCGGCTGTGAGCCGGGCTGAGCGGATTGATTTCTGCTCCGCCATCAGGGTCAATTCGATCGCTTTTGCCAGCATTGAATGGCCCTGACGCGTTGGATGAATTTCATCGAAGTAGAGGTAACCATTGGCGGTTTTGTGGCCTGAGCTCTGGGCTGATTCCGTGGTGTTGGTGATCCCGTGACTTGCAAAGTCACCGAGCTGATTGCCGAAACGCTCCCAGTTCGCCTGGTATTCATTATTGAAATGAATGATTGAGGCGTAAGGGAACATGGCATTCACCTGCTCGACCATTGTGTTGATCTCGTTACGGAATTCAGCCAATTCTCCGCTTTGCAGCGCTTCTTTCCAGGCTTCAGGGAGTTGATTGATGAAGGGACTTTCATAGACAACATCGTTGACGGTTCCATTAATGGGCGCAATTGTTGAGACCAGAATGGAGCGGGCTTCGCCGCGTCGGATCAGCGCGATCAGGTTTTCACGAGTTTCTTCGAGGATGTTTTCCAAGGTGGTTTGAAGATCAGCTCCTGTCATATCTGCAGCAAGCAGATCATTGCCTCCACTCCAGACAGCAACAAGATCATCTGATTTGAACCGAACATCATCTCCTGTCAAGGCTCTGCCGATCTGTTTTTGCAGGCCACGATTCGCCAGGCTGTAAGGCGGTTTGAGCACGCTTTTGGGAAGTTTGCCTACGGCGACCTCCACCTGGTAGAGCGTCTCTGTGCCGCTTAGTGCTCCACCGATTGCGTAGGAACCATTGCCTCGTTTGGCTTTTACAGGACTGGGCCCACCACCAACAAAGGTGTTGGTGATTCCGGAGCCAGTTGTTTGGTTGAAAGGAATCCCCAGCCTTTTGCGCAGCAGTGTTTGCCAGACGATGCGGGTGTTACTGAATGTGATGCCGCTCCATGCAGGCGTTGCCTCGGCCCCCGCAACATTTTTCTCGAAGCTTGCAGCACGAGATCCAAAATCGCTGTAGCTATCACCAAAAACCCACAACTCTTCAATCAGGTTTGAAAGTTTACT
>MPLX02244212.1_pt1 | contig 87518 bp, 82 predicted proteins | sample 1617341 | NCBI WGS metagenome assembly MPLX02 (sample SAMN05944804, study PRJNA350692) | marine metagenome | biome: marine; feature: ODZ; material: water; isolation source: 120 m water sample filtered on 0.2 um supor filter | place: Pacific Ocean | collected 2012-04-08 | depth 120m m | reverse complement strand
TGCCATTTGGACTACCCGCATTGCAAGACAAGGGCTTTGGGCCAAGAATCATAAATGAGATTGAAAAAAAGCTAAAAAAATGGCACTCCACCTGATCGTTATTCCGCTCCATTCCATGGCAACAAGTGAACCATGTCTTTCAAAAAATCTTAGTTTTTCTCCCTCGTCACCGGTTTCACAGCACTTGATAAAACCTGATCCCGTTCCCTCATCCTGCGACTTAGGCGATACGAACTTCCAATACCCTGAAGTCCACTGGTATCCTGACCCTCCCGCGCCCAACTTTTAAAGGCGGTACGAAGTTCTGTGCGCTCCGCTGCCCTTTTTGCAGATTCTCGGTGCCATCAAAAGCTATGTAGAGGTCTTTCTTGGAGGGGCCGAACTGAAATCCCACCTAAAAACCAAAATACTGAGAAACATAATCCGTCAACCCTCCACTAGATGCCTTGGAGCCGTGAAAATCTTCCCTTGACTGGTTTTGATTTTCCTATACTTTTCAATGATCGGCCCTTTCCCCGAATTTTCCGGCTCCTCAATAAGCGTCCGACAGACATATTTTTCGACTTGGGCATTGGAGAAATCCTAATTTTCGCTGTATTCCACAAATTCCCATTTCTGCCAAGACGATGAAGGCTACAAGAACTATTTCAATAAGCGAAAAATAACACGAACGCATTGCCGGAAACCCAATTCAAAAACGTGCACGAAGCCCTATTTTCATTTTTAATCAGAATGTCAGAATTACCATATGATTATCAAAATGCAGAATTAACTGGAAAAGAGATTTACACCGGAATATACCGACTTAGTAGTAATGGCGTTCCTGCGGCATTGATGTCATTTACAGCAATGAGCTTGTTCAAAACTTACGTGCCAGAATCGATCTCTACGGCCAACACTCAGTGGCGCATCAACGAAAAGCTCTATGATTTGCTGCCCTCTTCCTCATTTGTCAGTGTGATGTATGGTATTTACGATCGGCAAAGGCGTGAATTTAAGTATTCATCAGGAGGACACCCCGGTGGATTTTTTATCCATAAAGGTGAAGTGCAAGAGATTGGAACGAGAGGATCTTTAATCGGAATATTCACAGGTGACCACTTCAGCTGCGAGGAGGCTTCGGTGACTGTTCAGCCAAGTGATTCAATTATTTTCATCAGTGACGGTATTCTTGAAGCTGCGGTTTCCTCTAGATGTATGTTTAGAAAAAGAGGATAAAGCACGTGATTTCTACAAATAAAGAAATGCTTGCCAGTGAGCTCATAGAAGAGATTTATAGGGAAGCGCAAGACTTCATGGACAGCGCTCCCTTTAAAGATGACGTCACATTACTTGGAATCGATTTTCACTAGATTTTATTTAAGCCCTCCGCTCCTTTCTCAAATAAGCGGGAGGACAGAAAGCATTCTAGATACACGGCTAACTTATTAATATGCATTGTTAACTCGGTAGTAGAAGGCAGGCGGTATATTTCGGAGTTCAAAGAAAATGTCAGGATCACGGCTAAAAATGCTAGTGATGTCCTTTCGAGAATACAGGGAATATTGATATTGTAGAAACGTTCCGTTGGATGCGAGGTGCGCGCGGGCAAGTTTTAAGATTTTTTGAGAGACCTCGTTTGACATTAAAGCTAATGGCAAGGTTGATAAGATCACATCAAACCGAGTTGTGGGAAAATAGAGAGAAATCTTCTCGGCGCTATCAAAAACGTAGGTGATCCGAGAATCATCAATGGCATACTTTTCACAGGCTTGGTCGATTTCAAACGTGACTATCCTGCCATTCTCCCCCACCTTTTGAAGTAGTTCCGATGTAAATACTCCCGTGCCATAACCAAGTTGCAAAACCTTAAGACCATCGGTTTGTTCAACAAGGGATATCATTCTCCCCACAAGGTAAGATGAACTTGGAGCCACTGCCCCATGCACTATGAAATTATTGAATTTTTCACGGAGAACTGCCGTACCTATTATGCTACTCATTAAAACCCTTTCATCGTATGTTTTAGAAAAATAGGGCAAATTCCCCATTTGCCGTTGCGATAAATTTAGAAAGATTTTATCAGAAGATTTCTAAAACGATGGTTGGGAGTAAATGAAATGAAATTAATGCTAGATTTATTGGTCGGTCAGCCTCCCAATTTGCTCTTTCGCTCCCACATTAACGATAATTAATCTTCCAATAACCATCATTTTAGGGGCCGTCTGTTACTCTCTATCTCAATTCACATCAGAAAAACTGAATCCACGACAAAACGAATAAGGTCCCGATGAATAAAAAAATAAAAATCTTTTCTGCCGTTCTCTCTCTCTTAACTGCTGTGTTGTTTGCATCGAGTGTCCAGGCCCACGACCAGAATGACGAATTTCACGTTGCAGCTTTAATTGTTAAAAAAACGGGAATCACCTATATGTCCGCCATTGAAGAAGCAAGGAAGGCGCACCCTAATGGTGTCGTAATCAACTATGAGCTCGAAAGTCATGATGATGAGGTGTTTCACGAAGTCAAACTGGTGGAAGTGGAAGAACAAAGAAAGTACCGAATTAAAGTGGATGCTAAAACAGGAAAGCTCCTGAGCGAAAGCAGTGAAAGTGCAACTTCCTGGTTTGGCAGGAATCGTCACTTGGAAATTGCAACTTACATGAAGAAGGCGGGCTTTCGGATAGAAGATGCGATTCAGGCGCTGCAAGTTACCAACAATATGCATATCAAAGAAGTGGAGATTGAGGGGAAAAACGGAATTCGATATGCAGAGGTGACCGCCCTAGTTGATACCGGAAAACAGAGCTGGATGGTTGAGATTGATTCTCGACAAGTCATTCCCTTTTTCAAAAAACATGATCGATGAAACTGCTAATTGTAGAAGATGACGAAATGACAGCCCAATATATTGAAAAGGGCTTTCGTGAAAACGGGTTTGTGGTCGACATCGCCTATGACGGTAGCGAAGGTCTTTTCTTAGCGACCAGCAACGAATACAGCGCTATCATCTTAGACCGAATGCTGCCTATGCTAGATGGACTCGCCTGCCTCACCGCTTTGCGTTCCACAGGGAATACAACACCGGTCATTATTCTGAGTGCTCTGGGCCATGTTGATGAAAGAATTCGAGGTCTCAAAGCAGGCAGCGACGACTATTTAGTGAAGCCCTTTTCCTTTCAGGAATTATTAACCCGGGTTGAAATCCTGATCAATCGACGCAATCAAGGAGGCTCAGCCCCGTCAACGACACTGAAAATCGACAATCTGGAAATGGATCTCTTAGCGCACCGGGTTTTGCGAGGAGGTCAAGAGATTTTGCTCCAACCTAAGGAGTTTCAACTCCTTAGGTGCCTTTTGGAACATAAAGACCAGGTGGTTTCCAGAACCTTTCTCTTTGAACAAGTCTGGGAATATTACTTTGATCCAAAAACCAATGTGATTGATGTCCACGTGCGGAACCTCCGTAAAAAAATTGAACTTGAGGGTGAACACCAATTAATCCACACGGTTCGAGGAGCAGGATATGCGCTTAGATTACCTTAAAGCTTTCACCAATACCTCGGTTTGGCGATACACCTTTACCTTTAGTGTGATCGTTTTGGTGATCTGTTTTGTGCTCCTGTTCATCGTTTTCCACTTCACCGTTTCAGCAGAAAACCGAGCCATTGAGGACCAAGTCCGGAGCCTTGCGCTGGGATTGGAAAAAAGCTCCGATGATGACCAGATGACCCTGAAACAATTTGTGGATACCATCAATGACCGCACAGAACACAGCAACAAAATTGTCCTTGCAATGCTGAGCGAAGGGAAGGTGGTGGGCAATCTAGGCAGGCTGCCTTTTGGTGTTTCCGACTATCCTGCTTTGTCTAACTTTCCTGTCGCAATCAGAAACCTAACCGGAGAAATTGAGCCCGAAAACGTTTTAGGGACAAGAGTGTCAACCAGGTTCGGCGTTCTTTATGCGGGCAGGTTCAACAATCGAAGCATGCAAGAAATCCGCTTCTTCATTGCTGGCGCTTTGGGATTAGCGGGGACTGCGATTTTCACCGTGGGTGCGGGAATCGCGCTCAACCGGCGTTTCCTTGCCAGAATTCATGGAATCAATGAATTGGTCGAAGAAGTCCGAAAAGGTAAGTTAGACCAGCGTTTACCTTTGACGTCTAGAGGTGACGAGTACGACATGATCTCTGCAAAAATTAATCACATGCTAGACGATATTGATGGGCTGGTTCATTCCGTATCGACCCTAACGGACAATATCGCCCACGACCTAAGAACACCTCTTTCTCGAGTGCGTATCATGATTGAAGACGAAATCGCTCTCGAGGAGGATGAGAGTAAAAAAAAGAGGTTTGAAGGGATTCAGAATGAAATCAGTCAGCTTCTGGAAACATTTCAGGCAATGCTGGAACTCTCACGATTAGAAAAAGGATCAACCCATTTGGAAAAAAAGCGGTGCAATCTTTCAGTCATTTGCCGTGATGTCATTGATCTAATCACTCCTTTGCTTGAATCCAATGAAAATCTTGATTGCCTAATTGACGAGGACATCTTCGTTTATGGCGATCCACATTTGTTATTTCGAGCCATCTACAACGTAATGGACAACACAATTTGTTTTTCTCCCGAGGGAGAGGCGATTACGATAGCGCTTTCCGGAACTCAATTAACCATATCAGACCGGGGTCCAGGGATTCCCGAGCACGAAAGGGAAAACGTCTTTCGCCGATTATACCAAATTGATCAGAGTCGCCACAAAGACGGATACGGAATGGGACTGTCGATAGTCCGGGCAATTCTGCGAAAACATGGTGGAGATATTACACTTGCAGACAACAATCCTGGGCTTAAAGCCATCTTAAACTTTGGAATCTCCCTGACCGACTAATTCCACCCAACCATCCAAATCCTGGGAAACCAAATCCGTCAACCCTCCACTAGATGCCTTGGAGCCGTGAAAATCTTCCCTTGACTGGTTTTGATTTTCCTATACTTGAATAGCCCGTTATTTTTTGTCCTGTTGAACAGCTTGTTAGCCAAGTCTGTTACGATTATTCGACAGTTTTTTCTTACATAACAATGCAAAACCTGCAATCAATAAGACAAAGAAAAACATAGTAAAACTACTTTTGAGAATAGTAAATATACTTGCAATTTTAACTGTAGCTACTTGTAAATCTGGAAATGAGTTTATCATTTTTACAATGAATACATTTTCAATGTAATCAAAAATACCAGCTAAAAATGGAACCAATGCAAAATAGTAAACTTTAGAGTATCCATCGAATGTTTTGCCAAAAAGCCAAACTAACATTAGAGAATACGTAATAGAAAACAAACCGGGATAGATAAAGTCTAATGGTAACTGAGTTGTTAAATATAGGCTGCGCCCCTCTGTTCCTAATGAATTAAGTAATTCATTGGCATAATTAAATGAATAACCGGATGGAGACAAATCAAATATCGGTGAATCAGGTGCAAATACAGAAACTGCAGGAATTGAGTAAAATAGCATCGTAAAATACACAGCCATTGTTAACACAAATAAAGCTATAATGACCTTTCCTGTTGAGTATTTCTGCATATAATTAATTAAAATTTTCATGTAAATAAATGACTCCTATGATTATTGGTTAACTACAATTAGGCAGCATCCAGATTGTTGATTGATCCCAGCCAAGTCAAGATGATACTATAACATACATATGTTACAAATTATGTTGATACCAGAAAGATTATAATCTTCTATCTAATAAACCAACAATTACTAATTCAGGCTTAAATTAAATCTAATTTGAAAATTTTGAGTCTATAAAATGTAACGGCTCAAAAAATCTAACTGGCCCAGGAGATGCCCGAATCAGCATTTACCACCCTGCACCCTCCTCGTAAAGACAATGCTCTGAGAACAGCATGAGGTTTTTATCGACGGAGGCATCCGGAACGTACTGACTACTACCGGCTTCTCGGGTCAGGTTTCGAGGAATTTGCAAGGAACTGGCCGGATAATTTTGAGGCGCACCACGGTATTTTCGTTGGCCCCAAGACTTAGCTATAACGCAGGCTGCGGAAGCTCGGGGTGTGATCTTCCAGAAAATGCCGGGTTTCCCGGGCCCCGTGGAAAAAGAGGGCGGTGGCCAGGCAATCCACGTCACAGCAATTGTCTCCGATGATGCTCAAGCTTTGCAGGCGTTGGGTGAATGCGTGTCCTCGGAAGGGATCGATCAAGTGTTGAACGAATCGTGACCCTGATGCAGGTTCCAGCCTTTGCTCATTGTTTCCGGAAGTCGCGACTGCCTGGTCGCGCAGTTTCAGCACCTGCGCAATTTCATCCTTTTGGTGGGGATTGCGGATGCCAACCTTCCAGCCCGAAGAGGCAGTTCTCCCTCCCAGGACTCGCAGGTCTCCTCCGAAATTGACCAGTGCCTGCTCGATCCCGGCCTCGCGGATAAGGTGGATTGCACGGTCCACTGCGTAGCCCTTGGCGATGCCTCCCAGATCGAGCCGGGGGGCATTAGTCAGGAAACGCACTTCTGTGTTCTTCTCTGCTTCAGTCAGTTTAACCTCCCGGAACAGGGTCCTGCCGAGGAGCGATGCTTTTTCCGGATCCTGTGGAAGCGGGTCCTGGTTCCAGTTTTCGGTGAGGCGTCCGAGGGCAGGATCGAACCAGCCTCTGGAAACCTGAGCCCAATCCAGTCCACGCCGGATTACCCTTGCGGTGTCTTGGGAAACAGGCATTCCATGAAGATGCCCGAAAGCATTGACCCGGCCTATTTCACTCTGTGGATCAAAACTGGTCATCCGTCTCTCGATGCGTGCTGCTTCGTCAAAGGCCTGTTGGATGATTCCAGAAGCCAACCGGGCATCGTCATGCACCAGTTGGATTTCACCAAGCGTCCCCATCAGCATCCTGCTGCTTCGGAAGAGCTGACGGCGTCTCGCGATGTGCGTGCCGAGTCCTGCTCCACCCAGCACAAACACGGCTGAGGCGGAAGCCTGAAGCAGCCTCCTGCGTCGGATCGATGCTGCCTGATTGGAAGATTGCATGTTCATGATAGTTCCTTAATCGAGTGTTTCCTCCGATTCGCAGTGCTCCCTGGAATGGCAGCCTCCGCATCCGTGCGCATCCGGGACGTCTTCAGTTCCTGCAGGACGACGGGAGGCGCTGAGCCGGAGAGCACCCCAGATCATACAGAACAGGGCCAGGGCGATCACGGCCAAGAGGGGTTCCATCCAGTCCATCTTCAACTTGTGCTGAACAGCCCTGCAAAGCCCATGAAGGCCATCGACAGGATTCCGGCAATGATCAGGTTGAGGGCCGTGCCCTCGATCAGCTTGGGAATGTCGAGGACCCGGGTTTCCTCGCGGATGCCGGCCATGATCACCAGTGCCAGGGTCAGTCCGCCTCCTGCACCCAGGGCGTAGCTCAAACCCTCCAGCAGTCCGTAACCTTTGTTCGTGGAAAACAGTGCCAGTCCAAGAATCGCGCAGTTGGTGGTGATCAGAGGCAGAAAGATGCCCAAAGCACGAAACAGCGTCGGGCTGAGCTTTTTGATCACCATCTCGACAAACTGCACGGTGCTGGCGACCACGATGATGAAACTGATCAGGCGCAGATAGGGTGCGTAGGGCAGTACAAAACGGTTGAGGAACCACGCACACAAAGCTGTGATGAGCATCACAAAAATGTTGGCCAAACCCATCCTGAAGGCCGTGTCGATCCTCCCCGACACCCCGAAAAACGGACACAGCCCAAGAAAGTAATAAAGGGTGAAATTATTGATCACCAATGCGGAAACGAAAATCCAGAGCAGGTCAGCAGGCATCGTTTATTATCCTTTCTGAATCCATCATTTGCTCAAAATCCTGATGCTCATCAAAAGAGTCCTTTCCAAACTTCCTCTTCCACCTCATCTTTCAGGCCACTTTTTCCAGGGTTTCGGAAGCGGCGGCTTTCCGCTTTTCCGCCCTCTGCTGGATCCAGTTGAAGAAGAGCAGCAGGAATCCGAGGGAGAGGAACCCACCGGGCGGCAGGATCATGATGATCCAGGGTTCGAAGTTGGGGCCGAAAAGGGAAAAACCGAACAGCGAACCGTTGCCCAGGATTTCCCTCACAGCACCCAAGGAAAGCAGAGCGAAGGCAAATCCGGCGCTCATCCCCAGTGCGTCCATCACCGCCAGGCCGAGAGTATTGCGCGAGGCAAAGGCTTCCTGACGTCCGAGAATCAGGCAGTTGACGACAATCAGGGCGACAAAGGCACCGAGTTCTTTGTGAATTGCAGGCAAAAACGCCTGGAGGGTGAAATCGGCAATGGTGACAAAGGTGGCAATGATGATGATGAAACTGGTGATGCGCACCTCTTTAGGAATCCAGCGTCGCAGGCTGGAGACGAGGATGCTGGAACAGACGAGCACAAAAGTGGTGGCTGAGGCCATCGCCAGGCTGTTGATGGCGGTGTTGGTGACTGCCAGGGCCGGGCACATGCCAAGCACCGCAATAAAGACCGGGTTTTCACGCCAGAGACCCTTGACGAATTCCTCGTAGTGCCTTCCGTGCTGTTCTTCTTCCATCATCTTTCCAGGCTTTTGCGGTTCAGGCGGCTCCGGTACTGAGGTAGTTTTCAATCAAAGGGATCCAGCGTCGAACGGTCTTTTCCAAGAGACGGATCACGGTTTTCGAAGAAATCGTTGCACCAGTGATGGTTTCCACCTGATTCGCTTCGTGTTTATCACCTGGTTTGACGGCAACAATCTCAGGATCCACCTTGAGGGTGGTGAGACTGGTCCGGAAGTGCTGATCCTTGATGATCTTGTCTCCCAGCCCCGGAGTTTCCTTGCTGTCGAGCACCTCGAATCCGATGATCATGCGTTCATCGGCACGATAGCCGAAGATGCCCTGGATCAGGTCCTGGAAGCCGGGTTCCGCACCCGGGATGGCAAAACCGAGCAGGTCCCCGGCCCCATCGAAGGCCGCATAGATTCGCTCCCCGCCCTTGTTGCCCTTCTTCTGTTCCGGATCGATGGCCACCAGTCCGGAATCCTGCAGTTCCAGGGTTTGGTAGGACTCGCTTCCGGGGACGACGAGGAAGATGGCACGACGCAGTGCTTCCGCCTTGTTGGCCTCGATGATGGGAGCGGTGAAGAGGTAAATGCCCACCAGGGCCAAGCCGGAGATCATCCCTGCCAACCCCAGTGTCAGGATCATCCGCAGTGAACTGGTTTCCTCAACCGGCTGGAGTGCCGCCACGCCTTCGGCCTGGATTTCAGGTTCCATAGACCCTCCTGCGGGTGACGCGGTTGATCAACGGGGTGACGGAATTCATGAGCAGAATCGCATACATCACTCCTTCCGGAAGCCCGCCCCAGACCCGGATCAACACCACCAGAGATCCGATGCCCAAACCAAAGATCCAGCATCCCCGAGGGGTGTAGGGTGAGGTCACTGGATCGGTCGCCATGAACACCGCACCGAGCATCAGCCCTCCTGAGAAAAGCATGAACCAGGGGCTGGGAAAATGTTCCATGTCTATGAGAAAAAGGATTCCGGAAACCACGACCACGGTGATGAAGATGGAAACGGGGATCCGCCAGTCTAAAATCCGGCGCCAGGCCAGGTAGACTCCGCTGAGCAGGATCAGTCCGCCTGCCGTTTCCCCCAGAGATCCTCCGGTGCTGCCGAGCAGCAACTGCAGAAAATCGGTGGCTTCATACTGGAATTTCATCAAAGCCAGCGGAGTCGCACCACTGACGGCATCCAGCGGTTCTCCCTGCATGAAGGGCAAGGCCAGGTTCGTCCCACGCAGGTCAAAATAACGTCCGTCGGGTGCAGACCAGGTGGTGATTGCCGTGGGAAAGGCCGCCTGCAGAAAAGCACGGCCGAGCAGGGCCGGGTTGAAGAGGTTCTGCCCCAGTCCGCCCCAGATGACTTTGCCCATGCCGATCGCCGCCACTCCGCCCAGAAACGCCATCCAGAGTGGAAAACCGGGTGGCAGGGTGAGAGCCAGCAGAACGCCGGTCAGCAGGGCGCTGCCGTCGCTCAGACTGGACTCGGATGACCAGAAACTACCAGGGATTTTTTCGAAGACACGTTCGGTGAGCAGGCAGGCCGCAACACAGACAAGTATCAGCAGCAAAGCACTCAATCCAAAAAAATAAACCGCGGAAAGCAGCACCGGAACCAGAGCGAAAAGGACCTGGAACATGATCCAGGGAGTCGTTGCCTGATCATGGACAAAGGGAGAGGAGGAAAGAGCAACTTCAGGCGCTGCACTGCCTGTGGAACCTAGGTCTTTGCTCATGCGGCCGCCTGCTTTTCACGATGAATTGCTTTGGCTACGCGGATGCTCTGAACGATCGGAATCGCCGAGGGACAGACAAAGGAGCATGAACCGCACTCCATGCAGTCCATCACCCGTTCATCCAGCATTTCCTCATAAAGCCCCTTACGGGCCAGCAGGTTGAGTTGGGAGGGATTGAGGAACATTGGGCAGCCTTCAAGACAACGTCCGCAGCGGATGCACTGTCGCGTTTTCAATGGCACCACTTCACGGGATCCAAGGGCAAGCAGTCCTGAAGTGCCCTTGGTCACCGGCACGTCGAAGCTCTTCTGGGGCATGCCCATCATCGGGCCGCCAAGCAGGATGCGTGATGTTTCAGCCGTCAGTCCGCCACTCGCTTCCAGAACCTCCCTCAGCGAGGCACCGATGGGAACCATAAAATTGGCAGGCTTGCGGATTCCTGGACCGGTGACGGTCACCACACGTTCGATCAGGGGCTGCGAGGTGATAAAATACTGTCCGATGGCAGCCACGGTGCCGATGTTGGAGACCAGCGTCTCCACTTCCAGAGGAATCTTCCCGGAGGGAACTTCACGTTCAAGGACGGCTGTGATCAGCATCTTTTCCGCCCCCTGTGGATATTTCACCTGAAGTGGAACGACTTCTGCTGCTTCATCTGCTTTCTGGAACGCGTTCCGGAGAACCTGTACCGCGTCCATCTTGTTTGCCTCGATTCCGACATACACCCGTTCGGGTTGGAGGAAATGACGCAGAAGCATTGTCCCGTGGATGATTTCCCTCGGAAACTCAAGCATCACCCGGTGGTCGGCAGTGAGGTAGGGTTCGCATTCGCAGCCATTGAGGATCAGGTAACGGCAGCGTTTATCTTGAGGCAGCTGGAATTTCACATGGGACGGGAAGGCGGCTCCTCCAAGCCCCACCATGCCCGACATCTGCAGCTGATGAAGAAAATCTTCGGTTTCCATTCCTTCCCAGTCGAGCGCTACAGGATTCTCAAAACGCTGGGAAGCAAAGGGATCGGCACTGATTTTAATGGAGGGAAGCATCTTGCCTCCCGGATGTTCGGCCAATTCGAGGGCGGTGACGGTTCCTGTCACCGGCGCATGATGGGCCACCGAAACGAAGCCACCCGGTTCGGCAATCAACTGTCCGCGTTTGACCTGGTCGCCCTTTTTCACCACGGCTTTCGCCGGAGCACCGATGTGTTGTGAAAGCGGAATGACGAAATCACGACCGAAAGGCAGACGCTTGATGGGACTGGCGCAGGAAAAATGCTTGGCCTCGTCCGGGTGGACTCCGTTGAGGAAGGTCCTACCGGTTTTGTTCAAGCTCAAGGACACTTTCATGCCTGCAGTCCTTGCCCGTTTTCGGCTGGAGTGTGTTGACGCAGGCTCAGTTCCACGAGTTTTTTACGGATCTTAAGCCGTGTTTGAGCAAGCCATTCCTGTTCCTGCTGCTGCATGCGCTCTTCGTAGTCCTGGCGCAGTTCTTCCACTTCGTTTTGATGCGCATCAGCGAGTTCCTGTTTCAGTTCGTCACGCAGTTTTTCGGTGAAAGGCGTGACCGCACCGCTGAGTTCCAGGAGCATTTTCCAGTGCTCGTGGATGAGGACGGAGGCACGGATCATCTTGCCGCTCATGCCGTAGCGAACCGTTTCCCCTTCATCGCTCACACAGATGAAAGGAACTCGCGCCTGTTGTTCTCCTGCTTCGAGGTCGAGGTAGTCAGACAATTCAAGGGAGGGTGCCCCTTCGTCTTGAAACGCATGGAAGTGACCTTTAAAGGATTCACGCTGAAAGGCCCATTCGGCAAAGGTTTCGGAAGAAACATCCGTTTCCGGGAGTTCCTCTTCAGAAACGTCAGAGAGTATGGAAGGTTCCGGGTTGTCCGAAAGATCCAGCAGCAGGCCGAAAATCCCCTTTCCTTCTGGATCAAAACGAATTGTTGGAAAAACACGGGATGCCAGAGCCTCCTGTGGATCTTCTCCAGGATGTGTGGCATGGAGGTGAAACAAGGCCGGTCCCGGGCGGCGCAGACCTTCAACCAGGCCACCGTAGAGGTGCTCCGGCGTCGCCAGTGAGGACTGGAGCACAAATGCCTGTCTGTCCAGCATCGCTTCAAGAACGGGTCCGGTCAGCATCGATGCCGCGTGTTCAGGATCTGCCTCATGCGGCGGCAGGGAATCAAAAAGCACCACCTTCAACGGCATTTTAGAAGCCAGCAGAAGACGCAGCGTCTCAGTTCCGTTTTGAGTCAGGCTTTCGTGGGTGAGCACCACCAGCAGCGGGGGAAAGGCGCAACGTTCCTCATCGGTGAGTTCCTCCCAGTCAAGTGATGCAATGACCAAATCGTCCCGTGAAGCCTGGTAGCTGCCCCGAGCTTCGAGGGCGGCACGGCGCAGGAGACGGATGTTGTCCAGATGATGGCGCTGCTGCCCTTCAATCAAACCGAGGGTGAGTTCCAACTGTTCTCCGTCTTCTTCGAGAATCGTTGGAAAGGCGAATGGAAAATAAGGATACGTTCTCGACCACTGGAGGGTTTTGTTTCCTGCCAGCAGCATGCCGATCCGGGAACGTCCGACTCCTCCTGGACCTTCTTCCAGCGCCCATTGGAGCCCGTGAAGTTCCTTGTCCAGTTCGAGTTTGGAACGCAGACTGACGAGATCGACGAGTTCCGAGGATTGCTCCCCGCTGACACTCTGCAGGAGCGTGATAAAAGGCAGGCGTGATCCCTCCTCTTCGGAAAGGGTTTTTGCAAGGGCCTCGTAATGGCTGGGTGGGAGAGCCTCGCCAAGCTGCTTGCGCAGAGCTTCCTTAAGCTGTTCACGCAGATTTTCCGCTTCCTTTGCCAAAGCGGCAAAGGCCGGCTGGCAAAGGGATTCTGCGACCGCCGTCACGAGATGCAGCAGTCCTTGTTCCGCGATTCCCTGCGCATCGGCTCGACCTCCCCTGAGGCTCATCGAATAGTGCCTGGAGAGCAGAACGGCTGCCAGGGAAGGATACTCCTTGTCCTGCAGCACCCGTTTCAGGGTCGCTTCGGAGGGATCCGGAAGGGTTTCCCAGAATCGAAAATTCCTCTGCAAACGCTCCCTGACTTCCGGATGCGGTTCTTTCATCTGCAAGGCCTCCTCCGGACACTTTTGCGCACAGATGCCACAACCGGTACATAGCTGCGGATCGGGGTGGAGGCTGAACAGTTCTCCAGATCCCCGTTTCTGTGCTTCGGCCTTGTCAAAAAAGGGTGCGGTGCGGGAGACCGGGTAGTCCTTGAGATTCTCTTGAAGGCTTTCGAATTCCTTTTGCATCGCCTTAAGTTTTTCTCCTTCGGGTTTCATCTGACCCAACAGTATTTCGAATGCCGCGGGAAGCAGTTTTTCGAGGGAAAGTGATGATTCCTCATGGTCCCGCACTACCTTGCCCAGAGTCTGTCCCAGTCCACGCAGGGCCGGTACCAGTTGCGCGAGGGGCCGTCCCTGAGTGGAGGCGACTTCTGCAGCACTTTGCAGCAAAGTTTCCGGAGAAAAGACGGCGGGTGGGATGGCACTGTGGGGGCAGTGGAGAAAGCATTCTCCGCATCCGCTGCAGCGTTCCGGGTCGAGCATCGGCAGCAGGTCTCCTTCCCTGTATGGCTGCAGTCCCGCAGTGGCCACGGGAACGGCAGGAATCGACTGGAAGGGAGACGCTGTCTGCTCCATCTCCATGTCCGAACGGTAGAGATCGACGGTCTGATTGTGAAACCGTGAAAGCTGAGTGTAAGGTGCACCTCCGTCTCGATAGAGACGGGCGGCCAAAGGAAGTTCGGTAGTCTCCGTTCCCTTCCGAATTTTGTCCGAATTTCTCGAACGTTTGTCCCTGGAGGAAGGCAATGACGGCAGCTTGTGATCATCCAGTCCGGAATAATCCTCTTTCAGACTGCTCCATTCTGCTTCGATTTTTGGAAATGCCGAATCGGTCCCGGTAAAATTTGGTCCGATCATGAAACGTCCGTGAGGGGACGGATCTGATTCCAGGCGTGAATCGAAGAAAAAACTTTTGGAGGGTTCCGGAAGCTGCATGTTCACACAGATGGCCTTCGCCTCCTCCCTGGATAAATTCGAAGGACCTGAAATGCAGGTTGCCCCTAGCAGGATAGGCCTGTGAACTGCAGGAAGCAGTGGATACTCCGGATGAAACGGACGTCCCAGTCTGCCATTTTCTTCCGCCCTGCTCAGGGCACTGCTGATGTCGCTTAGTAAGGGAGGATCCGGAGCGATAGGCGAGGCAACTTTTTCAAGGACGGTGACCGTTTTTTTCCCGGTCAGTTTGGAAGCAAGTTCTGCTCCCGGGAAGGGACGCAGTCGAAGCAAACGCAGAATTCCGATCTTTACCCGCTGCTCCCGCCTTTCTGCCAATTCTTTTTTCAGAGAATCCGGAACCTCACCGTGCATGACGATCAGGTGTTCGGCATTCTGCACGTCATTTTCTTCAATGCATTGATAGGATCGAAAGAAGCTTTTCGAAAATTCATCCAAGGCTTGTTGACTGAGTTCCTCCAGATGATCGAAGAAGAAAGGACCTCGTGCTGCGACTGCCAGTGCTGCAGAAGTTGGGTCATGGATTCCGCCCTCCACGGCAGGTTCGTCGAAACTGAATCGGTTAGGCAGTCGCCGGCGTGTTTCTCCGAAGAGGATGCGCTGTGCTGGAGTCGGTGCTTCCACGCGTGAATCCGGATCACCAAGGTAGTGCTTCAAAGCTTCCGGACCAGGCATGAGTTCTTCAAGTGTCGAGGCGTCTGGAAGACTGCTTTCCAGAAGCACCATTCCGGGAAGCAGAGCGAGTTCTGCAGTGCGATGGGCGATCAGGCCAAAATCCAACGCCTCTTGAGGGGATCCGGCAGACCATTGGAAGATTCCACAGTTGAGCAGTGACTGGGCTGCATTTTGAATCCGTAATGTTTGTGCAGAAGCATCCTCGCTTTGCTGCAGGTAAAGTACCCAGTTGCTGAGCCTGGCAGGAGCTGCGGTCAGTGCAGAGTGATGCTTCCAGGCCTCGGTTTCAGTAAGCAAAGCCGCAGCCCGGAGGCCGCTGAGCAAGAAGCCAGACAAGAATGCAATTGGATCGGCTCCTGATCGTGAAAGGGAAATCTGGCGTCCGAAAAGGTTCCTCTGTCGAGGTAAATCGTTATGCCATGCAGAATGCCAGGCTTCGCTGATCATCCCTTCCATCCCTCCAATCAGGGATTCCCAGCTCAAGGCGTCATCGGGATGGAGAGGGCTTTGAAGTTCCAGCCCGTTTTCGGTGTTTTCGAGTGTAGAGTTCATTCCTCTTGATGCTGGAAGTTTTGCACCTCCACCCGCCCCAACGGAAAGGTGGGTGGTTGTGAAGGCTGCAACTGTGGGCCTTCAACCCACTGGATTGCGCCGGTGGGACATCGCCAGGTGGCTTGCGGGGTTGCGAGTTCGTTGCGTTCATAGTCGATGACCGGAAGTGTGGCACGCATCTCGATCAAACCATCCTTCGCATCGAGAGCGCATCGGCCGCAGGCGTCACAGGCGACGCTGCAGACTTCTGTGGCGGCTTCCCCTTCCAATTGAGAGCGGCACTGGACAATCAGCTTTTGACTGAGCGGCATGATGGTGAACAGATCCTTGGGGCAGATTTCCACGCAGTCTCCGCATGCGGTGCAGCTGTCGATATCCACCTCCGGGAGTCCGTTTTCATTCATGTGTATGGAGTCGAAGTTACAGACTGTCTCGCAGTCGCTCAGGCCCAGGCAGCCCCAGCTGCAACCCCGGTTTCCTCCACCAACGACGGACATTCCCCGGCAGGTTTGGCTTCCCTGGTAGGGGATTTTCTCTCGGTCCTCCATCCGCCCTCCGGCACAGATCAGACGTGCCACGCGCTTTTCCTCCTTCCCGGCATCAACTCCCAGAAATTCGGCAATCTCCTCTACCTTATCCGGGGAACTGACGGTGCATTTGCCTGGCTTAAGGCTGCCTGAAACGAGTGCTTCTGAAAAAGCCCTGCATCCCGGCTCTCCGCAGGCGCCGCAATTGGTTCCGGGAAGCTTATCCTCCACTTCATCGATTCGGGGATCTTCATAAACCTTGAGCTTCTTGTTGGCCACCGCAAGGATGACGGCAAAAATCAACCCGAGTCCGGTCAGGATCGAAACGGCAACGAAAATTTCCGTGTACATCCCTGGAATCTCCAAGGCTCAGTTGAAAGGTGCGGCCCGATCCATCAGGGCTTCGAGTCCGGGTTCATCTGGATTGAGGGGTTTTCCCGGATGGATGCATTTGGCAGGACATTTCTCCGCCCCAATCACCAACTGCTGGAAGGTCGCGGTGCTGAGATCCCCAAGGTAAGCCTGTTTGTCACCGTTGTAGAGAAAGAGCTTCGGGTTGATTTCGAGACAGTCATTGCAACTGGTGCAACGCAGCGTTTCGATCCAGGGTTCATCAAATGAAACCGTTTCTTCCTCTTCTTCTGGAATCACCGCTTCGACCAGTGTTTCCTCGAGGGGTATTTCCGGCGGAGGCAGATCTGGTGCCGGAACACCAGAGGGCATTCCCACGTCGAAATCCATCCCCAGCAATGCTCCTGCAAGCTGGTCCATGGCGTTTTCGGAGGTTTCCTTGCGAATTTGCTCCAGTTCTGCAGCATGGGTTTCCAGCATTTCTGCAATCTGCGCTTCATGCTCGATACTCAGTTCGTCGCGTGCGTCTTGTGCTGCCTGAAGGGCATGAAAGCTGTGGGTGCCTCCCATCTCCTGGATCAGCCTCCAAAAGTCGAGGCGTTCCCTACAGATCTGCACCAGGATGAAACTCACGACCGTCCTTCGAAGCACGTTGTTTTGATCGGTCTGCCAGATGAAAGGAATGTGTTCGTAAGCGTCTTCCCGCGAAAGTTCGAGATAATCGGCGAGATATATGAGGGACTCATCGTCCGAGAGTGCTTTCGGGACCGGCATCAACTGTTTGCGCCAGGTTTCATCAAGGGCGGCAAAATCAGCAGGCGTGAAGACCATCGGCAGGGTGACAGCCTCATGATTTTCATCGACCGCATTCAGTTCACTGCTCGGCCAGTCGGTGTCCGCCTGCAGGTTTGCTTCGGCACTAAAACGGCTGCCCCAGGCTTTGCTGCTGCCTGGTTTGTAGAGAAAAAGTGGAAATTCACGACTTTCGATGGCGGCGCCGGACCAGAGGAAAGGATCCACACCTTCCCGTGTTTCGGCATCCGGTGTAAGGATGTGCAGCATGGCGGGCAGAGGATTCTGGAGGGCTTCAACCATGCCGGTAACGCAGTGTTCAAGACGTACCGGGGAGGATTGAAGCACCAGGGCTTTCCGCTGGGAGACGGCAAAGTATCCCGGTTCCGGGCGGAAATTAAAAAGGCTGTCGCGCAGTTGTCCGATGCCGGCTTCCAGATCCGATTCTGGAGGAACAAAGGCCGGCAGGGTCCTGTTTTTAAGCAGCATCACCTTCACCGGTCGTGATGATCGGAGTAATTCCGCCAGTTCAGCCCCATCAGCACTCTGGAGTGTGGATTCGTTTTCTATCAGGATCACAGGTGGTGCAAGTTGCAGTTCTTCTTCGCTGAGCATCTTCCAGTCGAAATGTTCAAAGAACCGGTCATGACTTTCCATTTGGTAGGCATCTTCCTCCTCGAGCCGGGCGATACGTAACGCGGTAAAGAATTTGGCCATTTCTGCCAGAACTTCGATGCAAACCTCCCCTGCCTCAAGGGATCCTTTGCCTGAAAGTACCGGATAAATCATCGAGTTTGGAAAGAACTCCTCCCAACACACTTTTGGTTGTCCTTCTTCATGAACGAGGAGGTGGGCATCATGTTCCAGGAAGGTTTCTTCAAAACGCTCGAGTAATCCCAGTACCCGGATGATGCGTTCCCTTCGTTTTTCATCCAGCATCAGAGTGGCCGGTTCTTGGAGTACCCCGGACAACTCTGAAGTATTGATGAAACGGGTCCCCTGACCCAGAGCAGAGTCCAAGTGATTGCTTTGACGATGTTCAGGTTGCTTGGAACGGTCGACCTGCAGCAATTCCTGCAAGTGATGCCTCAAACGTTGGATTTCAGTGCAGAAGCTTTCCAGCTTTTCTTTCTGCAGGGCCTTGAGAAGGTTGGCCAGCAGGTGAAGCGGCGTGTGCTGATCCAGCCGGAGCAAGAAGCCTTTTCGTGGAATTCGGTCACGAAGCTGCTGAAGATCCTCCTGGAAACGTGAAGCATCCTCACCGCTCAGGCCGAACCTTTTTTTTGCGTTTTCAAAGGCATCTTTAAGCAGCGGATCAAAATTAAGTGGTTCAGGATGCTGCAGGAGCAGTTGTTGGAGATGCTCTTCGAGGACCGGCAGTGAGTCTTTGAGAATCCGTGATGCTTCCGGTTCCGGGGCGAATTCCGCAATGGCTCCAGAAAAAAGTTCCGAGACAGGACAGAAAAGCCCATCCGGAATGGTTTTAGGATCCGGGGCAACCCAAAGTGGGAAATCGGTGCGTACCGGTTCCTTACCTAAAAATTTAGAAAGCAACGCAGGCTGGAGTGGGATTTGCTCCTCTCCAAAATCCTCTTGCTCCCGCCCGTTGATAAAAAAATCGAACAGTCTGTGATGCAGCGTTTCCTTGTCTCCATCATCGGTTTGTGGCGCTGCAGGCAGCAACGGCTCGATCCTGGAAGGACGGAAATCACTGGGAACCAGGGTGAGATCGGGAGGTTTGGTTTCCTTACCGCTGTCCAGAGGATTGTCACTGCTCGAATCTTCAAAGGATTCATTTTCTTGCTGCGTGCTCAGGCTGACGGCGGTGGATGAAGAAGAGGTCATGCTAAATCCATATCCAGGTTTTGGGACTCAAAGTGCGACCCTAAAAAAATACTGATGGCGTCCTCGATCATGAAAACCGAAACCAAAAGATCCGTGCTTCAAAAGTTCAGAACATCCTTACGGGATCTTCTATCAAACGGCATAACGGTCGAATTCGTGTTCCAAGGCTTCTGTTTTCTGTTTCACGGTATATCCAAGATTGTAGCTTCCCATCTGGTCATAGCGGGGTAGATCGGGATTGCGATAGAAGAGACCAATCGGAATTTCATCCATCCGCCCTGCCATTTCTCTTGCCGCGTTGATGTTGGAAGGATCATGCTCTTCCGTGTTGCGGTATATCTTCTTCACTTCATCCGGCAGCGTGATCCCGTCCTCATGGGTCATCACTAGAGCCATGTCCGGATTGGCCGCTTCTTCCTTGAACATGTCTGGACTGAAGTGGGGACAGCGCTGCATGATGCGTACAAAGGAAAACCCGGGATGCTCAAAAGCTGCGAGTGCAGTGGAGTAAAGATGTTGGGGACTCCAGTCCACTGTTTGGGCAACGAAGGAGACATTGGTCACTCCGAGAGTGGTCATGATCGGGTTGAGCGGTTTGAGTCCGATGCCACGGGGATGGGTGTAGGTCTTGGCTCCCTGTTTGGAAGTGGGAGAAGTCTGGTTTTTGGTCAGGCCATATATTTCGTTGTCCAGCAACAGCAGGGTAATGTCCATGTTGTAGCGGATGGCATGGATCCAGTGAGAGGTGCCGATGGAGCAGCAGTCTCCATCACCGGTAACGACAATGACATTCAGATCTGGACGACGGAACTTGATACCGCAGGCCACTGGAATCGCACGACCATGGAGCCCGTGAAAACCGTAGGTATGCATGTAGTGCGGGAAGCGGCTGGAACAGCCTATGCCAGATACGAAAACTGTTTTTTCTGGTGCAAGTTGTTTCTCCCTGCATACTTTCTGGACCGCAGTGAGCACTGCGTGATCACCGCAGCTGGGGCACCAACGAGGTTCGTTACTTTCGTAATCCTCAAGGGTGTAGTACTCCTCAGGAACTTTGAGGACACAATCTGGACGAAGACCAAACATCAAACCTCCTTGTTTTCAGGGGAAAGGGACAGTTCCTGTATTAGGCGTTTCAGAATGAATCCCGGCCGCATCGGCTGACCGTGGACGTGGGTGTGAAAATCAATATCACAGAGGGTGTAGGCCCTTAGCAGTGTGGCAAGCTGCGCATAACGCCTGCTTTGTGGAGTGATCAGGGAATCCCCCAGCTCATCTCCGTAGTTGATTTCCACGGTAATCACTTTGCGGAATTTTGAAAAAATTTCCTTCAATCCAGGCTCGAGCGGTGAAAGAAAACGAAGCTGCAATGAGGAAACCTTCCCACCTAGATCCCTTGCCTTGCTGACCGCTTCCTCAATGGCGCCAAGGGTTGACCCCCATCCGACCACCAATAGATCTCCTTCTTCAGGTCCGTTAATTTTTGGTGGGGTCAGGGTTTTTTGAAATGCTGACAGTTTTCGGCTCCTGCGGTTGCATCCGAGTTGGTTGGTATGCGATTCATAGGCGACATGGCTTTGTTCATCATGGGCAAGCCCGGTGAGGACGTACATGCCGTCAGGCTGCCCGGGAATGGGTCGAGGAGAAATCCCGGTTTCCTCATTCCACTGATACGGTTCGATTTCTTTGTTCCATGGGCTTTGGTCGACTGGGGGTGAAAACCAGTTGGAATTGGTATCCGGTCGAGGGAAAGGATGAACTCCGGTGGCCAGATTTGCATCTGTGAGCATCACCACCGGAATGCGGAATGTCTCAGCCAACTGACGGGCCAGGATGACAAAATGAAAACATTCTTCGATGGTGGCAGGGGCGATAACGATGTTCGGATTATCTCCGGGCTGGCCAAAAAGCGAGTAGAGCAGATCTCCCTGCTCAACTTTGGTTGGCAGGCCGGTGGACGGTCCACCCCGTTGCACATCCACCACCACCAGTGGAAGTTCCGCCATGACTCCAAGGCCGAGGAATTCGGTTTTCAAGGCCATGCCCGGACCGGAAGTGATGGTGACTGCAGTCTTACCAGCATAGGAAACACCAAGCGCGAATCCTGCCGCCGCAATTTCATCCTCAGCCTGATGCACCATTCCACCAGAAGATTCGATGACTTCGGAGAGGTAGTGGGTGACCGAGGTTGCTGGAGTGATCGGATACATGGAACAGACCTCAATGCCTGCTGCCATCACCCCCATGCCGACGGCTTCGTTCCCATTCATGACCACCTTCTCCACCTTGGTTTCTACAACCGGGATATGGTACTGGAAATCCAGGTTCGAACGCGCCCAGAAATAACCGGCGTTGAGCAGGCTGAGATTGCTGTCGACAACAGTCTGTTTTTTGTGACGGAAGGTGTGGCGGATCTGATCCTCTGCACGCTCCAGGTTGCGGTCATAGATGAAACAAAGCATGCCAAGCACCCACATGTTCTTCCCCAACTGAGGATTTTCCACGATTTTCTTGCATTCCTGGTCCATCGGAATTTCGCGTACGTCATACCCGAGGGCCTCGAAATCCTTCATGGCCTCAGCGTATTCGGCTTGGATTTCTTCAAGAGGACTATCCTTCCATTTGTTTTCCAAAAGGATGAGTGTTCCTTCCCGGTAGGCGTCCTGGTCAATCCGTCCATAAAGCACCTGTTCGTTGAAGGCAACCACCAGATCGGCCTCGTCCCCCATGTTTGTTACCATGTCTGTCCCGATACGAATACGGTTTCCCGATACTCCTGCACGAGACCGCGACGGGGGTTTGATTTCGGCTGGAATGATTTCCACTGTCCAGACTCCATTGCCCATCTTGGCTGAAACTGAACCGAAACTCTGGCCTGCTTTCTGCGCACCTTCTCCGGAATCACTGACGATTTCGATGATGTGTTCCGAAACTGTCTGGCTACTGAATTCAGACTTTTCGTGAAGCCCAGATTTTTCGTCAATAATTTCTGATTCGGTTTCAATTGAGCGCAGCATGATCTTGACTCTCCAAATTCATTTGTGAAGTGTAATGGAAGGCTGATAAAAGGAAGACCCTAAACAACAGAAAAAGTTGACTTTGGGGCAGGAACCCATGAATGGAATTGTTGGTCTAGCCAGTGGGATCAGCTTCGAGGGTTCAAAGTGATCTTGCGTACCCGCTCCATCGATCCCCAAATCCATGGGCAAAAGATTTAGACTTCTACGAGTATGCTTGAAACCCGCGTAATAATTTAGACGGATTGTGGTATAGTGGACACCCTGCATGTCGCAACTGAAAAGAAGAAAATTTCCTGAAAAATCTTTTGAGCTTCATTATTTCAGTGCTTTTTACTCGTTAGATCTATTCGTGAATTTACGTAATCAAAATATCTATTTTTTACGGATAAGCCATTTTGGCCGGGTGGAATGAACGCTGGAACAGGGAAAAGCCTTGTGGGATTCAGGGTTTGATCGCCTTTACCAGGGTTTGCCCCATCTTGGGAAATGCGCTATAGACGGGTTTTTTCTTATAGAGAACGTCGATCTTGCAGGCGGGGCTGGAGGCATGTTTGACAGCTCGTTCACGGATGTCGGTCAGGATTTTCTTGGTTCGATCTTTATTCGCTTTGTACTGGTTGTAGGTGGAAACATTGGCATGAAGTTGTGCTGAGCAACTGGATCCCAAAGTGATCTGGGCCGAAACCTGGAGCAAGTTCGGATAAGCCCCCATCACCTCGTCGGTGAATTTTTTTGCAGGAGTGTTGTCACTGTCATCTTTGGGCTTGGCGGCATCTATGGTTTTATTGGGTTTTTTCCTCGGTTCAGGTTTGAGGGCATCTTCGAAGACATCGGTGTAAGTGTTGAGGATCGCAATCACGATTCCAATCACCACCACCAACCCTCCCCTGCGGCCAGGATCAGCATCAGTTTCGAGGAATCTTTTTTCTGATTTTTGGGGTCGGAAGCCATCACAAAGCCGGATAAAGAAGTAACTGGTCCAAGTTAGACGATTTGTGATGATCGTTGAAGTAAAAAAGGACAAACCTGATCCCAAGGTTACGGGGGAGGCCAGCCGAAAACATGGGAAACGATTCAGTGGCTGATTTTGTGAATCAAGCTGAGCGGGGTTTGAGCATTCAAACGGTTGAAATGTATGAGATCAGTGTTGCCGATTCGGCTCCGCTTTTGTCAATGACTGGAGACCTATTTCTGGGATCTAAAAGGTATGTCTGACACAGCGGACATAACTGTAGGCCCTGCGGTCCAGGCTGGCGACAAGTCCTCCGTTAAAGCAGACCCCGAGTGCTTCACTCGTTTCGAGGTGGGAATTACTGGAAGACCAGTAAAGGGTGTATTTGGTCTCGGGAAAATGAACGGGATTGATGGCAGGAGCATAAGTGTTGGGTTTGATGATGCTTTTCAGTTCGTTCAAAGAAGGCATCAGCCAGTCCTCATACCCACCCAGTTGAAGGTCCAGGCAATAATCTCTTGCTCCATTCCATTTTCGTAATTTGCCGTCGTCCTGACGCTGCCACATGAGCATGGTTCGGGTGTCTAAAAAGACAGGATCCCGGATTCCGACCGTTTCCCGGGTACCTGCTGCAGACCCGCTGTTGAAAAAACCAACTTCCAAAATCAGAAGTAAAATTGCCCAAAAATGCCACTCAAGCCGCATGATCCTTCCTGCATGATTCTGTCCAATTTACCACACCCGACGTGTCAATTATTCCTGCTTTTTCTTTAATTCCGGATTCAGCAAATTTACTAATAGAAGTCAAACCTGCTGAAAGGGAGAATAAAATAACAGTGATAAACATTGCGTGGATGGTGTGTAACAAATCGATGATGTTCCTGATTTTTAAGCTTTTTCCCGTTTAACGGAGGAAGTCATTCAGCAGAAAATACAAGAAGATGAGAGAGTCATTTGAGACAAGCTCCAATCAATTTCTGCCGAGACAAAATGAGGTTTTTTCCAAACCCTTGGATGAATTTGTCGAATCTTTAGTTTTTTTTGCAAGAGTCCTTTCCCCGCCGACCCAGGCATTGGTGGATCTGCTGAGAAACGATCCGGGACTTCCCGGAAACGGAAGCTGGATCCTGTTCTATCCCGAAGACCCGGAACTGCTCAAGATACTCCAGCAGGAACATACCCGGCTGTTTGTCAGTGCCTATCCGGAACTGAATCCCTCTCCTTTTGCGTCAAGTCACCTCAACCCCAAGCATCCGCAACAGACTTTGCAGGAGATCGAAGCCCTGTTTCAAATCAGGGGTTGGAGTTATGAAGGGGGACGCTGTGATCGGCTTGAGGTTCTGCTTGAAGCAGGATCACAGATCGGGAATGAGGCTGAACGCCGTGAATTTCTCAACCGTTACTGCAGACCCTGGTTAGTTGATTTTGCTGAGCAGCTTGCTTCGAGGGCCTCACTTCCATTTTACCCTGGGCTTCTTGGAGCGATCGGTGAACTCCTTGAAAGTGAACTGGCAGAGGAGGAGGGATGAACGTCTCCCTGAGCCGCAGAAGATTCCTTGAAGCCACGGCCGGTTTGAGTGTACTGGGTGCGGCGACTCCCTTGAAGGCTCGTGACCCGAGCCGGCTGGCCGGGCAGCCCGTGCGTTACCAGGGGGAGACCGCCTACGCGACACCTACCATTTGCGAAATGTGTTTCTGGCGATGCGGTATTCTGGGCAAAACCAGGGAAGGCAAACTGCTGAACGTGACCGGTAACCCGGATCATCCCTTAAGCCGGGGCAGAATCTGCGCCAGGGGGCTTTCCGGGGTTCAACTTTACTACGATCCGGATCGACTGAAAAAACCCCTGATCCGCATCGGTGAGAGGGGTGAGGGCCGCTGGCGTACTGCGGATTGGGAGGAAGCCCTGGACCGGGTTGCTGCCGGAATCCGGCAGTGCCTGAAAAAATACGGCCCCAACAGCATCGCCCACTTTCCCCACGGCTCCTCGGCAAGGTATTTCAAAGAACTGATGAAGCTCCTGGGTGTTTCACGGTATAGCTCGGCTTCCTTCGGACAATGCCGCGGGCCCAGAGATACCGGATATAAGCTGACTTTTGGAACCGGCCCCGGTTCTCCGGAACGGACTGATTTTGATGAAACCCGGGTGATCCTGCTCACCGGCTCTCACATTGGGGAAAACGTGCACACTTCCCATGTCCGTGATTTTTCAAATGCCCTCAGCCGTGGAGCAAAACTGATTGTGCTGGACCCCCGGTATTCTGTTGCTGCATCGAAAGCGGATTTCTGGTTTCCAATCCGTCCCGGAACAGACATGGCCTTTTTACTGTCGCTCATCAACCTCCTCATCCGCGAGGGAAACTACGATCATCAATTTGTTGAGCAGCATTGCACCGGGTTCGAGGAATTAAAACATGCCGTAGCGTATGCCACTCCGAAATGGGCAGCATCGGTCACCGAGCTGAAAGCGGAGCAGATCCTGCAAACCGCGAAAATCCTTGGAGATGCAAGACCGCGGGTGGTGATCCATCCAGGGCGGTTCAGTGCCTGGCACGGCAACGACACCCAGCGCAGCAGGGCCCACGCAATCCTCACCGCCCTCCTCGGATGCTGGGGTCGTGAAGGCGGGATTTTTCTTTCTTCGCCGATTTCCCTGGGCAAACTCTGCATGGATAAACCCGGGAAACCTGTTAATCCTCCGCCCCGTCATCATCCCTTCATTCATGAAGGTTATCCTTTCCAGGAGATCCTCAAGGCCTCCATCAACAAAACAGAGGATCCCGTCAAACTCTGGTTTCTTTACGGGACCAATGTCCTCCACAGCATGCCGGTTCCGGAACAAACGATCAAAGCGCTGAAGCAGCTCGATTTTGTCTTCATGACCGACATCCAGCCTTCAGAGCCGGCACTTTACGCCGATGTCATCCTACCCGAGTCGATCTACCTGGAGCGCTATGATGCACCGTTCAAGGTCACCAGCGCCAAGCAGCCTTTCATTGCTCTCCGCCAACCGGTAGTGGAACCGCTCTATGACACCCGTGATCCCTATTGGATCACCCGGCAACTGGCGGTCAGGCTCGGCCTGGAATCCCGGATGCCCTGCCAAACCATGGAAGAAGCCCTGGATCGGCAATTTTCAAAAATCGGTTCCACCCTCGCGGAGGTGAGCCGTACCGGGTTCATCAACGGTCATGGCAAGCCATATTACAGCAGCGGAGCAAAACCGCGTTTCCGTACCCCGAGCGGAAAAATTGAACTTTACTCTCACCAGCTTGCCCAAGCCGGGCTGGATCCAATTCCGCGTTATGAGGAACTCGAGGAAGTTCCCAGAAAAACCTTACGTCTGCTCAGCGGGCGTTCTCCTTACCATAGCTTCACGCGGACGATGAACAACATGTGGTTGACGGAAATCATGCCGGTGAATCCGATTTGGATCAACAACAAGGTGGCAGATTTCATGGGCCTTAAAAATGGACAGCTGGTTGAGTTGGAAAACCGTTTCGGAAAGCGTGTCGGTCCGGTACCGGTGCTGGTGACCCCGGGGATCCGCCATGATGTCGTTTTTCTGGCCCATGGCTGGGGCCAGGTTGCCCCGGACCTGAGTATTGCCCACAAACAAGGGGCTTCCCACAACAACCTGATTTCCTGTTTCAAAGAGGATCCTGCGACTGGCGCGACCGGTCTGCGCTGTAATTATGTCCGTTTGGTGGTTGACAATCAGGTGGTTAGTGCTCCCACTCCGGAAGAGATTGGAATCGAACCGCGAGCTGAGGTGCGTCCCATATCCCCCGAAGCCCCGGTGTTGCTCCCAGTGACTCCGCAAGAACTGGAATCCAGCGGGCTTCTAATGGAAATGGAAGAGGAAGAGGAACTCGAAGAAGAAGGCTGCTGAGATGGCAAACTATGCAATGGCAATCGATCTCGACCGTTGTGTCGGCTGCGGAGCATGTGTGATGGCATGCAAGGCCGAATGGGGGGTTGCCGACAAGCACCGTCGGGACTGGGTCATCCCCATCCAGCCCGAGGGGGAATTCCCGGATGCAATCGAATCTACTTTTTATGTAGGTCTTTGTAACCACTGTGATGAGCCAAGTTGTGTTTCCGCCTGCCCGACTGGGGCGACCTACAAGGATATCGACGGGCGGGTGCTGGTCGAAAGTGACCTCTGCATCGGCTGCGGTTACTGTGTCACGGCCTGTCCTTATGGAGCACGTTACCTGAACCCCGAAACCCAAAAAGTGGACAAGTGTGATTTCTGCAAGACACGGATGGATGCGGGAGCCAAAGAACCGGCGTGTGTTGAGGTCTGTATTTCCGATGCACGGATATTCGGGGATCTGGAAGACCGCAATTCTGAACTCTGGCAGAACCTGGTCCATCATGACACGCGCAGAATCGCGACCGAGGAAGTAGATCTCAAACCGAATGTCTATTATCTGGGCGACGAACACCATGTGCGGCAGATACTGGCCCATTTCCCGTTGAAAAAAGAACTGACGGAACCACCACAGCCCGCACAAGTCTGGACCCGCTGGATCCTGCCTTTGACGGCCGCTGCAATCGGATTGAGCTTCTCCGGTCAGGCGCTCGCATTTTTTTACCAACTTTATAAGGGAGAACCTCCAACCGAAGAGTGAAGAGTTATGTCTCAGCACTACAATCCCGATCAGTTTTCTGTGGAAGTACGGGTCGAAATGGCGCGAAAGCTGATTAAAAAACATGACGTGGTGATGGTGACACTCCACTGGTTCAATGCCTTGGTCTGGTTTTTTGAACTGATGACAGGAATGGCACTGATCGCCTCTACGCGTTACACCTACATTCCATCATGGTTCACTGACATCATCGTCGGTATATTCAACGGCAGAACCAACCTTCTCTATTTTCATATAACGGTCGGGGTTTTCTGGAGCGGCATCCTGGTGGTCTACGGGGTTTTCGGCATAAGAACCTACCTGACTAAATTTTATGTCAATGACTTGAGGATGGACGGGGATGATTTCAAATGGCTGGTCCTCAAGCCTTTGCAGATTCTGGGATACCGAATTCGGCTTCCGGAACAGGGAGTCTATAATGCGGGACAGAAAGTCTTTGCCTGGGTGATTTCCATCTGCATCCTGCTGATCATCCCAACCGGATTCATCATGAGTTTTCACTTGGGGCCGTTGTGGTTGATCCAGTGGTCGATCCCGATGCACTATGCCTCCGTCATGATGGTGGTGGCCGGACTGATCATCCATGTCTACATGGCCGGGCTGATGCCGGAGGAACGGCCTGCCTTCTTCTCCATGCTCCATGGCAAGGTCAACGAACTTTATGCCTATGAAAACCACACCAAATGGTGGAGGCAAAGACGTAAGGATGAAGAAAGATTCCTGGAGGAATTGTCTCAATCCGAAGGCTGGGGACCGTTACCTCGAGGAAAACCGAGAAACCGATGAACGGAGGTTTTTAAAGATATAACGGTAACTCTTTTTTTGCTCAGGGCTAACCGAACAACTTTGAAAGGTACTATGCATACAATATCCAGATTGGGATTGTCCTTGGGAACCTTTTTATGTTTATTACTGCCGATTACGGAAATTCAGGCTGCCAGTCAAAACAATCTTCAGAATAAGTCAACTGCCACCGATGGAAGCCGGGTCGCATTGTTGATCGGTAACGGAGATTACCGTTCCCTCTACCTCAAGGATGCGGTTCCAAGTGTTCGTCAGTTGGAGGGGGTGCTTCGGGAATTAGGGTTTGAAGTCGCTCGTCTTGAAAACAGCACTCAAAAACAATTGAAACGTTCCATCGACGATTTTGGAAGACGACTGTCTCAAGGAGGAATTGGATTCTTTTATTATTTTGGTCACGCAATGGCTCATGATTCCGGGAATTACCTGATTCCTGTGGATGCCTCTGCTGACTCAGAAAATGAAGTTGAGTACGATGCGGTCCGATCCTCACGGGTACTGGCCCAGATGGAGAGCGCTAAAACCAGTGCCAACCTGCTTGTTCTTGATGCGTGTCACGGGAATCCGTTCTCGAGGTATTTTCAGCCCCGGAACAAAGGCCTGGTTCCAATGACATCTCCGGCGAACACATTGATCGCCTATTCCAGGGCGCCTGGCTGTAATTTGGATGATTCCCCGGCCGATCTCTATGTTCTGGAACTGATACGCCATCTGAGTATGCCCGGGCTCGATGTCGAGGAATTGTTTCAAAAGGTACGCTCCGAAGTTTATCGAAAAAGCGGTTCCAAACAGATTCCATGGGATGCATCCTCACTGACGGGGAAGGTTTATCTCAATCCTGAAAACGCTGAAAAAATGGTTGCTTCAGCAATTGGTGGTTCTGAGATTTCAGAGGAAAAGGATCCTTTCAAGGCCGCCCGGTTGAGAAACCTGGAAAGCATGAAAAAGACCTTCAGCCAGGCCTTCGGTTATGAGAAACGTAACATTTCGCCTTCCCTGAAAATAGAAGCCTGGCGTTGTTTTCTGCTGGAATTTGCAGGAGATAACCCGTTTTCAAATGATGACGAGCGGATGCGTGAAGAGGCCCACAAACGTATTGCCCACTGGGAAACCGCTTTGGTGGAACCCGATACGGAATCCCTGGCGGCTGAAGCCAGGGCTGCGGCATTCCGGATCGAACCCGATCCGTCCGCGGTTCAGGGACCGATATTCCTGGACCCGAACACTCAGTTGATGTGGCAGCGCGAAGATGACGGGCTGCAGCGAAGTTGGCTGGAAGCTGCAGATTACTGTGAAGCTCTTGAACTGTCCGGTTACGGTGACTGGCGCTTGCCGAAAATTGCGGAACTGACGGACATCGTGGATCCCCATGAATATGATCCCGCCATCAATGTCGACCTCTTCCCGAATACCAAGACTTCCACTTACTGGTCTTCAACGGAAGATGAAGACGACCTGGATTACGCTCTGCACGTCAATTTCAAGTGCGGCTATATGTTCCATTACGAAAAAACCGGGAGAGATTACGTCCGCTGCGTCCGGATGAATCCTTAACCGATCTTGCTAGCCTGCATGCTTTTGGTTTTTATTACAGGGACTTTTTTAGAAACTTTACCTTATACCATAATTTTAGCACCTATTTTGGCTCCGATAGCAGCTAACATTAGGTGTTGATCCTATTCATTTTGCAGTAATTTTTCTGGTCGGAGATGCCATTGGTTTCATAACTCCTCCATATGGTCTGAATCTCTATGTAGCCAGTGGTATAATCGGAATTCCATATTTTAGAATTGTCAGACATACTTTGCCTTATTTTATTGCTTTAATGATAGCTTGGTTCATCATTGCCTTTTGGCCTCCATAGACAACATCATTACTGGTCCATGGCGGAGCTGGTGTATTTCAAAATCAATAGCCAGATGATGAAGTCTCATCAATCCTTGAATTAATGAATAAGCATGCTTAACTGCTTATCCACAAACGATGATTTATTGTAACTAAAGAAACCCAGTCTTTTCTTTTGAAGTCTGGAGCTATTCAAAAAATCTTTTATTTAAAATTCTCAAATTATACTTCTCAAAGAATTGGCCAAAAGGTAATCAGAGGTTGAGTATTTGACACATTCTATATGAAGTTGCTCCATGATTTATTATTGTGGGACTTAATTATTTTTTACAATTTTCATTTTGACTACATTCTCAGTGAAAATTTCTGAATCAAAAAATATATATCTTCAGGACCAGCTAGGATCCGCTGACATTTCCTTCAATGAACCAGTTGTTGCAGGTGATTTAATTCATTTTACAATCACATACACTGCTGGTTTTTTTGGTATTGATGACACGGGCAGCATTAAAATCTGTACTCGTTTTGCAACGGATATGGCTAAGCCTCAATTCACGGAACCAGATCAACCTAATTACGTGAGCATTCAGGCAAGCAATGGTGCCACTCTAGAGTATCGTTTCGATCCCAAAAACAATGTCCGACCTTGGGATAAGACACTTTATATCAAAGTGGTTAAAGGATTTTTTCGTGAAGGCGACCAACTGATCGTCAACTATGGAGATCCCCAGCAAGGTTGCCCAGGGATACGCATGCAGACTTTTTGTGAAGACAGTTTTGAATTTAAAGTCCTGGTGGATGCGTTTGCAACCTACGATTATGTGGAATTGCCCAAGTCTCCAGAGCTTCGAATAGTTCCCGGGTTTGTTACGAACTGGAAAGCACAGATCCCCACCCTGAGGCGAACCGACGAAACCTTTGGTCTTCAAATCAAGGCGGAAGACCGTTGGGGCAACCCAACGGACCCGGAAAATGCCCCCTTAAAACTCTCTTCAAACAAACCGATTAATGGCCTTGATCGTGAAATCTGCTTCGAGACCCAAAAAAATGGTGTGATGTTCATAGAGGGGCTCTCTGTGACTGAACCAGGTGATCTCGTCATAGAAATTCAAGATGCTACGGATATCATTCTGGCTCGTTCGAACCCCCTCCGGATACTCGAAGTCTCAAACTTAGTACACTATTGGGGTGAACTCCATGGACAGTCAGAAGAAACCATAGGTACCAATTCCATTTTAGACTATTTCACCTTTGCTCGAGACCAGGCTGGAGTCGATGTGATTGTTCACCAAGGCAATGATTTTCAGATTACCAGCGATTTTTGGGAAGAAATCCAAGTCATGACAAGAAAGTTTCTTGTTGAAGACAAACTGGTGACTTTCCCAGGATACGAGTGGTCAGGAAATACGGGTTTAGGAGGAGATCGCAATGTTCTTTTCTTACACGAGGGAGAAACCATTCGAAGAAGCTCCCATGCTTTGGTTGAAGATCTCACAGACTTAGAAAACGACTGCAACCATTCAGATGATTTATTTCGATCCCTTCAAGGAACCAAGTCCATTGTTTTTGCTCATGTGGGTGGCCGGTATGCAGACATCCAGTCGCATGAAGGGAACCTGGAACGCTCTATTGAAATCCATTCTGCATGGGGAACGTTCGAATGGTTGCTGCAAGATGCTTTACGTAATGGATACCGGGTAGGAATTGTCAGCAATAGCGATGGGCATAAAGGACGTCCCGGGGCTAGTTACCCGGGGGCATCAATGTTTGGTGCTTATGGAGGATTGACCTGTATGTTGGCCCAGGACCTAAGCAGAGAGATGATTTGGGACTCATTGTTAAAACGTCATCATTATGGAACGACGGGAAATAGGATGTATTTGGATGTAACAGTGGGTTTGAATAGCCCAGGGAAATGTTTCATCGATGATCCACAATTAGGACATTCTAATTCCAAGATGTCGGAGAAGGTAATGATGGGGGATATTGTTCTAACCCTGGATAAGGAGGTAAGGCTTAATGTGGAGGTAATGGGATCAGCACCCATTGAAAAAATTGAAATACGTAATGGTCTAAAAGTACTCGAAACAGTACGTCCATTCAACCCAAACGAACTTGGCCATCGAATCCGTCTGATTTGGGCTGGAGCAGAGTATCGGGGACGAGGAAGGGAAACCATATGGGATGGTTGTGCATCCCTCAGTGGAAATGTGATCGAATCGATCCATCCGATCAACCTTTACAATCTAGAGAAAACAGTTCGTCAACTGGATTCAACTCACTTGGAATGGAATGCCGTTACCACAGGAGGATTCGGAGGTTTCGATATGATGCTGAAGGATCAGCAAACGGGAACGCTTAACATTGAGACGAAACATGTGCAATGTTCAATGACGATTGAAGAAATCGGTTTTCACGAAATCAGAATAGATGCTGGTGGCTTGGATCGTCACATCCGTCTTTCACGACTTCCAAACAACAATCGTCATTATCAAATGAGTCTGGAACGCTCCATTCTTTTAAATCCTAACATTGATAATCCAGTGTATGTCTGTGTGACCCAGGAAGATGGACATCAGGCCTGGTCTAGCCCCATTTATTTGTTCCGTTAGGCTAAATATTAAATAGCACCTATAATCCCAGAGGTTTTCAACACTCATCAGGAGAAAGTACTATGACAACAATCGCATTTATAGGATTAGGCGTAATGGGAGCACCCATGGCACGTAATCTTCTGAAAGGAGGGCATACTGTTCGTGCGTTTGATATCCCTTCTGCTCAGAATTCGGTTTCTATGTTTCTCGTGTCAAAAAAGCAACTCAAAGGAGAGGAACAGGGGAATTCCTCAAGATTCCCCTTTGTGGTTAGTTGGAGGTAAAGGTCCTGGTATCAACGCATTCTAGGACGGTTGAGCATGAATTCCTTTTCCTGTTGAGTGATACGTCCTTCTTCCGCCGCTTTGTTGATGATGGCTTCCACTCTGGGCTTCATCGTTTCCTGAAGCTTATCGAGATTGATCTCATATTTCATCAGCAATGCTCGCATCGAGTGGGTTTTGAAGTCGGCGGAAATTTCTTCAACCGGTTTTCCACTCAATTCGGCGATGGACTCGCTCATCGCCTGTTGTATTTCGGTGAACATAAAACCGCCGGGTCCCTTCATCCCAGGCCCCCTCATGCCAAGACCGCGCATGCCGAAATGGTTTACTGAGCCTTTATAGGATTGCTCAGCAGAAGGCCTCTGCCAATTCTGTCCTCCGCGTTTTCCGTGTTTTCCACCACGGTCTCCCCAGGCGAACAGGTCTGTAGCTAAAAACATTGTGATGCCGGCAATCAGCGCCGGCACCAGAATCCACCCTTTTTTCATAAGTCCTCTTTAGGTTTGAGGTTGATCATCCTGGAGGAACCATTTCCTCCGTTCAGGGTGATTTCATTCTAGGCTGAAAATGTGGAGCAAATATGAAGATAATATGGAAATTTAGAGGAGACTCAGGAATCCAGTTTCTTAGGTTGGAGGGATATTTAAGGATCAGGACTTGACATCCCTCCTTTCTCAGTGAAAATGGATTTAATGTATGGAATTTCATGCATTACCTACCCTTTTTTCTATTAGAGTAAGATTCCCTGTATGGACCTTTTGATTCACATCAGTTCTCAACATTCAAAAAAGATCCTTGAACCTCTTACCCGGGCCTGTGCCCGTTCTGAAATCCAGTGGTCCTGTTTTTTGACCAACGATGGTGTGAAAGTACTTGAATCAGAAGCGCTACAATCGGCACTGAGGGCAGCGGAATTGGTTATCGTCTGCAAACACGCCTGGAACCTTCATATGCCTGATAAGGAGTGTCCGGCCCAATTCGGCAGTCAGTCCGACAACAGTCACATGATGGGGCGTTGCAAGAAAGTGATCAGCCTGTGAATCAAGGATCAAAAACTAAAAAGCTATTGGTGTTGGCCCGGCGTGATCCCATCGAAGCAATGAGGGTTGCTGCAGGATTAACGATTCATGATCATCAAGTAAGGATTCTTTTTTTGTGTGAAGCAGACCTGGAAACGGAAGAAGCCAGGGAGTATTTGGAACTGCTGGAATTATCCGAAATCGTTCCACAGTCAATTCTTTCTTCGATGGAAAATCAGATGGAATGTCTGGATGTAATTCAAGGTTCTAAGATGATGGCAGACGCGGATCAACTGATCAGTTTATGAGAGGAACAACATGCTGGTAGTGCATACATCGATTTTTAAAGAGAGTCCTGAACTTTTTCGACTTCTCGAAAAGCTTCAACAAAAAGAGGAACTGATTCACCTCCATTTAAAGCATTTGAAGAACGATGAAGACTGGGATGATGCACTCGAATCCATTCTCCAGGCGGAGCATGTGATTTCAGTCTGAGGACATTTTGGGTCTGCTGATTCTAAATTTGAACTGATTAATATTTTTTAAGGAAACGATGGGACTTTTTAAAGCACCTCCAACTGAGGAACAAAACACCATGCGCTCCTGGGAGGTTCAACTGCAGGATGGGACAAAACTAGTGGTGGACAACCGCCTGGACTGCATCGGAGATGTCTGCCCACGACCCCAACTGAAATTGAAGAAAAGCATCAAGGGCATGGATTCTGGAGAGGTTGTTGAAGTCTTGATCAACCATCCCCCATCCCTGGAAACCCTTCCCGTTCTTTGCCCGGAAATCGGTGCCAGCCACCTCGAAACCCTGATGGAACCGAATCTCTGGAAGCTCTACATCCGCAAAGACTAAGCTTTGAAGAACCAGACCGGGAAAACAGGGTTAAACCAGGATCTTCAATTCCTCAAAAAAGTCCAACTGCACGACCCTAGGTGGGTTGCCAAAATTTGAAATCCCAATCCCGATAAGCCGAACAGGACGTCCAGAAAACTCTTTAGTGCAACATTGCAGGAGTTTTCGTTTTCCGGTTTCAATGATGGATGCCCTGTCAAAGAGTCCCCCCCGACTTTCTGAACGTGTGATTTGTTCAAAATCGGAAAATTTTAGTTTTAAGGTCAAGGTGGAACCATTGATACCGTGGCGACTGAGACGTTGATGGAGTTTTTCGATGAGGTTATCCAGTTCCACAGTCAAATCATCGAGGTTCGTCAAGTTACGATCAAACGTTGATTCAACACTGACGGATTTACTTTCCCTTTCTGCTTCCACAGGACGATGGTCGACTCCCCTGGCTCGTTGGTAGAGCACCATGCCGAATTTGCCGAAGTTTTGTTGCAGCCATTCGGCATCTCTCGTGAGTATTTCACCCGTGATTTCAATTCCTAAAGACCGGAGTTTTTCTTCGGTCACTTTTCCAACACCTGGAATTTTCCTGACAGGAAGATCGTTCAGAAAAGCCGGGGCCTGTTCAGGAGTGATGACGAAAAGGCCGTCCGGTTTATTTTCTTCACTGGCAATCTTGGCCAGAAACTTGTTGTAGGAGACTCCAGCAGAACAAGTGAGAGATGTTTGTTGTAGGATGTCCGCCTTGATGCGCTGAGCGATCCTGGTTCCGGAAGGCTCACTGAGGAAGTTTGAACTGACGTCCAGCCATGCCTCGTCCAGAGCGACCGGCTCAATGAGATCGGTATAGCATCGAAAAATTCCATGGACGGTATTTGATATTTCACGGTAGCGTGGGAAACGAGGAGGGACGAGGTTCAGTTCCGGACAGCGTCTGAAGGCTTCTGCCGTGGGCATCGCGGACCTTACCCCGTATTTTCGAGCCTCATAACTTGCGGCGGCGATTACCCCCCGCTTTTCGGAAAGCCCTCCGACGGCAAGGGGTTTTCCACGAAGATGAGGCTGGTCCAATTGCTCCACCGACGCATAAAAAGCGTCCATGTCGATATGAATGATTTTTCTCGGATCCGACATTTCTGACAGATACTGAAAGTTAGAAAAGCGAACAAGCCTCGCGCTTAACCCTTTTTCATGTTCATAAACTTCTGATATACTAGGGTTGTTTTTGAATAAAAGAACTCACCTGGATTATCAGAGAAATTTATTGAATCTTTCATCTTGGTTCCCATTCGCACTCGTTTGCCTGCTTGGTGCAATGTCCCCTGGTCCTAGTTTGGCGACAGTGATCCGAAACACCGTAATTGGTTCCCGATATCATGGCATAGCCACCGGGGTTTCTCATGCCCTCGGAATAGGATTTTACGCCTTTCTCAGTGTGACGGGATTGATGATCCTAATCCGAGAAGCTCCTTTGGTTTTTCAGGTTTTGACCTGGCTTGGGGCTGCTTATCTCATTTGGCTTGGTTGGCAGGGGCTAACTGCGAAAAAAAGCCTCATCGATCAGAATGAAAACCAAATTTCAACACTTCAGATTTCCTCAGCCGCCATGGATGGTCTTGCGATCTCCTTGCTGAATCCAAAAATCACTGCATTCTTTTTAGCCCTCTTCAGCCAGTTTGTCGACCAGGCCACCAATCTGTTGAATTCTTCCATCATAGTTGCCACCCCAATGCTGATAGACGGACTCTGGTACAGCCTGATCGCGATTTTTGTTTCCCAGAAATTCCTTCTGACAAAACTGCGCAAGCATGGTGTCTGGTTCGACCGGGGCATTGGTGTACTGCTGATTCTGATTGCTCTTCGGGTTTTTTTCAATGATCCTCTGATTTGATCGTTCATCCAACAATTCAAATTCACGAGAAAATTAATGGCAGAAGTAAGGCGAGTTGCAGTGGTGACTGGTGCTGGTTCCGGGGTCGGAAGGAGTTCCTCTTTAGCATTGCTTGAAGCTGGATATCACGTAAGCCTAGCCGGGCGGAGACAGGATGCCCTGGAAGAAACCCAAAGTATGGCAGGAGTTGATGCTGAAAAATGCAAAGCCGTACCCTGTGATGTTTCAGATGATGATTCGGTCCATGCACTGTTTTCTTCGACGTTTCAGCAGTTTGGCAGACTGGATCTGCTGTTTAACAACGCTGGGATCGGAGCTCCTGCCATTCCACTCGAAGAATTGAGCGTGGAACAATGGAAATTGGTAGTCGACATCAATCTCACCGGGACTTTTCTCTGCACTCAAGAAGCTTTCAGAATTATGAAAAAGCAGGAACCCCAAGGGGGGCGGATCATCAACAATGGGTCCATTTCTGCGCATGCACCCAGGCCTTTTTCCGCACCCTATACTGCGACCAAACATGCCATCACCGGTCTGACCCGCTCCACGTCCCTGGATGGGAGGGCCTATAACATAGCCTGCAGCCAAATCGATATCGGCAATGCGGAAACCGATATGACAGCCAGAATGAAAAAAGGTGTGCTTCAGGCAAATGGAACCACTTCTGTAGAACCCACCATGGATCCTGCTCATGTGGCCCAGGCTGTTGTTTACATGGCCGGGCTTCCATTAGATGCCAATGTCCAGTTCATGACCGTTATGGCTACCCAGATGCCCTACATCGGCCGCGGTTAGAATTTATCAGACGGGAATTTCCTCTTCCCAAGACCAGCCACATTTTATCTCACCTTAGATAAAGATTTTTCCCAAACCATAGGGGGAAAGGTCAGCCTATTCCTCCTCTAAATTATTTCAGAGGGGATGTAGGCTCTTCCTGCTCCAGACTCAGGTGAACCATGTTTTGGCACATTAATTGTAGCTAGTTCTTTAAGAATCGGCTTCATTGAACAATATCAAGGGCTGAAACAAAGGTTTTCAGCAAAGCCATCATGAAACAACAGCTTTCCCACATTGATGATCATGCTTTACGCGAATTGATGGATGAGTCAAAACTCCTCCTCAAGTTGGCTAATGAGCATTTTGACCATGAAAGGCATAGTGATTGGGGCAGGGTTCTGACAGAAACCATCTTGCTGATCGAAGGAGAGTTACAGAATAGGATTGAAAACCAGGAAGCATTACTCATTGAAGAAGTAACCCGACAAGTCAAAGAATCGATGGATCATGATCAGACTCAAAACAGGACAGTCGATTCCAACCAATCCTTTAATGAAGAACTGGCCACTTCAGATTTGAATGATTTTCAGGATTCAAAAACTGAATATCGGGAGGTCAAAGATAAACTGGAACTGATTCGTGAAGAAATCGACTCAGAAACCTAAATAATTCATCTAAACAAAGGAGTAAAAATGGCTTTGATCTATCTATCGCAGTTGGCGATGCTTGCCGGACTGATTATCATCGATTATATTTAAATTCATCTCTCCCCTTAATTTCGTGAACGGTTTAATGCTGTTCACGAAAGTCTGGTTGCTGTTTGCCGCAACAGGCATCCTGATAAATCCTATTTATTTATTAAATTCTGTCTGAACATCAAATGATCTTCAGGCAGCACGTTTCTGTGGGATATGCTCCTGAAAATTGCTTCCAACAGGAACTTTGGAGAAGGATATTCTGTTTAATCCCTTATCTTTGAAGCGTATGGAGCTCGTCTTCATCAAACCCAAAATGATCACTTCTGAATCCTCTGTGACTTCCAGGAATTTGAGATATAAATCCAGGATCATGGAGATCCCCACCAAAACAAGAAATATCGTGGAACATAACAGGAGGGTCATCTGTAAGACTCCTGGGTTTGAAGAAAGGCAAATGCCTAAGTTGCCAAATTTGTTAATGATGTGTTTGAAGTGATTCATTTGACAACGACTTCCATTAACCAAAAAATAAGGATTATTCGCTTCTCTGTATTTCTGAAAAGATTAAGAAAATACCCTAGTAAATTTACTAATATTTTAGTTTCACTGAATCTGATGAACTGCATTCTCCTATAAACTTCTCAAGGGAGGATCCATGAATCAGAATATTCCTGAACAGATGGCATCTGGTATCTTTCGAGTGATTTTTGGTGGCTGCATATTGTTTATCTTGGCTTCTGCCATGATCTGGATCTTTGATTTGATTCCCGTCACAGGTTAAACTTATATTTTAAACAAATGATCCAGCTCGGATTTTTTCAATTGACATCCGAAGGGGGGCAAGGCAGATCATTGGTTTGGATGAATTTGAAGAAATTCAATCAGTCCAATAAACCTGCCTAATGGCACTGAATAGGAAGGGTTTTGTTCGTCACATAGCTCTATTTTAGGAGAAAGGGAGGGGAAACCTTCTGGATTCTGGAATTTAAATGAATGGAAGAACTGAGGGGTATTAATTCGGAGCAGTTGAAGCAATTTCTAGAAGATGCTCGTGATCTTCATGGGAAATATGGTAATCCTGGCAAGCCAACTTTGAATAAATTGTTGGATCCGCTTAATGGGAGCCCTAATCCGCCTCGTATTACTGAAATCATTAGTCTTTTTGAAAACATGTATTTTGATGATCTCGAAGAAATGGTCCAACTTCTTGAAAATGAAATTGAAAGGAGAGAATCTACAGAATCCTTCTGATGTGTAAGAAATATTTAGCAAGTTGAATATTTCTTTGGTTTATGTTGAAATATTCGGATTAAAGAATAATGTTAAGTCATTTGGATTTTTAAATTTATTTCAAGCAGTTCAAATTCATTCATCTTAAGATCTAAACCAAAAAGGGTTTGCATCTGCATGGCTCATAAAAGCAATAAGACGAATGATTGAGGATGGGATGGATCCCGTCTAGGTAAGAAAGCTTTGGAAGCATCTTCAGAAATTCCCTTCAAAAAACAGTTCTGATCTCAATTAAGTTACCAGTACCAGATCGATTTAGGTGCTTCGTCGAAATCAAATAACATCACATTAGAGATTAAATGACCCGCTTCACCTTATTATTGCTGAAAAAAAATGATACGGGTGCCAGGCAGTTTCATTTTGGTTCATTTGTCCTTTTTTTGATCCTTTTTATTGTGACTACTGCAAGTGCAGGGTTGGGATATCTGTTTTATGATCAGAACAAAAAAATGATTTCTCAGCAGCAGGTGATTCTGGAGCAAGAAACAATGCATGCCGATTTGCAAAGAAGAATCGACATGTTTGACGGTCGTGAAGCACGTATTGAATTCCTGGAAGATTATGTGGAAGAACTCAAACAGAATGCCTACACCAGCGAAATCACCTTAAAAAAACACATGGCATTGAGGGAATCCAGTATCCTTCGGATCTCCAGACTTCATGACAGCATGTGCGGAATATTGAGCATTTCATGTGTCATTGAAGGAAGCGATCAGATGCAACCCACGAAGGAAGTGGATTGGCTGCATAACATGCAAAAAGATTTTGATTTAATGGACAAAGCCTTGAAGAAGTTCGCGTTGAACCGGAAATCTTTTGAAGAGCAGGCGGTAACGATTGAAGAACTTCAGGCCCAATTGAAACAAATGGAGCAAAATCTTGCCGAACATGTCGAATACATTGAGGTGAACCAGAGCACCATTGACCGTCTCAATCGAAAAATCAGCAAGGCCACTGGAATTTCATTGAACCGCAAATCGTCGAAACTGAAATCTTCAAAATCAAGCAAAGGGCGAGGTGGCCCAAGCCTGATGGATTATTTCACACTGGAAAAAAATGAGGAACTGAAACAGCCAGGCATGCTTCGGAAACGTCTCTATCAGGAAACGGAAAGTTTAGATTTGGGTGTTTCCTCCCTTGAAAAACTTTCGTTGGCTATTGATAAATACTACCTCAACTGGAGACAAACTCCGAGTCTGATTCCGATCCGAAGCCGTCTGCTTTCAGATCGCTATGGAAAAAGAAGAGACCCTTTCACCAGAAAATGGGAATTCCATGGAGGTTTAGATTTTATTGCCCGCAATGGCACTCCAGTGCTTGCGCCTGCAGATGGGATCGTCCGATTAGCAAAAAGGCACTACGGGTTTGGAAAAATGGTTGAACTTCAACATGGCAGGGGGTTTTACCCTGGGCAGAAAAAAACAGTCCGTTACCGAACACGATATGCCCATCTTTCTAAAATCCTTGTAAAAAGACGCCAACGGATCAATCGAGGAGATGTTATTGGTTTGGTTGGCAGTACTGGGCGAAGTACGGGCCCACATTTGCATTATGAGATTCTGATCAATAACCGGCGTTCCGATCCGATGTTGACCATCTCACGTTTCAATTCGGAAAAACGACTCTACGTTAGATGATCCAAACCAATTATGGGTTCTTCTCCTAAGTTTAACGAAAAAGATGTCGGTTTTATCGGTGAAGACTTGGTCCTTGAAGGAACCGTCCATTCCCGAAACAAACTCGTCATTCACGGCACCATCAAAGGAGTGATTTCCGGTGAAGATGAGATCACGATTGGAAAAAGCGGTAACGTTCATGGGTCAATATCAGGAGGCTTGGTGACCGTTGCTGGAAAAGTGGAGGGAGATGTGAACATACAGGACCATCTTGAGATCTCTCCTACTGGAAATATCGAGGGAGAAATCCGGGTACCACCAGGAAAGCTGGTCATTCATGAAGGGGCTGAAATCAGTGGCCAATGTTTTATCACTTCCTCAGATAAAAAGAGCATTTCTTCAAAAAGCTGAATTTAATTTTTCCATCCCTTTTTCAGTTTTTTTTAAAATTTCCCCGTTTTTTGCAGATTGAAGAGTAATAGACATTATTCTATCAATCCATCTGACCTTTCAATAAATCATGCAGTACCAGGTTTCAAAAAAAACACTTCTGCAACAGGTTCGTCCTCCAATTCGTGAGAAGAAGCTAAAAAATCAGGACCGTATTCTTTATGTCAATGGCCTTTTTAATCCTCCTCCTGCAGAGAATTCAGAATCGTTGCCGGAGGGATCTAAGGTGATGGAACAATGGAGAAATGTCATGTCCCTGGGCGTTCTGACATTATTTTTATTGTTGATGCTGATGGTTACTATAATCGGTGATTACGGCTTGCTGGCGAGTCGAGAGCTACAGCAAAGGAAAGTGATTCTGGAACAGAATTTAAGTGCTTTGAAGAATCAGGAAATCCTAATGCGTGAAGAAATCCATGCACTGAAACATAGTCCCAGTTTTATTGCAGCGGTGGCCCGGAGGGATCTGGGGTGGGTCCAAAAAAATGAACGTGTTTACCTCTTCAACCAGGAAAATGATTAGTATTCATTGGAAGCCCTCAATTTCATTGCAATCAAAAATAATTTCAAGAAAAAAGAGCTAGATTATAAAAATTCTAGACTCTTTTATTTCTCCCTGAAACTGGGGTTTCGTTGTTGAGCATGAGCACAAATTCCCCTTTGAATCGATTAAGGCTAAAATGCTTTTGTATATCAGCAAGGGTACCACGGTAAAAATTCTCATTATCCTGAGTCAGGTTCATCGCAAGAACCGTAGTGGTACTGGCTTTAAAAATTTTCTGCACATCCTTGAGCAAGGCATTGAGACGATAGGGAGTCTCCAATATGACAAGAAGGGTTCGGATTTCCTTCAGCTTTTTTAATCGAACCTGCCTGGCTTGGGATTGTCGAGGAAGGAAGCCAGCATAATGGAATTCGTTCAGGGAAAAACCACTGCAAACGAGTGCTGACATCAGGGATGAGGCCCCCGGAACAGGAATGACTCTTGCCTTTATCAGGACTGCACCACGAACCAACTCCAGTCCGGGGTCGGCAAAAACAGGAGTCCCTGCATCTGAAATCAATGCGAGGGATCGTCCTTGTTGAAGTGCCTTCAGTAAACCCGGGGTTTGCTCGGATTCATTATGTTCATTGAGGAGGGTGATGGAAGTTTGGATGCCAAGACGTTTCATCAGTGTCGAACCTACACGGAGTTCCTCACATACCACTTCATCAACTTCAGAAAGGACACGTACAGCTCTGGTGCTGAGGTCTTCAAAATTTCCAATCGGAGTTGAGACCAGATAGAGTTTCCCAGGTTCAGCCATGGCTTTTAATCAAGTACTCATCATTTGTAATGGGGATCCTCCAGGCACCGAGCTTTTGCTCCAGCACTGGAATTCGGCCGATTTTCAAATTGCTGCAGACGGTGGAGCAAATTTTTTGAAAGTTCATCGACTGAAGCCCAAAATCATCATTGGAGATCTGGATTCCCTTGATGATGAAGCCCGAAAGGGAGTTTCCCCGGATTCCATTGTGCAAATCGAAGAACAGCAAACCAACGATGCTGACAAGGCGATCAGGTACAGTTTGGAAAAAGGAGCAACAACGGTTCATTTGCTGGGGGCTTCCGGAAAGCGCTTGGACCAGTTTTTAGCGAATCTTGAAGTGATGTACAAGTATTCCTCCCGACTGAAAATCATACTCTGGACTGAGACGGAACGTATGGAATTCATCAGCGATCACTGGGAAGAACCTTTGACAAAAGGTAGTGTTTTATCACTGCTTCCTTTATTTGGAGCGGCAAGGGGAGTCACAACCTCCGGGCTGGCATACCCACTACGTGGAGAATCCCTCGAACCTGGTCAAATCCCATCCGGGGTCTCCAACGCTGTTGAAGATTCCCCGGTCATGATCGATATTGAAGAAGGAAAACTACTTCTGGTTTTGACTCATCAAGCATCCTGAAATGTATTGAAGGATTTTGGTCAGGAACAGTGTTATCAGATTTATTCAGCCTGGATCAAATGATCTTTTCTTCGAACTGGCATTGCCTACGTATCACACACTGAGAACATTCCGGTTTTCGTGCTTTGCAAACATAACGTCCGTGCAGGATCAGCAGATGATGTGCATCTTTTTTGAATTTGCGCGGGACGTTCTTCATTAATCCATCTTCCACTTCACGTACATCCTTTCCAATTGCCAGTCCCGTCCGGTTGGAAACGCGAAAGATATGGGTATCAACCGCAATCACCGATTTCCCAAAAGCCGTGTTGAGCATCACGTTCGCGGTCTTCCTTCCTACCCCCGGTAAAGCAATCAGTTCCTCAAGTGTCTGAGGTATTTGGCCCTGATGTTTTTCAACCAAAAGGCTGCATGTATTAACGATGTTTTTAGCCTTGCTGGGTGCCAATCCAATGGAGCGGATGAAACTAAGGATCTGTTCTACCCGGGCAGTGGCCATGGACTCCGGGTCAGGAAACGCCTCAAAAAGGGCAGGAGTGACTTTGTTGACAGAGATATCCGTCGCCTGCGCGCTGAGGATCACGGAAATCAGCAATTGGAAAGGATTGTCATGAGCCAATTCGGTTTCTGGATTCGGAATGGCTACCGACAGTTTTTCAAAAAGACTTTTTCTTCGTGCTGGACTCATTGATTCTCTAGAAAGGCCCTGTGTATGGCCTTTAAAGCCTCGGATGTCTGGCTTTGGAGGATGACGCAGGAAATATTAATTTCGGAGGCACCCTGGGTAATCATTTCGATGTTGATTCCTTCTTCTGCAAGAGCGCTGAACATTTTTCCTGCCGTACCCGGTGTGGTCCGCATCCCTTCGCCAACGAGGCTCAGGATTGCTCTTTCTCCAAGCACTGTTACCGTTCCCAGTTCCTCAAGATCTCTGGTTAAATCATCAAGTTCATCTGGATCATTGACCGTACAGGAGATATTGACCTCAGAAGTAGAAATGAGGTCGATCACTACACCATGATGGCGGAAAGCATCAAACACCTTGGCTATGAAACCGGAGGAATGCAGCATTCGGTTGGAGTTGATATTCAGGGTATGGATGTTGTTTTTGGTGGTGACGGCTATGGCGGTACGCTTCAATTGGATTCGTTTTGACTGACTTTCTTCGTCCAGACCTTCAGGAAGGATCAGGGTTCCAGGCTTTTCCGGAGCAAAGGTATTTTTGATGCGAATCTGAACCTTGGACTGGATCGCCCGTTCCATGGTGAAAGGATGCAACACTTCAGACCCGAAATAGGTCAGTTCCGCAGCTTCCGAGGGAGAGATCGCATCGAGCACAGAGGCTGTGGGGACTTTTCGGGGATCGGCAGAGAAAATACCGTCCACCTCTTTCCAGACCTGGAGTTCCTCTGCTTGCATTTCGGCTGCGATCAACGCTGCAGTCAGGTCGCTATATCCTCGTCCGATTCGGTTGATGATGCCTCCTGAAACAAACCCGAAAAAACCGGTCATCACCGGGACATCATTCTGATTCTCGGGTAACTTCTTCCGGAATGCCTGCTGGCATAACGAATAAAACTCTCCGTTGTTAGGAGAAAGATTTTCTTCCACACATTGAGAAAGATCAGTGTACGTGGAATCGATACCGTAACTTTTCAACACTCCCGAAAGTAATCTGGCAGATAGCCTTTCTCCAGTTCCAATAATAAGATCCTGGGACCTCGGTGAAATTTCATGTATGACGTGGATTGCTTCCAGAAAGGCCTTCAGGGATCTTAATTCCTCATGGATGTATTCTTTGACTTCCTCCATGATCACAGTGTCAGATATGGCTTCCTCCAGGGCTTTGAAATGGCTTTGTTCTACCAGGTCCAATACTCTGAAAAACGGTCCGCCATTGATCGCGAGATTGCCAGCTTCCAAAAGACGACTGGTAGTCCCTTCAGCCTTCGTGTAACTGCTCATCGCAGAAACCACCACGATCACCTTATGCTGCTTGACCGTATTGGCAATGATATGCGCCACATTCTGCAGCCTTTCTGCATTTCCTAAACTAGTACCACCGTATTTCTGAACAACCAGGGGCATAAGTCATTTACTCTACTTGAATTTTCAAAGAAACATGCTTTACTTGAAGTATACATTGTACCCCTTTCTGCAAATCTGGAAAGCGAAACCTCTAGCTATTGGAATGGATGAGCAAAGATTTTCTAACCCTCAACATCGCAGTCCTGACCGCATCTGATACAAGGTCTCTGGATGAAGACACTTCTGGGCAACTGCTTTCGGATCGCTTGATTGCGGCAGGTCATCATCTTGCAGCCAGGGAGATTGTCCCCGACTGCATCTACCGAATACGCTCTGTGGTATCACAGTGGATTGCGGATGAAGCCATCGATATCGTCCTCACTACAGGAGGGACAGGACTCACTGGAAGAGACGGCACTCCAGAGGCCGTCAAAATCCTTTTTGATAAAGAGATAGAGGGTTTCGGGGAATTATTTCGGCAGCTTTCCTATGAAGAAATCGCTACATCTACGATCCAGTCCAGGGTCACTGCTGGTGTGGCTAACGGAACTTACATCTTCTGCCTGCCTGGCTCCTCAGGGGCCTGCCGAACGGCTTGGGATAAAATTCTTGCAGCACAACTAGATTTGCGCAGTAAACCATGTAATTTTGCCGAGTTGATTCCGAGGCTCAGGGAACGTTGATCCCTCAACACAGAATCAATCGATTGATGGGATACCATCCTGACAAGACTTCTCGAGGTGCTTTTCTACTGACCCTGATATTCATCCTCTTCTGCGTTTCCTGCACCTCTCCAGGAAAAATTCGAGAAAGAAACCGAAATAACCTCAGTCGGCTTACTCTCGACATGTCTCTTCAACAAGTGCTGGCGGTGATGAAACGTCCATACCGTTCAGAAACCTTAAATCTAACTGGAGGGGAGAGATTGGAATTACTTTATTACCATACCGATCTCAAGACTCCTGACGGGGCAGTGACCGACGACGAACTCACACCGGTGGTTTTACTTGGAGGAAAGGTCATCGGTTGGGGATGGATCCTACTGCAGCGCTTCAGACAGGACCAAGGTACTCAAGGCCTTCCATCTCAAGCAAAGGAAGGCCCCAAGGATATTCGTAAAGATGTTGAAAAACTAGATATGTATTGAGTCAACCATGAATTCCTATTACCTGCCCTTCAGGCTTCCCATACCTGAGATCCGCGTATCAGTTTCCGCAAGTCTCCTTTTCCTTTTTTGTCAATCTGGCTTTGGATTTGATCTTCAATGGATTCTTCGAAACGAGGATGTTCTACTTGCCGAAAAACTCCCATAGGAACAGGAAAATCAGGAAAATTCATGCCGCTCAGCAAATGTGCCATGATTGGGTCCTCGCTCTTCTGGTCATGAACAAGAAGCGTTGACTGATCTGTGGAGTCGTTGATCTCGACAGTTTCAGGACTCAGTCCATCGAGCCGAATTCCTTTTAGGACTTCTTTACCGAAAACCAGAGGCTTTCCGTGTTGAAGACGCAAAATTCGGTCTTCTCTCAGTGCACGTTCACTGATTTCGCTGAAGGTCCCGTCATTGAAGATTGGACAATTCTGATAGATTTCCACAAAAGACGTTCCACGATGTTCTGCTGCCTCTCTAAGTGTGGTTTGCAGTGCCTTTGCATCCACGTCCAGAGCCCTGGCAATGAAAGTTGCTCCTGCAGACAAGGCAAAGGTCATCGGATTGAGGGGGGTCATCAAAGATCCAAAGGGGGTACTTTTGGTCACCTGCCCTTGTTCTGAGGTAGGAGAAACCTGTCCTTTAGTCAGACCGTAGATGCGGTTATTGAAAAGAAGGATGTTGACGTCGAGGTTTCGGCGCAACATATGGAGCATCTGATTTCCACCGATTCCCAGTCCGTCACCGTCTCCGGTCACGATCCATACCGATAGTTCCGGACGAGCCACTTTGAGCCCAGCTGCAAATGCAGGAGCACGTCCGTGGATGGTGTGCATCCCATAGGTATTCATGTAATAAGGGAATCTGCTGGAACAGCCGATACCAGAAATGAAAACCATATTTTCACGTGGGATACCGAGTTCAGGCATCAGTTTCTGAACTCCGGCGAGGATTGCATAATCCCCACAGCCTGGGCACCAGCGAACCGTTTGGTCAGAAACGAAATCTGTTTTTTTCAGATCTAACGGGACAGCATTTGCCGACGGAAAAAGAGTTTCAGTGTTGATCATGTTGGTATTATTGAAATGATTCATAAAGATGTGCGAAGGATATTTGCTTCAGTTGCACATTTTCACATTCGATTAACACAGGTTTTCCTTTTTAGGGTTCAGTCAACCAGTCAACAGGGATTCGATCCTTTCCCGTATTTCAGAAACCATGAAAGGTTTCCCCTGGATTTTTTTCATTGAAATCGTATCCACGAGGTATTCGGAACGGATCAAGAGGCTTAATTGTCCAAGATTCATTTCAGGAATGAGGATTTTTTCAAAACCTTTAAGAACATTTCCGAGTTCTTCATGAAATGGGTAGAGGCATTGTAAATGGAGCATTGACACCTGTTTCCCTTTTTGCTGTAGGTTTTCCACAGCGGACAGTGCCGCACCGTATGTGCTTCCCCAACAGAGCACAAGCAATTGATTTTTGGATGGGCCGATGATCTTCAAAGGAGGGAGGTCTTTGGCGATGCGACGAATTTTCGCATCACGAATCAGCACCATAGTTTCATGATTGTCAGGATCGTAACTCACATCCCCAGTATACTGATCTTTTTCCAGACCTCCGATCCGATGTTCCAATCCTGGTGTACCAGGTACCACCCAGTCCCGTGCGAGGGTGTTCAAATCTCTGGAATAGGGTGTGTAATGTTTGGGATCGTTACGGAAATCTTTTTCCAGTACAGGCAAAGTTTCAAAATCAGGAAGCATCCAGGGTTCAGATCCGTTAGCCAATGCTCCGTCGCTGAGAATAATGACCGGGGTCATATATTTGAGTGCAATCCTGAAGGCTTCCAATGCGATGTAAAAACCATCTCCTGGAGTTGAGGGAGCCAGCACGGGAATTGGGGCTTCTCCATGCCTTCCATGGATTGCCGCCAGCAAGTCGGTTTGTTCCGTTTTGGTTGGCAAACCGGTGGAGGGGCCACCACGCTGAATGTTCAGGATCACGAGTGGAAGTTCAACCATCACTGCATATCCCAGTGATTCTCCCTTAAGATCAAGCCCTGGTCCGCTGGTTCCAGTCAAACCCAGATAACCCCCGTAAGAAGCGCCGATGCAGGCAGAAACCGCGGCGATTTCATCCTCGGACTGCATGGTTTTGACACCAAAGTTTTTGTGCTGAGCCATTTCATGAAGGATGTCCGATGCCGGTGTGATCGGGTAGGAAGCATAGAGCAGCGGTTTCCCTGATTGAACGGAAGCGGCAATACATCCAAATGACAAGGCCTGGTTTCCTGTGATCTGACGATATTCTCCAGGAGGAAGTGAGGCAGGGGCCACGTGATAGCGTTCATGAAAAAGCTCAGTGGTGATACCATAGTTGTAGCCCGCCTGGAGTGCCATCATGTTGGCCTTAACGATTTCTTCACGTTTTTTGAATTTTTGTTGTATCCAATCCCGTGTGGTGCCAATAGGTCTGTCAAAAAGCCACTGAACGACTCCTAGTGCAAAAAAATTCTTGCAACGTCCTCCTTCTCGATGAGATAGCCCTGACTCCTCTACCGCCTTCAAAGTGAGGTGAGTGATCGGAATCTGTACGAGGCGAAAATTCTGGATTTCCTCTGAATCCAGTGGGTTCGAATTGTATTCTGCTTTACGCAGATCGTTTTCTGAGAAACTGTCGGAATTGATGATCAGGATCCCTCCTTTCTCGAGGTCTCCAAGGTTCATCTTCAGGGCTGCGGGATTCATTGCTATCAGAACGCTGATACGGTCTCCGGTGGCATGGATGTCATGTTTTGAAAAACTCAATTCAAAACCGGAGACTCCTGCAAGCGTTCCAGCAGGAGCGCGGATTTCAGCAGGATAATCGGGAAAAGTAATGACATCGTTTCCGAGCATCACTGAAGACTGGGTGAACTGATTGCCGGTAAGCTGCATCCCGTCTCCAGAATCTCCTGCAAAACGTATGGTTACTGTTTCAAGCTCAGTGGTTGGATAATGTGAATTTTGCTGTTCCAGATCCGCGATTTCTTCTGTCCCGTCACTCATGACTCATTTATCGTATGAACTTCCTCCAGGGAAGTTTATTAATGGTTTCAATTGTTAAAAAGATGTCAAATACCTGAGTTGATTGACACGAAAGAACCCTTCGAGACGTAATGCCAGGAATGGATGTTTCTTTTCCTAAAATTCAGATGACAACCATGATAGCGTTAATCCTATGCAAATCCTAATCAAGCTCTTATCGACCATAAATTTTTTAATCTTTTATGGGGGGGGATAACAAGTGGTCGAGGGCTAAAGTGGATTCAGATGGCCTGGTTCCTCAATAGCCGACGTAGGATTTTTCCTGAAGGAGATTTTGGTATTTGTTCAACTTGTTTGATACGTCGGATCTTTTTTTGTGGGGCAACTTGCTGAGCGATGAACCCCATGATGGTTTCCGGTGTTTCTTCCAACCCTTCTTTATAGACAACATAGCCAACCGGGATTTCTCCGGCTTCATCATCTTCCACGGGTACGACCGCACAGTCCGCCACGGATGGGTGGGTCAATAGCAATGCCTCCAGTTCTGCCGGAGCCACCTGATAACCTTTGTATTTGATCAGTTCCTTGACTCGATCGACAACCTTGAAGTATCCGTCTTCATCGACTTCGGCAATGTCGCCTGTATGTAGCCAACCATCTGAATCGATCGTCTGCTCTGTGGCCTCGGGATTGTTGAGATACCCTTTCATTACCTGGGGTCCACGGATCCAGAGTTCCCCCTGTTCCCCTGTTCCCAAATCATTCCCATTTTCATAATCAACGATACGGCATTCTGTATTAGGAATGCAGATGCCGATTGAACCTGGCACGACACGGCCCGGTGGTTCGGGATTGATATGCGTGACAGGGCTGGTCTCGGTTAGACCGTAGCCCTGCTTTACCGTACACCCCAGCCTTTGCGCACAGTCTTCAGCCAATTCCGCCCCGAGTGGGGCGGCACCAGACATGATTGTCTTCAGTTTGGGAAAGCGAAATTTTTCCACCATCGGGTGTTTGGCAAGGGCTAGCACAATTGGAGGGACGAGGTATGCTCGAGTCACTTCATACTTCTGCATCAAATTCAGAAACTGCTCCAGGTCAAAACGGAGCATGCAAACCACACGGGCTCCATGCCTGAGTGCCGAATTGAGAATCACCGTCATCCCGTAAATATGATAAAAAGGGAGGACCGCAATGAGGGTGTCATCCTCCCCAGTTGGTTCAAAATTTTCGAATTGGTATAAATTCGAAACTAAATTCGAATGTGAGAGCATGACCCCCTTAGGAAGTCCCGTGGTTCCACTGGAATAAGGAAGGGCGATCAGGTCTGTGTCTGGGTCGACTTCGATGTCAGGACTTTGGTTTTCATCGCCGTACAACATTGAAAGCGATGTTGCGCCTCCTTCTTCACCAATTACAAAAATCTCCTCAACTGAAGTGGAGGGATGAGCTTCAAGGGCGGTTTGAAGACAACTCGAATGGCAGACCAAAAACCGTGCATGGCAATCATTGAGTTGTTTTGAGAGTTCCTCTGCGCGGTAGAGCGGATTGACCGTGGTGTTGGTGCCTCCTGCCAGAATCACTCCATGAAAGACGATCCCGTATTCGGGACAGTTTGGGCTGAAAATTCCCAATACGTCTCCACGTTTGAAACCTCTTTGGGCTAGTCCGGCAGCTAGGCATTTTGCTTGACGTCCTAGTTCCGAGTAGGAGATAAATTGTCCACTGGACCCATCAATCAATGCCGGTTTGTCTCCAAGTTGCTCCGTTTTCTCCAAAACGAAGTTAGAAAGGGAGATGTTAGGAATATCGATTGAAGGTAGAGGGCTGGTAAAAACCATAAATCACTCCTGAAGTTAAAACTGTTAAGTCAATTTTGTGTAAAAGCTATAACGGGCAGTGGAATCAAGTCAACCCTTTCAGTTGATCTAATTTTCTCGTGGAAATTGTAACGAATGAAAATTCTTTCAGAATAAATTCAAAAAAGAACGATACTCAACTTGCTGCAGAAGGGGGGAAGGTCAGGTGAAGACGGGGTTCGTAGAGTTGTGGATTGGGAAGGAGTCTTAGGTTGATAAATAATTGAGGACCCGATTTGAACAAACTGCATATCTCATAGCAGTGATTATCAACATCAAGCAATGAATCAATATCCAGTTGTTGAGAAATTTCCTCGTCAATTTGATACTCGACGGGCCGGAATTTCCCAAACAAACCGTAAAGCTTGACCGGTACCTGCTGCATCCTGATTGGTGCCTATTAATAGTAACATCTTGATGTCTAGGCTAATAATTTCAAGCAAGTGGATATTTGTCAAGTTTCAACCAAATTTTTTTTATGGATATTTTTTATCTTCTCAAAAGAATTCACTTTCGAGCGAAGCATGCCGTGATCCAATGAATGACTCCGGTTTGAAGTCATGAATCGATCTGCTTTGGCCGCCAATTACAATGCTTCAGAAGGGATTCAATAGAAACCATAAAATTTTTCTAAAGTTCTCAAGTAATATGCCGATCTAGTGTCTGAAGAAATCTTTTCCCAAGAAGTATTTTTGAAGCATGAAGATTAAATTTAACCCGGCAGCACAAAACACCCTTAGACATTATGGGGTGAATGCTGATCGAGTCAATCAGTCGTTACGGAACTTGAGTTCTGGGAAGACAGTGGTTGATGGAACCGATGGTGGGGCTTCTTTGTTTGTTAGTACGAACATGCAAAACAAAGTCACCGGGTTGAAACAGGCTCAGACCAATACGGAAACTTCAATGTCCCTGCTTCAAACGGCTGAAGCGGCAATGGCCGAGGGCGTCGATATTCTGAATCAAATGAAACAACTTGCGGTACATTCCGCGAATGAAGCCACGAATGATACTTTGCTTTTGGAAGCGGATCAGATGGAATTCGAAGAACTCCTGAGTGCTTTGGAACAGAAGACCGAAAGGACGACCTTTGCTGGGAAAAAACTACTCAACGGGTCCATGGGAATTTCAGGAAGTGTGGTTGGAAACAAACTTAGATTCGTGGAAGCACAGATCGATACTCCCGGTTCTCCTGCCGAAGGCTTTGGCATTGATATCACTCAGCCTGCCACACGTGCAATCATGCAGGGACCGGAGCCTCTATCCGTAGAACATGTTGCTGAAGGGTTCCGATTTGTGATCCGAGAGGGAGCCAGAGTCGTGGAACTCGATTCAAATAAAGGTGATTTAAGTGATGAACTTCAAAAAATTCGTAAAAGTCATGTCGATGACCCACAACGTTTTCCAGCAGAACAGGTCAATAAAGAGATTCGCCAAATCATTATCTACCAACTGAATGATAGGTTCGAAAAACAAGATCTACCACTGGATGCAATGCTCAGCCCCCAAGGCCACATCAAGATCCGGCACAAGGAATTTGGAGATCATACTGCATTTTCGGCAACCTCAAGCCTTCCAGGTGTTCTTACCAAGAAGGTAGGGGAAGCCCAAAATTCTATTTCAGGTAAGGATGTTGCCGGTTCGATTGGTGGGGATCCAGCCAGTGGTCATGGGCAGTTGCTGAAGGCACGACCGGGGACTTCAGCTCAGGGAGCCGTGGTAGAATATAGTGGTGAAACGGAATTGAGGGAAACCCCCATTTTTGATGAAGAAGGAAATCAGACTGGGATGAAATGGGAAGAAATACCGATTGATGAACTGATTGGAGCTGAAAACGAAGGATACCTTCACATCGCTCAGCAGACCCAGGCATTCCAGATCGGAGCCTCATCCAAAGATTTTCTGGAGCTTGATCTCAAAGATATGCGCCCCAGAAATCTGGCAACTGGAGTGGAGAATAGCAGTGACTTCAGGAGCCTCGCTGACATAGACCTGACCCTTCCTGGAGGAGCAAGAGATGCCATTGATTTGATCGATTCCGCATACGAGGACATCAACACTTCTCGAATGGATCTTGGAGCATTTCAGAAAAACTCACTCGAAAAAACACTGAGTTCCGTCAAATCGGAAAATGAAAATCTTAGTAGGAGTATTTCCACGATTGCAGATACAGATGCAGCTGCTGAGGTTGCCAGTATCGCTAAAAACAAGATCCTCCTTCAAACCAGCCAGTCCATGCTAGCTCAAGCCAATCAGAAGCCAAAGCACGTCTTGACGCTAATCGAAGATTCCTGATCCTCAGTTCTAGTTATTTAAAAATATAATTTAAGAAACTGCCCATGTGGGTTTCATGAGCAGTTGTATGAGACGTGAAAAACGTGAAGGATTTTTCTAAATTTCGTAGAAGGATTCAATGAGCACCCTTCTCAACGGGTGCCTCAGCCTTTGAAGGGCTTTGGTCTCAATTTGTCGGATTCTTTCTCGGGTGACATCGAAAACCTCACCAATTTCCTCAAGGGTATGTTCTCTCTGATGTCCTAAACCGAAACGCATTCTAAGAATTTTCTGTTCTCTTTCCGTAAGGGAATTCAGAGCCCTGTCAATCATCGAACCTCTTTGGGTGTTGGTGGCCGCCAATGAAGGGTCGAGGGTTTTTTGATCGGCAACCAACTCCTTGAGATAAGTTTCTTCACGATCTCCAACTGGAGTTTCAAGTGAGACTGGAGTTCTCCCTACCTGCAAAGCGTCACGCACTCCATTCAGTGAAATATCCAGGTGTTTTTCCAATTCTTCGAATGTCAAAGGCCGATTGTGCTCCCGTGCCAGAGTTCGAGCCATCTGATTGAATTTACTGATCGTTTCAGCCATATGAACGGGAATTCGTATGGTCCTCGATTTCTCTGTGATGGCGCGTGTGATGGATTGCCTGATCCACCAGGTGGCATAAGTGGAAAATTTAAATCCCCTCCGGTATTCAAATTTTTCAACCGCACGCATCAGGCCAATGTTCCCTTCTTGTATCAGATCCAGAAAATCCAATCCCTGATTGATGAACCGTTTGGCAATACTGATCACCAAACGGAGGTTGGCTTCAGTCAACCGATTTTTTGCGTTTTGGACAATGACTTCTGATTTTCTGATCTGTTCGATTTGAGACTGGTACTCCTCAAAAGGAATGCCTATTTTTTCCTGAAGTAATCCCATTTGAAATTTTTTCAATCGAAATCTTTCATATATTCTTCGGGAAGTGAGCGGTTTTATTTTTTGCTGAGCACCAATTTTTTTCGAAATGTTGAGCCACTTTTTCTGGCTATCTTTATCCCGCCAGCTAAAAAAATTTGGCTGTTGTTTGATTTCGACCGTACCAATTTTAGTGGAAAGTGTGTCAATTTGCCGTTGGAGTTCCAAAATCTGCTGATGACGAACCAGCATACTTTTGTGCATTGCTGAAATCTGCTCAGAATTAAAATTGATTTTCAGCAGATTTTTTTCGAGCTGTTTTGAAATGCGCTCCCGTTCTTTTTTCCCAGTTTTTGAAGTAATACCTCGGAACTCTTGAGCAATATTGTACAAACGTTCCAAACTGGTAATCAGTTTTTTTTGGGCTTTGTGTTCGTCTTCAATAAGGTTGTCGTCTTCATCAAGTCCTGCAATTAGACGAACTGCACGAACTTTGTTGTTCTTTAGATCCTGTAGAAGTTTTTCAAGATAATCCTGAACAGGGAGGGAAAAACAGAAAACACGTTTCATCTCCATCACGCCGTCTTCGATTTTTTTGGAAACTTCCCTTTCTTGTTCGGCTTTCAAAAGTGTATGGCTTCCCATTTTCTGGAAATAAACTTGAAGCACATCACTGTCTAAAACTCGCTTGGAATCATCCGTGAGGTCTAATTCAACTTCAGGCTTTGATTCTTTCTCTTCCCATTCTCCATCCTCTTCCTGATTTTCTTGGGAAGATTCAGAATCTTCAAATTCCGATTCTTTAAACATTTCCGATGATTCTTGGGAATCCTTGGATGCAATGTAATCATTGCTCCTATCGTTAGCATTGTTGGAAGTACTGTTCGAAATGGATGGGTCAAAATCGATCATATTAGGCTCAGGATTGAAGCAAATTGATTATGAGTCGAGAAGGTTTGTGTGAGATTGGCTGTTATATAGACTTCTTAGACGCTTTTACGTAAAAATATAACGCTTAGTTTGGTCACGATCAGCCAAACTTAATATATATATCAAATTTTTATTGAATTACCAATTGTTAATTTCAATGGAACCAATTGGTAATACCTATCATGAATAATCGTAGGAGGATAGTGCTCCAATTTCTTTGGAAATTTCACGGCCTACCCTCATCCCTCCCATACATACTGCAGCAAGAGACTGGCCGGGGAAAATACTGTCTCCTACCATCCAGAGGCCTGGCGCAAGGCAAGGAGATTGAGATCGAAAAAGATTTGTTTGTGGAAACCCTCCAACCCATCCATGCAATCGTTTGGTAAATCTTTGGAACGTGATCGGTGTCCCTGTCAAAATAAGATCTGAGGCTTCCCTAATACCGGGAATAATGGTTTCGGTCACTTTTAACATTTTTTTGGCCATTCTCTCTTTTTCGATTTCGTAGGTTTTTTTATCTTCCTGAAAGAGATTCCACCAAAATTTCATGGAGGTGTGAGTACTTAACGTGATGGCTCTTCGATTTTCCGGAGCACGGGTTTTATCCCATTCCGGACTGATAGAGAGGAAGACACTATTCCCATTTCCCAAGGGTTGTTTTTTCACCAACTGATGATGAAGCCCCTCAAGGTTTTTTACTGCTGACGAATCGATACCGGTATAAACCATAAAAGCCCCCCAGCCATCCCTAGGGGGGGCGGATGAAACAAATTTTTGATGATAAGGTGATTTTTCCATTAATTTGGAGGCGTTTTCTCGAGTGAGATTTACAATAATGACGTCTGCTTCAAATCTTTCACCTCGTTTGGTTTCTGCCCCAAAGATTCGGTTTCCATCCCAAAGTAGCATTGTGATTTCTTTCTTGAATAGGACCTTTGCATGATTACTTCGAAGTTTTTCCACCATTTGTTCACAAATGCCCCCCATACCCCCTTCTGAATGCATCACCCCTTGTCGGCTCAGGTCCAGAGCTGCAGCACTGTAGAGGGCATTGGCATTGCTGCTTGTAGCCTGTGCAGATATCAAAAGTTGGGCATCAATGAATTGACGCATTTTTTCTGGAACCTCCATTATTCTGGATTTTAAAGGCCTGAAAGCATCCTGGCTCAATTGGAGAAGTTTTAGGAAACTGGAATGTTTTCCAGAAAACCAACCTGCAGTTTGGATCATTTCCAACAACCTGAGAAGGTCAGAAATTTTTCTTGGAGGCCAGGCAGGATGCTGCATAGCAAGTTTCCACAGCAGGTTTGAAGTGTATTCCTGCCAGTTCCAAAACTTTTCTCCAGATGTTCCAAATTGTTGAAGCCTTTCTTTTTTCCAAGATTCAGAATCGACCCAACGGGTGATGCTTGGGTGTCCATGGAGATGAACTTTCATGCCGATGTCATCGGCTTTTCCTTTCCAGTTGATATTGAACCGATGCGACATGATGTCCATCGGTCCATTTTTATTGAATCCGCCAGCGAGGGTTGCTCCGGCGTCGAAACGATAATTTTTGTGATAAAATGTACCAGCACATCCACCTGCACAGATATGACTCTCAAGAACTGTTACATCCATTCCATTGGTTGCCAGTTCCAGAGCAGCAGCAAGACCTCCTCCGCCTGCTCCGACGACAAGTGCTCTGTTCATCGGGTCTCGTACTGAATGGCATATGCAGCATTCGGGTAAAACCGAGCAAGCATTTTTCTGGTTTTCCAATGCCTAAAATAAAACAACATATGCAATCCCATCCAAATCAATCTTCCAGGCATTCCTTTCAATCCAGGCTTAAATTCTGCTTCAATGTTGTCATCGATTTCGGTTTTGCCATTCTCAAGGTCATGAAAGCGATGAACATGTTTCCATAATTTAAAGGGGCCTTTTTCTTGGATATCAGAAAATCCTGACAATTTTTGTACTTCAATATATTTTGCCCTCCAAAAAACAGGAAAACATCCAAGCCAAATGGTCATTTCCACAATGGACCCTTCATTCAGTGGCTCAATTCGATGAAAGTATACAGGGGCCAAGGGTGGGGTCAGTTCTTTCAATATTTTTGGATTTCTGTGAAAATCTGATACAGCCCCGATGGGAAAGTCCACAACAGAAGTTTTTTGAAATCGCATTGAACAGTATCTGAAAATAATTGAAATCACGAATATTGGTAATCATCTCTTACGTTTGTTTCAGAATAAGGATCATAACAGATAGGCGCTCAAATCGGATTTGAGTGTTTCGGAATGGAAATATGATTTGCCTGAATGAGGGCTGGATTCTGGTTTGATAAAACCAGGTGAAAAGCGGATTGAGGTGAGAATCTTCTGGAAGAGGAGTATGAAAAAGAAGGGGAAAAGGGCGGTCACGATTTTGGGATCACCATCAGCAGGGCAACAATTCTGATGATCCTTTTGGCAACCGGATCCTACCCTGTTTCCCCTTTTTCCTTCAGGAGTTTCTAACTCGCAATTGGGAGTACGTGGTAGAGAGTATCAAGTTTGGTTCACTTGTGATTCAAGGCTCCTTATGTACATAGATTGGAATGTCAACATGGTGCAAAAGGTAATCGGTATTGCTTCCCAGAAAAATCCTTCCTGCAACAGAGTGGTCATGCCCCGCGATCATGATCATCATCGCCCTGGTGTCCTGCTGGTATTCAAGCAGCCTCAGGTAGGATGAGTTTGAAAAAAGGACCACGGTTTTGTAGGGCACATTAATCACATGCTCAGACAGGAATTCGGTGATCGCTTTCTGACCATGTTCTTCGGTCAGAATCAGTTCCGTCTTGCCCGCGCCCCAACTGGATTCAGTGCCATAATAAGAGTAATCAACCGGCTGCATGACATGCACAAAATGCAGTTCGGCATTCTCACGTTCAGCCCATTCCATTCCTGTTTCAACTAACTTGTGATTGGCATCGCTGAAATCCAGTGGGATCAGGATGATTTTTGCCGTTTCCTTGTCCGGTTTTTTAAAAACGTAAAGTGGGCAGTGGATGTGATGCACAACATAGTCGGTGTTACTTCCCATGAACAATCTGCCAAGCATGGTATGGGAATGGGCAGCCATAATGACCAAGTCTGCCTTTTCCTTTTCCACCAGATCCAGAATTTTATAATAAGGCGTTCCGTATTCATGGCAGATTTCTCGGTCCGCCTTCAAATCAAGTGGAGTCAGGAAGGCATCAAGTCTGGCAATCTGTTCGGTTTCATCGAATTTTTCCGTTTGTTCAAAATGAGCCGGATAATAGGACATTTCCGGCATCTGACTGACATGCAGGAAATGAAGCTTACCCTTGGTCCTTTGAGCCCATTGGTCTGCATACAGAGCAACATCTTTACTGATGTCACTGAAATCGATGGGAACGATGATGTTTTTTTCCATTGTAAGCCCTGTTTCTGATTTTGCTCGTCTGTCTGTTTTGGATTCTCAAATTATGAAACCCTATTTCTGAAAACCTTTGATCATTGAAGACACCTTCGGAATTCATTCGTCCGCAGGTGTTGAAATCACGGTTAAAGAATTTTGTAGCTGCCGTCCTTTTTGAATTTAATGGTCTGGTTCAGAAAACGACTTTTGATTCCTGCATCTTTCAGGAGATTATGGGCCATCTCCGCGCGAACCCCGGATTTACAGTGAAGAACCAGTTCACGGTTCTGAGGAATTTCCTTGACCCTGTGAATCAGTTCCGCGACCGGTATGTTGCGGGACATTGCAAATCTTCCTTCCGAAACTTCATCAGGATTGCGCACATCGAGAATCAACGCAGAAGGTTTTTTTCCTGCAATGATGGCTTCAAAATCGGCCTTGCTTACCGTACCGGGTTTGGGTTTAGGGACGTAACTAATGCGGTTGCTGTTGACCCCTCGGCTTACCGAATTTTTGGCTGTTTGCCATTGCTCAAATGTCTGGGGGAAAATACGCACGGCTTTGTAACCCCAGGACACCGCGAGGCCGGCTGCTTTTTCCCGCTCAGGCCCGTAGAAAACGATCGGTGCATTTTTCTGTTTTGGAAATTCCGCCTTGCGTGACGCAAGTTCCGCAAATGGAATCGAAACCGCTCCCAGGATGAAACCTTGTTCCATTTCATCCCTTGGTCTCAGGTCAACCAGCACATGCGGAATTTTTCCCGAAGCCGCTTTCTTCAGCCAGACAGGAGTGGTCACGGAAAATTCCTTCTGAGTCCATTCTGGGAAACCTCCTGTATAGATTTTTACGTTTTTGTAGCCCAGTCCCCGGGCACGCATCGTAGCAGTGGGGCTGAGACAACCCCCGACACAATAGAAAACCACGGGTGTCATTTTGTCTTCCGGGAGGTTCTTTGCAAATTTGTCAAATGCTGGTGCAGGCAGCATTTTAGCCCGGGGAATATGAGCTTCCTGGTACTTGACGGGAGGCCTTGTGTCATAAACCACCACTCCTGGCTGCAGGCGGTAATTCTTGAAAGCCTGATGATCAAGTTTGTCCTCGGGTTTGATGGTGCGGAGGATGTCAAAACGTGTAATCAGTACCGCGTGCTTCTCACCCTGCTTTTCCACATAATGAATCCGGAATCCCTTGCCTTTGTAACTGCGAATATCCTTGAAGGAGTTCAGGTTTTTCAATTCGGTGTGGTCGTTGAATTTGACCACTTCCTTGTGGCCCATAAGGTCCATCTGCAAGGTCTTTGACTTCAACGCGATGTTTTCAAGAAAACCGCGCATCATGTTCGAATCGGACTGATGACAACTCGCGCAGAGCTTCGCCATGCCCGGTTTTTGGGTCATTTCCGCATGAAGCGGCGAAAGAAAAAATACTCCTAAGATTATCGTTAAGCTGAGAATACGAAACATCATGAGTTCTCCCTATTTGAGATGGATGACATCCATCAGGATGTCATGTAGAACGGAAGTATCATGCCCTGCGTGATTTATCATTAAACCTCTGGAAGAGGCTATTGGAGTTCAACAGCCTTCTTCCTCTTCTTCCTCTTCCTCTTCCTCAAGGAGCGGAGGGGATGCACTCACCGGCGCAACGTATTCCTCCTTTGGTTCACCCAGAGTGCCGATTGTTTGATAAAGCTCCGGGTGAAAGAAGGGTCGTATTCGGGCAAGCGCATCCTGTTCTTCTTTTGTTAAGGATAAATTTTGGATATCTTCGGCGTTGATCATGTTTTTCCATGCTCTTACACCTCCTTCGACCTGGATCACCCGTCTTTTTTCATTGCTTACCAACTGTATCGCAAGGCCGGGATCAAGGCTTCCTGACGGTGTGAGGATCAGCATTTGCTTGTAGATGGGAAGTTTTTCAACATCTCTTTGAGGATCGTCAAACGGGTCTATGGACACCAGCCCCGGGATGTTCTGCAGCCCCGGATCAGCCTCGGACTGGAGCATCACCGGGACAAAATCGTTGCGTCCTTCGATGATCCAGGTGGCAAGTTCGGTCACCTTGATGGAACTGATTTCCACCTGCTTTTCGTTTTCGTACCAGGTACCGGCACGAGGCCAATGGGTGACCAGGATCAACAGAAGCATCAAAATCCCCAAAAGCGGAAGCACCCATCGGTAATCTCGGTCAAACATCGATCCTCCTCATTGCTTAAGTTTGTTTTCAAGTGCCGTGGTCAAACGGTAGCCGATGACCGCCACCAGCAGCAGAACCACAGCAATCAGCCAGGGGTTTAACCCCAGCCACTCGTCGAGGGTCAGCCTGCCTGAGGATCCCAGGTTTTGCAAGGTCTCGAAGTAGCCCCAGCCCTCTGAAAAAACAAGGACCCCGAAGCTCATGCCGAGGATGTAAAACAGGGCATCCAACTTGCCTGAGGCAAGTGCCACAAAAGAAGTTCCCGGGCAGTATCCTCCAATCACAAAACCGGCTCCCATCACCAGTCCACCGATGATCTGAGCACCCCAGTAGGTTTTGTTCAGATAAAGGGCTTCGAAGGACATCAAACCCAGTCCGTCGAGGATGAGAACACCGAAAAGGGCTGTCACCACACCCGTGAACATGACTTTAAACACACTCCAGTCCCGCATATACCATTGCCCGACAAGACGATGCGCGGAACCAAATCCTGCCCGCTCCAGCATGAAGCCGAAGCCGAAGCCGATCAGCCCCGCCAGGATGAGGTTGACCTCCATCGTGATCAGACCCATTTTTGCCAGTGGTGCTGCATTCATTTCCACATCCCCCTGATGAAATAAGCGGTGGCGAATCCACCCAAAAACAACGCCAGCATGAAGGCCCAACTCCCCGCTGCGAGGGTGGCGCCACCGCTTAAAGCCTGGCCGCTGGTGCAGCCTCTTGCGAGCCTTGCACCCCAGCCCATCAAACCTCCGCCCAGAAAGGCGTACCAGAACCGTTGTGAGTTGGTGATCGATTCTCCTTTGTCCACGGATTTTCCGAATCGTCCTGCAGTCAATGCTCCGAATAAGCCACCCAAAAAGACTCCGATCATCTGGAACACCAGCCAGTCGTTCATCCAGTATTCACCGCGGTAATAACGTGAGAAGTAGTCGAGACTTTCAGCATGTTCCGTCATCACCGTGTGTAATACGACTCCCGTTGCCCGTGAAAGGGCTCCGGATCCTCCCAGACCACGTCCGGCAATGTAGAACGCTGCCAACAATATCAGCCCCAACCCCACGCCTGCAGCCCAGTTCGGCCAATAGGGCTGACGTTTCACTTCGTGCTCATTTTCGGAAGCGGTCATTCCGTTCATCGTTTTTTCAAGTACTTCCATGGACATCATTAGAAAATCGGTGAATCTTTCTGTACCTCAGGGATTTCTCTGGAATCATGAGTCTGCATCAGGCGAAAGTCGGAAAAGCCTGTCCCGCATAGACAATGATGAAACGCAGGGTCAGGCTTCCTGTCAGCACCAACAGGGGAACGAGCACGGTGAAACGGATACGGCCTATTGCTTCCAGGGTTTCCAGCATCAGCGGCACGATCATTCCGCCCATTACGAATACCACCCAGAACCAGGGCGCATAGGGTCCGGAAATCAAAAAATACATGGCATCGCGGACATTTTCTGAGCCGGTAATTCCGCCAATGATAAAAAGCGTGGTCGCGAATCCTTCGAGGGAGATGAAATACATGTCCATCTTCGAAAACATCAATTTCTCCCTGCGTGGTGCCATCAGCATCACCAGCGCTGCGGCTGAAGAAAGCCCCGACATCAGAAAGACAAAGCCCAGGATGGAACTGGACCAAATCGGCCTTGCATAAAAGGTCGAAAGTAGAATTCCGGTGTACACCCCGATTCCAGCACCCATGTGCACGTTGATCATGGCAATCAGATTCAAGTGCTTCTTAGAGGGTTGAATGATTCTGTTCACCAAGGAGAAACCTTCCAGCCAGCGTTCATTGACAATCAAGGCCTGTAAGGTGGCTAATGGGAAAAAGATGATCAACATCCAAGAACCCCAAGACATGGGAGAGGTCCAGACGAATGCAGTATAGAAACGCCAGACATGAAATTTGTTCTCCAGGTCCAAAAACAGAAAGAACATCCCCAATCCCAGTAATACCGGAGAAAGGACAGATCCGATCTGAATCATTCCCGTGAACGGATCACGCGCTTCACTCTTTTTCCCGAAGAGTCCTCCTTTCTGCAGAAGAAGCATACCTCCTGTGATAACAAGAAGCCCTCCTGCAAGGCCCCCTAAAAAAAGATAAATCGGCACCTCCCAGGCCCAGATTTCGAGATGAGGCAGCACCTGAGGATTGAGTTTATTGGATAGGACCTCGTTCATGTTGCTAGCTTCCTTGCTTGAATTTGGTTCATTGGGGTCTCCCGGTTACATCAGCCAGAACAGTTTCGGCATGGTGCCAGCATGCACTTTGTCCTGGACCACCTCGCGTCCGCGCATCAGCTTTTCCGCCTCTCCGTCGTTGCTGTTCAGGTCCACTAGGTGCAGTGTTTTGGTGGGACAGACCGTAACACATGCGGGTTTGAGCCCCTGCTTCAGGCGATGCTGGCAGAAGGAGCACTTGTCGGCATATCCCTCGGGGTGGATGTATCGCGCGTCATAAGGACAGGCGGCGATACAAGCCTTGCAGCCCGTGCAGAGATCAGGTTCGATTTGAACCGTTCCATCTCCCCCGTAATGGGATGCAGTCGTCGGGCAGTTGCTGACGCAAGGAGCATTTTCACAATGCTGACAACGTTCAGAACGATTGAGCATGGTCAGCTTCGGGTAATCTCCCTCGATGCGCTGGACAATCCAGTCCCGGCAAAAACCTTCCGGTACGTTGTTTTCAGATTTACAAGCATAGACACAGGCGGAACAGCCTACACACCGTTTGGTGTCAATGATCATCGCGTATTTTCGCTTGCGTGCCATGGTAATTATGCCTTGCGGGTAAAGGTGACGAAGTTGTTCTGCATGCCGGTGGCTCCCATGATCGGATCAATGTCCAGATGAGTGATCAGATCCGCATCACTCGCCCCGCGGCCAAAGGCCTGCTCTAGCTCGGGATGGGTGTGGCCAAACCCGTGAACCATGTAAACCGAATCCGGACGGATGCGCTGGGTGAGGCGGATTTTGATCGGGGTCTTGCTCTTGACCCCATCCTGGTTGATCAGATACACATATTCGCCCGGTTTGAGTTTCATATCCTTCCCGGTGATTTCATTCACCCAAAGTTCATTTTCCGGCATCAACTCCCCCAGAAAACGGTTGTTGGCAGTCCGACCGAAGGTATGCATCGGGGCCCTCCCGAACAAGAGCCGGAAGTAACCTGGGGGATTTTCCTGTGGTGGAGTGTAACGCGGAACGGCATCAAATCCGCTGGCTTTCAGTTTGGATGAGGCCAACTCGATTTTGCCTGAAGGGGTTCTGAATTTCAGGGACTCCCAGGGTTTCCGGTAAAAATCCATTTCAGGTTTTTTAAGCACCCCTTTTTCCTTGATTTCTGCCAGGGAACTGTTGACTTCACGAAGTCTTCCGTCGAGATAAGTCTCGACATCGTCTGGGAAAAGATCGAATTTCCCCATTTTTTCAGAGAGCATCTTGGCAATTTCATAACCGGACTTGGTGTCGTAGAGTGGCGGCACCACCGGTTGTCTCAAACCGACATAAGGAACCCGGAAGGAACGGTCATCGAGATCATCATAGCGTTCAAGATAAGTATGTTCCGGGAGAATCACGTCCGCATAGCTGGTGATTTCCATGGGAAGAACGTCGATTGCCACCATGAACTCCAGCTGATTCAAGGCTTCGATGGTTTGTGCCTGGTTTCCCAGGGAATGGATCATGTTGGTTCCATAAACCATCCAGCCTTTCACGGGCCATGGATCGCTTGTGATGGTCTGCTGCAGGATTTCGCTGGCAGGGACACTGCTGGCAAAAGGGTAGCGTGAGACGAACTTTCGTTCTCCGACGATGGCGATCGGGAATTTTGGTTTGGGAACCCCGTATTTATTCTGCTTGAAGAGTCCTCCGGGACGCCGGTAATTGCCGAGCAGGGCATTTAAGATGGCAATCGCACGTTCACGTTGGGTATCATCGCCATACCAGGTTACCCTTCTTCCAGGATGGATCAGCGCGTGATTTTTGTAGCGTCCTAAGTCTCTTGCAACCGCGATGATGTCTTCAGCAGCGATTCCAGTCAGGGCTGCAGTGTTTTCGGGAGTCGCATCCTGCACTCCTTCTCGGACTTCTTCCAGTCCCACAGTGTTTTCTTCAACAAATGGACGATCATAGAGTTCTTCTTCGATCAGTATCCGGATCCAGGCCCTCAATAAGGCCATGTCGGTTCCAGGACGGATCGGGAGCCAGCGTTCGGCTTTTCCTGCAGCAGTTGAAAAACGCGGATCGACGACTACGATTCGACACCCATTACCGATAGCATCGGCAAAGTCCTGAACCGCGGTGTTATGCATGTTTTCACCAAGGTGGGTGCCGATCAGTACCAAGTACTGGCTGTTCTTGATATCAAGTGCTTCAGGACTGCCCACTGAATGTCCAAAGGTCAGTTTAAAGGCGTCTTCCCTAGGACCTCGGCACTGCGCATAGGATGGGGCGGAAATCATACCGCAGGAAGCACATAGGATTTTCAGGAAGGAGGCTCCGAATCCGTGAGTGAAGGTAACCACCGAACCATGTCCGTATTCTTCACGGATGCGCATGAAATTATCTGCCACCAGGGTAATGGCCTCTTCCCAGTCGGCTTTTCGGAACATTTCCTTGCCGTTCACTTTTTCACGGATCAGGGGATGTTTGAGCCGATTGGGATCATAGAGTAGTCCGTGTCCTCCGGTACCCCGGGGACACAGCCTGCCGTTGCTCAGCGGATGCTGTTCCTGACCCGTGATCTTGTAGACTTTCCCGTCACGTACGTGGGCGTTCACCCCGCAGCGCCAGAAACAAAGTTCGCAAAGTGTGGGAACGACCTTTTCTTCTGAAGTTTGTGCGGCTTTGAGGGATTTGTGTTGATTGAAAGAGAGCGATCCTCCGGCCATCGTCGAAGACGCCAGAAAAGCAGAGGAAATTTTCAAGAATTTTCTGCGTTTCAATGAGTTTGGCTTCATGGTTTTGCCGGTTTCAGGATCCAGGAATTTTGACCGTTTTCAGCCGGGACGTCCTCCATCACGATGATGTCGGGGAAGGAGGCCCTGCGTTGCGGGAGGCATTCCTCCCGCGATTAAAAAATCAGGTTCATAAAAAATCAGAGGATTGTGAATTTACCCTGTTTGTTAATCTCGATGGTGGCATTGAGAAAACGTGCTTTCTCGAACCCCTTGCCTTTGAGCAGGTTGTAGGCAATCTGGGCCCTTGCGCCTGCAACACAATGAATCAGAATTTCCCGCTTCTTTGGAATTTTGGCCAGATTGGCTTCCAAATCGTCCAATGGGACATGAAGTGCCGTTTTGATGTGCCCTCCCGCATATTCCTTTGGTGTCCGGACATCCAGTACCAAGGCATTGTTGGTGTTGACCAATTTTTGGAACTCGTCGCTTGCCACTTCACCGGGGACCAGTTTTTTGACATAGACGATGCGGGATTCCGGTGGAGTATTGAGCAGGGGAAAACCTTTTTGTTTCCACTCTGTCAGGCCACCGTCCAAAATGGTGACGTTCTTATAACCCCAGGATGAAAGCTCCTTATACCCTTTCAATGCTTCTGTAGAGAAGGTACTGTCGGCATAGACGATGATCGGGGCTTTCTTATCTCCCAACCCGGGCAGGTTTTTCTTCAATGATTTCAGCTTGCGGGACTTGAAATCTTTGCCCATCGCCTGGAGTTTGGAGGCATTGAAATTCACGGCTCCTGGAAGACGTTGTTTGACCTGGTTGCGGACATCCACGATCACATGGTGTTCATCGAGGTTTTTCTTGAGCCAGGTGTTGAGAACAACAACTGGAAGTTTTTTCTTTTTCCATGCGGGAAGTCCATCGATGTAAGCTTTTGCATTGGTGTATCCGGCTTTCTCCGCCAGACCGGCGGATTTAGGACTGAATCCTCAAGTAGGCCCTCCGCAATAGAAAACCAGCAGGCGGTTTTTGTCTTTTGGCAGCAACTGGTTTTTTTTCTTGAAATCTGCAGTCGGCATGGAAATCGAACCAGGGATGTGACCAACGTCATAAACTCCACCCGGTCTTGCATCGACGATCAGGTACTCTTCAGGAGACCTCCTCATCAAGGCTGCAACTTCCTTGGTGCCGATGATTTTTTTAGGATCGATCTTGACCAGAACACGCTTGATCTGCTGTGCCGGTTCTCCAGGAGACGCATCGACGACGATCTTGTCGTTGACGATAAATTCCTTGATCGATTTTGCGTTGACAATCTTGGTGTTTTTGCTGAAACGGATGACATCCACCTCTTTCGTCTTCAGATTCATCATCTGAATCGTGCTGGCTTTGCGTGAGATGGACTGGACCTTGCCAGTCATCTGCGCTGCCCAAACCAGAGCAGGTAGCATCATCACTGCAGTCAGCAAACTGATGAAATGCAGCGTTGGTTTTCTCATAAATCCTCGCTATTTTATAATTTGAAAACTAACAATGACCCGGTGAATCCAGGCAACAGAATTATCTCAATATCTGAATATTATAATATTGGTAAAATTACTTATTTTATTAATAGGGAAGGCTGAGAAGTTTGAATCATGTTTTTAAACCACTGATATTGTTTATCATCATTATGATTCTAGGCTTCCAAGTAATTCATGCCGAAGAGGGTTGTCTGGGCTGTCATCAAGAGCGGAAGGGGTTTTCGATTTTTCATGATCCCCGGCAGTTGGGATGCAGTTCCTGTCATCTCGGGAATCCAGAAGCTTCAGAAGAAAATCTGGCACATCGGGGGCTTGAGGCTTTTCCGGGAAGGATGGGCAGTCTGGATCAAACCTGCGGACGTAGCGGATGTCATGAGGCACAGGTTCTGCGGGTACGCTTTTCTGTGATGCATACAGTTGATGGGATGCTGGAAACGACACGGCGGATTTTCGGTGAAGAGCAACCGATCGATCAACATCATTTAGAACTTTCAAAGAAACTGGATCAAAGCGGAGCGGATTCTTATCTGCGAAAGCTTTGTGTTTCCTGCCATTTAGGCAATGAAAAGAGAAAGCATGGTCAGTCGCTGAAAGCCCGTGGCGGGGGTTGTGTGGCATGTCACCTGGAATATCCGCAAAAGCCCGAAAAAACCGAGCATCCTCGACTCACGGTCGAGGTAGACAACCTCCGCTGTTTTGGATGTCATAGCCGTTCCGGCAGGATTTCCCTGAATTATCTCGGCCTGGCGGAAGTGGAAGAGGTCGATCCAGAGAGGATCCAGGATTTCGGTCGCCTTCCGGACCGTCGGCTGGTGGAACGAAAAGCGGCGGACCTGCACAGCCTGGCAGGGATGGCCTGCATCGACTGCCACACCTCGCGGGAATTGATGGGTAACGGAATCCGTGATGAGTCAGGAATCGACATTCAATGCCTGGATTGCCACCGAGCTGAGCTGGCAAAGAAACCTTTGAACCGGCTGACGCCAGAGGAAAACCTTTATGCCGCGCTGCAGCCGGGGCGATTCTTTTATTCCGATTCAGCCGAGGTGACGGTTACCCGCCGCCATGGCAGCGCGTTGTATCATGTACGTGAAAGTGTCTCTCCTCTTGGAAAGAAAAGACGCTTACTGACGGGAAAGGTAAGCGGAAAAGAATTGGAAATTCCGCTTTTCAAACAGGGTCTTCATCACAACCTGAATGGGCATGAAAGGCTGACTTGCGATAGCTGTCACGCCGCTTGGGCTCCACAATGCTATGGTTGTCACATCCGTTATGATGCCAACCAAAAACAGTGGGATCACTTGCTTGACCGGAAAACTCCCGGGCGTTGGATCGAAAGCCGTTGGGCGGTTGAAGCCAGTTTGCCTGCGCTCGGAGTGGATGAAAGCGGGAGGATTACGACCTTTGTTCCAGGGATGAATTTAATTCTTGAAAAACCTGGAATAAATGAAAAGGTCAGGCACCAACTTTTCTCAGCTTTGTCTCCTCATACGACAAGACTTGATGGAAGAAGTTGTAATGGTTGTCATCAAAGTGATTCAGCGTTAGGAATCATCCATGAACATGTGACACATCCAGACCATCCTGAATGGATCCTGCCCCGGGGGTGGATTGATGAAGGGCAGAAAACCCCAGGAGCTTCCAGTCATCCTGAGGCGAGAAGTCTGAATGTATATGAAATTCAGAAAATTAGAAGGGTTGGAGACTGCCTTTCCTGTCATGCAAAGGAAGACGTCATTTACCAGGATTTCAAATCCTGGAGATCCACACTTCCTGTGAATCATCCATCTTATTAACAATTAATTTTCAAAGAAGGGAGTAGGAAGTCCATCATGAAGAATGAAATGGATTATTGGTTGTCATAAAGTGCTGAGTGTTGTTTGCGTAACAGATTTTTTTGGACTTTTCCCATGCTGTTACGGGGGAGTTCGGAGATGGGAAGGATACGCTTGGGGAGTTTAAAAGCTGCCATCAGTGGGCGCAGTTGGTCGAGGATTTCTGACTCACTGAAGGTCTTTTGATTTGAAACGATGATGGCGGTTACGGCTTCGCCAAAGTCTGGATGAGGAAGTCCGAAGACGGCGGATTCCTGCACTCCGTCCAGGTGGTTCAGACGGTCTTCGACTTCTTTAGGGTAAACATTGAGTCCGCCGCTGATGATGAGGTCTTTACCGCGACCAACAATGGAAAGGTAGCCTTGCAGATCGCGGCATGCCAGATCTCCGGTGATGAAGAATCCGTCCTCACGGAATTCCTCCAGAGTCTTCTCCGGGAGTTTCCAATAGCCTTTGAAAACATTGGGGCCTTTGATTTCCAGGGTGCCGATTTTCCCATCCTCAAGCTCTCTCCCTTCTTCGTCACAAACTCGGGCAGAAACACCGTCGAGCGGGAATCCGACGGATCCGGCAAGGCGATCTCCTGAATAAGGATTGGAGGTGATCATGCCGGCTTCGGTCATGCCATAGCGTTCGAGAATCGTGTGCCCTGACCTCTGACGGAACTGCTCAAAGGTTTCACTGAGCAACGGGGCGGATCCGGAAATAAAAAGTCTCATATGGGCGCAGTTTGCCGTTCCAAAAGAATCTTCCGTTAGCAACCTTGTGTAGTGGGTTGGAACCCCCATGAATACGGTTGCTTCCTGAAGTTTGCGATTCACAAGCTTGGAATCGAACTTCTGAATCCAGATCATTTTGGAAGCATTCAGCAAGGCACAGTGCAGGGCCACGAAAAGCCCATGGACATGGTAGATGGGCAGCGAATGAAGCAGAACATCACCGGGAACAAATCCCCACTGACGGTGCAAGGTCTGGGCGTTGGTGGAGAGGTTGTCATGGGTGATCATCGCTCCTTTGGAACGACCGGTGGTTCCGGATGTGTAAAGGATTGCTGCCAGGTCGTTTCCTTCCCTTGGAATGACTGGAAGTCCTCCAGACGGCGGAAGTATTCCGTTTAGATCACCACTTCCGTCAGCACCAAGGGTGAATAGTGAAATGCCGATTCCAGTGCACAAAGGCTCCAACATGGATCGCTTGTTTGGGTCGCAGACGAGGATACGAGGCTCGGCGTCAGCCAGAAAGAATTCCAACTCGGCAGGAGGATAGGCTGTATTCAAAGGCAGGAAGATGGCTCCGGTTTTCAGGCTGGCAAGATAGAGAAAGACGACCTCCGGGGATTTTTCTGCCTGGACTGCCACCCGGTCTCCAGGTTTGACTCCGAAATCGATCAGGCAGTCTGCAAAACGCGCGGTTTGCTGTTCCAGTTCGGCGTAGGTCCAATTCCCGCGTTCCGGACTTTGCATAGCCACCGTGCCGGGATGATCACGAAAACTCTTCGCCAGCAGTTCATAGAGGTTGGCTGACATTTTAGTTTACCAACGAATAACCTAAGACCAACACTTCCAACTCGATGCTGCTACCTGGTTTTTTCAAGATCATCAACAGCTTCGTCGTGTCCTGTTTTCTAATAAAGATTTGTGACATGGAGGTTCAGGAAAGGATTTCCATCGGGGAAACACTGCGATGTTCCAGATCACTGAGCAGAGCAGCATCCAGGATCCTTTGTATCATGGCGCCTTCCTGAAAGTCAGGAAACGCCTGTTTGCCTTCGGCGATGGCGTCAATGAACTGTCCCGTCATCAAACCTTCGATCCGGAAAACGTCACGGTAGGTATCGTGGACTTTGTCGCGCCGGACTTTGCCCCATATACGGTCGGGGATGTCCAATACTGCCAATGGTCCCTCTCCAACCCGAGTTCCGGAAACCTGCTGGGTCCGGTCCCAGTCGGTGAAGCTGTGGAGTGTTCCATCAGAGCCATGGAATTCCATCTGGTGAATCTGAGAAAATGGAGTTGGTTCGTATGCCAGGGTACTTGCGTGCACAATCCCCTGAGCTCCGTTCTCGAAACTCAGGCTGATCAAAGCGGTATCGTCTGCTTTAGGATACTCCACACCGTCTGGATCCAGGAGTGGTCTTTCCACCAGACGGTCCAGTTGTGCCCGGACTTGGACGATTTCTCCAAACAACCAGCGTGCGATATAGAGGAAATGGGAGCCGATATCACCCAGTGCCCCACTTCCTCCACGTCGGGTGTCGAAACGCCAGAGGTAGCCGGGTTTCCTTCCTCCACCTCCGTAATAGCGCATATTCAGGTGGTAAGGTTGACCGAGATATCCCTCCATGATCAAATCTTTCAAATAGCGTGTGGCTGGCATGAAACTATAGGTGAAAGGAACCATGCTGATGACTCCACTTTCTTTTGCCTTTGAAGCCATTTTTGCTGCTTCAGGAAAATTGAGTCCAAGTGGTTTTTCACAAAGTACATGAAGCCCACGTTCGAGGGCTTTCAGAGTGAGCGGACAATGGGAATCATTACTTGTTGCAACAATCAGGGCATCGATATCGGCATTTTCTATCAACTCTTCTGCATTTTCATAGTCTTGTTGGATCTCCCACCGTGAGGCAAAAGCTCGGGTCGTTTCTGGATTTCTCCCTGCGACTGCCTCGACCCGTGCCTTGGGATGATTCTTCAATGCAGGGAGGTACATCGCGTCAGCCCACCAACTAGTCCCTAGAATACCAACTTTAACCTGATCCATAGTCTTTCCTTAAAAGATATCGGGTTCCCGGGTTTCTCCAGGTTTCCCAAGAAGAAAATCGAAGTCACAACCTAGATTCGCCTGGCTTACATGCTCTTGATAAAGCCTGGTAAAACCACGGCGGTAAGGGGATTCGGGAGGCTGCCATTGGCTTCTTCGTTGTTCCAGTTCACTTTCATCGACAAGCAGATCGAGCTTTCGGGCTTGTACATCCAGTTCGATCAGATCTCCGTCCTGAACCAGGGCGAGAGGACTTCCGAGAGCACTTTCTGGTGCAACATGGAGGATGCAGGCTCCATAGCTGGTACCGCTCATTCGTGCATCCGAAATCCGCACCATGTCACGAATTCCGCGTTCAAGCATCTTTTTGGGAATCGGCAACTGTCCCCATTCAGGCATTCCTGGAGCTCCAACAGGACCTGCATTTTGGAGCACTAGTACCGAATTTTCATCGACTTCGAGTTCGTCTGAATCGATGCGATCCTTGAGATCCTGATAGTTTTTAAAAACGACTGCAGGGCCTTTGTGCTTCCAGAGTCTTTTTTCGGCAGCAGTGGGTTTGATCACTGCCCCATCGGGGGCTAAACTACCTCGCAGGATGGCGGTTCCACCAGATTCCTGAACGGGCTTGTCTATGGTGCGGATGACATCCTGCTCATAAACTTTTGCATTTAGGATGTTTTCTCCAAGACTTCTCCCATTCACTGTCAAAGCATCTAGATGAAGTGATTTTTCTAACTGCTTGAGCAGGGCTCTCAAGCCTCCTGCATAATAGAAATCCTCCATCAGGTATTTCCCCGAGGGCCTAAGGTTGAGCAACAGAGGAATTCCGGATGAAACACGGTCAAAGGTTTCCAAATTGAGGGCAACTTCGGAACGTCCTGCCAGGGCTGTGAGGTGGATGATCGCATTCGTGGAACCCCCAATGGCCATGTCCACCATGATGGCGTTTTCGTAGGCTTGTTGGATTAAAATTTCTGAAGGAAGGCACTGTTCCCAAACCAGTTCCACGATGCGCCTGCCACTGAGGGTGCACATGCGCTGATGTGAGGCATCGACAGCAGGAATTGATGATGCTCCAGGAAGACTCATCCCCAATGCTTCAGCGAGGGACATCATGGTTGCAGCCGTACCCATCGTCATGCAGGTTCCCGGAGAACGTGCAATGCCGTCCTCGATTTCATCCCAGCTTTCTTTTGCAAGATTGCCGGCACGTCTTTCAGCCCAGTATTTCCAAACATCACTTCCACTACCCAGAGTCTCTCCACGCCAATGTCCACGAAGCATTGCACCTCCAGGAACATAAATGGAAGGAAGGTTCATGCTGATCGCACCCATCAAGACTCCCGGAGTGGTCTTGTCACATCCTCCCATGAGCACGGCCCCATCGATCGGATAGCTCCGGAGCAGTTCTTCCGTTTCCATTGCCAGAAAGTTTCGGTACATCATCGTGGTCGGCTTCATCAACTGTTCCCCGAGTGATAGTGCAGGTAGTTCAACTGGAAAACCTCCGGCCTCGAGAATCCCACGCTTAATATCCTGCACCCGTTGTGGAAAGTGGGTATGACAGGTGTTCATCTCATTCCAGGGATTGATGATGCCGATTACAGGCCGGCCCTTGAATTCGTCTAAATGAAGTCCCATTTGTTTTGCACGTGAGCGATGACCGAAGGAACGTACATCGTCTGGGCCGAACCAACGCATGCTGCGTAGTTCTTCTGCTTTTATTTTTTTACTGGGCATTGAATGCTTCTAAATGAAAAAAAAGATTGGAGTGGGCTAAGCTTTAATGAGGTATTCATAAAAAGACGCTCAAGCATTTTTCTTTGATTGAACTAATGACTTCTTTTTCTGGGTTCTCTCTAGATTAAGAGGATTGATGATTTTTTTTCAAATTTATAAGTCCGAATTATCAGAATAATACAATCAATAGTCAAAATACCATCTCTAGCTTTGAAGAAGGAATGGCATTTAGAAGAAGATATTTTGGTTATGAAGTGGCTTTTTGATTAAAGAGATAATTAATCTATTGCCATTCAAACTCAGGTTGGCTATTGTCACTCATCTCGTTAGACCTAGCTTCAACACATGGAGTGTCAGGTCAAACATAAAGTCTGACGGGTTGAATTGTTTTAACACTATCCTGTCGGATTTCTTATGGAACGTGATCTCTACATTCCTTTTGCATTGGTCTGGCTGATCGGCAGCATCGCCTTCAGTTGCATTGCCTGTCTGACCTGAAGTCAAAAGGGCACCAGAAGCGGATTTTCCACTTCTATTTTATACTTCTATATCTACAAATCCAACGCGGTTTGAAGCATGGACTATCCGGAATGTGAAATCTGCTCCAAGCGGATCTCCCGGATCAGACTCAAGACCTGCTACCGTTGTCGCAAAACAATCTGCCGCAGTTGCTATTCCAAAGACAAAAAATATCTGCTCCAGAATCGGACTGTCTGCCGACAGTGTGAAGGTGCTTACAATTAAAATCTGTAAAAGCTCTTTACGAAGTCCTCGTTCGAAACCCTTTCAGGTGAGAATCAATTGGTTTGGGGTCGGGAAACGAGCTGATAGAGCTTGGCGTTGATGAACAGGTCCAGCAGATCCTGGTCGACGTGTTTGTCTTTGGCTTCAAATCCCAGGATATTCAGAGCCCGTTCTGCAGGCATTGATTTTTTGTAAGGACGATCCCAGGCCGTTAAAGCATCATAGATGTCTGCGATGGTCATCATCTTTGCCTGGACCGGGATTTGATGGGTCTTGAGTTTTCGAGGATAACCACTTCCGTCAAGTTTTTCATGGTGGGCATAGGCAATATATGGAACATTAACCAGCTCGTCCGACCATGGAATGATGTTCAGGAAGTTGAACGTGTGGGTGACATGGGATTCAATCTCCTGACGGTCTTTCTCATTAAGCGAACCTTTAGGAACCGAGAGAGAGCCAACCTCATAGGAATTGAGGTAAGGCGATGCGATTCCTGAGGGATGCTGAAACATTTTACGTCCGATCTCTTGGAGCCTTTCAAAACCTCCTTGGGCGAGTACGGTGGGTTCATTGGCCTTGATGATGAATTTCAGGGCGTCATCCAGTTCATCAAGTTTTTCCTTCAGCGCTTCAGACTGGTTCCCATATTTAACTAAAGCTTCTTCCTTAGACTGTTCGATGAACCATTCGAGCTGTTTTTTGGTCATTTCCAACTCGATTCCTTGACGAATCATGCGGAATCGGTCCATGACCGCTTGCTCTTCCTCAGGGTAGAGTTTTTTGGATTTGACCAGCACCCGTTCTTGCACCCCAATTTTTCCAAAATCATGGAGAAGGGAGGCATATCGGATTTCGTTCATCTGATCCTGAGTGAAGCTCAGAGAACCAAAGGGACCGCTTTCCAGTTGGTGGGCAGCTTCCGCAAGAGCAATGGTTAGGGTGGCAACGCGGCTAGAATGACCGGACGTGGTAGGATCACGCGACTCGATGGCTTTAACACTGGCATTGATGAATCCATCAAAGAGGATTTGAATGGAATCGAAAAGCTCTGCGTTTTCAAGTGCAACCGCGGCCTGGGATGCGACCGATTCCATCGCCTTGGCATCGGACTCATCGAAGGGCTGAACGGTATCCTCGATCATTTCTTTTGACTCCAACATCTGATCCACCTCTTCTTTACAGTTGACCAACTGGATAGCCCCAACAGCCTCATACCGGTGGTTGAACATCGGAACAGTCAACACTGATTTGGTCCGGTAATCATAAAGTGTATCGAACTCTTGACCATGCCATTGGACACCCGACTCTGGCTGTATCTGGTAGACATCCTCGATGTTGATCGATTTTTGCTGAAGAATGGACTGACCTAAGATGGAACTTGATGGATTACTAATGGTGATTTCGTGTTCCGTAGAAACCTTACGGGATTTCATGATCGCCACTTGAAGCTTCAGCTCCTTATTTGCAAGGAAGTTGTCCGGATCAGAAGGTTTGTCCTGAATGGGCTCAAGCATGTAAAGGGTCCCTCCATCAGCGCAGGCCAGTCTCATCGATTTTGAGACCACAAGATGAAGCAGTTTTTTTAAATCCTTTTCGCTCGACAACAGAAGTCCGATTTCATTCATTTCCTTCATCTGCTGTTCACGCCGTTTAACCCTTGATTGCATCAAGGACATCTCAAGCTTTTTGTCCAACCTGGAAAGACTTTGAAGGAATAAGTAATTCCAGCGTCTTTTGCTGATTGTGCGTGGGTCGACCCAGGCCAGAACATCATCAGAACCAGGAATCATCTTTCCTGTTTCACTCTCGAGCAGGATCACACCAGAGGTCAGACGTGGAGGGATCTCTAAATGGCTCCAGCCTTCGAATTCCTCTTCCTGTATCAGAACGAGTTGAATGTCCTGAAAGGTATCAAGTATCATCGAGGAAGTGTCTTTGTAATATTCCAGCTTCAGTTCACGTTCGATTCCATCTGGAATTTGGAAGTGGGGATTTCCACGTAATTTTTCCGGAATTAGAATTTGACAGGAAAAGGGAGATTTCATCTGGAATTTTCAATTAGTTGAAACAAATCAACGAGACAGGTCGAGTCAGGCGATACAAGGATTCAAAGCCTAAGGTTTGTGGCTGAAGGTTGTCACAGATTCCATGAATGTACAAGGAACTCAGGGTAAAACAAGGTATGAAAGGCTACCATACTTTTCATTCTCAATAAGGTTGCTGTCTTCCTCATAAAATAACTAACTCGGGATTGCCGCAAAAATCTTTAAAGCGTAATCAGGATCATGCATGCTTTCGCCGGCGTTCTTATTTTTTTCTGCTGAGAAGGAAAATAAATTTATTAGGAAAAATCATGAAATGGAAACGTGAAGAATTGAAAGCATGGACAAAAATCCCAACGCGATGGATGGATGATGATATCTATGGTCACGTGAACAATGTAGTTTATTATTCCTACTTCGACACTGCGGTCAACGGGAACCTTATTCGGGCCACAGGCATTGATATACGTAGTCTGGAGGCGATTGGGATCGTCGTGGAAAGCGGGTGTACCTTTCACAAAGAGTTGAGTTTCCCTGAAGTCATCGAAGCCGGGCTTCTGGTAGAAAAAATCGGAAATAGCAGTGTCACCTACCGGGTAGGGCTTTTCAAAGAAGAGGATCCAGAACCGGCTGCATCAGGTCATTTTGTGCATGTTTATGTTGATCATGAAACACGCAGTCCAATTCGTGTTCCGGAAAGCATTCGAGAAGCCCTGAAACCGATTTTACTCGAGTCTTGAGCGATCCTTTTCCAGCGTTTGAAGCCGGGCTATGCATTTTCTATGTGTGGAAGCAGTTCTCTTTTATCTGTGATCCCTTTTTCCATCAATAATCCTGCAGTCTCTTTCATGGTTCGAAAATACAAATCCCCTAATCCCTCCAATAAAGCAACACCCGTCAAATGTTCACGGATCCGTTCTCTCAAGGGCTGATTCAGTTCCAGGATTTCATAAAGTGGTGTTCTCCCTCGATAACCCGTCCCTCGGCAGTTTCTACAGGTTTTCCCTCCCTGGTGATGTTGGCAGAGTCGGCGTACCAGCTTTTGGGAAACAATCAGGTTCAGCGTTTCAGAAAGTAGATCCGCAGAAATCCCAAGGTTTTTCAGACGTTGGATGACCGTCAGTGCATTACGACTGTGGAGGGTAGTGAGGACGAGATGTCCTGTCAGAGCTGCTTTGACAGCAATTTCAGCTGTTTCTTCATCCCGGATCTCTCCAATCAGAATGACATCGGGATCCTGCCTCAATCCGGCACGTAAGGTGTTGGCAAAGCTGAGATGCTGTTCGGCATCAATGGAGATCTGGGTGATTCCGGGGAGTTCGTATTCGACTGGATTTTCGATGGCAAGGATGTTCCTCGATGGAGAATTGATGAGGTTCAGCATGGCATAGAGGGTAGTGGTTTTTCCGCTGCCGGTAGGCCCGACCATGATTACCATTCCGCTTGCGGAACGGCAGGCTTGTTTGAGGATGCGCAGGTCCTCATGAAAAAAACCCAAAGCTTCAAGATTGTGTGTGACCGGTACCTGATCCAACAGCCGCAAAACCATTTTCTCTCCATGTTGAGCAGGAATGGTCGACATCCTGAGATCATAACGGTTTCGGTTTTTGGCGAGGTAGGAGTAGTGACCATCCTGGGGCTGTCTTTGCACCGCGATATCCATGGCTCCCAGCATTTTCAATCTGGAAAGGAGTTGAGTGCTAAGCACAGTTGAAAGTTTCGCCATGTCCTGTAACGCACCATCAATTCTGAAACGTACTCTTAGGAAATCCTGTTTCAGTTCAAGGTGGATGTCCGATGCATTGAGGCTGATGGCTTTTTCAAAGAGCCCCTGGATCAATGAGGAAACTGTTTCGTCTGAACTTTCCTGGGGAAGTTCCCTTTTTTCCAGGAGGCTGTTGATCTGGTCCTGCGAGGCGAGATACCATTCAAGATCCCCTCCATATTGGAATTGAATTTGTGCCATGCCGAGCCAGTTCGAATGGGCTCCGAGTAGCGCTGCGTTATGATCTCCGACAAGGATTGGTAGAATTTGTATGGATTCAAAAATAGTTTTAATCCGTTTCTCCGTGGGTCGTGCTTTGACAACTCCAGAAGCCTCTGAAAGCATGGGGATTCGGTATCTGTTGGAAAGGAGGTTTAGCAAAGAAAGTTCATCAATAAGATTCATTTTTGACAACCTCTGAACCTGCTCCATGCCGGACATCGGACGTGAACCTTCGTTTTCAGGTGATAGCAATTGAGGATTGAGCAGGTTTTCTTCACACAACTTATCGATCAACCCCATGTTTCCCCGAACAAGGATTAAAATTTTTTCAGGATATCCTGAAAAACATTCATTTTGGCTGATTGAGGCAGCCGGATGCGAAACAACGCATCGGCCCTGCTGGAGGATGAAGATGAATTGAGTCCCGTTGATTAGGGAACCAGGGTGACCCGGTCCGGATAACGCAGGTCGATACTTTTGATTTCCGGATGTTCTTTGATGAGGCCGGGGAGCAGTTCCTCAAGCCTTTTCAACCGTTGGGCATACTGATCCTTGCCCAGTTGAACCAGAACAGGGGCTTTGACGGTGATAGGCTGATCAACGTTTTTGGCCAACTCGAGTCCTGAATCTTTAGTGCTCAACCTCCAGCGCATCATCAGGTTGAGGGGATCGCTGAGATCCAGAACCAAACCCTTGGTGCTTCCAAGGCTCGGCCACAAAGCAGGACTGTCGTTGTGATTATCTTCTGTCGTTGACGGTGCTTTTTCAGCCCAATCGCCAACCGTCTCCAGAAATTGTAGCCCTCGTTCCAGTGCTAAGGAATTCCACATGACTCCAGAGAAGACCCCAGGATCAGGTAGGCCTTTGATCCGTGGAAAATCCTGAAATTCCGGAGATGCAATTTTTTCTGCTGGAATCGGCTTCAGAACTAGTTTTTCACGGGTCAACAGCCAGTATTCTTCAGGCAGATATTGATTCGGATGTGATTTTTCCACAAGTACGATCGGATCCTGCTCGAAAAGCATGAGATGCAGGCTTCCAGGAAATTCCCGACGGACATTGATTTTTTTAACAATGGGATGGCTCTGAATGCGGCTAGCAACAAGGTATGGATCAAGTTCAGCAAGTAGCATCCCGGGACGCAGACCGCTCATTTTCAGAACCTCTGTGGGTTGCAGTAGTCGATTGCCAGTGACACGAACATTTTTCAAGGGCTGTTGAAAGTAACTCCAGCCGAGATATGCTGTACCTCCGCTGAGCCACAGCATTCCGGCCAATATCAACATACCGAAGGCATTGCGAGCCCAATGCCTCAGATTTTGTCTTAGGCGTTCCGGTTCTGGATGCTCCTTGAAAGGATTACGGAAATAAGAAAGCAATTTCCTGCGTGGGCGTTCTTTCCGGACATTGGATTTCGCCTGAATGAAACTGGCTTCGCGCTCTTTACGGACACTGATTGAACTGGAACGAAGTCTTCGATAGGGCGAACGCCTACTTCCGTGTTGTTTCCAGTCCTGCATAATGCTTCGATCTGATGATAAATGGGATTATACTTTCAACATAACACTTACTGCAGGATTTGCACCTCTGGAATTAATTCGATGTTGTGGTCCCTGAAAACCTGTTCCTGTGCCTGGTCCATCAACCAGAGAATATCGTCGGAAGAGGCATCACCGAGGTTAACGATGAAGTTCGCATGTTTAGGACTGATCTGTGCCCTTCCGCGGATTTTTCCTTTCAATTTGCTGAGTTCAATCAGTCTTGCTGCATAATCATTGGGAGGATTTTTAAAAACTGATCCACAACTCGGCTGGTTGTAGGGTTGTTTTTCCATACGGAAACGCTGGCATTCCAGCAGGGCATGTTTCACCTGTTGAGGGTCCTTCTCATGGAGTTCGAAATAAGCAGATACCACAATTCGACCCTGTTTGGCATCGAGTTTGGAAAAACGGTAGGCAAACTCAAACGCATCGCAGCTGTCTTGATGCAGTATTCCCTCCAGATCCATCCAACGGATACTCTTGAGGAACTCGCTGGTTTCTCCTCCATGCGCCCCGGCGTTGGTGGCCACTGCCCCCCCGATGGTTCCTGGGATGCCGATCAGAAATTCCATTCCTGACCAACCGTGACTAACGCATCGCTGGGAAAAAGTAACATCCGCAAGTGCTGCTCCTGCACTTACCCCTGCGGAACCTTTTTGGGGTTTCCAGCTTTTGAAATCTCCCGCCAGGTGAAGGACCACTCCTTCCCAAATTCGGTCATGAATCAGCAGGTTGGATCCTTTTCCGATCAGGAACCATTGAATTCCATTTTTTTTTATAAAGGGAAGCAGTTTGGCAAGGTCTTCCTCGGTTTCAACATCTATCAAACAGCGTGAAGGTCCTCCAATCCTCCAGGTGTTGAATCGTTTCAGGGATTCATTCCAACGAATCCGTGAACGAAGTTCTAAATCCTTTAAAGCTGCGGACCATTCAGAATTTCCACTTTCATCAGTCATGCTGGGTCGGTCCAGGTTTCCATGGGGCATCCGGAATGTAGCTCTTCCAGATCATAATATTTCCGGATCACCGGATGAAAGACGTGGAGGATCACGTCTCCATAATCCAACAGAACCCAGTTGCCCTCTCTTTCACCTTCGACCCCCTGTGGACGGATTCCTGTTTTTTTCAAAAATTCGATGACACGCTCTGCAATCCCTCGGCAATGGACGTGGGATCGTCCTTCACAGATTAATAGCAGATCGGTCAGAGAGGATTTCCCCTGTAAATCGATGCGGCAGATTTGTAAAGCCTTGGCTTCCTGGAGTTGTGCCAGGATAAGTTCCGATAAAAGAGTCGGACTTCGCTCCTGTTCTTCAACAGGTCTTGATGAAGGAAGGTTTTGTTTGGAAGAGGTTGTATTGCTCAGATATGGACTCCTGTTTGAGGGGCATGGGGTATTCCAGGTATTTCTTCTTGAAGGTTTTCGCTCAATCTTCCCTGATGCATCTCGTTGGAACGCATGTAGTCTTCAATGAACTGCATCGGCCTCATTTTTTCGCGATTCCAGTCAGGAACCAATAGTTCATTCCAGCGTGATGCAACTGCTGCTAATCGGTGGACCGCTATCTTAGGGTCGAGATGTTCCAGAAAAAGGGCCACCCTGCGTGCATATTCTTCCAGGGTAAGTGGCTCAAAATCTCCATTGAGGTAGGTCTGCTCTAGCGGAGTCCCTCGAAGAACATGGAGGTTATGTAGTTTCACCCCATCGATTTTTTTTTCAGAAAGCAGCCTTGCTGTTGAAATGAGTTGCTCATCGGTCTCTCCAGGAATTCCAAAGATCAGGTGGGCACAGACATTCAATTCAGGAATCCTCTTCAGTTTTTCAATAGCGTTCAGGGAAGTCTTGGCATCATGTCCACGAGAAAGGAAGAGGAGTTGTTCATTTGCCAGGGATTGGATTCCCAGTTCAACCGAAAGATAATGTTTCTCACTGTATTCTTTAAAAAACTCAATGACTCTATGGGGTAGACAATCTGGACGTGTACCGAGGACGATTCCCACCACATCTTTTTCCATGAGTGCCGTTTCGAACCACTCACGCAGGCGTTGTGCCTTTCCCATCGTATTGGTATAGGCTTGGAAATAAACGAGGAACCGATGGACATGATAGCGTTTGCGTATTGCTTCACGGTTGATTTGAATTTGCTGCGAAAGGCTTTTCTCGCGTTCTAGGTGATATGCCGCAGACCCCCATTCATCACAAAAACTGCAGATTTTGCTCCCGTTCAGCCCCTCCCGGTTGGGACAGGTCTGAGCTGTTGAAACGCTGACCTTGAAAACCTTCGTCCCGAATCGTTTCAAATAATGTTGGCTAATGGGATGATAAGGTTTGTTTTGCCAATCGAAAACATTCTGGATGTCTAAACCAGGGGGGGGGGCATCATGTCTATTCATCCAAGCACCAGTTTCTGCAAGGTTTGGAGTAGTGATTTGTTCCAGCATCAGAATTCACAATGATGAAATCACTCAACCGGATTCGAATCGATGACCCAGTCCTGCAGTAGGCTTTTGCTTCGATCGAATTCGATTTCCCTGCCGTCCAGCATCATATGCATTACTGCCGTGTTGCCAAGGGTCAGCCTGAAACTTTCTTTTGCTTCCCAGACGTAGCTTTCTCCAGCGTCGAACTGCACATCCTGGTAAACATCGCCATCCAGTGAAATCGACATCCAAGTTCTTTCGGTGGCACTGATCAGAAGTTCCAACGGTGGCAACGGGAGTGGTTTATTATCTTGAGGCCCCGTTACAAAGGACTGCATCGTTTCCCCTTCAGTTGAGACTTCCTGTAGTTCCAGCTTGGCTGGACTTATCGCGGATTCGGGAGAATCTATGGATTCCACCAAAGATTCCTCAGGATAGGGAGTTTGGCTTGAATCCAAGTGATCCGTTGAGGTTCCATCAATTTCAGGATCTCCGTTTTTTGCTGCAATGCTTTCAAGTACAACCTCCCCTTGAGAAGCCTCACCAGAGGCTTCATCCCCGATCGTCAAAGCCTGTTTTGGCTTAGGTTCCGGTTTAAAATCATCTTTGATCTTTTCTTCGGCGACAGGGGTGGGTTCCTGAATGATTTCAGGAGAAAAATAATAGGCATAAACCAGATATCCGGAACAGAGCAATAAAAGCAGAAACGTCACATTCCTTAGCAAATGAGATTCTTTTGGAACATAGGTTTTCTGGAAAACCGGTTTGATCGCTTTCTGTTTAAGTTCCGGCACATTCTGCAGGGGGGTGTCGATCGAATCATCCCAAAGCTTGAGGTGCCTCAAGTAGGAGCGGATGAATCCACGCATGAAGACAGGTGCTATACCTTCTTCGGAACGTCCTTCTTCAATCGCTTTAAGGATTTTTTCGTTGATCCTGAGGGATGCAGAAACATCGGCAATCGACCAACCTTTTTTTTCGCGTTCGCTCCTGATCCGATAGCCAATCTGCCCCAAATCAGACTGCGAAGATTCCGTCATCAATTCTTCAACCATGACTTTTCTTTTCTACTTTGGCTCCGAAACGTCCCAGAAAATCTGGGAAAGACATCTGCTTTAGATAGTTTTGCTGGTAGAGCAGATGCATGGAGGCGCTGATGATGGATGGGGGATAATGGCGAATAGTATAACCGCTGGCCTCATTTCCAAGAGATTTTTCAGCCAATTTCCTGAAAGGCGGATCCTCGTCAGGGTATTTCTTCAGTAATTCCTTCAATTCCATACAGATTCGATCATAATCGATGTCGTCTATGATCGATTCATCAAGTTTGTAGTAGAGATAGGAATGGACAAGGTACTGACGCAGTCTTTGCTGCAACAGTGAATTCATGCACTCAAGGAAGGCAGCTTAATAGGGATGATGTATCTTCTATTGAAAAAAGTATTTTATGTCTGTCTGCTTGGCAAGTTCAAACTGGAGGATGATTTCTGGATTCAGGGGAAAAATGATTTAAAGGGGCGAATATTTTCCTTGAACAATGAAGGTTAGGAATAATGTAATTTCAGCTCAATTGCTTTTCTAGTAATTCTGAATGGCTTCCTTCAGTTCACATCATATTCCTTAAAGCCAAAGAAACAGGAACGATCCAATTTTGAGAAATGATCTTTGGCTTTATCGGGCTGTTTCGGTTTCAGAAAAAGTTTTCCGAATTATTCATGCTCTCCTTGATGGCAAGAATGGAGGGTCGCCATTTTCATAAAAAACGAAGGCCATATCGATCATGTTCAATTTACTCAGAAGGTTAAATTCATTCAAATACGATTTTTTTTACCTGTTGGATGAAATGCAAAAAAATGGTTTATGCTGTCAAGGTCCTGGTGGAACATCATCCGATACCTGGCTGGATCCATGAACCTAGGTATTCATTGAATCTTCCCATGCCAAGAATAAAGAAGTGAATCTTTATCAGGAAGTGCTATTTCCTTTCCTATGTGACTGGACGATGTCAAGTCAGGCGTTAAGCAAACACCGCGAGCGGACGCTAAGGGAAGCCCGAGGACATGTGTTGGAACTAGGTTTTGGAACAGGACACAATCTTCCGCATTATCCAGTCCAAGTCAGCAGACTGACTGCTGTGGATGATCATCCGAAGATGTATCGATTGGGACGGATACGGATGGATCAGGCTTTGGTGAGACTTCATCCCTGTCGCGTATCTGCTGAAAATCTGCCCTGGCCTGAAAACAGTTTTGATACCGTTGTCAGTACCTTCACCCTTTGTAGCATTACCAGGATCCGGCAAACCGTGGCCGAAATCTTCCGGGTTCTCAAACCCGGCGGAGCATTCCTCTTCCTGGAACACGGTCTCAGTGAAAACCCAAGGCAGCAAAAATGGCAGCACCGGCTCAATCCTTTGCAGAAAAAACTGGGCGCTGGATGTAACCTGAATCGGAACATTTTCCATTTTGTGCTCCAGGAACCCTTTGAGACTCTGGAACTGAACCGTTTTGAACTGGAAAAAGTTCCCGGAATTCTCGGATCCTGTTATCAGGGGATGCTTAAAAAATCGAAATGAAGATCATGCTTGATAAACCTTTGATGCCAATAAGTGGCTTTAAAACCTTACTGTAACGAGTTCTGGTGAAGATGAAATCTCCGTTCATGCTGGAAACCCGAGAACTTGGACGAAGGCTGGAAACGCACTGGATCTGGCAGAAGCTGAACCTGAAGGTCGAAGCAGGGTCGAGGATGGTTCTATCAGGTCCTACCGGATCCGGGAAAACGCTTCTGCTTCGAGTGTTAGCCGGACTGGATGACCCGGATCAAGGATTAATCTTTTTTCAAGGTCGAAAACAGGAAAGCTGGAAGATGCCGGAATACCGGACCCGTGTGGCGCTTCTTCCCCAGCGTCCCACGTTTGCAGAAGGAAGCGTCGAACAGAATTGGCAAATGCCGTTCGGCTTCCGGGAGCGGGGAAACCGAGACTATGATTCCGCACGGTTGGAATCGTGGCTGGAGATGTTGGGACTGCCCCTCGAATTTACCCGTAAACAGACTGAGGATCTCTCAGGTGGAGAAAGGCAGCTGGCAGCACTTTTGCGAATGCTCCAGTTCGATCCTCAGTTGATTCTCCTGGATGAACCTGCCGCAGCCTTGGATGAATCAAATTCCCTGAAGATGGAAGCACTGCTGAAAGAATGGAAGCAGCAGAACCCGGAATGTTCCTGGATATGGGTCTCTCACGATTCCCGCCAGGCAGAGCGGGTTGGAGATGAGGTGCTGGAATTGGGAGAACCGGAGTGAGCCCTGTTGAAAGTGGTGCAGTCATGCTTTCCAGCGGATCCTACCTTGTGTTGAGCGGGAACCAACTCGTGCTGGGCAGTGGGCTTTTCCTTTTTTCACTATTGCTTTCCCTGTTGTTAAGATTGCAGTTGATCCGAACAATGGGGATTGCAGCAGTTCGGATGGTCGTACAATTGCTTCTTGTGGGGCTGGTGCTCGACTGGATATTTTCAAGGCAGGACCCTGGGATTATTTTGCTGATGGCCATACTCATGGCATCCGTCGCAGCTGCCAGCGCAGCACGCAGGCCGAAACGCCGGTTTCCCGGGATCTACTGGAATTGTCTCGTTTCCATCCTTGCCTCCTCATTTCTTGTCACTGGGTTGGCGCTGACTGGTATTTTCCACCTCGAAACCTGGTTCAATCCTCAATATCTGATTCCTCTTTTGGGAATGGTTTTGGGAAACACGCTCAATGGCATTTCGCTGGCCCTGGATCGTTTCCTTGAGGATTTGCAGAAACAGAAAGATCTTGTGGAGACGCGTCTCTGTCTGGGGGCGAGCGCCTGGGAAGCGTCTCACGATCTGTTGAGAAATGCCCTGAGGACGGGATTGATTCCAAGCATCAACTCGATGGCGGTAATGGGTGTGGTTAGTCTGCCCGGGATGATGACCGGGCAGATCCTTGCAGGGGTCAACCCCGGAGAAGCAGTACGTTACCAGATTGTGATCGCCTTCATGATCACCACTGCTGCAACTCTGGGTTCGGTACTTGTGTTGTTGTTCAGCTTTCGAATGCTTTTTTCAGCCAGACATCAACTCCTGCTCAACCGCCTGAGCGCGAAAAAAGACTGAGTAACAATCAAATTAAATGGTGCCTGGTTTCAATAAAAATAACTCGCTTTGCATTCAATGCAAAAAGCCCCTATGCAAAGCTGAGAATCTGGTTTACAGAATTCAGGTTCCAATCCGGGAATTTGAATTTTCCCCGTAAATTTACGGATGGAGATTATCAAAGGGTTTTAAGGATGATGGAAGAATCAAAGATGATTCTGGCCGAAACAGATTTTAGCCCGAATATTTCATAAAAATGGATGATAATCGTTTAACTTATTGATATAATAAAGCTTTATCAAAAAGATTATCGGACGAATGAAAACGAGAAACATCAT